>WNFM01243734.1_pt1 | contig 12817 bp, 10 predicted proteins | sample 5400271 | NCBI WGS metagenome assembly WNFM01 (sample SAMN13153352, study PRJNA577476) | soil metagenome | isolation source: 60 cm saprolite on Douglas fir-dominated hillslope | place: USA:California | collected 2013-09-17 | reverse complement strand
CCTCCCGCCGGTCCAACCGCGCGCGCTCCCGCAGGGCGGCCAACGCCTCCACCGTCTCCTCGTCGAAGTAGCCGTGCGGCATGGGCGGGTACGTGTCTCTCTCCCCCCGGAGAAAGCGCCCGATGTCGCGGCGATACTCGAGCAGCAGCGTCGTGGCCTCATACTCCGGGTGACCCTGGAAGAACACGAAGAGGCTCTTTCGCTGCTTCACGAAGGCGTCGACCCCCGCACCCTCCGACCGCGTGAGCACGCGATAGCCGCAGGCCAGCAAGGCTTCCTCCGGCACCTCGTTCCAGCGGGATTGCGGCATCTGCAGTTGGCTCGGAGCGGCCGCCGTGAGCGGGTGATCGGAGACGCGCACGCATTCGAAGACGCCGAAGCGCTTGTCGCCGAGCGGACGCCGCGCGATTCCGTCGATGTGGAGGATGCCGGCGTGCGCGGCCAGGCACGACAGGATCGTCGAGTACGTGTGGTCTCGTCCTTGAGCTCCGCCGCCCGCGGCTCCGTTCCGGTGACGATGAGGCCGTCGTGGGCACTCTGCCACAGATCGCCCAGGGCCGAATAGCGGCTCACCTCGTCGCGGCCGAAATCGGTTCGGGGCACTTCGGGCAGCGTGTAGAGCGTCAGTTTGATGGTGAAGCCGTCGGCCGCTCCCCGGAGCAGCGCGAGAAACTGTCGCTGCGTGGCCTTCAGGGCCGCGTCGGGCATGTTGTTGACGAGCCCGATGTCGAGGCACGCCGGGCTCGATCCATGCCCCCGGGTCGCCGCCGCACGGTGGAGGCGTTGCCCTCTGCCCGACGTCCCGACCCCGGTGGACGCGTGTGTGCTCATCGGACTGCTCCTTGCTGAACGGACTGCGCCGCCTCGAGCGCCTGATCGAGATCGCCGAGGATGTCCTCGATGTGTTCGATGCCGACGCTGAGCCGGATCGTTTCCGGTCTCACGCCGGCCTTCCGTTGCTCGTCCTCCGACATCTGTCGATGCGTGGTGGAGGCGGGATGGCAGGCCAGTGACTTGGCGTCGCCCAGATTGACCAGACGCTTGATCAACTCGAGAGCGTCGTAGAACCTCTTGCCGCCCTCGAGCCCTCCCTTGACTCCGAAGGTGAGCAGCGAGCAGGCACGGCCGCCGAGATACTTCCGCGCGAGCCCGTGAGAGGGGTGCTCCGGGAACCCGGCGTAGTTGACCCACTCCACGCGCGGATCCTTCCTCAGGCACTCCGCCACGCGCCGGCCGTTCTCCACGTGGCGGTCGATCCGCAAGGCGACGGTCTCGATGCCTTGCAGCAGCAGGAACGCGCTGAGGGGTGACAGCACCGATCCCGTCGTCCGCTGGTACACGCTGCGGCAGCGCCCGATGTACGCCGCCTCCTTGTAATGGTCGGTGTAGACCATGTCGTGATACGACGGGTCCGGCTGGCTGAACATCGGGAAGCGTCGCGCGTGCTCCTTCCAGGGGAACCGGCCGCTGTCCACGATGGCTCCCCCGAGCGTGGTGCCGTGCCCGCCCATGAACTTGGTCAGCGAATGCACCACGACGTCCGCCCCGTAGTCGATCGGCCGCAGCAGGATCGGAGTGGCCACGGTGTTGTCCACGATCAGGGGAACGCCGTGGTCGTGGGCCAGGCGGGCCAGGGCCTCGATGTCGCAGATGTTTCCCGCGGGATTGCCGACGCTTTCGCAGTAGATGGCCCGCGTCCGGTCGTCGATGAGCTTCGCGATCGCGTCGGGGTGCTCCGAGGCCGCGAAGCGGACGGTGACTCCCTGACTGGGGAGGAGGTGGGCGAACAGGGTGTGGGTGGTGCCGTAGAGCTGGGGAACGGTCACGATGTTGCTGCCCAGCTCGGTGACGTTGGCCGTCGCATAGTGGACCGCGGCCTGGCCCGAGCTCACACAGAGCGCGTCGACGCCGCCCTCGAGGGCGGCCACGCGTCGCTCCAGCACCGCCGTCGTCGGGTTGCCGATGCGGGTGTAGCGATATCCCTCGACCTCGAGATTGAACAGCGCCGCTCCATGGTCGGCGCTGTCGAACGCGTAGGCGACGGTCTGGTAGATGGGCACGGCCACGGCCTTGGTCGTGGGGTGGACCTCGTAGCCGCCGTGGATGGCGATCGTCTCGCTCTTCACGCCGTGACCTTCAGCTCATGCCCGGGGAGCCGGCTCATCTCGCGCACGACCCACTCGATGTCGGACTCCTGGGTCCGGAAGCTCGTCACACAGGCGCGCACGACCGGCGCCTGGTCGCCCAGGCGGACTTCCGACATCCAGGCGATCTGGCGCTCGTAGAGGGCGGCGAGGAATTCGCTGGCCACCAGGCCATCCCGGGTGAAGCACACCAGTGGCAGCGGCGTGCGGTTGACGACGCGCCATCCCGCACGCTGGACCGACGCCCGCAGCAGGTCACCCATGCGCGCCTGGTGCTCGATCATCTCGACGTACCCGGTTTCGCCGTGGTGCGCGAGGGCGAGGAACAGCTTCAAGCCGATGAACCGGCGCGACCACTGAACCGAGGTCGTGTAGGGATCGACGACCGGCCCCGCCGTCCGTCCCGGCATGTAGGAGGTCTGGGCGCGGAAGGCCTCGGCCACCGCGTCGGGATGCCGGCAGAAGAACATCCCGGCGCCCATCGGTACCGAGAACCATTTGTGCGCGTCGCAGGTGATCGAGTCGGCGGCGTCGATGCCGGCGAGATGACCGCGGAGGCGCGGGGAGAGGATGGCCGCGCCGCCCCAGGCCGCGTCGACGTGGAACCACAGGTCCTCCGACCGGCAGAAGCGCGCGAGGTCGGGCAGGGGGTCGATCGCGCCCGCCGCCGTCGTCCCGGCCGTACCGACCACCATGACGGGCGCGAGCCCGTCGCGCCGATCCTCGGCCACGCGTCGGGCCAGATCCCCGAGATCCATCCTGAGATCGCGGTCGGTGGCGACCGTGCGCAGCGCCCGGCGCCCGATCCCCGTCATGTGGGCGATCTTGTTGAACGAGTGATGGGCTTCGTGGGTCAGGTAGAGGGTCGGAGAGGCGGACAGGCTCCGTAGCCCGTCTTCGCCGTACCCGGGGAAGGCCCGCGTCAAGGCGACGATCACCGCCGAGAGGTTCGCCTCCGCCAAACTTGGCCGTCAGCCAGGCCAGGGTGTGACGCTCGATCTCGTTCGCCGCCGGCGAGGTGCGCCAGGCCGCCAGTTGCGGGTTGTACATGGCGACCAGCGTGTCCGCGACCACCGACGCGAGGGTCACGCTCGGGTTGAAGAGGCCGAAGTAGCGGGGATGGGTGACGTGCACCTGCCACGTTCGCATCATCCGTTCGACGTCGTCGGTGACCTCGTCGAGCGCCACCGGCTTCGTGAAGTCGTAGCGCGAGCCGAGGTAGTCGCGAATCTCGTGCGGCCCCACCGCGGGCACGATGGGGCCGCTCGCGATGTCGGATTCGAGTGCCGCGACGACACTCTTGAGTTGGTCGAATGCCATGTTCGCCGGGCGGCGCTACGGCCCGAATCGGGCGCTGACCGACTTCGTCGAGCTCACGGTCACGGTACATGTCGTGTCCGAAGCCGAGTCGCATCCAGTCCAGCCCATGAACAACAGGCCACTCGCGGTCAGGGTCACCGCCGTGCCGCTCGTGTAGCTTTCAGAGCAATCCGCACCGCAAGAGATCCCCGCCGGACTGGAGGTCACGCTGCCCTGGCTGCCGAGGAGGCCCGTCTTGCTGACCGTCAGGGTGAAGCGCTGCAGGTCGAAGGCGGCGGTGGCCGTCCGCCCCGAGTCTACGGTCACCGTGCAGGTCGCGCCGGAAACCGCCGTGTCGCATCCGCTCCAGCCGGCGAAGATGGACCCGCTGGCGGCGGTCGCGATCAGGGTCACGACCGTGCCGCTCGCGTAGGCCTCGGAGCAATCCGGGCCGCAATTGATCCCCGCCGGACTGGAGGTCACGGTGCCGGTGCCGGCGCCCGTCCGGAAAACCGTCAGGTTCGCCTCGCCCACGACCGTGAGCGTCGTGCTGGCGCTGGCCCCGGAGGCGTCGGTGGCCGTGATCGTCGTGGTTCCCGCACCCACGCCCGTCGCGCGCCCCGTGGCATCGATGGTGGCCACGGCGGTATCGCTGCTCGTCCACGTGACTCCGGTCCCGCTCATGGTGACTGGACTGAGGGAGGGTGTCGTCGTCCCGTTCCCGAGCTGGCCCCACTCGTTGGCCCCCCAGCACCGCACCGTGCCGTCTCTGAGGAGCGCGCAGCTGTGGTGCCACCATCCGGCGGTGACGGCGACGGCGCCCGTGAGTCCGCTGACCGGTACCGGTGTCGCCCTGTCCGTGGTTGTCCCGTCACCGAGCTGCCCGAACTCGTTGTGCCCCCAGCACTGGACCGAGCCGTCCGCAAGCAGCGCACAGGTGTGTCCCCACCCGGCGGAGACATCGACGGCGCCGGTCATTCCGACGACCTCCACCGGGGTCGTGACCGTGGTTCCGGTCATCCCGTCGCCGACCTGCCCGTACCGGTTCTCCCCCCAGCATCGCACCGTGCCGTCGCTCAGCACCGCGCACGTGTGGGCGCCCCCACCGCTGACGGCGGCGACACCGGTGAGACCGTCCACCAGGCGAGCGGTGGACGAGCTACTGTAGGTCCCGTCGCCGAGCTGCCCAGAGTCGTTTCGTCCCCAGCACCGCAGCGCGCCGTTCCCCGTCAGCGCGCAGGTGTGATAGGCCCCGGTCGTGAAGGCGGTGGTGCCGGAGATACCGCTCACGGCCACCGGGTGGGGGGTACCGGGATTGGCGGTGGTCCCGTCACCGAGCTGCCCTTCGCGGTTCTCGCCCCAGCACGCCATGGTGGCGTCGGCGAGGCGGGCGCACGTGTGGCCATACCCGGCATCGAGGGCGACGGCGCCGGTGAGGCCGCTCACGGCCACGGGACTGAAAGCGAAGGTTCCGAAGCTTCCGTCGCCGCGCTGCCCCGACTCACCGAACCCCCAGCACCTCGCCGTGCCGTCCGTGAGAAGAGCGCACGCGAACTCGTCGCCGGCGACGACCTGCGCCGCGGTGGTGATGCCGCTGACGGGGTCCAGAACAGAGGAGTTGTTGTCGGTCCCATTGCCGTGCTGCCCGTACTGGTTCCGCCCGGTGCACTGGGCGGTCCCGTCGGGAAGGCGCGCACAGGTGTATTCGCCGCCCGCGGAAACACCGGTCGGGGTGATGGCCCCACTCGCGGCGAACTGCTGCGTCTGACCGGCCGGGATGGTGGGATCCGCGGGGGTGACGCTCAGGGCGGGGGCGGGAGCGGCCTGCCTACCCGCCAGACTGAGCCAAAGGATGCACAGGCACGACGCCCAGCGCGTCGATCGTGGGTCCACGCGTTTAATGAGAGCCTCCACCCTGGAGTCCGGCGTCATGAATGCGGTCATAAAGGGCCTTATCGAGCGGAATGAATGCCTGGTGTTCACGATCGTTGAAATAGAGTGCGTCGTCGATCGCGATCGGGTCGTAGCCTTCGCGCACGAGCGCGCTCTTGGCGTACTTGAAGGTGGCGGTCACGGCCAGATCGTCCCGGACGCGCAGGAACAGCGGGCACGCATGATCGGGCAGGTGCTCGACCAGGTGCGCCCGGAAGGCGGCCAGATCCAGTCGATCGTCGGCGACGATCGTGGCCATGCCGGCCCGGCCGTCCGTGCCCGGGATGGCCACGCCGTAGACGCTCGCCTCCTTGATTCCCTCAAACGCGCAGATGGCCTCCGCCACTTCGGCCGTGGCGACGTTCTCGCCCTTCCAGCGGAAGGTGTCACCGATGCGGTCGACGAAATAGAAATAGCCGTCCGCGTCCTTGCGCATCAGGTCGCCCGTCCGGAACCACGCGTCTCCCGGCGCGAAGACGTCGCGCAGGATCTTTTCTTCCGAGGCTTCCTCGTTCGTGTAGCCCTCGAACCGGCGGCCGACGTTCGACCGGTCCTCCGGAAGCGGGCCGATCGCTTCGCCCACCTCGCTGGGCGCGCAGCGGACGCACCGCCCGCGCGCATCGCGCACGGGCGCCCCCGCCTCCGCGTCGTATTTCACGAGAGCCGCCGGAAATCGGTGGGCCAGGAACGGCGGGATGCGGCCGATGGCGCCGGGCTTGCCTTCCACGTTGACGAGCGAGACGTTGCCCTCGGTCGCGGCGTAGAACTCCAGGATGTGCGGAATGGCAAACCGTTCCTGGAAGGCCTTCCACACGTCCGGCCTGAGCCCGTTGCCGCAAGCGATCCTGATCCGGTGATCGGTCTCCTGCGGGCGCGGCTCGGTGTGCAGCAGGTACCGGCACAGCTCGCCGATGTACTGGAAGAGCGTGCAGTCCCAGCCGACGACATCACTCCAGAACTGGCGGGCCGAGAATCCCTCGCGGATCACGACCGAGCCGCCGCCCACCAGCACCGCGCCCGTCGCGAGCACGCCGCCGACGCTGTGGAACATCGGGAGGCAGTCGTACATGCGGTCGCTCGAGCGAACGTCCATCAGCCCGGCAAACCAGTGGCTCCATTGCATCACCCGCGCGTGACTGACGTTGGCGGCCTTGGACCGCCCGGTGGTGCCGGAGGTGTAGATGTAGAGCGCGCGATCGTCGATGGTCACGGCCCGGCCCTCGGCCTCCCGCAGTGTGTCGACGCCGTAGCGTTCGATGTCGTCCTCGATCCGCGGGTAGTGGTCGTGACCGGCGCCGTGAACCCAGATCTTCGGCGCCCCGGCGAGGTGTGGCCGCACGGCGGTCAACCGATCGACGAGCTCCGCGGCCACGATCAGATGTCGGGGGGCGGCGAGGTTGATGCAATGCGCGAGCGCGGGCCCGGCGAGACTCGTGTTGAGCAGGGCCACCACCCCGCCGACGCGCGTGATGCCGAGCCAGATGGCCATGTACTCGGGGCGGTTCGGCATCAAGAGACAGACGGCGTCGCCCTTGGCGAGCTCCTGCTCGATCGCCCACCGCGCATATCGGGTCGATCGCTGCGCGAGCGCGCGATAGGTCAGGCACTCGCGGTCCGAGAGCAGGGCCGGCGCATCCCCGCACGTCTCCGCGAGCTCCTCGATGACGGTCGGCAGGATGCGATGGGGACGTCGGACGATGGGCGCCGTCCGCTCGAGGGCGCGCGCCCACGCCCTGGCGGACGAGGGTTTGCCGTTCACGCGGTGCCGCCCGCATCCACGGTGAGCACGGTCCCGGTGATGCTCTTGGCTCCGGGTCCGAGCAGGAACCCGACGGCGTCCGCGACGTCGTCCACTTCCGGAAAGCGGCCCAGCGCGCTCCGGCGCGCCACCTTCTCGCGGCGCTCGCCGTCCAGGCCCTGAGTCATCTCCGTGTCCAGGAACCCGGGCGCGACCGCGTTCACGTTGACGCCGCGCGGGCCGACCTCGCGCGCCAGCGATCGCGTGAATCCGATCAGGGAGGCTTTGGTCGCGCTGTAGACCGAGAGGCCGCTGTATCCCGTGAAGCCGACGATGGAGGCGACGTTGACGACGCGGCCGCCGCCGTCCGCCATCATGTGGCGGACCACGTATTTGGTCAGGACGATGGGCGAGAGCGTGTTCACGCGAATCAAGCTCTCGATCTGCGCGGTGTGCATGAGCGCCAGCGCGCCCTCCGCACCCTGGGCGGCGTTGTTGACGAGCCCGTAGATCGGTCCCAAATCCTTCCGCACCTTCTTGACGAGGTTCGGTATCTCTTGCACATCCGAGAGATCGAAGGGCATGAAGTGGACCGACCCCGGACGCGATGCCTCGGCCTGTTCGATGGTCGAGGCGAGCGGATCGCTCATCCGCCGCGCCACGGCCACGGCGCCGTAGCCCTCGCAGATGAGCCGGCGGACGATGGCCAGACCGAGGCCCCGGCTTCCGCCCGTCACGATCACCTTACGCAGGACGGGCCAGCTTGCCCGCGGCAGCCATCTCGAGCGCGGGAACGAAACGGATCGTGGCCGGAATCTTGTGGGGGGCCAGGCGGTCGTGACAGATCTGGAGGATCTCGCGCTTGAAGTCCACCCTCTCGCCACCGGCGTGGCTCGGATCGGGCTCTTCCTTCAACACCACGTCGGCGGCGACGAGCGAACCGGTAATGGGACTTCTCCGGGATCGCACCATGGACATGCGGACGGCCGGGTGTCGGTTGATCGCGGCCTCGACTTCCTCCGGGTAGACCTTCAGTCCTCCGACGTTGATGAGGCCGCTCCGGCGGCCGAGGAAGTAGTACCGGTCGCCGCGGCGCTGCACCATGTCGCCGGTGTCGACGAAGCCTTCCTCATCGGTGAGCACGGGATCGTCCTCGCCGAGATAGCGGACCGCATTCCGCGCGGAACGGATCCGCAGCGAACCCTCGACGACCTTGATTTGCACGTCGCCGGGCGCGCCGACCAGGCTCGCCGGAAACCCCTCCAGACCGTCGCTCACTTCGAATCCCACGCCGGCCTCCGTGGAGGCGAAGGCATGTCCGACGCTGGCCTGCGGGTAGAACGAATGGAGAGCGTTCAGGATCCCCTGGTCGGCGATCTCTCCGGAGAGGCGGATGTAGCGCGGCGCGATGGCGCGAGCGTCCGGGCTCATCAGCGCACGACGCCAATGCGAGGGGGTTCCCGAAACGTGCGTCGCCCCCTGCGCCCCGAGCCGCACGAGATAATCGCCGATCGGCTCGCCGGCCCCGGAAAGCACGAAGGAGCCGGGGCCCAGGACGGCCCGGAGAAAGATCTGGAGCCCTCCATACCGGCGAATGTCGTAGAACGTGCCCCACACCACGTCGGCGCGCTGTCCGAGGGCGCTGCCGATGGGCGCGGTCAGGCTGGCGAAGCTGTGAACGAGCATCTTGGGCGCGCCGGTCGTGCCGGAGGTGAGGAGCACCCACTCGGTTCGGCCGCACGTGACCGACGTCTTTTCGACGGGCATGACGGTGCCGTGGCCGATCACCCGCAGGGGAACGCCCGATGGGTCATCGCCGCCGTCGTGATCCGAGACGATCGCCTCCACTCCCGCTTTCGCGACGACGGCGGGAAGATGCTCGGGCGGCAGGTCAGGTGGGCAGATGACGAGGCGGCGGGCCATTCCGTCCAGCTCGATGAGCGCGAGCGCCGTGGCCAGCGGATCCCGAGTGGCGACGAGAACGGACCGGCGGGCGAGCTCCGCCCCTCGGCCGGGGAGGCCCGTGCCGTCGAGAGGGGGGCCGAGGGGAACGCTGGCCGTGGCCCCGCGCAGGAAGCGCTGCGGGCCCTCCGGCGCGTTACCGAGCCAGTCTCGAATCGACGCCATGGGACTGGGCGGCGTGTTCATAGAACCTGATGAAGTCACCCAGCGTCACCGGATACGCGATGTCTTCCGTTTCGGTGAACGGATCGAATCCCAGTGTCTCTTCGAGCCGAGCCACCAGGATGGCGATGCCGAGCGAGTCGAGCCCCGAATCGAGCAAGACCAGGTCATCGGTCAGGGGAGGCAGACTCTTCGTGTCGTCCTCCGCAATCCGCTGAATCTCCGAGATCACGGCGGCCTTGACGGACGTGCCTTCTCGCCACGTGTTCATTGAACGCTCGTGTTGACGACGATGCTCTGAATCAGCGTCCGAAGGAGCTCGACTCCTTCGAACAGCTCCTGCTCGGGCAAGGGGTGCGCGAGCGCCATCTCCGCTTCCAGCGCGCGGAAGAGCTCCTGGGTATGGGTGACGTCACAAACGCCATGGACGTCCGTGTATTCCATCTCGGCCGAGCCCTGGCGCTGGGCGAGATCGGCGAGATAGGACATGAACCGCTGGATGAAGCCTTCGAAGAAGGCCATCGTCACCACGATCGGCACCGCCGACAGCCGTCCGATGAACAAGCGAACGTTCATCAGGTTGCGATGGATGGCCTGCGCATCCGCTTCGGTCGGGATGGCGTGGGCGGCAAGGGCGAACCGCCGCATCATCCCGGGATGACAGTCGCGCACCTCTTCGCGCAGGTTGTCCATGATCTTGGCGCGGGCCTCCTCCGACCGGACCGCGATGTAGGCGCCGGTCATCCAGTAGATGAAATTCCCCTCCAGCACCGCCGTGTAGCGGGCGATGATTCCGCGGCGCTCCTCGGCGGACAGGTGAGCGGAGTGGCGGAGCGACGCGAGAAGATCGCCGGTCGCTCGGTCTAGGTACGCTTGGATCGACGCCGTCTTCGATTCCTGCGGTCTCACCCCATCAACGGCTTCTGTAGCCCTCACGACACCAACAGCTTCGGTAGTCATCGTTGCTCCTTTGGCGGGACACTGCTGTTCGCTCGGTACATCGGCGAACAGGGACGCAGGATCGAAGATGGAGAATGAGACGCTGCGGAGGCTTCGCCCCCTTCGGTTTTCGTCCTACTTTCGTAGAACGGAAGCCGCGTCCGATGCTGGCACACGACTCCGGCAGACGACCCCGGGTCGGTCGCATCGACGGGGGAAGCCGTCATCGCGACGAGAAGCAAGACCCATGCCCTCAACAAGCTCAAGAGGTGGAAGGTCGAGCCGGCCGGTCAGGAGCAGGGACCGGGAACAAGTGGGCAGCGTCGTTCCACTATTGGGTAGCGAACTCGCGTCGCGCCTCGTTCAGCTCGGGCAGACCCGGGTCCGCACGGCTCCAGTTGGCGAGAAAACGGCGGTAGTGACGGCGGGCGGACGCGCGGTCGCCGGCTGCCGCGGAGGCACGCGCCCGTCCGAGGAGGGCGAGCGATCGGTTGGGTGCGCGCTGCAGGACCCGCTCGAAGGCCGCCGCCGCCTCTTGCGGCCGAGCCAGCTCGAGGAGGATCTCTCCGCAGAGCTCGGAGGCGGGCTTGATGGGGCGCGGCAGGCCCAGGGGCGGCGGGAGCTGGCCCTCCAGGACGACCGCTTCCTGCATCCTTGCCACCGCCTCTGGGCCACGCCCTGCGGTCACCGCCAGCAGCGCGGCCAGCTCTTTCTCCATCACGGCCACGTCGAGCGCGCGAGGGCCGGTTCCCCCTGACGCCCCCGGTCCCGCGCGTCGGGCCAGCTCGGCCCGCGCCATCTCCGCCGTCCTGGGATCCCCGCGGCGCGCCGCGCTCATGCCGATCGCGAACAGCTCGCTGGTGGTGTCGAAGCTCGTCGCGGTCGCGAGATCCTGGAACGATCGGGTCTCCACCACGTAGCGGGCGCGCATGTCGGACAGGAGTGCCTTCAGCCTCGCGGCACCGGTGGCCTCCACCGCGGGCCGGATGAGGTCGAGCGTCTCCCGAGCCTTCTGGAAGCGGCCCTGCTGGAGCGACTCGTAGAGCAGCCAGGAGAGGCTGTGGTAGTCGCGCATGCCGACTCCGAGATTTTTGCGCTTGACCCAGGCGTCCGACGCGAGGAAGGACGCTTCGTCGGAGGCCGCGGCGTCGTCCCACAGGCCGAGCTGGAGAAAGATGTGGGCCGGCATGTGCAGCGCGTGGCTCGAGTGGGGCGCGACCTTGGCATAGCGGCGCGCCGCGGGAAGCGCGAGCCGCGCGTGGTCCGGGTCGTCGTAATCGTGAATCAGGTAGTGGAGCGCTCCCGGATGCTCCGGATCCCGGGCCAGCACCCGTTGCAGGATGGCCGCCACCTGCTTCTGGGTCTCGCTGCCCACGAGCGCGTGCGCATGTCCGTCGTCGCCCCCGTCGTTGAAGAGGGCCGGGCTGCGGGCGGCCGTGCCCATCAAGGCGAGGGCGTGGAAGGTCGAGGCCTCGAGGTCCTCCGGATACGAGGCGGCCAGCCGCCCCATGGCCTCCGCATAGGCGCGGTCCCGTGCCGCCCGCTCTCCGCTTCCGAACAGGATCTCGACCGCGCGCAGGTAGTCCTTCTCGCGGTTCGTGGGCGCCTTGGCGAGGCGGGCCTCCGGCGTCGGCCCCAGCCGGAGCAGGCTCTCGCGCGCCGTGTCCGTGTCCTGGTTCAGCCAGAGCGTCTGGTTGCAGGCCATGGCTTCGCCCCAATAGGCGAGCGCGAAGTCGCGATCGATGCGCTGGGCCTCACGAAAGGCCTCGACCGCGTCCTCGTACTCGAAGTTGTGGAGGGCGGTCACGCCGCGCAGGAAGGACGGCTGCGCGGCGGGGGAGCCGGAAGTGGGAAACCGGAGCGGCGACAGCGCGAGGAGCGCGAGGAGCGCGAACCGGCCCACGGCGGCGATGCTAGCATGCAGGTCGTGAGCTCACCGCCGCCGCGCCGGCGCTTCCTCGAAGCCTCGGCGGGGGCCGCGGTCGCGACGTGGCTCGGCCGCGCCGCATACGTGGGCGCCGCGCTGCGGACGTCCCTCAGCGGTGGCGAGGCCCTGCTCGGAACGCTGCCGTTCGTCGACGAGGGAACCTTTCCGCTGGAGAAGACCGTGGGTGCCGGTCTGGGCCGGCGGCGTGCGGTGGACCTGTCCGCTCTCTCGCCGGAAGCGCTCCCGGTTCCGCAGGACCGGTTCTTCATCCGCACGGGTTGCCCCGATCCGCTCCCCTCCACGACCTCGTGGAAGGTCCGGGTGCGCGGGCTTGTCGAGGCGCCCGTGGATCTCGAGGTGGAAGCGCTGCGGCGGGAGGCGGACGACCGGGGCGCTCACGTTCTCGAGTGCGCGGGCAACTCCCGCGCCGCGCACTTCGGCTTCATGAGCGTCGCCCGCTGGACCGGCGTTCCGCTCGCGCGCGCGCTGGACCGCGTCCGCCTGCTTCCGCGCGCCACGCGAGTCCTCGTCTCGGGTTTCGACCGGCATTCGACCCTCGATCCGGGGTCGGTGGCCGGCGCGAGCTGGATCTTCAGCCTCGACCAGATCCGGGAGTCGCGCGCCTTCCTGGCCACGGGAATGAACGGCGCGCCCCTCGGCCCGGACCACGGCTTCCCGCTCCGCCTCGTCGTGCCCGGCTGGTACGGCTGCACG
>WNFM01115465.1_pt1 | contig 12817 bp, 10 predicted proteins | sample 5400271 | NCBI WGS metagenome assembly WNFM01 (sample SAMN13153352, study PRJNA577476) | soil metagenome | isolation source: 60 cm saprolite on Douglas fir-dominated hillslope | place: USA:California | collected 2013-09-17 | reverse complement strand
GCGGGCGATGAAAACGAGGAAGCTGAATCCGCCGAACAGCACCATCATGGTCGCGTAGTGCGTGGCGTGGGCGGCAATGACGACGACGCTATCCACGAATGCCCCTGACCGACTGTGACGGGAGAACGATCAGCTTGCGCAAATGCGGGCTATGGCGCGACGCGAAATTTATAGTCGCCCTCGGTGACGTGCGTATCGATCGACAGCACCCGCCAGATCACCCGGTAGGTACCGGGCGGCAGGGGGCGAAGCATGATCTTGATTATCTTGCGGTTGGCCGGGTCGAGCACCTTGTCGCCATTGTCGACCTGCTGACCTTTCTCGTCGACAACACGGATCGTGCTGAAGGCAACCTCGAGCTCTTCGCTCAAGGTCAGTCTGATCTCCGGCGGCGATCCCTTGACCGTGCTGCCGACGGCAGGGCTCGCCCGCTCAAGGCGAGCATGGGCGCAGGCCGCCGTCGCGCCGCTGAGCAGCATGGCGATGGCAGCCGTCAGAGTGAAGATGCGAGAAGTTGTCATATGCATGTGCTTGGTTCCCGTACCGTAAAATGCTGGAGACCGCCGCTGAAGCTGTTGCCACAACGTGCCGCCGAGGAAGGCATTTGTCCCTCTCGCCAAAGACGAATCAGATTTGGATAGAGCCCGCACCGACCGAGCCCCTAAATTAGCGGCAAAATTTGGCGGAACCAAATTAGAAATATATCGGCCACTGCGGTGCCCGACTGCTTCGCTGGACGGCTTGATACTGCTGGCATCGATACCGCGATCGCCACTATGATCGCGCCCCGCCGCTGGAGCGGGGGCAAATACTGGACCACCATGACCGCTATTCAATGGTTGAACGACCTGCCGCTATGGCAAAGCGCCTTCCTTCTGGTTGGCGGCACCATCTTCGTGTCATTCATCGGAACCGTTGCGGCGCGCGCCTATTTCGGCGAGCAGCAACTCGAGCTCAACAACATCCTCGGCGGCTTCAAATATTTGGCCATGTCGCAGGTCTATGGTGCGTTTCTCGGCTTTCTCCTGCTTGGCGCCTACCAGCGCTATGACACCGTGCGAACCAATATCGTCACCGAGGCGAACGCGTTGACCACGCTGGATCGCCTCGCGGACGCGTTCCCCGAGGGCGCGCGGGACCAGTTCCGCGTCGCCCTCAAGGATTATGCGCGCGAGGTGGTCGATGTGGAATGGCCACGGATGGGCCAACGCAAGGCCGATCTTGGGACGGCGGCATCGCTCGACACCTTGTACTACGTCTTTAGCGCAATCGAGGCGACAAGCAAGAATCTACATGTCTTTAGGGAGCTTCAGACGACGAACACAAAGCAGATCGAGCTGATCAAATATGCCCGCGAGCTGGTCGATGGGATCCGTGACGTGCGCGGCATGCGTATGTTGCGTAGTCTCGGATCGGTGCAGTTCTTGCTGTGGGTCGCAGTGATCACGGGGACCGCCGTCGCCATGATGTTTCCCTGGCTTTTCGGCACAGCCAATCCAGCCGCCGCCTTCGCGATGTCGATCCTGTCGATCGGCCTGATGACCTCTATGGTCCTCGTCATCCTGAAATTGAGCTATCCGTTTGGCGGCACCGAGGGACTGCAACCGACGCCTTATCTGGCGTTTCTCAGCGAGACGTCGGCGCGGCGCTAGCGGGCGAGGCTATACGAACTTGATCCGCTGCGCGTGCGCGGCCGCGGCCTCGTTGCGCAGGGCAAGGATGGCGTCGCTGTCGAGGAAATGTCCGCAATAATGACAGATCGCACCAAAAAGATATTTGGCGTCCGAATCTACGCTATCGGAGAGAAAGCCGCATTCCCCGCAGCTTGGGCACTGCAGCGATTCATTGATCATCGGGCTGCCGCAACTTCTCATCATCGATTGTTCGCGGGCGGCGCAACGCGTCGTTGCCTGACTGCGATCCACCATTTAAGTTGTAGCGCACGGATGCTTCTAGAACAATAGCGTGGGCAGCGGCGGGCGAAATGTCGCGTGTCCAGCGAACCGAACGGGAAAGGCTCTCCAGTCGAACATCAGAAGAGCCGCAGGTTTGTTCCTCTCGAATCGCGTGCTCCGTTAGCACAGCACTCGCCGCAAGTTTTCGAAGACGGCAGAAATCCGAACGGATGGCGTCGATCCGTGTCGTTGAACGCGTGAACCCACAGCACAGGGCGCAGGGCTGAAGAACATGGAAACCATCCAGTGGCTAAATGACTTGCCGATCGCCACCGGCGCTCTAGTGACAATCGGTGGCGGGATACTTTTTGGGTGGATCGGGACGCTGATCGTAAATTTCTATTTCACGCCCGGCCAGCTCATTGTCAACAATATCATCGGCGGCTTCAAGTACTCGTTCTTGTCCTCAGTCTACGCTGGTTTCATTGGCCTGCTTCTTTTCGGCGTCTATCAGAAATATGATGACGTTCGGTCCGACGTCATCCTCGAGATCAACGCGTTGACCACGCTCGACCGCGTGGCGTCATCCTTCCCCAGCCAGACGAGAGACCAGATCCGCAAGGAATTGCGAGAGTATGCGCGGTTCGTCGGTGAAGTCGAGTGGCCTCAGATGCGGCGCCGGACACTCGGTTTCGAAACCTCGCCAACTCTGGATGATCTTTATTATACCTACCTCGCGATCGAGCCGCAGACCGAGCGGGAACTCTCGGCATTCCAGTATTCGCTGCAGGTGCTGGCGGTCGTCAGGGACAATCGCGGCAACCGCATCCGCTTGAGCTACGGCGCCTTGACGCCGCTGCTGTGGGGCGTCGCCGTCGTCGGTACGGTGATCGTCCTCGTTTTCCCGTGGTTCTTCGGCAGTCCCAACATCTATGCGCCGCTATTGATGTCGATGTTGGTCGCCGCCGTCGTCATGTCGGTCTTTCTCGTCATCCTGAAGCTGAGCTACCCGTTTGACGGCGAATATGGAATCCAGCCGACATCCTACATGGTGTTTGCCAAATCCTCATCCGGTTAGACGGCTGCCGTTCGCCTGTCCCGCCGGCGTCTCTAATCGGTCGCCGACGGGAGGGCGGCCGGCGACAACGGCATCGCCTTGTCACGGGTTTTGTCGCGCTTGGCCTTGTTGGTGATTGCGCGGTAGAGCGCGTCGTGCTCCTCGCTGAGCGGCGCGTCCGCCGGTTCCAGTGTGAAGTCGGCCGAGGGCAGGGGAAGGATGCCGATCACCAGCTTGCCGACCCGCATGTTTTCGACGTTGGAGGCTGCCAATAGCGTGCGAACAATCCGCCGCTGAATCATCGGGACGAGGCCGGGATCGCGCATATCGTCGATCTCGAGCTTGCGTTCTAGCGAATCGCGGTCGGCCTCCGATAGCTCGCGCATCAACTGAAAGGTCATCTTGACGTCGGGAATGATGCCGACCGAAGTTTCGATCTCGGCAAGGTCATAGCCGGCATCGCTGAGGTGATCCCAGAATTGCGAACCCGACTTGCTGGCCATTCCGTGAATGAGGCGCATCGGGCTCGGCGGCGTCGCCGCGTCGACCGTTCGATTTGTTATCGGCGCGATCATGGCTTCCCACGCTTCGGAGACAATTTGTCGGGCGGTGTAAAAAAAGTCGCCGACTGCATCGGCCGCCCCGGCACGCCCGCTCGGCATGGAAGCGAGCAGCAGCGCGCCCGCCGCCACAGCGGTAAGGCGTAAGCGGGAATGTTTCATCTCACAATACCTTTGGTCGCTGCTAGCCGCTGGATCAGCGCTTGAACCGAGTCAAGCGGGCGACGTTACGCCGCATTTGGTCGCGTGTGTCCTCGGGAAGGGCAACGACGCCGAGTTGCTCGAAATAGCCGCCCTCGCCCATCGCGTCTTCTTTCGTGATCTCGGCCATGAACTCGCGGATGCCACGGACGACCCCTTTGCCCTCGTTGTTTCGCATATGTGCGCGCTTGAAGTAAAAGCGCAGATCGGAAGTCATAAGGTAGGTATAATCGCCAATGTTCTCATGAAGGGGCAAGACGCCAGCGACGGGCAACACGTCGAACTTGTCCTGGTTGGCCAGATAGGTGGGAAGCGCGGCTACGCCCAGCGTGCCAGCCGGCGCCTTCAGCAGCGCTGCGACCAGCAATTGGCCGTAATAATCGTCAACCTTGCTCTCGTTGATCTCGGTGACGTGACCGTCCTCACGCAGCGTGACACATTTCGGCACCCGCTCGCTGGCCGAGAAAATGGCATCGATCTCCTTCAAGTGACGGCAGCCGCCTTGCATGAAATTGGCGTCAAAGAGGGTGCGCAGCCCCGACTCCGTCGTCGGAATGATGACGTTGACCGGGAGGTCGGGCGCCGCCTTTTCAATCTGCTTCCAGGTGATGAAGGGATTGGGCTCGAATTCCCCTTCCCCGGGGACATCCTTGGCAAGGGCAAGATAAATCATGCGCGGCGTGATGTCGAAAACGGGATCGCCCTTCTTGGTGAGGACGACAAATGCCGTTTGCCCGATCTTGACCTCGATGAGGTCAAGAACGCCGTTCTCCAAGCAGGTATCGAATTCGCCCTTCTGCATGATCCGAGAGGCCGCCACGATATCGGGGTATTTTGGCCCAATGCCGGCGCAGAACCGTTTGATCCCATCGGTCGTGCCACGGACCTCGATAATGGGATCTGGTAAGAGGTAGTCGCGTTGCAGGGCCTCGACGGCGGCACGCGCGTAAGCCTCGACCGTACTCGACCCGACAATGATAAGCTGCTCGCGTTCGGTAATATGCGCGGTCGGGGCCGTGGGGCTTTCGCCAGCGCCGGGGATTATGTCTGGCGTGCCTTCGGTAGGCGTCGTCAATACGGCGGACTTGGAGAGCGGGGAAACCAGTGTGAAAATCGACGCAGCTGCAATGAATGCCGCCGCGCGGACCGCGCGCGGGCAGCCAAAATCACGTCGTACCATGCCCCCGCCTCCTGGGATCGACGTTCACGTCGAAAGATGATTTATCGTGATGACGATGAATATTGCGAGATGACCGTAAAGGAAAACATATACGGCTCGGCAATTCGAAGCAAGGGAATCGCCAGTCGGTTCGGCACGGCCGACGTCTGCAGAAGTGACAAAAATTTCTTCGTCGCCCAATATTTTGTGCTAGTTTCGGAATCATCAGCGGCGTTGGGTGGTTCAAAGGGGGCGGGCGCTGATTTTTATAGTTGAAATTGGATGCGCTAACTGCGGTTGCTCGCGGAAGGATCTTGAGACGCGCAACCACTGATTAGATGTCGTCCGCGCCCGGGCGAAGCCGGCGCCTGGCTCGTCCGTTTGCGATAGTTTGATGGCGAGGAACGCGTTGCACATGTCGGATCATGCAAGAAGCGACCGGTAAAATACTCGTTGCGGCCACTGGCAAAGGCGGCGCTGGCAAGTCGACGACGGTCGCCTGCCTCGCCACCTTCTGGCACAGGGCAGGCCGCAAGGTGGCGCTGATCGACTGCGATCCGAACCAGACCCTGACGCGTTGGCACGCGAAGCGCAACGTGCTCTTTGAGATGACCTTACGGACCGAACTCGATGAGCATGCGATCATCCCGACGATTGGCGAGATGGCGAGCAATCATGACGTCGTGCTAGTCGACTGCGCCGGCTTCGGCAATCAGGCGATGGTCTTCGCAATTGGCGCCGCCGACCTCGTCCTTATTCCGGTGATGACGGACGAGGCCAATGTCTTCGAGGCGTTGCGGACTTTCAAGATCGTCGAAAGCGCCTCGCTTCTCACCCGACGGAAGATTCCCGCGCAGACCCTGCTGTGCCGGGTCAAGCGCACCGCCATCGCCGCCCATGCGCGCGACCAGCTCGTCACGCTCAAGGCGGCGCCGTTGGCCAGTCAGCTCAATGACCGGGTCCTCTTTCAAGAGGCGACGTTTCACGGCTCCTCGCCCAGCGTGCTCGCGCCGAGCAGCGAGGCCGCGCGCGACATTGCGGTGGTTGCCGCCGAAGTCGAAGGCTTGTTATGGGCCCGTCCCTCCGCTATCCGGGACACTGTTCACCAACCGCAGGAATTACATGAGCCGTAAACATTCATTGCCGAATGTCGACGAAGAGGCCCTGGCGGCGTTGGCGCGACAGTTCCCCAGCATGAACGCTCGACCCGAGGATCGAGATGAACCCACCCTTGGTCCACCGGCGAACGGCCCACAGGCGGCTCCCAAAGCAGTGCAGCAGCCCGCTCCTGACCGCGGCTTTGCCGCGGATCGTACGCCCATGGCGAGCGTCGAGCCGTCCGCCATGGCCGAGCAGCGCGGCCGGCGCCGCGGTGGCGGGCGACTTCTCGCGCTGATCGCCGTACTGATCGCGCTCGGCGCGCTCGCGGTCGCGCTCGGCCCGGCGGCGCCGCCGCAATTGCGCGCGTGGCTGGCGGCTCAGATCGACGCGCCGGCTGTGGTCGATGTGCTAACGGGAAACCGGGCGGAGCTCGACGCACGGCTTGCTGCGGTCGCTGATGAAATGAAGGCGCTGGCGGATCGTCAGGCGCAGATCGGGGCGCGGCTCGAGGCGATCGAGGCGGTCGGCGGCAGCAGCGATGGCGCGGCGCGGCGCGTCGCGGCGGTTGAGAACGGCATCAAAGCGGCGGAGGCACGCATTGCCACGATCGAGGCGTCCGGAAAGACGGCCGACATCCAGATCGGGAAGCTCGGCGAGCGGGCTGATGCCGCCGATGCCGCCGTCAAGGTGAATGCCGAGCGGCTCTCCGCTATCGATGACTGGGCAAACAAGGCCGGAACGGCGATCGCCGCGCTGACAAAATCAGGCAGCGCCGACAAATCATTTCTGACTGCGCTGCAATTGCGCGGCGCGACGCAACTCTCGGCGCCGTTCGCCGCGGAACTTGCAGCGGCGCGCGCCGCCGCCGCCGATGGCAACGCGGAGACGCAGGCCGCTCTCAAGGCGCTCGCCGCCCATGCGCAAACCGGGGTGCCGACGATGCCGGAGCTGCGCGACAGCTTCAGCATGTATGTCGCGCCGCGCGTCGCCGCCTTGTCGCCTGCCGGTCAACGGGGGCTGACCGACCGCACCAAGGCCTGGGTGCAGTCGGTCTTCTCGCCGCGCACAGTCGACGAGACGGTCGGCGGCGATCGCAATGCGACGATCATCGCGCTGGCGGAACGCAGTCTGGCAAAAGGCCAGTTGGCGGCGGCCGTCGATCAGATCGCCTTGCTCGAGGATCAGGCTGCTCTCATCGCCACCGAATGGCTGAAGGGCGCCAGCGCGCGCCTGACCACGGACAAGGCCTCGGCGACCCTGATGGCGCAAGCCTTTGATCGGCTGGCAAGCACGAACTGAGGGGCAGTATTTGGCTGCATACGGCTGGCGAGTGATAACCAATTATTAACCATAAGCCGCGATAATATCCGGTCTCTCTAATTTGGCGATCGCGAGCGGCTCCACGGAGTGGACGTGATGAACTTTGAGCGTCGGGGTCGGGGCAGATTGCTCGGGGGGAAAGTTATTGCCATGGCAGGAGCGCAAGGCCACTGCCGACTCGTCTCGGCACTAGCCATCGGCATTGTTGCGACTTGCCTGTCCGTGAGTGCTTGGGCGCATGGCAATGTGGATGAACATGCCATCGAGCCCACGCAAGTGCGGGCGACCGGCGGCAGATTGGTCGCGCAGAGCGACAGTTTCGAGCTCGTCGCGGTGGCGCAGGGCAAGCGGCTGACCATCTATCTCGATCGCTTTGTCGATAACGAGCCAGTATCCGGGGCAAAGCTCGAAATCGATCGCGGCGACGGCAAGGTCATCGGCGCGGCAGCGGCCGGCGACGGCGTCTACACCGTGACCGGCGACTGGGTGGCGCAGCCGGGCCGGCACGCTCTCGTATTTACCGTCCTTACCGACCAGGATTCAGATCTGCTCGCCGGCACGCTCGAAATTCCTTCGGTTGAGGCGCTGGCTGCCGCTAACGGGGCGACGACGCTGGCGCTCAGCAAGCGGCCCGCAATCGACAACGTCGTTGCCTTTTTGCTCGGCATGGTCACGGCATTCGGCATGATCCGCTTCGGCGGCGTGTGGTCTCGGCTTGCACCGCTGGCGCTGACTGGCCGGACCCGAGCGCAGCAGGCCCAGCTCGATGTTGCCGCTTGGTTCAAGGCGGCGACGAAGACCGCCGCCGCAGGAATGGCCGCATCGCGGACGAGCGCGGTCGCGGCATTGATGGCGCGGCGAGAGACACTGGCAGTAAAACTGCGGCCAACTTTGACGACTGTCCCCCCCGCGCTCGGCGGGTTCGCCACCGTCCTGGCGCGCAAGCACAGCGTCTTTGCCATCGCGCTGGTCATCTACCTAATCGCCATGGCGATCCTGCTTGCCGGGCGGAGCGTCTTCGCCCATGAAGGCCATGATGACGGCGGGCAGCAGGCCGCGCTCGTCGGTGTCGCGGGAAACAACCCGCATCGCTTGCTCGACGGCACGCTGTTCGTCCCCAAGGCGTCGCAGCGCCTTCTTAACGTGAAGACGGCGATCACCCAGGTGAGCGATGCTCAACGGATGGTGCGGGTGGTCGGACAAGTCATTCCCGATCCCGGAACGAGCGGGCAGGTTCAGACCAGTATCCGCGGACGTCTGGAAGCGGCGAATGGCCATTGGCCGCGCGTCGGCGATAAGGTCGAGGCGGCCCAGGTGCTGGCTTCGATCGTACCCGTCGTCAATCCGATCGATCGCGGCATCATTCTCCAGCAATTGGCACAGATCGATCGCGATACCGGCCTCGTCCAGGAGCGCCTGCGCGCGCTCACCGCGGCCGACAGCAGCGCGCCGGCGCAGGAGCGCGATGACGCGCGCGCCGAATTGGCCAATCTAATCCGCCGCCGCGATGCGATCGCGGCCGTCCTGCGAGACCGCGACACTTTGCGCGCCCCCTTGCTGGCGCCGAGCACGGGCATCATCTCGGCCAGCTTCGCCGTCGCCGGACAGATCGTCGACGAGCAGCAGAAGCTCTTCGAGGTCGTCGATCTCAAGCATCTCTGGGTCGAAGCCTATGCCTACGACGTTTCCGGGCTTGGCGCGGTGACCGATGCCAATGCGGTGGGACCGTCGGGCGGCAGCTACCGTTTGCAATTCATGAGCCGCGGCCCGCAGCTCCAGAAGCAGACGATCCCGCTCTATTTTCAGATCGAGAACGCCGACACGAATTTGAGCGTGGGCAGCCTCGTCTCGGTGCTTATTGCGACGGGCGGCGGGCAGTCAGGCGTCATTCTGCCGCGCTCCGCCGTCGTGCGCGACACCGCCGGCCGGGAAATCGTCTGGCAACACGCCCATCCCGAGGGGTTCACGGCACTACCGGTGCGGATCGAGCCGATCGACGGCGAAAAGGTGATGATTTCGGCAGGGCTGACAGCCAATATGCGGGTCGTGGTCGAAGGCGCTGACCTCCTCAACGAGGTCCGCTGACCACCGATGTTTGCCTTCCTCATCCGCCAGAGTCTAGCACAACGAACCTTCGTGCTCTGCGGAACGCTCGTGCTCATCATCATGGGCATGGTCGAGGTGCAGAACGTCCCCGTCGATGTGCTGCCGGAGATCGATCGGACGACGGTCTCCATCATCACCGAGGGCGAGGGTCTGGCGCCGGAGGAGGTCGAAAGGCGGGTAACCTTCCCGATCGAGACGGCAATGACCGGCTTGAAGGGCGTCGACCGCGTCCGCTCGATCTCGAGTTCGGGCCTCTCGATCGTCTTCATCGACTTTGCCCTGAACACCGACATCTATCGAGACCGCCAGCTCGTCGCCGAAAAACTCGCGCTTGCCCGTCAGCAACTTCCGGCGACGGTTACACCCGAAATGGGACCGATCTCCTCGGTGATGGGCGAGATCCTGCTCATCGCAGCGACATCTGACACCGGCGACATGATGGCATTGCGCGATACGGCGGACTGGTTCATCCGGCCGCGCCTGATGGCCATCCCCGGCGTATCTCAGGTCCTGGTCCGGGGCGGCGATGCGCGCCAGCTGCGCATCACACCCGACCCGCGGCGTCTCGATTTCTATGACGTGACAATCGATCAGATCGAACAAGCGCTCACCAGCTACAACAGCAATACGGGCGGCGACTCAGTCGAGCAGTTCGGCCGTCGCTTCACGATCATGAATGTCGGCCGGACCCGCGACGGCGACGATTTGCTCAACGAGGCGCGCAATCTGGTCGTCACCAATCATGGCGGCCGCCCGGTTCTCCTCAACCAGGTGGCGACGGTGAATTTCGAGGCGCGCATCAAGCAGGGCGACGCCGGCTTCAATGGCAAGCAGGCGGTCATCATACACGTCCAGAAGCAGCCGGGGGTGAACACCCTCCAGCTCACCCACGACGTTGAGAAGGCGCTTGCTAATCTCCAACCCTTTCTGCCCAAGGGGATTCACGCTGACACCCCCGTCTTCGAACAGGCGAGATTCATCGAGACATCGGTAAGCAATCTAAAGCACGTCATCGTCGAAGCGGCGATCGTCGTCGCCGTCATCCTGTTCGCGTTTTTGCTCAACGTGCGAACGACGGTCGTATCGTTGACCGCGATTCCGGTCTCATTGCTCATCACCGTTCTCGTCTTCTCGTTCGCCGGCATGACGATCAATACGATGACCCTCGGCGGTCTGGCGATCGCCACCGGCGAGCTCGTCGACGACGCCGTCGTCGGCGTCGAGAACATCTATCGCCGCCTGCGGCTCAACCGACGGCTCGCCAGCCCGCGCCCCGCGCTCCGGGTCATCGCCGACGCCACCGTCGAGGTCCGTTCCGGAATCTTTTATGCAACGCTGATCGTCCTCCTTGTGTTCTTCCCGATGTTCGCCCTACCGGGGATCGAGGGGCTGATGTTCACACCGCTCGCCACGACCTATATCGTGTCGATCCTGGCCAGCCTGGTGACCTCGGTGACGCTGACGCCGGTGCTCGCCTATTACCTGCTGCGCAATTCGAATTTGATGGATCATGGCGACAGCCGGCTGGTCAGGTTTCTCAAGCGGCAAAACGAGCGCCTGCTGATTTGGGCCTTCGACCATCGCGCCACGGTGATCGGGTCGGCAGCGGTCGCGGTCGCGATCGCCGGCATCGGCGTCGGTAATCTGCCGCGCGCGTTCCTGCCGCCCCTCAACGAAGGGATGTACATGGTCGAGCTGGCGTTCCGGCCTGGCATCTCCCTCGCGCAGGCGAACAAGATGGGGTCGGCGGCGGAACGGCTGATGCTCGAGGTGCCCGAGGTCAAGACCGTCGGGCGCCGCACCGGGCGCGCCGAACTCGACCTCCACGCCGAGGGTGTCTATCAGACCGAGATGGATGTCGAGCTGAACCCCTCGAAGCGTTCAGTCGCCGAAATCCTCCAGGATCTGCGCGACCATCTCAGCAGTCTTCCCGGCTCGATCTACATCGGCCAGCCGCTCACCCACCGTATCAATTTCGCCATGTCGGGATTGCCCTCGCAGCTCGGGGTCAAGATTTTCGGCGAGGATCTCGACACCTTGGTCAAGCTCGGCGACGAGTTGCGCGGTCGCCTGTCGCATGTTCCTGGCCTGACCGATGTCAAGATCGAAACTCAGTTCCGCATCCCGCAACTACGTGTCCAAGTCAGGCCGGACGCGGCACGACTCTACGGCATCACGCCGGCGCAGCTTACCCGGACCCTCGAGACGCTGACCGCGGGCCGCGTCGTCTCCGAGGTGATCGACGAGAACCGACGCTATGAAGTCATCATCCGTCTCGATGATCGCGACCGCACGAATATCGGGTTGCGCGACTTGCTGATCGACACGCCGTTAGGGCGCGTTCCGCTCCATCAGCTCGCCAACGTCAGCGATACGGACGGACCGAACGAGATCATCCGCGACAATAGCCAGCGGCGCATTGCCGTTCTCGCCAATACCGATGGATCCGATCTTGCCGGCATAACCCGCGGAATCGAGGATCAGGTCGCGGCGATCAAGCTGCCGACCGGCTATTATTACGGGATCGAGGGCACCTATAAGGCGCAGCAGGCAGCGGCCGCGCGCATGACGATCCTGTCGCTGATCTCCCTCGTCCTGATCTTCGCCGTTCTCTACAGCCGCTACAACTCGGCGGCGTTGTCGCTCATCATCATGGCAAATGTGCCGCTGGCCTTGATCGGCAGTGTCGTCTCCCTGTGGATCATGGGCGGCTCGCTGTCGCTCGCGACGATGATCGGCTTCATTACGCTGGCGGGCATCAGCACGCGAAACGGCATTCTCAAGATCAGCCATTATATCAATCTGACGCTGCACGAAGGCGAAGCCTTCGGCCGCAAGATGATCATCCGCGGCAGTCTGGAGCGGATGACGCCCGTGCTGATGACGGCCTTGTCGGCCGGCTTTGGGCTGTTTCCTTTGTTGCTTGGCGCCGGCGACCCGGGCAAGGAGATCCTCTCGCCGGTCGCTCTCGTCATCTTCGGCGGGCTCATCAGCGCGACGCTACTCGATGCCGTACTGACACCCATCCTGTTTTTGAAATTCGGCGAACGGCCGTTGCTCCACATCCGGGAACTAGCGGCCGCCGGTCAAGGTTCGGAGGCGTATTGAAGGTGACGAGACGTTTCGCACTGCTCCATGCCGTCATGATCCTATGCTGGTTCATGGTCGCCCCGGTGTCCGCTCTTGCCCACGGCGGGACGGGTCCGCATGGCGGGCCAGTCACCGATGCGGGCCCTTATTACGTCGAGCTGATCCTGAGGGATGGGCAGTTGCGGCTCTTCGCCTTCGATGACAAAAGCGACGCACCGGTCAGCGCCAAGAGCGCGCACGGCACGGCGACGATCTTGATTGGCGACAAGAAGGAGACGGTCGAGCTGGAGCCGGTGAGCGGCCCGGACGACAATCTATTGGGCGGCGC
>WNFM01099427.1_pt1 | contig 12818 bp, 10 predicted proteins | sample 5400271 | NCBI WGS metagenome assembly WNFM01 (sample SAMN13153352, study PRJNA577476) | soil metagenome | isolation source: 60 cm saprolite on Douglas fir-dominated hillslope | place: USA:California | collected 2013-09-17 | reverse complement strand
GCTTACCACGCTGGCGCTGGGCCAGCTGGCGCTTGAAGCGGACCTGCCGCCAGGCGTGCTCAATATCGTCACCAGCGGCGATGGGGTCGGCGCGGCGCTGGTCGCGCATCCGGATGTGCGCATGATCTCTCTCACCGGCGCCAGCGAGACAGGCGCGATCGTCGTGCGTGAGGCGGCGGGCTCGCTCAAACGCGTGCATATGGAGTTGGGCGGCAAGGCGCCGTTCGTCGTCTTCGCGGACGCCGATCTGGAGGCCGCCGCGCAAGGCGCCATCGCAGGCGGCTTCGTCAACACCGGCCAGGACTGCACTGCCGCCACGCGCATCTATGTCGAGCGGGTGGCATATGAGGCGTTCCTGTCTCGCTTTGTCGAGCTGGCGCAGCAGATACGCGTCGGCGATCCCGCCTCGGAGCAGACCGACATGGGGCCGCTGGTTTCGGCGGCACAGCTCGGCCGGGTGGAGGCGCTGGTACGCACCGCGCGGGCGCAGGGCCACTTCGCGCTTGGCGGCGAGCGGGCACACATCCCTGGGATGGAGAACGGCTACTTTTTCCAGCCCACCATCATCACCGACGTGCCGGACGACGCGGCGGTAGTCACGCAGGAGATCTTTGGGCCGGTGGTGGTCGTACTGCCCTTCGACCGCGAGGAGGAGGCGATCGCGCGGGCCAACGCCGTGCGCTACGGGCTGGCGGGCTCGGTCTGGACGAGCAACGTGCAGCGGGCGCTGCGTGTGAGCGCGGCGTTGGAGTTCGGCACCGTCTGGGTCAACGATCACCTGCCGCTCGCCGCGGAGATGCCGCATGGCGGCTTCAAGCAGAGCGGCTTTGGCAAAGACATGTCGCTCTACGCGCTGGAAGACTATACCGAGATCAAGCATGTGATGCTGGACACGACGGGTGCGCGGCGCAAGCCCTGGCACTACACAATCTTCGGCGACGCGGAATAGCCCCGCGCGTCACTATCCCCTACGCGGTGCGCGCCCACCGGCCGGTGGGCGCGCACTCTGGTTCCCCTCTCCCTGTGGGGGAGGGGCTAGGGGTGGGGGCTTTCCTGGCTTTTTGCCTCTTGCGCACGGCTGCCCCTTCGGCTATACTTGGCCCAAGTCGTTCTTCAGTTGGGGAGCTCGTCCTATGGCAGCACAAGACCCCTCATTAGCCCAGCGCGATCGCCCGGAGTTCCTCCGCCGGTATCGCTCCTTCGGCGGCTTCCATCAATCCACCTGCTATCCCTGACGCCCCACCTTCTTCCCCCCTTTTTCGTCGGTGTGTCAGACTCACCTCGCTCGGCACATCGCATCACGGCGTCAGCTCGTCGCGCCTCGCTCGGCGCTACACCGCGCCGGATCGTCTTTGTAGGCTCATTTCATCACCTGATTAGCAGCGTGGCTGCCCGCGTCTCCGCGGCGCGGCCAAACGCGGCGGGTCGCCGCATTCCCTGGCATTCGAACGGTCGGCAGCGTGCTCCGCTCTTGTGACACCCGGCAAGCGGGACGGGTCGCGGATGCGCGCGGGCAGAGTCAAGAGAGCTTTGCCCTCTGTTCCCAACTACGTTGATGGTTCCCTGCGGCTCATTCACAGGCGGGCACGCGCCGTACGCCGGCGTGGCACGCAAGGATGCGCTCAGGCGCCAGACGAGAGGAACGCGCATGATCCTCGCAACGTGCGAGGACGCTTGCAGCCGGCCATGACCATCCGCAGTTGTTAGAGGATTTATGAGTACCACGCGCACCCCTGACCTCGCGACCGCTATCGCCACCTCACGCCAGTATCTGGACATCATCCAACGCAAGACGCTCACACGGGCGCAAGGCGAAGAACTGATCTCCCTGACGCTGCGCAACTTCACCCAGCATTACAATCCCGGTTTTCTCGAGTATCGGAAGTCGATGACGGAGGCCGGCGACTTCGCCGCCGTCGAATGGAGCGGGCGCGGGGCGACGTTTGTCGATGCGCTCGGCCGCGAGTATATTGACTGCCTCGGCGGCTATGGACTGCTGAGCCTAGGCTGGTCGCATGAGAAGGTCATCGCCGCCGTCAAGGCGCAGCTGGACCGCTCCCCCATGCCCACGCAAGAGCTGCTGGACTGGCCGCGCGGGATGCTGGTGAGCCTGCTGGCGGAGATCACGCCCGGCGATCTGAAGTACGCCTTCCTGGTCTCCAGCGGCACCGAGGCGGTCGAAGGCGCGATGAAGTTTGCCAAAGCTGCCACCGGCAAGTCCGGCTTCATCGCCGCCGTGCGCGGCTTCCACGGCAAGACCGCCGGCAGTCTGAGCCTGATGGGCAAAGCCAAGTTCCGCAAGCCGGCCATGCCCCTGCTCCCCAACGTGTATCATGTGCCCTTCGGCGACGCCGACGCCGTGGAGCAGCAGCTTCGCATCGCGCGCGAGGTCGGCAACGAGATCGCCGCGGTGGTCATGGAGCCTGTACAGGGTGAGGCTGGCGCCATCGTGCCGCCGGACGACTTCTGGCCGCGGCTGCGCGCGCTCTGCGACGAGTATGACGTCTTGCTGATCGCCGACGAGGTGCAAACGGGACTCGGACGCACCGGCGCGCTCTGGGGCGTGAATCACTGGAACGTCGTGCCCGACATTCTCTGTTCGGCGAAGGCCCTCGGCGGCGGTGTCATGCCGGTCGGCGCGTTCGTCGCGACGCCACGCGTCTGGCAGACCTTCATCGACGACCCCTTCTTCCACACGACGACCACCGGGGGCAATCCACTCGCGTGCGCGGCGGCGATCGCCACCATCAACATCGTGCTGGAGGAAGACCTGCCACGCCAAGCCGCCGAGAAGGGCGAGTACCTGCTGCAACGCCTGTGTCCGCTGGCGGAGCGCTACGACGGCATCTACGAGCGTATCACCGGCAAGGGACTCTTGATCGGCCAGCACTTCCGCGACGCCGAGCGCGGCTATCAAGTGGCTGCCGGGCTGTTCCGGCGGGGCGTGCTCATCTCCGGCACGCTCACCAATGCCCAAACGATTCGTATCGAGCCGCCGCTGGTGATCGAGTATAGCGAGCTGGATGAGATCCTCAACCGCCTCGAAGATACGCTGAAAGCCGTGACGAGTGCGCCAGTCAGCGGCGAAGTGCTCACATTGCCCGCGTCCGCTTCCGTCGTCACCGACGACGCGCACAGTGGGCCGAGCCACAACGGGCACCAGCCGAGCCCCGCCGTCCCACAAGACGGAGCGGACGAGGCGCCGCTGGCTCAGGTGGAGGCGGCGAGCGCCTGAGTCTCGCAGAGGTGGCTCTCCGCGGGGCACGGTGGCGCAAGCGCCCGCGCGCCAGCCTAGCGAAGCCGGAGAGGGTAGGGTGCTCGCCACCCAGCCCTCTCGTCCGCCCTCATGGCCGGCGTGAGGTTTGGCGGGCGCGGCGTGTGGACGGCGCCATCTCGGCAGCTGGCGAAAGTATGAGAGTATGCACATTGTCGTGTTGGGCGGCGGCGGTGCGATGGGCCGCATCGCCGTGCGTGCGCTGGCCGAGGATGCGCGCGTTACGGCGGTGACCGTGGCGGATTGGCGTGTCGCCGCGGCAGAGCGCACGGTGGATTGGCTGCACGACGGACGCGCCAAGGCACGCGCGGCGCCCTGCGACGTGCGCGATGCGGAGCGGCTGGCCGCGCTCCTGGCCGGAGCGGACGCCGTGCTCAACGCCACCGACTATACCTTCAATCTTGATGTGATGCGGGCGGCCCTGGTCGCTCGCGTGCCCTATGCGGACCTTGGCGGCCTCTTTCACATGACGCGCCGCCAATACGCGCTGGATCAGGCGTTTCGCGCGGCGGGTATCACGGGTGTGCTCGGCATCGGCAGCACGCCCGGCATCACCAACGTGCTCGCGCGCCGCGCCGCCGAGACCCTCGAAACGGTCGAGCGGCTGGACGTGCGCATTGGCTGTGCTGATCTACGCCTGGGTGACACGCCTTTCGCCCCGCCCTATTCGATCCGCACGATCTTCGACGAATGCACGCTCGCGCCGATGGTCTACCGCAACGGGCGCTGGAGCGCGGTTGCCCCCATGAGCGGGCACGAGGCCATCACATTCCCGCCGCCGATCGGCCGCGCGACCGCCATGCACACGCTGCACTCGGAGGTCGCCCTCTTCCCCATGTCGTTCCGCGCGCGTGGCCTGCGCCACGCTTCCTTCAAGATCGCGTTTCCGCCCGAGTTCCTCGCGCAGCTCAAGCTGCTGGTGGGTCTGGGCCTGGCGGACACCGCGCCGCTGTGTGTCCGCGCGAGCAACGGCGCGGAGCCTGTGCATGTCGCCCCGCGCGAGCTGCTCGTGGCGCTGCTCGCCAGTCGCGAGAGCGCCGCGCCGGCCGCGCCGCCGAACGATTGCGACGTCTTGCGGGTAGTGGCGCGTGGCACGCGCAACGGGCAGCCAGTAGAGCTAGTCGAAGAGATGGTGGTGCGCCCCTACGCGCCCTGGCAGATTGCCGCCGGAGACCTCGATACCGGCGTCCCGCTCGCCATCGCCGGCATCCTGCTGGCCAGCGGCGCGGCCGCGTGCCTCGGCGTGCATGGCGCGGAGTTGGTGTTCGAGCCGCACGCGTTCCTACGCGAGCTCGCGCGCTACGCGCTGCGCGCCCACGAGACGACGACGCTGGCATTGAGCTGACGAGGCCGCTGAAGGGAGGACACATCCCATGCAAGAGATGTGGGTTGACGGCAAGCGTACCGCGGGCGCCTCAGGACGCACCATCGCCGTGCACGACCCGGCAACTGAGGAGATCATCGACCTGGTGCCGGCGGCAGGGCAGGAAGAGGTCGCGGCGGCGGTGGGGGCGGCCAGCGCCGCATTCGCGGAGTGGCGTCGTGTGCCGGCGGGCACGCGCGCCGAGTTACTGCATGAGGTCGCCGCGCGCCTGACCGTACGCACGGAGGCGCTGGCCGAGCTGTTGACCCGCGAGGGCGGCAAGCCGCTGGTGGAGAACCGCGACGAGATGGGCTGGTCCGCCGCCTGTTTCCGCTTCTATGCGGAGCTGGGCCGAGCGGCACGCGGGCGAGTGATCCCTTCGGTAGAGTCGTCGCAGCTCAACCTCGTGCTCAAAGAGCCGTACGGTGTGGTCGGCGTCATCGTCCCGTGGAACTATCCCATTTTGCTGATGGCCTGGAAAGTGGCGCCCGCGCTGGCGGCGGGCAACACGGTCGTGATCAAGCCGTCCGAGATGACGCCGCTCTCCACCCTCGCCTGCGCCGAAATCTTCGAGCACCTGCCGCCTGGGGTCGTCAACATCGTCACCGGCACTGGCCCGGAGGCCGGCGAGGCGTTGGTGCAGGATGCGCGCGTGCGGGTGGTCGCCTTCACCGGCAGCCTGGAAACGGGGCGGCGCATCGCCCGGCTAGCCGCCGAGCAGATGAAGAAGCTGCACCTGGAATTGGGCGGCAAAGACTCGTTCATCGTGGCCGAAGACGCCGACCTGGATGTGGCTGTGCCGGGTGTCGCCTGGGCGGCGCTGCTCAATGCTGGTCAGGTCTGTACGTCCACCGAGCGCGTCTACGTGCACGAGCGCATCGCGCCCGCCTTCATCGAGCGCATCGCCGACTATGCGCGCGGCTTGCGGCTGGGGTCCGGCCTGGATCCGCGCACGGATGTTGGCCCCATGGTCGGCGACAGGTATCGCGCGAAGGTGGAGGCGCATGTGGCGGAGGCGCGGGCGCGTGGCGCCCGTGTCCTGGTGGGAGGCCGGCGGCCGGCGGCGCTGCCACGCGGCTACTTCTACGAGCCGACCGTGCTGGTGGATGTAGACCACTCGATGCGCATCATGCGCGAGGAGACCTTCGGGCCGACGATTCCGATCATGACCTACCGCACCTTCGACGAGGCGGTCCAGCTTGCCAACGACAGTCCCTTCGGGCTGGGCGCCAACCTTTACACGCACGATGCGCGCCGCGTCAAGCAGTTTTACGAAGAGGTGCAGGCTGGCACGCTCTGGGTGAACGATCCCCTGACGGATAATGACGCGGGCCCGTTCGGGGGCATGAAGATGAGTGGCATGGGCCGTGAACTCGGTGAGGAAGGGCTGGACGACTTTCGCGAAACCAAGCATTTACACTGGGATTTCGAGGGAGCCGCCAAGCCGTGGTGGTATCCTTACGCGCGCGGCGGCTGAGCAAGGTGCGTAAGCGACGGGCGGCTTGCGACGTACATGTATACTCTAGAGACCCAGAGATGCGCCCGCACGCCTGGCGTGCGTATTGAAAGCGGCCGGCCCGCGCGAAACGCTGCCCCTACGCTGCGATTGGGACTGGAGAAACGCCGCCATGGAGCACCAGTGGCCGTCCGCGTCTGCCCAGCCTGAAGCGGTGCCCGGCGCGAGCGAGGGCGCTCTGATGATCGACGTGCGCGGCCTCTGCAAAGTCTTTGGCGAGCGCCAGGTGTTGCACGACATCGATTTCTCCGTCAAGCGTGGCGAGTGTGTCGCCGTCATCGGGCCAAGCGGCTCGGGCAAGAGCACGCTCATTCGCTGCCTCAACTACCTCGAAACCCCCAGCAGCGGCACGATTTGGATCGGCGGCAAAGAGCTGCATGGGCGGCTCAGTGCCGCCGAGCTGAGCGAGGTGCGCCGTGAGCTGGGGATGGTCTTCTACAACTTCAACCTGTTCCCCCATATGAGCGTGCTCGCCAACATCACGCTGGCGCCGGTCCAGGTGCGGCGCGCTTCACGCGCGCAGGCCGAGCAAACAGCGCGCGAGCTGCTGGAGAAGGTTGGTCTCAAGGACAAGGCGGATGCCTATCCCAGCCAGCTCTCCGGTGGCCAGAAACAGCGCGTCGCCATCGCCCGCGCGCTGGCAATGAACCCCAAGGCGCTGCTCTTCGACGAGCCAACCTCGGCGCTCGATCCGGAGCTGGTGGGCGAGGTGCTCAAGGTCATGCGCGGGCTGGCCGAAGAGGGCCGCACGATGGTCGTCGTCACCCATGAGATGGGATTCGCCCGCTCCGTCGCGGACCGCGTGGTGTTTCTCGATCAGGGGCGCATCGTCGAGCAAGGTGATCCAGAGGAGGTGTTCGCCCATACCAAGAACGAGCGTACACGGCTGTTTCTCGATCGCGTGTTGCATCCCGTGTAAGCCCGCGCGATTGCAACTGGCGCGCGTGTGCGCCAGCGATCTTGCCAACGTGGCCGCCTCGTAGCACGGCATCATCAACGCGCTTGTGTCTCGCTCATCATTAGTGCAGACGCGACTTCAGCCGTCGCGGCGCGGAGAAGGTAGGTCAACTATGAGTTTCCTGCATGTCCATCCCGCAGAGAGACGTTCTTGGCGCTATTGGCTCGGGGCACTGGCGCTGGCCGGACTGGCGCTGGTAGTGACGGCTTGTGGCGCCGGCAACGCCGCCACGCCGCAGGCGACCGGCACGGTTGCCATCGGCCACGCGGGCACCCTGATTCCCGGCGTGTTCAAGTGGGGTGAGGATTCGACCGGCGGCATGCCCTACATTGCGCCGAAAGATGCGGCGAACCCGAATGCGGCCGATTATGGCTTCGAGGTGGACATCGCGTTGGCGATGTCCAAGTTGATGGGCATCACGCAGCAGCCGACGCAGATCACCTGGTCGGATTGGCCACAGGGCCTTTCCTCCCGCCAGTTCGACTTCTTCATGAACGGTCTGGAGATCTCGAGCGAGAACGTGAAGTCGGCGAAGTTTAGCATCCCCTACTACGTCTACACGCAGGCCATCGTCGTCCTCAAGGACAACTCGACGATCAGCGGCTTCGCGGACCTGGCGGGCAAGAAAGTGGAGACGGGCACGGACTATAAGGCCCAGTTCATCATGGAAGACTGGAACGCCCAGCACCCCACCCAGAAGATCACCATCGTTACGACGGATACGCCGACGCCGTTCGCCGATCTCGACTCGCACCGCGTGGACGCCGAGTTCCTCGACGCGCCGATCGCCAAGTGGTATGGCGGCAATGACCCCAGCGGCAAGTACAAGGTCGTCGGCGGCGACCTCAACCCAGGGTACTACGGCATCGGATTCGACCCCAATAACCCGAACACGCCGACGCTGATGAAAGAGGTGAACGAGGCCATCGCGCGGATGTTCAAAGACGGCACGCTGCAGAAGGTCTATCAAAACGGCGGCGCCTACAACGTCGGGCCGAACAACCAGCCGGTCTTCCAGAAGTACGACATGTGGAACAGCTACATGTCGTGCATCGGGAATTTCCTGCCGGAGAATCCGACGAACGTCGCCAACTGCCCGGCGATTCCGCAAGGCTAGCCGCGGTGTGACAGGGGCTTCGCGGCGTGCTAGATAACGATCTGGCCACGCGCATGCGGCCGGGACGGCGTAGTGAGGCCGTTCCGGCCGCGCCCGCATCCTCACCCGATCTGCGCAGGCGCGGCGCGCCGGTCAATGGCGAAGTGAATGTGTGCCGGAGGCGAAAGACTCATGCGTATCCCCCCTGCTGTGCGCTTCGTCGGCATCGTGCTCGTGCTGGTGCTCGTCTTCGGCGCCTGCGGCTCGCTCACCCTCGGCGCGCTGGACAAAGCGCAGACGCACGTGGCAGGGAATCTGACCGATCTCGGCTACCTGTTCCAGCGCGTGGGGCACTTTTTCCAGCAGCTCGTGATTGTGCCAACCACCGGAACGGATCGTAACGGCATCCCGCTGCGCAACTATCTCTTGCTCGGACTGGCGCGCACCGTCGAGTTCTGCTTCATCGCGATGCCGCTGGCGATCCTGCTTGGGTTCATGCTGGCGCTCATGTCGCGCTCGCGACTGCGCATCCTGCGCGTGCCAACCCGCGCCTATGTCGAGTTCTTCCGCAACACACCGCTGCTCGTCCAGCTCCTCGCTATCTACTGGTCGCTGCTTTTCCTGCCGCAGTGGTATCTCAACGCCTTTACCGCGGGCGTCGCCACGCTGGCGCTCAACTACGCGGCCTACGAGTGCGAGAACATTCGCGCGGGACTGGCGGCGGTGGACCGTGGGCAAGGTGAGGCGGCGGCGGCGCTCGGCCTGAGTGACTGGCAGGCGCTGCGCCTGGTCGAGATCCCACAGACGATCGCGATCGTGCTGCCGCCCATCCTCAACGACTTCATCTTCCTGTTCAAAGACTCTTCCATCCTCAGTCTCATCACCATCATCGAGCTGACGGCGGCCTCGACCGGCCTGGGCCGACGCATTCCCAACATGCAGTGGCAGTTCATCGTCATTGGCGCGCTGATTTACCTGGCACTCAGCGTCCCGCTGGGCCGCATCGCCCGCGCCGCCGAGGCTCGTCTGCGCTCCACCGCGTTCGCCCCACAGGAGAACCTCTCTGCCAGGGCGTTGCAGGTGCTGGCCGCGTCCGTGCTCGTCGGCATCGTCGCCGTGGTGCTGGCGGATGGCGTCTCAGCCGGCACGCTCCTCGGGGATGTCGGCCAACTGTTCGCGGCACTCGCGCTGACGCTGATGATCATGCTGTCCATCCTGATCGTGCTGGGCGGCCTTGCCTACATCCCGGCCGCCTTGCTCGCGCGCAGGCAGCGCCCTGGCCGCAGTGGCGCGGCGCGGGCGGAGCTACAGCCGGTCGGCCTGGCGTCGAAGTAGCGGGGAAGGATGGAGATCGAACATGGAGATTGTGCTCAAGACGCTTGAGATCAAATTCCCGCTCCTCGTCTCCGGCACCGTGCTCACCGTCGTCAGCTCGATCATCTGCATCATTCTCGCGATGATCCTGGCGATTCCCGCCGGACTCGGCAGGCTCTCCAACGTGACACTGATTCGCAGCATCAGCACGTTCTACGTCGAGACTGTCCGTGGCACGCCGTTACTCTTCCAGCTGCTGGTCTGGTTCTTCGGCATCCAGCTCGTGGTGGTGACACTCTTCAACCTGAACGTCGATTCGCTCATCTACAACCTGCTCACCGCGCTGAACTCCAATTCGCTGTTTCCCACCGGAGTAAGCGTGAGTCCGCTGGTCTTCGCCATCATCGCCTTGAGCTTCAATTACGGCGCCTATCTTGCCGAGGTGGTGCGCGCGGGCGTGCAGGCGGTGGATCGTGGGCAGACCGAGGCCGCGCTCTCGCTGGGGTTGAGCCGCTTCCAGGTCGCGCGACATATCGTGATCCCACAGGCCTTGCGCATCATGATCCCGCCGCTCACCAACAACTTCATCACGTTGATCCAGGACACCTCGTTCTTCCTGGTGATCGGCGTCGCGGAGCTGGCGTTCGTGTCGCAGACCGCGGCACAGGCTTCATCCAGTCCACTGATCCGCTGGACGCTCTACGCCGTCGAGCTGGCCATTTACTTCGCCATCTGCTACCCGCTCGCGCTCATCTCGCGCCGGACCGAGCGACACCTGGCGCGGGGAGCCGCGGGCGCGCAGTAGGTACGGCGGTGTCGCCGCGCCCCGGCACGGACCGCGACGCGTGCGCGACAAACAGCTCTCCGTATCCGCAGCATACTTCCCTATCGAGGTACCCTATGCCCACACATCCGCCAGCGCGGCCTGTTGCGCCGCCCCAAGCAGCCCGTCCACAGCCGCACGCGCCCTGGCACGAGGATCTCTCGCCGCCGGTGGCGCGTGAGCTCACGCTCGCGGGCACGGGTGACCAAACGGGAGACGCGGTAGATGTTGCGGTGATCGGCGGCGGTGTCGCGGGGCTGAGCGCCGCCCTTGCGGCACGTGCCGTCGGGGCACGCGTGCTCGTGTTGGAGGGTGCGACCGCGCTCGGCCAGGGCGCCACCGGTCGCAACGCCGGCATCCTCAGCGCTGGCGTCAATATGGCGCTGGCCGATCTGCCGCCGGGCAGCACTGAGGCTGCGCTCTGGCCCGCCACCACCGGCGTGCTGCTGGCACTGGCCGAGCAGGCACGCCAACCGGGCACGCTACTCACCGCCACACTGACGGGGGCGCTCAGCCTGGCCGAGCGCCCCGGCGCGGTACGCCACCTTGCGCGGGAGGCGCGAGCGCGGGTCGCCGCGGGGCTGCGCGCCGAACTCTGGACGCCCTCCCAGGTTGCCGAGGCGACGGCGGGGCGGCTGGCGACCCATTCAGTCGTCGCCGCGCTCTGGCTGCCGGATGAAGGGCGGGTGGACCCGCTCACGCTGCTGGCGCAGCTGGCGCGCGAGGCGCGGGCCGCCGGTGTGGTGCTGGCGGGCGCCGCACGCGTCGAAGGGCCCATTGAGAGCGCTAGTGGTGCTGGCGGGCACTGCTGGCACCTGACCCTGGCGGGCGGCAGGGTGCTGCGAGCCCGTGGGCTGGTGGTGGCGACTGGGCCGACGCAGCAGCCGACCTCGCGTATCTACGCGCTGGCGCTCGCCGCCGAGCTGCCGGCAGCCTTTCCACTCTTTTGGGACGCGGCGCCCTATACGTATTGCGACTTTCGCCCTGGCAACGGGCGCCTGGTGGTGAGCGGCGGACGCTATGCCCGCGCTGGCAAGCACGGGCGCGACGCGCTCTATCATAAGCGCCTAGCCGAGGCCGCGCGCCGCTGGCTGCCCGAGTTACAGGACGCGGCACCCACCCACGCGTGGGCAGTAGACCTCGCCGTGGCAGCCAACATGGTGCCGGCCATACGCGCGCTGGGCGCGGTGGCGCCGGGGATGGCGATCGAGGGGCTGGGCGCACTGGGCGTGCTCCCGGGTATCGTGCTGGGGCGGCGCGCGGGCGACGCCGTCGCGCGGGCGCTGGGGTAGAGGCGCACACAGACGATACTCCCCTGCATGCGGCGCCGGCAGCCACTGTTGATGAGGGGCTGGATCTCTCACACTCGCACCTTCGCCAGCCACGCTGCCTGCTGCGGGGCGTACAGTGTTAGATCAAGCGTTAGGCCAGGATGACGCCGATGCCAAAGATCGTCGCAGCTTCAAATAGGCTGATGTGATTGACGAGATACGCGTAGAGTGCCGCGAGGATAAAGATCACCCCGACGACCCACTTGTACGACCGCGCCTGGTGGTACGACGCTGAGTAGGATCTCGAGCGCATGCCGTTCACCTCTTTCGCGCAAAATGAAACAACGGTGCTGCGCATCATCCAGCATCTTCCATGCCGACGTCTGCTTGACTACGTTGCGCTACGAGCTTCCTTGCTTCGCGGCCGGTCGTCGCCTCGCCCCGAGCCTGGCCAGGCCGCTGCCCGCGGCCCCCAACACGGTGGCGATGATCGGCGCTTCCACTAGGTGCGTGAAGCCGGCGTCGAAGGTGTTGGCGATGGCAAAGGCGCGCACGTCCGTCCAGCCGCTGCGCGCAATTTCGGCAGCGCGACGTTGATGAGGACGAAGCCGAACGTCACTGCGAGCAGAATCGCGACTACAGCGCTCCAGACCGCCGCGCCCAGACCGAGGCCAAATGAGCCTGCGCGCCGGCCGCCAAGGAAGCCGGCCACGCCGAAGGACAGGAACAGGCTGAGCATCGCGATGCCGGTGGTAACCGTCACGACCGCTTGTGGCAGCGACAACAGGCTCTCCAGTGTCACGTTCACCATGTCGATGGCACCGCCGACCAGACCGACGAGAGTGCCCACGCACAGCGCCCTGGATGCGCCGGGCACGCGGGCGGCCAGCAGCGGCAGCGCGCCGACGGCGGCGGCGTAGACGGCGAGCGCGACCACTGGCGCGATGAGGTAGCTCGCTGCGCCGGGCATCGAAAAGAACGCCGGATAGGTGGCGGCGCGCACAGCGAACAAGCCCAGATCGCCGCCGATCACCACCAGCAGCCAGCGTCGCAGCGTACGCGCCGTCCGGTCCGATGCGCGCGCCACGTCGGCGCCAGCGCTCGTTGCCATAGAAATCCCTCCCCTTCCACCTGCTCACTGCTACCTGTGCGACGCCACCCTTGACAGCTTGGGAAGCCGATCGCTACACTATCAATTAGTGA
>WNFM01009048.1_pt1 | contig 12820 bp, 7 predicted proteins | sample 5400271 | NCBI WGS metagenome assembly WNFM01 (sample SAMN13153352, study PRJNA577476) | soil metagenome | isolation source: 60 cm saprolite on Douglas fir-dominated hillslope | place: USA:California | collected 2013-09-17 | reverse complement strand
TTCCGCGACGAAGGAGGCCAGTCCAAACAATCCAAGGCAACTGATCAGGATCGCCAGCGCCGCGAAAATAGAGGATAGTCTTCCAACCCGCTCCTCGGAGGCGAATTTTTTGGCATATTCTTCATTAACAAATCTGTAGTCGAACGGTGCAGAGGGTATGTACTTTTTAAATGCCGATTCGACCAAAGTGATAGACTCGTGCGCGCTCTTTTTGGGGTTGAGTTTCAGGTTGATCCAGTTGACATTTCCATTGTTGAGGAGATAAACCGTTTGTTTTACTGGACTATAAGGCGACTGCATGAGTAAGTCCTTAACTACTCCGATTACATGAAGCTTGCCGTTGAACCAGTTGATTTCCATTCCAACCGGGTCTTTCACTCCCATGAATTTTACTCCGGCCTCATTAATGAGAATGGCCGTAGAGTCCGTGGAAAACTCCCGTGAGAAATCTCTTCCCTCCTTTATTTTCCAATTCACTGTTTTGCCGTACTCATGGGTGACCCAGATCGTCGCAAAATTTGTCTGAAGGGCTGGGTCTTTACCCTTCCAATCAAATCCTCCGCTATCCGACCATACTTCCGTCAGGGGGCTTGACGATTCCGACAATTCTTCAATTGCCCCTGTGCGTTTCAATTCAGTCCTGAGCACATCAAATTTTCCGTAAAAATCAAGCGATTTCATTGGGATCATGACCAACCCTTCCCGGTCATATCCGATGGGTCTGTTCTTGGAGAATTGAATTTGTTGATAGACAATAATGGTTCCGATAATCAGGGTCACGGAAACGGTGAATTGAACGACGACCAGCACCTTGCGCGGAAGAGATGCAAATCGTCCCAGTTTGAAGGCACCCTTCAACACGTTGACGGGCTTGAATGAGGAGAGATAGAGCGCCGGATAAGAACCCGCCAATAAACTAGTCAGGAGAATGAAAATCAGGCTTGCTGACCAAAACCAGGGATTTGTCCAGGCGATGATTATTTTTTTATCCGCCAGCGTATTAAACCAAGAAAGGGAAATAAGGACCAACCCCACGGCCAACACAAAAGACATGACCACTACCAAAAAAGATTCACTCATGAACTGATTGATGAGTTGGCTTCGCATAGAGCCTATCGTCATACGAATGCCCACTTCCTTTGCCCGTTTTTCTGATCGGGCTGTACTCAAATTCATGAAATTGATGCACGCCAGGAGCAGTACAAAAACACCAATAATGCCAAACAACCAAACCATCTGTATCCCGCTACCCATATTTTTACCTTCCTTCCAATCCGACCTCAGATGCCAGTCGCTCATCGGAAATAAGAAAATCTCAGGCCGAAACACCGAGTCCTTACCGGCGTGCACGTATTTGACCATTTTGATTTTTCTGGATTGCATCTCCATATCCGTGTTGGGCGGAATCTGGGCGAATAGCTGAAATGAATTATTATCCCATTGATCCAAGGCAGGTTTAACCCAGCTTTCCTGGGTGATATACAACTCCCAGCTGGCGATGAATTCTATGTCCTTAAATTGTGTATTGTAAGGGAAATCCTCGTATACCCCAGTTACTTTTACGTCCGCTTTATTGTCAATTCGAATTGACTGGTTGATGGGCTCCGATTCACCAAAAAGCGCTTTGGCAGTTGACTCCGATAACAATACCGAGGTCGGATCCTTCAGGCCTTTTCGGGTACCCTTGATCATCTTTAAGGAGATCATTTCCGGAAAGTCTTCCTGAAAATAGTTTCCAATTTTTGAGATCTTCTGCTCCCCAAAAGTCAGGATGTGGTCACCGGCCCAGGAGGCCATGGACAAATACTGAAAGTCACTTCCGTAGGTATTTCGAAGCGCAAATTCCAAAGGCCTCGGTATCGAGTTTTGCGTACCTTTTGTTCCATTGAATGTCTGATGCTGCATCACCTGGGCCAGCCGGTCATAGTTTGGGTGGTATTTGTCAAATGACAATTCATCATAGATCCATAATCCGATAAGCATTGCCGCCGCCATACCAATGGCCAGCCCCCCGATGTTGATGAAGGAGTAGCCTTTATTCCGGGTCAAGTTCCGGAAGCCAATCTTAAAATAGTTCTGAAACATATCGTAATGATTTGATGGTCTTGACTTATTCTTTCTGATGGCAAAAGGACGGATATAGTTAGCGACTTGATACCAGTAATTAAGTTTCGCCCTGAACAGAGATTTTTCTTTCACAATGAAATAAAACTTCTCCTCCAGGTCGCCGTGCACTTCTTCCGCGAGGTCGTCTCTCAAAAACCAGGCAAGGAGCCTTTTTGCGAGTGGGGGTGGTATGTGGTTTGGCTTGTTCAAATTCTATTCTTCAATGTGATTAACAGAACATTTCACTAATACGTGTCGACCGGTAACCGGTAGTTGGGTCCAAGTTTGCACGTTAGTTGCCACCACCGATTACCGATTACCGATTACCTTCACATTATATTTCGAAGTGAATTTTTCATCATTTGATTATCTCATTCAGACTGGAGACTTGCTACTGGATTTACCCTAGCCGCTTTGATTGCTTGAGCCCCCACCGTCAGCCACGCAATCACCAGGGCCAGAAGTCCCGCCGCAATAAAATACCACGGCTGCAGGGGTACCCTGAACGCAAAGGTGCTCAACCAGGAGCGCGCAACGAAGAAACTCATCGGCAATGCAATGATGATGGCAACCAAAACGATTTTAGTAAAGTCACGGGAAAGAAGGTAAACGATTCCAAGCTCACTCGAACCCAGCACCTTGCGGATCCCGATTTCTTTGAGTCTTCTTTCGGCTGTGAACGCGGCGAGTCCAAACAAGCCAAGGCAGGATATCAGGATGGCCAGTCCGGCAAAATAGTTGGAAAGTACCGCCACCCTTTGTTCACTTTCGTATTGTGACTGATACCGCCACCCTTTGTTCACTTTCGTATTGTGACTGATAGACGTCGTCCAGAAAATGATACTCAAAAGAAAATCCGGGATTGAGCTTTTTATAAAGGAACTCAATGCTGCCCAGCGTTTCTTTTTCCTTACCGGCAGAAATGCGGGTCATGATGCGATACGTGTCATCCGGTGACAGAACGAAAAACACGGGTTTAAAATTTTCGTGAAGGGATTCATAATGAAAATCCTTTACCACTCCAACGATGTGACGGTCCTTCCCCCACAACTTAACCACCTTACCAATCGGATCTGTCATTCCCATAAATTCAATTCCCTTTTGGTTGAAGATGATGGCGGACGAATCCGTACCGAAGGACCGGGAGAAGGATCGTCCTTGTGCCAGCTGAATACCCAACGTTTCAATCAAGTCATAATTGACCATCACCCTCTCGAATTCCGTTTTATCTTCGGGATTTTTGCCTTCCCACTCTACGCCATGCGTTCCGCCATTGTGCCCGGTCATGCTATGGTTTGTGCTGGACACGCTTTCTACGCCCGGAATGGCTTTCATTTCTTCCATCATCGTCTCCCGGGTCTTTGGTTGACCCAATGCCCCCGATAAACCAAAATAGATCAGGTTGGTTCTGTTGTAACCCAGGTCGGTGGATTGCACAAATTCAATTTGCTTGTAGACAACCAATACGGATACAATAAAAAGAATGGAAATTGCGAATTGAAATACCACAAGCCCTTTCCTGGCCAACAACTCTCCAAAAGAACTGGTCAGCTTTCCTTTCAAAACGGTGGCAGGATGGAAACCGGAAATGTAGAGCGCCGGGTAACTGCCCGCTACCAAACCGGTAATCACCGTGACGCCCAAAAACAGGAGGATTTGGTTGCGATCCAGTTGAAAAGAAAGGTGCTTTCCCGTAATCAGATTGAATTGATCAAGAAAAATGTAAACCAGGAGAATCGCGATCAACAGCGAAAGCATACTCATCATCAAGGACTCTCCGAGATATTGAAAAACGAGGGACTTCCTTCCGGCGCCAATGGCCTTTTTTATACCTACTTCTTTCACCCTTCGCGATGCCCGGGCAGTAGACAAATTCATGAAGTTGATGCAGGCAATAAGCAAAATGAAAATGGCGATGATGGAGAATAATCTGACATACGTTATTCTTCCACCCGTTTCCAACCCGTTTTCATACTTCCCATACAAATAATTTTCGGAATAGCCCTTCAGGAAAAGGGTACGATAGGTAATTTCATTTTTTGTCTTGACTTTGATAAAGTCGGCAATCTTTACATTGAATTGATCTATATTCACCCCCGGCTTTAACAGGACCAGGGTTTGTGTGCCCGTATTGCCCCACGAAAGAAGCCAGTCCTGCCCTTCCTTGTATTTCTCAAACGAGCCGACAAATTCAAATTGGTCCGATGCATTGACGGGCATGCTTTTGAAAATACCGGAGATCTGTAATTGGGACTCGTGCTGGTAATCGATCGCCTTGCCAATAAGGTTTTCGGTCGTATTAAATAGTTTTCGCGCCAGCACATCGCTGATCACCACAGCGTTTTTGTCCGTCAAAACCCGGTTTACGTCACCGGCAATAAGTTCATAGGAGAAGATCTTGAAAAACTCTTTTCCGACAAATCGTCCCGTCGCAGTAGTATTTTTGTCATCCAATGAAAGCGTATAAGGTTGAGGCCAGGTCGCCGTGATAGCATACTCCACCTCCGGCATGTCGGCGGCAAGCGCTTCGGCAAGCGGTCCCGGAGTGGTGGGAGACGTCCAGATTCCATTCTCAGCCCGGACGCGATGTTCCATCGCCCTGTAAAGCCTGTTGTCTTTGTCATTGAATTTATCCACACTCAGCTCATCGCTGACCCATAAGTAGATCAGGAAGGTACACGCCAACCCAGTCGATAGACCGACCAGGTTGATGAGAAAGGAACTCTTGTAGCGCTTGAAATTTCTGTACGTCAGAATGAAGTTATGCCGGATCATGATCGTATAATTTGTGTTTGTTGATTTCGATTTTCGAAAAGCAAAAGGCCGGAGATAATGGATGACCTGGAACCAGTAATTCAATTTTGCCTGGTACAGTGATTCTTTTTCCACCATGGAATAAAACTTTTCCTCCAGGTCGCCGTGAACTTCCTCGGCAAGTTCGTCTCGCAAAAACCAGGTCAGTAGTTTCTTAGCAAGTCGGGGTGGTATGTCCTTATTGGGTTTCAATTCTGTTATGGGCTGTTCTTGGTTCTTAGGGTTAGCAGTTTGTTCTTGGGAACAAAACCACCAAGCGCCAAGCCCTAAGAACCAATGACTAGTCTATCCGTTGCAAACTCCGGGAACTGACTCCACAGCGATACCCGAAAGTCCTTCGAGGTCTTTAAGACCCGGCGACCACTGGCTGTAATCGTGTAAATGCGTTTCCTTCTTCCTCCGCGTTCCGCTGTCGATTTTCCCATTTTCGAGGTTAAAAACCCCTTCTCGTCCAACCGGGTGAGGGTAGAGTGGACCGCACCGATGGAAACCGACCTGCCAGTCTGCGATTCAAATTCCTCTGCAATGTTGAAGGCATAGGCCTCTTCCCCCAGGATGCCCACCAGAAGAAGGATGACTTCTTCAAATTCTCCAAGACGTGTTTCTTTCATATTATACTAGATTGTAGAACTAATATACGGATACAAAGGATATTTGTTCTACGATTTAGAAGGAAATACTGCGGAAAGGTGAAAAGGTTGCATGTGGGGGGAGAAATTCGGTTGAATTTGGGAGGAACCCTCACAAATTAAGTCAATACGCGCTTCGTTTGGTTATGTGTGGATGTGCGGAAGTGTTGATGTTGGGGGGTACCGAAGGGTCGGGTGTAGGCCTACCTCAACACATTAACTCTTCAACATGGATTTCTCACTCATTCTTCAAACATTCGCTCGGGTTAATCCTGGCTGCCTTTATCGTTTGCGATCCGACGGTGATCCAGGCAATGAATAAGGCTATAAGACCGGAAACTACAAAGTACCACCATTCTAATTCGATCCGGTAAGCGAAGCCGTCCAGCCAACGGGTCGTTAGGAAATAGCTGATGGGTAAGGCGATGAAAATAGATACAATGACCATTTTTGTAAAGTCGGTCGATAACAGGTAAACGATGCCCCATTCACTGGAACCCAATACTTTCCGGATACCAATCTCCTTATACCTTCTCTCGGCGCTGAATGCGGCCAAACCAAACAAACCCAGGCAGGAAATGACGATGGCCAGTCCTGCAAAATAACGCGACAGGACAGCGACCCTTTTTTCTGCAGCATATTTTTCCTGGTAGGTTTGGTCCAGGAATTTGTAATCGAAATCAAACCCGGGGTTAAAGGTTTTGTAGAGTTTCTGAAGCTTGCTCACCATCTCTTCCTTTCCGCTTTTCACCCTGACCATGATGGTAGTCGCCCAATGCGGTTCCAATCTGAAGCAGAAAGGTTTCACCTCTTCATGAAGGGACTGAAAATGAAAGTTTTTGGCCACACCCACGATTTCGCTACCGTCAATTATTTTGCCGACAGGATCCTGGAGGCCCAGGGCATCAATGGCGGCTTCATTGTAGATAATCTTTAATGTATCGGAATCGAGGTCTCTGGAAAAAGTACGGCCCTCCTTCATTTCAATGCCCAACGTTTCAAGCACATCGTAGTTTACGCAAGTGCCATTCATGGTGATTAATTTTCCATTCTGCGAAACCGTGCCGGGCGTGCCGTTCGTCTCGGCTGTCATATCACCCAACATACTGGATGCGTTCACAATTCCCGGTAGCTGTTTCACTTCCGAAAGAAACGTCTCAACATGATCTGATATCCTTCCTTCCGTTTCGAAATAAATGACATTGTCTTTATCATAACCGAGATTTTTGGTCTGAATGAATTCGATTTGTTTGTAAATAATCAGGACTGATACGATGAAGCCAACCGAAAGCGTAAATTGAAATATGACCAATCCCTTTCGCGCCCATACTTCACCAAACGAAGTATTCAACTTTCCTTTCAGAACCAGGGCCGGATTAAAACCCGAAAGGTATAGGGCCGGGTAGCTGCCGGCGACAAGGCCCGTGAAGATGGCAATACCAAGAGCTGCCAGAATACGGTATCTATCAAAATGGAAGGCAAGCTGTTTTCCTGTAATTTCACTGAATTGCGGAAGGAGAAGCGTAACCAGTACGATGGCGGTGAACAGTGATAGTAAACTCATCAGCATGGATTCTCCCAGGTATTGAAAAATAAGGGTGCTCCGGTGCGCTCCAATTGCTTTTTTTATTCCCACTTCCTTTATTCTTACCGATGCTTTTGCGGTGGATAAATTCATGAAGTTAATGCAGGCAATAATCAGAATCAAAAAGGCAATCATCGAAAACAGTTTTACGTATCCAATCCTGCCCCCTGCCTGTACTCCATTCTCATATTTGCCATACAGATAGTTGTCAGAATAGGGTTTTATAAACAACGAGTGGGATTGTACATTCTTGTTTTTAAGAAACCCTTCCATTTTAGTATTGAAATAATCAACGTCGGTGCCCTCTCGTACGGTCAGGTATGTGTAGAAGGGTTCAGTATTATTCCAGTTTACCTCCCAACCACTCATTCCCATGATATCTTCAAATGAATCGAACGTCAAAACGAAATCGAATTGTTCAGAAGAATTAGCCGGGAGATCTTTAAAGACACCGGATATGAAGACCTGCCTTTTCAAATGGAACAATTGCCATTCAACGGTTTTACCCAGGATGTTTTGAGTCGTATGAAACAGGCTTTTTGCCAGCCGTTCGGATATTACCATTGAGTTTTTATCGGTGAGCGCCTGGCTCTCAGTCCCCACGGTGAGCAGGTAAGAAAAAATGGTGAAGAAATCCTTGCCGGCAAATTTTCCAACGCCTTTAACATGAGTGTCCTGAGCAGCCAGTGTAAAAGTCGGAAAGAACAAAGGAGGCGTAGTGACGGCTGCGTATTCAATTTCTGGCATTTCTTCAGCCAGTACCTTCGCCATACCATGTAACGTAGTTCCTGTGGTCTTGATGTCCTTGTCATTAAATTCATGTACCATCACTTGAAAAAGCCGCTTATCGTTTCGGTGAAACTTGTCAACATTCAATTCATCGTTCACCCATAGGTAGATCAACAAGGTACAAGCCAGACCGCTGGACAAGCCTAACAAATTGATGAAGAACGTACTCTTAAACCGTTTGAAGTTTCTGTAGAGGAGAAGGAGACTGTGTCGAAGCATATGGTGAAGTGTTGATGTGTTAAAGTGTTTAAGTGTTTAAGTAGGCCTACACCCGACCATTTCGTACCCCCCAACATCAACACATCCGCACATCAACACTTAAACACAAAATCTCTCTCACGTTTTCGAATGCCAATGCTGATTCCAGACGTCTTTGTATTCCTCCGGATGCCTTTTGAATTGGGCTAACACATAGGGGCAAAGGGCAATCACTTTCAACTGATGTTCGCGGGCATAGGCCACCATCGTCGAAAGTAATTTGGTGGCTACGCCTTGACCTTTTAACTTATCGGACACTTCTGTATGGTAAACCGTCAAATTGTTGTCTGCAATGCTGATCACCATTTCCGCCAGACGTTCACCCTCCTGATCGATAAAGAATGAGCCCTTGCCGTCCGGGTCGAGTTTTAATGTAATGTCATTCATAGTTGAGCTGTCCAACGGACTCCGGACTCCTTCCGGGAAAAGGGGTGGATCCTTCATAGGAAGCCATCCGCTTTCCATGAAGGGGACTATTTCTGATATGATAGAGCGGTGTTTCTTTGTAGCGCGGTGCAATAATAATCTGGGTGAGGCCCGCAAGCGGTGTGAATAATTGTTTGACGAGTTTTGGAGAATTATTGTTCTGCGACAGGTGCGATAAAAATAAATGACTCATGAAAGGAGGCTTGTGGTCCAGGAACAATCGCAAGGCCTGTTTGTTGGATAGATGTCCATGGCCATCGCGGATTCGGTTCTTCAGGAAGAGCGGATATTTACCCGTGTCCAGCATTTGCTCATCATAGTTGGCCTCCAAAAAAGCCGCATGACATTGTTCAAAATGGCGGATCACATGTTCGCAGGGTAAGCCAATATCGGTGAAAATGCCCACTTTGACCGTTGGGCTGGCCACAATAAAACTGTGTGGATCACTGGCGTCGTGAAATTTTGGAAAACCGGTGATGGTCAGATTACCGATGGTAACCGGCTCGTAAGCCCGGAAGGGCAGCGTTAAATTTTCTTTGAGCTTTACCCTTCCTTCGTGCCGCGTGCCGGCGGTGATATAAACGGGAAGTTGATACTTTTTTGAAAGTTGAGAGACCCCATACACATGGTCGGAATGCTCATGCGTTACAAAAATGGCTTTGATTTTCCTGATGGATAATTCAAGTCGCTTCAGCCGCCTTTCGGTTTCCCGGCACGAGATGCCTCCGTCAATCAATACCGCTTCCTCCTGGGTACCGACATAGTAACAGTTCCCGTTACTGCCTGAATTGAGAGAGGAGATGAAAAGAGACATAGGACTGACGAAGGTAAAAAAATTAGGCCCCCCGAACAATTGCCACAGACCCTACGCCCCCCTCTCCGCCTCGCCTGCCTACCGAAGCTGTCTCAGCGTAGGTGGGGGGTGAGGTTAGTATTCCATAATTTCAATCTTCCTGAAATCAATCGGGGCGCTGTTGGACTGCAAGGAAATAAATCCTCCGTTAACTACATCGTTAGCCCCGATGATGAGGTTTTTCGCCACCTCGTGTTTGGGATCGTATCGTGGATTTTCAAATCGAAGGATCTCCACGCCGTTGACATAGTGGATGATTTTTCCATTCTGAACGTCGATCTCCATCGTGACCCACTGGTCGCCGTGGAACGTTTTCTTTACGGTCGGAAGCGTACAGTAGGATTCATTCCTCTTGCCATGAATCTGAACATACATTCCATTTGCACAGATCTCACCTACCGGTCTTTCCTCTTTGCCATTTCCCCCATGCAGATTGTATTCCAGACATACGGGAAAGGATTGTTTTAGTGCGATTGATTTGGGGTCCTGACCGTGGTATTGGATTCCGCTGTCGCGGTATCCCCAGGAGGGAGCACCGGGAGCCGTTTCACCAACGAAACGGTATTCTACTCTTAGCCGGTAATTGGAAAGCTTTTTGTCATAATACAATGCCCCGAATTTATTATTGAAGCCGTCGTACCGATCATACCGAACGCTTAGTATTCCGTTTTCAACACGAAACGTATTGCCGTAATTTTCACCTAGTTTGAATCCGGCAATTTTTGGCTGCCAATGATCCAGGTTCTTGCCATTAAACAAACTGACCCATTTTTCGGCCCCCTCTCCACCTCGCCTGCCCACCGAAACTGTCTCAGCGTAGGCGGGGGGTGAGGACTCCCGCTTTTGGGAGCCAAGGGAGAATATAAAAAATGGTAAAAAGGGAAGGAGTAAACGATTGCGCAACATAGGGATGGAGACTTAAATGCTGCGGCAAATTAACTAAATTCAGAATGAAGGAGCCACAGATTCCCTGAATTTTAATCTGTGAATCCGACTGCGCCAAGGACTTCGTCGGACCACCGATGCACACGCATCGGGCAGGCAGGTCTATGGCTCCTTCATTCTAATTTTTAATTGGAATTCACAAATTGATTCTCCAGCAGATTTTTCAGGTTAGCAAGAACTTTTTTCCAATTTCCTTCAGCATGCTCTTTCATTTTTTTGCTGGGGATATTCTCCTGGGTTACAGTAAGCGTGGTTTTTCCCGCATTCTCCACTAACTCGTACGTTACCGTGACATAATTTTCAGGCTTGTCATCAATACCCGACATCGAACTCCAATACGAATACCGAAGAAGTTTATTGGTCTTGTTAGCGAGGATCGTCCCTTTGTCCCGGTATAATTTTCCCTCCCACTCTCCTTCAAAAGTAAGGGGACTCCCCACATTCCAGTCAGAATGGGCATCGGTTTCAAAAAAGTACTGCTTAATTATTTTTGGGTTGGTCAAGGCTTCCCATACCGCGGAAGCAGGGGCATCAATGGTGATGCTTACCTGACCCATAATGTTGTGTTTCATATTTTATTGTTTTTGGTTTTGCAATTCAAACAGAAAAACCATACCACGTAATGCTAAAACGGTCCTCCCTCCGGATAACTCCCTGGTTGATTGAATATTCGTCCTTGCACACCTTCGACTAATGACCGTATCCTGCGACGGGAGGACGGTTTCGTTTTGGACAGGAATTCTGATGGTGAGGTTGGTTTTCTACGATGTGAGAATTTATCTTCGCTGACTTTAGTCCTTCCTAAAGACCAGAACCCATGCGCATTATGCTCAATAAAGAAATCGAATACCGTTCCCTTCTGCTGGTATTGTCCCTATTTATAAGTTGCCGGCAGGACCGCAATGAAAACAGTACATGGGCTGTCTATAAAGCCGACGCGGAAAGCAGCAGTTACTCCCCGCTGAAACAAATCGATGCAGAGAATGTTCATCAACTGCAGGTGGCCTGGACATTCACACCGAAGGACGAACGGAAGGATTCACGATCCGGAAGCAGTGAATGCAACCCGATTATTATTGATGGCGTGATGTATGCCACGTCTGCCCGGCATAGGGTATATGCCGTCCATGCCAATAGCGGAAAACTGATCTGGTCGTACGATCCCTTTAATGGCGGGGAAGGAGGAGGGGTGTGCAGGGGGGTCACCTATTGGGAGGATGGAAACGATAAAAGGATTTTCTATACGGCGGGGGACCATTTGTTTGCACACGATGCACAAACCGGTAAGCTGATCACGGGATTTGGCCAGGACGGCAAAGTGAGCATGAATGTAGGAATGCGGGGTGACCCCAATACCCTATCGGTCATACCTACCTCGCCGGGAATTGTTTACCGGGATTTGTTGATTCTGGGAACCGAAGTATCGGAATTGTATGGTGCCCAGCCGGGCTATATCCGGGCATACAACATCCGGTCCGGCAAGTTGGAATGGACCTTCCACACCATTCCCCTCCCCGGAGAACCCGGATATGAAACCTGGCCCAAAGACGCCTGGAAATATGCTGGTGGCGTCAATGATTGGGCAGGCATGAGCCTGGATAAAAAAAGAGGTATGGTGTTTTTAGCACTGGGATCGCCTTCCTATGATTTTTATGGAGGGGACAGAAAAGGGAAAAATTTGTATGGCAATTCTGTCGTTGCGCTGAATGCAAGAACGGGTAAGTACCTATGGCATTTTCAAACTATTCATCATGACTTATGGGATTATGATTTGCCTGCGCCGCCCAATTTGGTTACCGTGGAGCGAGAAGGACATCGAATAGATGCCGTTGCACAAACGACAAAGACCGGGTTTCTTTTTTTGTTGAACCGTGAAACGGGAGAATCATTATTCCCGATAGAAGAACGAAAGGTACCCGGCTCAATGGTGCCGGGCGAGGAAGCGTGGCCTACCCAACCTTTTCCTTTACAACCCCGGGCCTATGCGCGGCAATTCATGACGAAAGACGATTTGACCCGTTATTCTACCGCGGCGCATGATTCGCTCCTTAAGAAATTTAATGGATTGCGATATGAAGGACTGTTTACTCCCCCGGATCTGAAAGGCACACTCATGATTCCCGGAACCAGAGGGGGGTCGAATTGGGGAGGCGGAGCAGTGGATCCTGCCGCCGGGGTGCTTTATGTACGATCAACTGACTCACCGGAGATTGACCTCCTCCAAAAAGTGAAAAACGAAAAGGCTTCTGCCGGTCACTCGGCCTATAGTCAGGGAAAAGCCCTATATGCGAAATACTGTTCCAGTTGCCATGGAAGGGATAGGAAAGGAGATGAACCCATTTACCCTTCCCTGACGGACCTTCAAAACAAAATCACCAAAGAAGCAGCCTTAAAGAAAATAAAAGAAGGAGCGGG
>WNFM01260262.1_pt1 | contig 12823 bp, 11 predicted proteins | sample 5400271 | NCBI WGS metagenome assembly WNFM01 (sample SAMN13153352, study PRJNA577476) | soil metagenome | isolation source: 60 cm saprolite on Douglas fir-dominated hillslope | place: USA:California | collected 2013-09-17 | reverse complement strand
GGAAGGTATTTTATCTTGCTTGACAACCGAACTGAGCAGTATACTTCTTATGAAGAGGATCAATCTAAGTAGGGAGTTTTTAAGGAGAGACAAATGGCTTTAAGTATTGGTATTGACTCTCAGCAAGGGAGTTGGGAGACTTGTGTCATAGAAAATGGGCGCACTATGGAACTGCATACCTGGGATGATACTCTATCTGTATATGAATATATTAGAGGTATTTGTGCCTGGTTCCCCGAACCTATCATCACTGTCTCGGTAGGGAAGGGAGAACCTCTATCCCCTCCTTTAAGTACGCTCAACGCTCAGCAGGTGCAACAAATAAGTGCTTTTCGGCGCCCGCCACAAGAGTCTCGAAGCATGCAAGATTTTCTTATAGCCATTGGCTCTCTCAATCTTAGTAGCTACCTTGTGCCTACGGTTCACCAACTATCCAGTATTCCAACTTATCGTAAAAAAAACCGTTTTGACATGGGTACTTCAGACAAGCTCTGTAACGTTGCGACACTACTGTATCGCATGCGCGAGCAGGAGGCCATCTGGCAAGAAATGCGCTTTCTCTATCTAGACGTGAACGGCTTCTCACGTACAATTTTGGTAGTTGAAGATGGATGCGTTGTCAATGGTATTGGCGAAACCGCGGGGTTTGCATCTTGTGTACCTACCGAGCAAGAGCAGGTTGACTCGCGCGATGGACAAGATTACCCGGTAGAGGCAGCGATAGCAGAACAGGCTTTCTGGGAGGGTTTACACCAGGATCTGGGGGGCTTAATGGCTCTTCACCATCTTGAAGATATTATTGTGTCAGGCTCAAACAAAGAGGCAGTTATAAATCGCTTAGAAGGTAGCTATCAGCTTTATCACTTTCCCACGCATGAAGGAGAGCAGGAGGGCTTTGCATCTGCTTTAGGTGCAGCAATTCTTGCCGATGGATTGTATCGTCCAGGCCTGGCTGGGGAAATAGTCGAGCGGTTACAACTACCTCGAGCCAGTAATCGCTTGCCCGGTCAAGCTGTTTATCCAATGGCGAAAATGCAAGAGCAACTCACCTTCTTCCCATAGAAAGTGAGTTGCTCTCGTCCCAGGTTTATCGTGGCTTTTGACGGCGCAAACGCAACATTTCAAAAAGAAAGGCCAGTCCGGTTCCCGCTATGGTTTCAGCAACGACAGCAGTTTTAGATGTGGTAGGTTTTTTCTGCTCTTTTTTTGCCGCATGTTTCTGCTCGTTTGTAGCATTATTATGCTCATCTTGAGCTGTTGATGAAGATTCCCCCGGTTCCTCCTCTGCTGGCTCGCGGGCATTTATCTCATGTACATCATGGGTGTCGGCCTCAGGAATATCAACAAGGCCTGCTTTTTCTGCTACATCATCTATAGGCTTGTCTTTATGCGATGCTGCGGCCTGTTCTTGCTTTTTCTGCCTGTCCTTAGGAAGATGGCTTGTTGCCAGGTGAACCAGTGTTACCAGGTCCGCTGGCGTCGCTTTTACCCCCTCACTGAAAAAGGCATTCACCTCGGCTCCTAAGAGCAGAATGACTGCGAAGTAGAAAAAGAATATCAACAGGACGATCAGGCTAATAGGACCAGCATAACTGTTGAGAAAGTACGTCACATACAAAGGGAAGAGTATAAGGTAAGCCTGAAGGGCGATTGCGGCTACAACTGCACCCAGCCAACTGTTGCGGGGACTAATATGTTGATTGGGCACAACGATGTAGATGGCCAGGAAAAAAATGAATGCCACAATTAAACCGGCCACGATACTAAGAATTATGCTGATACCAGGTATCTGACCCAGGGGCGTCGGTTTTAAGATGGTCAATATAAAAGCCGGTGCTGCTGCAGCTAATGTCATAATCGGAATAAGAACAACAAACAGCAAGAGCATGCCAAAGGCCATCAAGTTCTGCTTGATGACCGAGCGTTGACGCACATGATAGATAATACTAAAAAATGCTTCAATCTGAATGAAAAGGCGCGAGCCGTTAAAGAGGGCTAAAATAACGGCAATAATGCCCAGCACGCCTGCATTCTTGGCCAACTGTGTGTTGATTTGCTGGACGACGCCCGCGGATATGCCGTGTTGCGATGGTAAAACTTGCAAAATGCTCTGTATTAACTGGGCCTGTGCCTGAGGGCCTAATGAACCCAGGAAAAAGCCAAGAATAGAGAGAAGCCCAATAGCTATAGGGAACATAGACATGAGCAAGCTATACGCCAGGGCACCTGAAAAGTTCAGCACCCAATCGTTATTAAATTTGGTGAAGAATTCCCGTAAAGGCTTTACTTCCTTGTCAACATTCTGTATTACTTGCGTTGGTCTATTCTGTTTCGTGCTGGTTGTCGTAGCTGCCATAAATTCCTCCACACAAACACGCTCTGTTCACTGGAATTCCACATTAATTTAAACATTCTTTGATTGATTCACGCTTTAGTAGAACATCGCGTTTCATATACCTATTTCACTTGCTCAAATATTGGCGTATAGTATACAGAACAGGTGAGACAACAAGTATCAGGGTGAGGGGAAAACACCATGAATTCGCAGCAAAAGCCAAAGTCGTTTGCTTCGCTGTTATGGGATGTATTACGCTTAGGTGTCAGGACGCTCTGGGAAAATAGCGTGAATCCCGCTCGGCCACTTCTGGAGCGTCAGCAGGCTTTGAAAGCGCTAGGACTACCACCAAATGCAACACCACTGCAGATCAAACGACGCTACCGCGCACTGGCTAAGCGGCATCACCCTGATCGTGGTGGTGACCCAAAACAGATGCAACGCATAATTGCTGCCTACGAGATATTGATGAAGGAACAGGCGAGATAAGAGGTGTACAATCAAGCTTTGTTGCATAAAGCACATCACAAATAATTGAAGAAGAGGTACCTGGTTATGTTTGATACAAGTAAGGTTGGGCAAAGCTTTCCCCCTTTCACTATAGAGATCGAGCGAGGCAAAATTCATGAATTTGCCCTGGCTATCGGCGATACCAATCCCATTTATCATGACCGTGAAGCCGCGCAAGCTGCTGGCTATACGGATGTGCCATTCTTCCCAACGACGCCAACGATCTTTTGGTTTTGGGGTAACAAGGAGCTGGTTAATCAGCTAGCCAGCCTTGGTATAGATGTGATGCGCATTCTCCATAGCAGCGAAGAGTATGAATACCTGGCAACGATATACCCAGGTGATACACTCTCAGGTGTCATGACCGTAGCTGAGGGAAAAGTACGTAAAGGGCAGGCAGGTTCTATGGAGATTGTCACCTTTGAAATTAACTATACAAATCAGCGCGGTGAACATGTCTTAAAGGCGCGTGAAACGCTCATTGTGCGCTAAGCAATGCATGCCCCATCCTTGTTAAGGAAGTTGGGCACCGCAATTATTACAGAAGCGCTTACCCGGCCGAGCGCGCGCACCACATTGATCACAAAACAATGCCTCTTGCTGAGAAGATGCAGGCGCGTTCTGTATTGGAGGAGGTGGAGAGGGCGTTTGAGCGGGTTGAGCCGGTTGCGCTTGCGGAATGGGCTGTGCGGCAGGACGCGCTGGTGGTACGGAGCTCTGAGTTGGCGGTACTGTTTGTGCTGGTCCGCCAGACGGTTCCTGCGTTGGTTGGATAGTATCATGAATAGTTTTTGCAGCTTTCACCGCCATACCCCCAATCGTACTCGCGATTTTCAGCCCCTTAGCAATATCATCCATATCCTTTTTCAGGCGGTTGGTGGGAGGTAGCAGTGTTGAGTCGGAGACTTTATTAAAAAAGTTAGGTCCAAATTGTAATCCATCACCATTCCAGGACAGTTGACCTTGCTCCTGAGTTCCGTCATCGAAACGAAACGCAATAGCATTGCCCTGAACCGTGTAGTTCCCTTCACGACGAGTCTCTGGAGCTGTAGGTGCAACTTGCTGACCATTGACAAGTGACTGGGCCGCGTTTGCCATTCGACTGCGATCTTGTATGATCAAGACAAAGCGTCCATTTGCTTGAATAGTGAGACGATCAACACGGGAAGTAAAGTAATCGAGTCCCAACCCAGAACGATGAACGAACTCATACTGGCCAGTGATAGGTTTTGCCATAAGTTACTAAATCCTTCCCTTGAGACACGTTACCTGTTTACGGAATGCATTCCATTATACCATTTTTAACCGAACCTTGCAGATAATGGACTGAGACGAACTAGAAAGTGAAACTGTTCAGTAGCTACTTTATGTGTACAGTGTATGAGCCTGGCGGATACCAGTCTGAAGGTGATATACTGGTGATTAGAACTTTTGGTCGAGAATACTCTTGACTTTCGCCGTCTCAGGCTGTATGCTGAGCTAGAAAAACGCTTTTGAAGAGAGGTACTAGGGTAGATGTCTCATTCCCCCAAGATGGTTTCAGCCAGGATAGATGAATCAGATACTTCACATGAACAGCTTTCTCTGTTCGCTCCCACTACCAGGAGAACAGGTGAGAGGAAAGAAACTACATCAACCAATAAAGCAGAAATAAAACAACATATCGATACACCACAAGGAGTAGGGGATGCTCGCCCGGCTGGACGTACAAAGAAGAATCCGTCATATTCGGCCGCGGATATTCAGGTATTAGAGGGAATCGCGGCCATTCGCCACCGTCCAGGCATGTATATCGGATCAACTTCAACGTCTGGCTTGCTTCATCTTATCTGGGAGGCACTTGACAATGCCGTTGATGAAGCCGTAGCAGGTTTTGGCAAGCACATCTGGGTGAGTATTGATGTCGAAGGGTGGGTGACCGTGCGTGACGAGGCCCGAGGTATGCCCTTTGATCCGATGCTCTACCAGGGTAAGTACTTACCTGCCGCTACAGTTATTCTCACCGTGCCCCATTCGGGGGGAAAATTTGCAGAGGGAGTCTATAAGACTGCTGGTGGACTGCATGGCGTTGGCGCCACTGTCATCAATGCCTTGTCTGAGCAATTGGAACTGACCATCTGGAAAGAGGGACGCCAGTTCACGCAGGCTTTTAGCCGTGGGATTGCTATGCCTCACCAGTTTGGTGTCTGCGATCCGAAATTGCACGGCACACAGTTGCGCTGGTTATATGATCGTTCCATCTTTGACGCTGAGGCCTACTATGCTCTGGAGGCTATTGAAAGTCGCCTGAAAGCCGCCGCTTACCTCAATCGCAGCGTGACTTTTCACCTGGACGCCTGGGATGATGTTAATAACGAACAGATCAGTCGTGTCTTCTATTCGCGTGATGGTTTGCCCGATTATGTACGTGATCTCGCCACAAGTACCAGCGCACCACTGTTCAAACAGGTCATAGATATCGCCAAGGAGAAGGATGGTGTGCAGGTAGAGGTAGCTTTGCAGCCAACCACCGGTTACAAGACTATGATGTACAGCTTTGCCAACGCCGTGCGTACGCGCGATGGAGGAGTGCATGAAACTGGCTTTAAGGCTGCGCTGACGAAGGTTGTGCATGATTATGCGCTGAAATGGAAAATCATCAAAAACCGCGACACAGATGGTTTCCGTTCAGAAGTGATTCAGCAGGGCCTCAATACGGTTATCTCTGTCAAATTGACGAACCCACAATTCCAGGGGCAGACGAAAGACCGTTTGAACAATGCACCCGTGGAGGGCATTGTACGTTCAGTTGTCGACGAAGGCCTCAAAGACTGGTTTGAGAACAACGCTAGTGCAGGCAAGGAATGGCTGAAGAAAATTCTTCAGATGCAAAAAGCGCGCAATGAAGCTCAACTGATAGAGGAACTGGCACGGACGGGCAACAAGAAAAACGGCGAGCTTATCGATACTACACTTTCCAAAAAGTTTTTGCGCTGTAATTCGAACGATCCCGAGCGCGCCGAATTGTTCATTGTCGAAGGTGATTCGGCAGGTGGTAGTGCTGGCCAGGGTCGTTTCTCAGAGTTTCAAGCGGTACTCAAGCTAAAGGGCAAGCCATTAAATGTTGCTAAGGCCGAACTAAAACGCATTGTTGAAAATGAAGAGATTCGTACCATTATCAATGTGCTCGGGACGGGTACACGTGATACATTTGATATCAGCCGCTTGAAATTTCATCGAATTATTATCGCCACCGATGCTGACGTAGATGGCTTACATATTCAATGCCTGCTGCTCACACTCTTTTACCAGGAATTTAGTGACCTGATTGAACAGGGTCATGTCTATATTGCTTGTCCACCGCTCTATTCGGTCAAATATAAGGGTAAGGTCATCTGGCTGCTGGATGACGAGGCGCGCCTCCAATTCATCAACACGCGTGCTGATGCGCAAGGGCTGGAGTTCAAGCGCTTTAAAGGTCTGGGCGAAATGAATCCAAAAGAGCTGCGTGACACAACCTTTGATCCTGCGCGTCGCACACTCAAACGTGTCTCGATGGAAGATGGTGTACTGGCATCTCGCCTGGTCAAAGAACTGATGGAAGATGAAAACGCCGAGGCCAGGCGTTACTTCCTGGCTGAACATGCTCGCAAAATTAAGGAATTGGATGTCTAGCTATGGCTCGTGTAACAGAAAATACTCCGGTGAACACTGGCAATATCCGAGAAGAAGATTTTTCCGTCGTTATGGCCCAGGCTTTTGCTACTTATGGCCTTTCGGTTGTAACTGATCGGGCATTACCTGATGCGCGAGACGGTCTGAAACCTGTACATCGACGCATCCTGGCGGGTATGCGCGAAGCGCGGTATCTCTCAACGCGCACTACTGTCAAGAGTGCGGAAGTTGTAGGTCTCATTCTAGGTAACTACCATCCCCATGGTGACACATCGGTGTACGATGCGGCGGTGCGCATGGCGCAGACATTTACAATGCGCTATCCCTTGATCGAGGGGCAAGGCAATATGGGTAGTGAAGATGGCGATGCGCCGGCTGCTTATCGCTATACCGAGATGCGTCTCTCACCGCTGGCTGAAGCGCTAATGGCCGATATGGAACGTGACACCGTTCCTTTGCACCCTACCTACAAACAAGACCCCAAGGTGCTTGAACCTGATTACCTACCTGGGCACATCCCGCCAGTCGTCAATCCGTCAAGTGGTATCGCCGTTGGTCTCTCGACCAATATTCCTCCGCATAATCTGACAGAAGTGATGCGGGCATGTATTGCGCTGCTTGATCGTCCAACAATGGATGTTGAGCAATTGATGACCTATATCCAGGGGCCGGACTTTTGCCAGGGAGGCCGGATTATCGGTATTGATGGCATTAAAGACTACTTTACCGCAGGCAAAGGGCGCATTATTGTACGCGCCGAGGTACGTTTAGAAGAGACACCGCGCAGCCGCTCACTCATCGTCACACAGATACCTCCGATTGGCAGAGATAAGGTAAAGGCATCTATTGTCAAAGCTATCAACGCCCGTAAATTAGAGGGGCTTCTGCCTGATGTGCGTGACGAGAGTGATACAGAGAAAGGTATGCGTATCGTCCTGGAATTGCGCAAAGACGCCGACGCTGCCCAGGTACTTTCGCAACTCTTTAACGAAACGGACTTGCAGGTGGCACTCTCTTTCCAGATGGTCTTTCTCTTCGGCGAACCGATGCAAGCGGGACGGCAGCCAAAGCAGGTAGGTATGCTCGAATTGTTGAACTACTGGAATGCTCACCAGGTAGATGTTCTAACGCGCCGGTCACAATTCGATCTGCGTAAAGCCCAGGAGCGTCTCCACGTTGTGGAAGGGCTGATTATTGGCGCAGCTCATGCCGATAAGATTGTCGCGATTTTCCAAAAAGCGGAAGATCGTGCCGCGGCACGTCGTGTGATTGAAAAGAACTATAAACTTACACCTATTCAATCAGAGGTCATTGCCTCAATGACTCTTGCCCAGGTGACACGCCTGGATGCCAGTAAATACGCTAAAGAGCAAGAGGAATTGCTTGCACGCATAAGCGAGCTGGAGCGCTTGTTGTCTGATCGCAAGGCGCTCATAGCCCTGCTTAAGAAGGAAATGCAGCAGCTCATCAAGCAGTTTGGTGATGAGCGGCGTACTACTATTGATGTTGAAGGGCATATCCATACTCCCATTAAAGAGGTTGCCAGTCTACATGAGCGCGAACCACTTTCCATTGCTTTTACACGTGTGGGTGCGCTCAAAGCTCTGCCTCCCGACACATATCTACCTAAAGGCAAAAATGGTGCAGCGACTTACACTCCTGTGCGCGGTGATGAACAATTACGCCAAATTGTCTCTGCTACCTCACAGGATTATGTGTTGTGTGTCTCTTCAAGTGGGCGTGTCTTCCAACTGGCGGCTCATCGTATTCCTGCCGCTACACGTTCAGGCAGGGGCGAGCCGGTACGCAAGCTGCTGGATTTGGCAACCGGTGAAGAGATCATCACCATTTTACCTATCGAGTCATATGATGAAGATCGTTACCTCGTCACTTTTAGTAAACTAGGCAAAGTAAAAAAATCTCCGCTCAGCGACTACAAGACGGCTGATGTAGACGGGCTACTGGATATGAAACTGGTCGATGGGGATGCTATCGTTACTGCGTTCATTTCACGTGGGCAAGGTGAATACTTTGTGACAACGAATACTGCCCAGACCCTGCGCTTTAGCGATGATGCGCTGCGAACTCAAGGACGTGTTGGGCAAGGAGTTGCCTCCGTGGCATTGGGACAAAACGCCCATATCGTTAGCGCTTCCTATCTCGATAGCGAGCTAGCAACGAGTGCGAGCAACTTCTTAAGCCTGTTGGTGATTACTGAGAGCGGACTGGGCAAGAAAGTACCTGTAAGTCAGTACCCCCAAAAAGGGCGTGCGACGGCTGGCGTTGTGACTACTGAACTACTTGGCCGAGATGAGGTGTTACTGACAACCATTATCAGCGAGGATGACATCTTGCTTATTACCTGGAATGGTGATGGTGGAGAACAGGTCAGTGTCATCAAGACGACTGAATTGAAAGCCTTTCCTCGCGCTAGAAAAGGCATGCCTCTCGTCAGCGGACACGTATTAAGCGTTATCAAATTGTCATGAACCCTGGCTTTGCAAGCCAGGGCTTGCGGAACACCGAAAGGGTTCTGCAAGCCTGAGACATGACCAGACCAAGCGAGCTTGCTCGCTACGTTAGAGACGAATGGATAGGTACGTTCGAGTGCGCGGCCAGCTTGAACCACTACGATCCAGCATTAAACAGGTCTAACGGGTTAAGCCAGTGTGTTGGATACCAGAAACCGTCTCATAACATCGTCGAGGCCACCATTACCGGCGCAAGCCGAGGCTCGAAGGAGCAATCTATGTCACAGGTGTTTGTGGTCGATACAAAGAAGCACCCATTGCAGCCGGTGCATCCAGGCCGAGCGCGTCTCTTGCTCTCTTCTGGAAAAGCGGCTGTCCTGAAGCGTTACCCTTTCACGCTCATCCTCAAAACACCCATTGAAGAGCCCCACGTGCACCCATTACGCCTGAAGCTCGATCCTGGTAGTAAAACAACTGGCCTTGCTCTTGTCAATGATGCATCTGGCGACGTGGTATTTGCGGCTGAGCTCTTTCATCGTGGGCATGCCATCAAAGAAGCGCTCGATGCTCGACGGGTCGTCCGGCGGAACCGACGAGCACGCCATACCCGCTATCGTCAGGCGCGCTGGCACAACCGGAGACGCAAGCAAGACTGGCTGCCCCCTCGTTAGAGAGCAGAGTCAGCAACGTCCTCACGTGGGTGACCCGTTTGCGTAGGCTCTGCCCGATCACGGCGATTTCCCTGGAGTCGGTGTGCTTTGACACGCAAGCGATGGAGAATCCAGAGATAACGAACAAAGAATATCAACAAGGAACTCTTGCAGGATATGAGGCGAGAGAATACCTCTTGCAAAAGTGGAATCGCGCTTGTGCGTATTGTGGAAAACAGAACGTGCCTCTCCAGATCGAGCATATTCAGCCACGCGCCAAAGGGGGTACGGATCGGATCAGTAATCTTACCGTGGCTTGTGAGCCTTGCAATGCTGCGAAAAACATCCAAGATATCAGGATGTTCCTGGCAAAGAAGCCCGAGACGCTCAAGCGTATCCTGGCTCAAGCAAAAGCGCCACTCAAAGACGCTGCTGCCGTCAATACCTCGCGCTGGAAATTGTACGAACGCCTCAACGCGCTTGGCCTGCCAGTAGAGTGTGGCTCAGGTGGTCTCACGAAATATAACCGCACGGTACGAGGACTGGCGAAGACGCATTGGTGTGATGCTGCCAATGTTGGCCGGAGCACACCTGAGCAGCTTCAGGTGCAAGGGATCATGCCACTGCTCATCACTGCAAACGGTTATGGCAACCGTCAGATGGCTGGGGTGAAGAAAGGCTTCCCGATTCGTCATCGCCAACGGCAAAAGAAACACCACGGTTTTCAAACAGGCGAGATGGTTCGTGCTCTTGTGCCAAAAGGAGTACATGCTGGTACGCATGTTGGACGTGTGCTGGTCCGTGCTACTGGCTCATTTGATATCAAAACGAAGCATGAGCGCATTGGTGGGATCTCAGCAAAATATTGTCGTGCTGTCCAGCACAACGATGGCTATAGTTACGCGCAAGGAGGCGGCAATTCCTCCCTGGCCTGAAGGCCTGACTTTTACCCACAATTTGGGAACGCACTTGACAAGGAGATCGATAAAGCAGAGCTGCTAACAGACTCTACAATACGATATGACTTGTAATGTGGGTAAGAATCAGGCCTGAAGGCACAGAGCTTCCTTGCCGCAATTCTGTGAAGAGCAGACAGAGAAGCGGGGAGATGGTCAGGCCATCTCTCCGCTTCTCTGTCTGCTTTGCCCGTTTAGAGAGCTGAAGGCTCGTCTTTCCTGACCTCTTCAACCTTGTTCTGCACAGCCTCACTGGGCCGCTCAGAGCGGATAACCTCGATAGAGCACTGGGCTATCAATGCGCCAATAGCACCGATTGCTGCCAAAGCGGGGGCGACGATGACGCCCACCAGGCCAACTGTTAGAGGGAATTCCATGACCGTATGTCCATCCTGCTTGATAATAATGCGGCGCACATTACCTTCATGGATCAGCTCTTTGACCTTTGAGACTAATTGTTCACCCATAACCTGGAGCTCTTCCTGATAGCGCTGGCCCTGATCGATTGGATCTTGTGACATTTAATTATTCTCCTTTGTATATAAAACTCAAACCGGGCTAAAAGTTGTCGTTGCGACAACAGACTCGTCGCGCTCCGGATGTAGTCTCATCTATTCTGTTTCTGACTACAATATATATACGGAGATTAGACCCAATTAGTTGGAAGAAAGAATATTTGCCGCTCTTATGCTACATTTCCTTGTTTCTTTAGCTGCAATTGATATGATAACGTGATATGCTATAACTTGCATTTAATCGGCAAATGCGCATAATTTATTGCACAGGCATGTAACACAATTGAGACAGAAGGAAATAACTACATGGCATATTTCCTGGCTAAGACAGACCCCAAAACCTATTCCATTGAGAATTTAGAACATGATAAAGAAACCACCTGGGACGGAGTACGTAATGCCCAGGCGCTACGCATAATCCAGGCTATGCGACCCGGCGACGAAGTATTAATCTATCACAGTACGAGTGACGCTGCCATTGTTGGCCTGGCGCGCGTTAGTTCAGAGCCACGTCCAGATCCCAAAAATAGCAAGAGTTGGGTAGTGGATATGGCTTTTGTACGCCGTTTCACGCAACCGGTGACCTTGCGTGAAATCAAAGATAGCCATCTCTTTGATGACTGGAGCCTGGTTCGTCAGAGTCGCCTTTCGACCATGACGGTTCCCGAGAGCGTAGTGGTATGGCTCAGAGAGAAAAGGCTTCTTTAAGCACACGTTGAGCCGCTGCAAATACTACCTGATTGAAGAGGGTGTGCTATGAGACGTCACTTGTCTCATAGCACACCCTCTTTTCGTCTGCAGAGAGAGCCAGGCTTCAGAAAGAAGCAACGATGGATTGGAAACTACGGTTCAAAAATGCTATGATGGCTGTGAGATTGGTACGGCTTACAAACTTGTAAAAGAGGAAGATCACACTATGGACAACACTGCGTGGTGGTATATTAATGGGCGCTGGGTGCATCCTCAAAAAGCTGCCCTTTCGATCAACGATGTCGCCGTTCTACGTGGCTACAGCGCATTTGAATCCTTGCGTACCTATGATCGCCGTCCGTTTCACCTGGATGAGCACTTGCAGCGCCTCTACCATTCGGCGGAACTAATCGAGTTAGAGATTCCCTGGTCACGCGAACATATAACGGCTATCATTCAGGAGATCATTGCGCGTAATCCATATAGACATGCCGCTATTCGTCTGCTTGTTACTGGTGGGGCGACTGAGGATAGTATCCTGCCCATTGGCAAGCCCGTGCTGGCCGTTCTGATAACACCACTGGGTGAACGGGATATGCAGCGATTTGCCCAGGGTTATAAGCTGATCACGACAAGCTTACAGCGTATTACGCCTGAAGCAAAGACGACCAGTTACCTGGCAGCGATTCGCGCCTTGAAGGAGGCGACGCGACGCGACGCTATTGATGCCTTGTTTGTGAATGAACAAGGACATGTCTTAGAGGCCACTCGCAGCAACTTTTTTATTTTTCGTGGTGATACGCTGATCACCCCTCACTCGGGTGTATTGATTGGTATTACGCGAAACGTTGTACTTGCCTTAGCTCAAGCGCGCTTCTCAATAGAGGAGCGCTCTATTCTGCTTGCGGAGTTAGCATATGCAGACGAAGCCTTTATCACGTCTTCATCCAAAGAGATTGTGCCCGTCGTTCAGATTGATGACCTTGTCATTGCTGATGGGAAACCGGGGCCACGAACATATGAATTGGAACAGCGTTTTATC
>WNFM01152439.1_pt2 | contig 12825 bp, 11 predicted proteins | sample 5400271 | NCBI WGS metagenome assembly WNFM01 (sample SAMN13153352, study PRJNA577476) | soil metagenome | isolation source: 60 cm saprolite on Douglas fir-dominated hillslope | place: USA:California | collected 2013-09-17 | reverse complement strand
TTCTTCGCCTTGACGTCCGCGATCACTTCGACGAACGCGCCCTCTTCTTCGCCGAGCAGCGCCGCCACCGGCACGCGGACGACGCCTTTGCGCAGCTCGACCTGCACCTGCGCGTGCGCGAACGATCCCAGCCGCAGCTCGCCGGAAGCGTTGTCGGCGCGAAGGCGAACCAGCGCCGTGCCGGTCGCCGGATCCACCGTCGGTGCGACTGCCAGCGTTCGCGCCGGAAAGGCGCGGCCCGCGAGCGCGTCGACGCGAAGCACCGCGCTCTGTCCTGGCTTGAGCAGCGCCGCCAGCCTGGGCGCGAGCGGCGCGCGCAGCTCGACGACCGAGACCCGCGCCACCTCGACCACCGGCTTGTTCGCGTCGAGCGCCTCGCCCGCCGCTGCGAAGACGTGCGCCACCACGCCCGCGAACGGCGCGCGCAGTTCGCTGCGGCCGAGCTGGTTCTTCGCCGTCGACACCAGCGCCGCGGCGCTTTTGACAGCCGCCTGCGCCTGCGCGAGCAGGAGCTTTCCGTCCTCGACTTCCTGCGCTGCCGCCACGCCCGCCGCGAACGCCTTCTCCGCGCGGTTGAGCTTCGCCTGCGCGTTCACCTCCTGCGCGCGGGCCTGCGCGAGCTGCGCCTCGGCCTGGGCGACGGCGTCTCGCAGCGGCGTTCCCTCGAGGCGCGCGAGCACCTGCCCTTCCTTGACGGCGTCGCCTTCACCGACCAGCAGCGCCGCGAGGCGCCCGGCGACGAGGGGCCCGAGCTTCACGTCCAGGCCCGGCGGCGCCGAGAGCTCGCCGGACACTTCCACGATCTGCGCGACATCGCCCTTCTCGGCGCGCACCGCCTCGACGATGAGCGCCGCAGGCGCGGCCTCCTCTTCGCCCTTGTGGCAGCCGCAGAGCACCGCCAGCACGGTGGCACAGGCTGTCGCGCTAGAGAGCTTCACCGGCCGCCTCCTCCATGTCCGCCAGCGCCTGCTGCGCGGACAAGGCCGCGTCGCTCGCATCTGCGCGCGCCGATGTCAACTCCGTTTGTGCTTGCAGGACCGCCGTCAGCGGCGTGCGCCCCAATTCCCATGCCTCGCGCGCCATGCGGACCAGGTCGATCGCGGCCGGGACGATCTCGGCGGCGAACGACTTCGCCCGCGCCGCCGCCGCGTTCCACCTCGCGTGCGCGGAGCGCAAGTCGGCGTTGTGCTTCGCGAGCGCGCCCCTGACTTGCGCTGCGGCCACCTGCGCCTGCGCCTGTGCTTCGTGCACCTTGCCGGAGTTCCAGCTCAAGAGCGGCAGGTCGAAGGCGATGCCCAGCCGCAGACCGATGGCCGGCGATCCGGAAATTCCCAGGGCAGGCGAGGCACCGTGCAGCTGCTCGAAGGCGAGCGAGAGATCCGGCAGAGGCAGCAGCGCCGCGCGCTCACGGGTGGCGCGGGCGAGCGCGGCATCCTGCTGATGGCGGAAGGACTCGATCTCCGGGTGCTGCGCGGCGCGCTGGAGCAGCTCGTCGAGCGCCTGCGCCGTGGGCAGCGGATAGAGCGGATCCACCGCTTCCAGAGACGACGCATCGGGCGCCGCGAGCAAGCGGCCCAGCTCCTCGCGCGCTCCAAAGAGCGCCGCCGCGCGATCGTCCCGCTCCTGCGCCGCGCGCCGCCGCGCCAGGCCCGCCTGGACCGCTTCGAGCTGCGGCGCCATGCCCGTCTGCACGCGCGAATCCGCGCGCTTCTCCAGATCGGCCGACAGCTCGAATGCCTCGCGTGCGAGCTTTGCCCGCTCCTGGGCCGCCGCCAGCGCCGCGTAGGCCCTGCGCACGGCGGCTCTTGTCGCCACCGACTTCGCCTGCGCGTCGGCCTGCGCCGCCTCGACGTCGCGCTCCGCTGCCGCGACGGCGAAGCCGCGCTGGAAGATGGGAAGCTTGACGTCGACCGTCGCGGTCAGCTCGGGCACGTCGGGGCCCAGCGTCGCCGCCACCGTCGGATTGCTGAGCGCGCCAGCGGCGTCGGCCGCGGCCTGCGCGGCGCGAACACTCTCTCGTGAGGCAGCGAGCTCGGGGCTCGATTCCCGCGCGCGCGCGAAAGCGTCGGCGAGGTGCAGCGGCTGCGCGAGGAGCGCAATGGCAACGAAAAGAAACACGCGGGCCCTGCATATTAGGTGCGCAGCTGCCCTCTGTCAGGTATTCCGTAGCGCCCGGAGGTTTCCCATGATTGCCATCCTGCTCGCTGCCCAGGCCGCCGCTCCCGCCGCAACACCGATCAAGTTTCCCGCTGTCGAGGCGCCCGTGATCATGGATTACCTGGCCGCCGACGGCGATCGGGTCTGGGCGCCCGCAGGCAACACCGGCAAAGTGTTCGTGCTGCAGGGCGGAACTTTCAAGAGCGTCGACGGATTCGCCACCAAGAAGGGCCGCAACGATCGCCTGATGGGCCCCAGCTCGGTGACGGTCGGCGAAGGCGCGGTCTACGTCGGCAACCGCGGCGACTCGCGCATCTGGACCGTCGACTCGAAGTCGCTGGAGAAGAAAGGGTCGGTCGAGATGCCCTCGACGCCCGACGGCACCTTCTACGTCGCGACCACGCACGAGGTGTGGGTGACGACGCCGCACGACAACACCATCCAGATCGTCGACGTGAAGGACGCCTCCGCGCCGAAGATCGTCGGCAAGATCGCAGTCGACGGCCCGGAGGGTTACGCGGTCGATGCCGCAAAGGGCATCGTCTACACCAACCTCGAGGACAAGGACGCGACGGTCGCCATCGACGCGAAGGGACGCAAGATCGTCTCTACCTGGGAGCACACTTGCGGCAAGGACGGACCGCGCGGCCTCGCGGTCGATGTCGAGCGCGGCACGCTTTTCGTCGGATGCGCCTCGCAAGGGATCGTCATGCTCGACACGAAGACCGGCGCCAAGAAGGGCAAGCTGGAAGTCGGCGAGGGCGTCGACAACATCGACTACCTGCCGGCGAAGCGCCTGCTCTTCGTGAGCGCGGGACGCTCGGAGAAGCTCACCGTCGCTCACCTCGAGGACGACGGATCGCTCAAGGCCGTGGCGACGGCGCCGGTAGGAAAGGGTTGCCGCGTGGTGGTCGCGACGCAGGACGGAACGGCGTACGCGGCGGACTCGATGGGCGGCCAGCTCTGGGTGCTCAAGCCCTGAGCGCGCCAGTTCCTCGAAGTCCGCGCCCCGCAAAGCCTCTTTCGGAAGGCGCGTTCGTCGGGAACCGTCCCACATTGAACATTACAGTCGTTCTCAGTTAAAAGGCGCGCTCTTCTTTCTGGAGCAGCCGCCTGGATCCGTCCGTCACCCTCGCAGAGTCCACTCTCGCTCCGCTCGCCTTCACCATCGTGCTCGCTTGCGTGCTCGCGGCCGCCTGGCGATCGTACGGCCAGCGCTACCTCGCCTGTTGGGCCGGATACTGGGGCGCGTACGCCGTCGCCTGGCCGCTGTTCAGTCTCTTCTACCGCGCGGACGGCGCGCACCAGGTCGCGCTCGCATCCTTGCTCGGCGGCCTCGCCTCCCTCTTCGCGCTCGGCGGCCGCGCGCTCTTCGTGCTCGGCACCGTCTGCTACATGGAGTGGCGCAAGCCGTCGCGCCGAAACCTTCTCGCCGGCGCGGCGGTGATACTCGCGATCGCCATCGCGGGCGAAGGCGCGCGCTTCGCCGTCGGCCGGGGGTCGCCAGGCTGGCTGGCTTTGCCATTCCGCACATTCACCATCGGCGGCATCGCCGAGTTCGTGCTCGGCATCGCGGTCCTGCGCGGCGCGCGCGGCTCGCAGTCGATGCCGCGGCGGATCCTCGGCATCGCGCTCTTTGTCTCCGGCCTCTCGGACGCCTGGGATTTCTTCTCCGAGGCCGTGATGGGGCCGGTCTGGTCCGAGGGCATCACGGGCCTGCGCATCAGCGTCTTCGTCTCGCAGATCACCGACGCGCTCGTGGGCGCGGGCATGCTGGTCGCGGCCATCGGCACCGAGCGCGAGCGGGCCGAGCGAGCTCTCGAAGAGTTGCGCCGGCGCGACGAGCATCTGCACCGGGTGCGCAAGATCGAGGCGGCGGGCCAGCTCGCCGGCGGCCTCGCGCACGACTTCAACAACCTGCTCACCATCATCGTCGCCAACCTCGACTTTCTCCGGCCGCGCCTGACGGGTGATGCGCAGGCGCTGGGCGACGTCGACGCCGCCGCGCACGCCGCCGATCGGGCTGCCCAGCTGACCCGTCAGCTCCTCACCTTCGCGCGCCGGCAGAAGGTCGAGCCGCGCGCCACCAACCTGAACGACACCATCCACTCGGTCGATCGCATGCTCGCGGCGCTCCTCGGCGAGAGGATCGAACGCTGCACCCGGCTCCAGCCGGGCCCCCTGCCGGTCTTCATCGACTCGGCGCAGATCGAGCAGGTGCTGGTCAACCTCATCGTCAACGCGCGCGACGCGATGCCCAGGGGAGGGCGCGTCACGCTGCAGACCGCGACGGCTTCATTCCCGCGCGATGCGCGCCCGCCCGAGGCGAGCGAAGTGCCCGACGGCGACTGGGTCATGCTCGCGGTCGAGGACACCGGCGAAGGGATGGGTGCGGAGACGCGCCAGCGCATCTTCGAGCCCTTCTTCACCACCAAGGCGCTGGGCAAGGGGACGGGCCTCGGCCTCGCCACGGTCTTCGGGATCGTGCAGGAGTCGGGCGGCCACATCGGCGTGCGGTCGGCGCCGGGCGAAGGGTCGCGCTTCGCTGTCTACCTTCCGCGCCATGCCGGAGCGCTCACCGAGCGGTCCAAGGCGGCGCGCGCCGGAAGGGGCCGCGCGGAGCGGGTGCTCCTCGTCGAGAACGAAGCTGGAGTGCGGTCGGTCGCGGCGCGCGCGCTGACCGCGCACGGCTACTCGGTGCTGGAGGCGGAGGGCGGACCGGAAGCGCTCCGGCGCGGCCCCGAGGCGCTCGACGAAGTGGCGCTCGCGGTGGTCGACGTGGTCATGCCCGAGATGGACGGCTGGGAGCTGGCGCGCGCCCTCCGCCTGCGGCGCCCGCGCCATCCGGTGCTCTTCATCTCGGGATACGTGCCGAACCAGAGCACGGCCGAGCTGCCGGGCGAACCGTCGTCGTTTCTCGCCAAGCCGTTCACGCCGGAGCAGCTGGTGGCCCGCGTGCGTGAAATGCTGGATTCCTAAGCCCACCGCTCTGCCGAGTGGTCAGACGCTGGGCCAGGCCGCGAGCTGCGGCAAGCGCAGGCGCCCGTCGGGGACGCGACGTGAGGCGTGCGGAGTCACGCCGCGCTCGCGGAAGGCGCGCTTCCACGAGGCGAAGCTTCCGCCGGCGCGCCATGCGTCCTCGGCCGCGAGGCCCGCGCTCTCGTCGCCCTGGGCCAGCATGTACTCGACCCAGGCCCAGCGAGGGCTGGTCGGACGGATCTCGGCGCGGCCTCGCAACTTCGCCCGCAGCGCGGCGATGCGCCGGTCGATCTCCTCGATGGGCGTGAAGGGCGCGCCGTCCATCGGCGTGTTGCGCTTGGCGACGAAGGGCGCGCAGCCGAAGCGCAAGGGAATGATGCGTGAGATCTCGGACGCCAGACGCACCAACTCGTCGAGGTCCTGGTCTTCCTCGCCGGGCAATCCGACCATCAGATAGAGCTTGAGCCGCGCGAAGCCTGCGGCGCGCGCCAGCTCCGCGGTCTGGATGAGCTGCGCCGCGTTGGTCTTGCGGTCGAGCGCGATGCGCAGCCGCTCGGAAGCGCCGTCGGCCGCGGTGGTCAGCGTCTTGGCGCCGCTCTTCGCCAGCAGCGTCACCAGCTCGGGGCGCGCGCAGAGGCGGTCGGCGCGCAGCGAAGAGATGCCCACCTCGCGCCCGTCCTCGACGAGCGTGCGCACGAGGTCGACGATGCGCGGATGGTCGGTGACCGCCGCGCCCACCAGGCCGACGCGCGGCGCGGCCGGCGGGATGAGATCGAGAACGCGCTCGGGCTCGACGGTGCGCATGCCGCCGTTGGTGGTCCGCCGCATCACGCAGTAGGTGCAGCCGCGCGAGCAGCCGCGCTCGGGCTCGATGAGGAACATCGAGCGCAATTCGGTGTGCGGCGTGACGATCTGCGAGCGGGCGGGGAGGCGATCGTCGTCCGCCTTGGCCACTGCCGGCCAGCTCGCTGTCAGACCCGGCAGGTAGAATCCGGCATGATGGGAGAGGTGCGCCAATTGCTCCGCGCGCGTCGGCAGCGTGAGAGCGTCGCAGAGCAGGTGGATGAGCTCCTCCGCCTCGCCCATCACGATCACGTCGGCATAGGGCGCGAGCGGAACCGGATTCGAGAAGGTGAGCGGCCCGCCGCAGACCACCAGTGGATGTCGCTCCGAGCGCTCCTCGCGGTGCAGCGGCAGGCCCGCGAGCTCGAGCATCTCGAAGAGCCCCGTCAGCTCCAGCTCGTAGCTCACCGAGAAGGCGAGGCAGTCGAACCGCGACACCTCCGACTGCGTTTCGATGGTGCAGAGCGGTACGCGCGCCTCACGCCAGGCCGCCACGTCGTCCGGAAGGAAGGCGCGCTCCGCCGTCGCCGACGGATGCTGGTGGATCTCGCGGTAGATGGTCTGGAACCCGAGCGAGCTCATGCCGACGTGGTACGGGCTCGGATAGCAGAGCGCGACGCGCGCGGCCGCCTGCTTGTGCAGCGTGCCCTGCTCGTCGGCGAGGCGGGCCCGCAAGGGTTCGAGAAGGGCCCAACGGCTCATCGCGCGTGATTATCCCGGCCGTGGAGAGGAAGGCAAATCAATCAAGGTCGTAGTCGAGGTCGTGGTCGTGCCGTCGACGCGTTCCGGGTTAGAACCCTGCGGTGCGGTTCGTCCTTCTGATCTGCCTTTGCGCGTGCGCGGACTTCGGCCGTCCGCCGACGTTCCCCGTCGAAGCAGCGGGCCGCCCAGTCGTCGCCGAGCAGGCCCTCCTCGGGATCTCCGATTCCGGCGACGCCGCCGTCGCGCAGCTCGTCGACGCCGAAGGCGCGCAGCCCGAGCTGACGCTCTCGGTCTTCGACGCCGCGGGAGGGCCCGCGCGCACACTGCTCGCGGCGCCCGGGAGCGTGGCCTTCGCGGTTGCGCAGCGCGTGCTGGCGGCCGGCCATCGCGCCTCACCCATCCTCGCGGCCGCGCTCGCCTCCGAGTGGCCGGAAGCTGCGGCGCAGGCGGAGAAGTCCGGGTACCCGGCCCGCCTTCCCGCCGCTCCCGAGCCGGGCCGCCGGCGCTGGCTGATCACCGGCGCCGCCGTCACGGGATCGCTGCCGCTCGCGCTGCGCCTGGTGGAAAGCGGCGACGATCCGCGCGCCCTTCTGCTGCTGCTCTCCGAGCGTCCGGCGGGCGGCGCTACCTCGGACGAGATCGAGCTGACCCGCGCGACCTTGGCCGGCGCGCCCATCGCACCCTCGCTCTGGATCCAGAACGGCGTGGCCTGGCTCCTCTCCGGATCGGTTCTTCCAGGCGAGCCTCTGCACCGCGCGGCCGGCGTGCGTCGCGGCTCGCTCCAGCGCGGAGAGGCGCAGCTCCACAACGCGCACGGGCTCGCCGACTACGCAGCCGGCGATCTGGACGCCGCCCGGCGCGAATTCGACCGCGCCATCGCCGTCGATCCGCGGTACGCCGACGGCCTCTACAACGCCGCTTCCGCCGCCGCGCTCGGGGACCGCGCCGAAGATGCGGTCGCCTTGCTGAAGCGCGCGGCCGCCGTCGATCCGGCCCGCGTCCAGGTGCTCGGCCGCAACGACGACGACCTGCGCGTGTTGCGCAAGCGGCCCGACGTCCGCGCCCTGCTCGGCATGCGCCGCCCTCCTCCGGAGGACGTACCTCCGCCCCCTTGACCCTGTGCTACGGTCCGCCCCCGATGCTGCCCTCCCTCCTCTTCGCGGCGCTGCTTGCGGCTGCTCCGCAGAGCCCGGCCGCCGAGCTCTCCGACGAGCGCGCGAAGCAGATCCTGCCGCGCGCCGAGCTGTCGCAGCTGAACGACAAGCAGCGCGCGCAGTTCCTCGAGATCGCGGGCGACACGTTCGGCTACGCGGGTTGCAACGACACGCTCGCCGTCTGCCTGCGCGCGGGCGTGAAGGATCGCCACGCGCTGCGCATGGCCGAGCTGGTGAAGTACTTGCTGCTCGAGGGCTACACCCCGAGCGTGATCATCGATCTCCTCGAGCGCTACTACGCCTCGTTCCCCGCCGCGAAGCGCGCCAGGCTGGCCGATGCCGACTGCCCGCAGCTCGGCGATGCGAAGGCGAAGGTGGCGGTGGTCGAGTTCTCCGACTTCCAATGCCCGCACTGCGCGGCCGCCGAGAAGCCGCTGCGCGACCTCGTCGAGGCGATGCCCGGCCGCGTTCGTTTGTGCTCAAAGTATTTCCCGCTGCCCGGCCACCCGCGCGCGCGGCAGGCGGCGGCCGCGGCCGAGTACGCGCTTCGCCACAAGAAGTTCTGGGAGATGAGCGAGATGCTCTTCGCGCACCAGGACAACGACGAGCTCGACGACGCGCACCTCAAGGAGTACGCGAAGCAGCTCGGGCTCGACGGCGGCGAGATGCTCAAGCAGATCTACGCCGGCAAGCTCGACGCCGTCATCGACAAGCAGACGAAGGAGGGGTCGGACGCGGGGTTGCACGCCACGCCGACGCTCTACTTCAACGGGCGGCAGTTCCTCTTGCCGCTCAAACCGGAGTTCCTCGTCTTCTCCGCACAGGACGAAGAGGAGTGGCAGCGCAACAACGGCGAGTGGGAGAAGGAGTGATGACTTCAGTGGGGGGGATTCTGACGGCGGCCTTGCTGGCCGCGGGCGCGCAGGCGGCGCCGCCTTCGACTGCGACTGCGACTGCGACTGCGCCGGCGACTGCGCCGGCGACTGCGACCGCGCCGGCGACTGCGCCCGCGCCTGCGACCGCGACTGCGCCTGCGACCGCGACCGCGACCGCGCCTGCGACCGCGACTGCGACCGTGCCTGCGCCGGCTGCTGCTCCGGTGCCGGTCGCTCCCGCTTTGCCCGCGGCCAAGACGGCTCCGGCCGCGGTTCCGGCAGAGACGGTGCCGCTTGCGCCGCTGCAAGCGGGGCCCGATATCGTGCCGCTCGTGCCGCCGCCCGCGGAGTACACGCTCTCGCTCCGCGATGCGGACGATCATGCTTCCCCGGCGGGCCACGCAACGAACGACTGGCGCGTGCACGTCAACCTGCGACCAGGAGAGCCGCAGCCGCTCTCGGTGGTCGATCTGCGCTTCGATATCGGCCGCCAGAAAGACGGCGACGCCGGCGAGCCGCAGCCGTACTCCGAAGCGAAGCTGATGCTCACCATCACCGGGCCGGGGCCGAAGCTGCGCTACCTGGTGCACCCGCTCGGCGACGCGGGAGTCTACGGCGTCCACTGGACGCCGACCGGCCGCGGCCTCTGGACGCTTGCGCTCGCGCCCTACAAGGACGCGGGCCCGACGGTCAGCTTCCAGGTGGGCGCTGGAGAGCCGATGCCCGCTTCCTCGCAGGGCCAGATGGTCCAGGCCTCGCGCATGGTGGTGGCGTCTGGCCGGGCCGTTGCACCGGGGCTGACCGTCCGGCAGCTGATGGAGGATCTCGGCAAGCGCTGGCAGAAACAATCCGACGCCGCGCAGCCCGACCCCGCCGAGCTGAAGGCGATGGCGAAGCTGCTCAAGGCGGTGCAAGGCCGCGCTCCGCACGAGGACGCGCGCGACGCGGCGGAGTTCGAGTCGCTCGCGGCCGGGGAGATCGCGCTGCTGGAGAAGGGCGCGCTGCCCGACGCGCAGAGCTGCTTGCGGTGTCACGTGAAGTTTCGCGACGGGTGGGTGGCCGATCTGACGAAGTGGCCGGAGGTGAAGCGATGAGACGGCCAGCTCTCGCGCTCTCTTGCGCGCTCATCGCGCTGCCCGCGCTCGCCGCCGAGCCGCTACTCCCCGGCGATGCGCGCAATGCGCAGAAGCTTTTCCGCATGCACTGCACCGGTTGCCACGCCCTCGCCGGCGAGCCGACCCAGGTGGGGAAATCGCTCGGTGCCCCGCAGCTCAAGGATCCGGTGCTGATCGCGAGCCGCACCGACGAACAGCTCCTCGCGCTGCTCCTCAAGGGAACCAAGCAGCACCCGGCTGCGGGCACGGCGCTCAAGCTCCTCGACGCCGCCGATCTGGTCGCCTTCCTGCGCAGCGGCTTGCCTTCGATCGTCGATCTCTTTCCCGACGCCGCGGCCTACACCGCCAAGGCGTACACGCTGCAGGGTCCCGCGCTGGTGCGCGCCGAATCGCTCGCGGGCGACGAGCTCAAGCCCGACGAGCGCGCGCTCACCGTCTTCTCCATCTACGGAGGCGAGCAGGCCGCGACCGGTCCGCGCCTCGTGCCGCAGGATCCGGTGGCGCTCGACGAGCTGTCGCCGAAGAGCAAGCGCGGGTACGTCATCTTCGGCTGGCTCGCGGGTCAGCCGGTCGCGCTGGCGCTCGGCCCCGACCTCACCGTGTCGCGCTTGCTCTCCGCAAATCCCACCATCGCCAAGGCGGCGCCGGCGGTGGTGGGCAAAGGCGGGCGCGAGCCGGGGCGCCGCAAGCCCTTCGTGTCGAAGGCGGCTCCCCAGGCCGCGCGTGCGCTGACGCGCCTCTATGCGCGCGCCGTCGAAGCCTCGCTGCTGGCTGCACGCGAAGAGAGCGATCGCCACCTCTTCGACGCTCCCGAAAAGCGCGCTTCCCCTTGAGTCGCCGTGCGACCGGGCGCATTCTGCGGCCTGCATCGTGACCTCCGACGACGACCTCATCATCGACGAAAAAGGCGTGCCTGTTGCGCCGACCGACGACGCGATGAAGCACCTCCGCGTCAATGCCGGCGCATGGAAGCTGCTCTCCGGTCCGAGCGAATTGCTCTTCGCGCTGCGCGACCACGGCGACGGAGTGATGACCGATCTCTCCGCGCTGCGTCCCAGGAACGCCGTGCTTGCGGGCGATCTCTCCGAGATGCAGCCGAGCGACCTGCTCAACTTCCTGCACCAGGGGCGCCGCACCGGCGTGCTCCTCACGCGCTCCGACGGCGTCGAGCGCGGCATCGTGCTCATCGAAGGCAACGTCGCCTGGGCCACTTCCACCAGTCCCGGTGAGCGGCTGGGGAATCTCCTCGGGCGGATGGGCCTCGCCGACCACGAGCGCGTCGAGGCGGCGCTCGCCAAGGCCGGCGGCGACAAGAAGCGCATCGGGCAGGTGCTGGTCGAGAGCGGCGTGGTGGGACCCGACGACGTCTGGCGCGGCCTGCGCCATCAGGCGGTCGAGATCTTTCTCGGGCTCTTGGTGGCCCGGGCCGGGAGCTTCGTCTTTCTGCGCGGCGTGGACGTCGATGCCCTTCCCACGCAGCTCGCGCTCGACACGCAGGGCATGCTGCTCGACGGGCTGCGCCGCCTCGACGAGATGGAGCTGTACCGCACGCGGGTGGCGAGCGCGGAAGTGGTGCCGCGCCCGACTGGAAAGGCGGTCTCCGGCGAGCTCTCGCCCGAAGCGCAGCAGATCCTCGCGCTCGCCAACGGAGCGCGCAGCGTCTTCGCGCTCGCGACCGTCTCCGCGCTGGGCGAGTTCGAGGCGACCAAGGCCGTCTACAAGCTGATCGAGGCGGGGTACCTGACGGCTTGACGCTGGACGTGGCACCGGTGCCGCTGCTCTGTGGCGACCTGCCGGGCGCCGGCGGGCTGACCCGCGTCTCCGAGGAGGATTTCTTCGTCGAAGAGCTGCCGCTCTATGAGCCGTCGGGCGTGGGCGAGCACCTCTATCTGACCATCGAGAAGCGCGGCCGCACCACCCAGGATGTGGCGCGCGAGGTCGCCTCCGCGCTCGGCCTGCGCGAGCGCGACGCAGGCACCGCGGGCCTCAAGGACAAGCGCGGCGTCACCGTGCAGCGGATGAGCTTTGCGACCAAAGTGCCGGCGGAGGATGCGCTGAAGCTCGCAGGTCCCGGCTGGCGCGTGGTCTCGGCGGCGCGCCACGGGAACAAGCTGCGGCCCGGACACCTGCGGGGAAACCGCTTTCGCATCGTCGTGCGCGGCGTGGGGAAGGACGGGCTTTCACGCGCTGCTGCCATCTGCGATCGACTGCAGGCGCAGGGCGCAGCGAACCTCTTCGGCCCGCAGCGCTTCGGCAAGTACGGCGACAATGCGGAGCTGGGGCGCAGGATCCTGCTGCGCGATCCTTCGGCGCAGAAGGCCGTGCGCGATCGGTTCCTGCGGCGCATGGCGCTCTCCGCGCTGCAGTCGGAGCTCTTCAATCGCTGCCTCGCCGCGCGCCTCGACGACGGACTCTTCGCCCGCGCCATCGAGGGAGACGTGCTCAAGAAGCGCGCCAGCGGCGGTCTCTTCGTCTGCGAGGATCCCTCCGCCGACACGCCGCGGGTCGTTTCCTTCGAGGTGGACCCGGCGGGTCCGCTCCCCGGGCACTCGATCTTCGCGGCCCGCTGCGAGGCGCTCCGGAGGGAGCAGGCGGTGATCGCGCAGGCGGGCGTCGATCCAGCTTCGTTCGCGGCCGGTGGCGGCGAGATGGAGGGCGCGCGCAGGCCCTACCGCATTCCGGTCGACGAGCTGCGGGTCGAGGCGCTGGGCGAGGACGCGCTGGCGCTCGGCTTCGCGCTGGCGAAGGGGAGCTACGCGATTTCGGTGCTGCGGGAAGTGACGCGTTCGCCGGAGGAGATCGAGTAGCCGGCCGTCCTCCTCGACGAGCAGAGTCTCGCTCTGAACACAATGTTTGACCCCGCCTCGGAGTGGGGGTAGCTCTTGCGCATGAGAGGTCGGATCTGGATTTTCGCAGCTCTGGTGGCGGCCGCGCTCGTCCTTCACCTGGCGGCCTTGTCGGCCAAGGTGGCGCAGAACGGCGAGGACAACGTCCGCGCTC
>WNFM01065783.1_pt2 | contig 12828 bp, 11 predicted proteins | sample 5400271 | NCBI WGS metagenome assembly WNFM01 (sample SAMN13153352, study PRJNA577476) | soil metagenome | isolation source: 60 cm saprolite on Douglas fir-dominated hillslope | place: USA:California | collected 2013-09-17 | reverse complement strand
CAGGACATCGTCGTATCGATCGCGATCAAGCCAACCTCGAGCATTCGCCTGCCGCGGCGCACCATCGACATCGAGGGCAACTCGGCGACGATCGAGACCCATGGGCGACACGATCCGTGCGTCGGGATCAGGGCAACCCCGATCGCGGAGGCGTTCCTCGCGCTGGTGCTGATCGATCATGCGCTGAGGCAGCGTGCGCAGAACGGGGACGTGAAGCAGAGGGGAGCGGACATCGCGGCAAGCGCGGGCAGGAAGTCGAAGGCGCGAAAAGGACAAGCGCTCGAAGATCCGGATCCCCTCGAGGCCTAGCCGAGTTGCCCGACAACCGCAGGTATTACGGCCTCGATGCCCTGCGCGGCGGCATGATGCTCCTGGGCGTCGTGCTGCACAGCGCCACGCTCTACATCGCCGCACCGCCGCCGCACCTGCCGATCATCCTGGATCCGAACACGTCGCTCGTCATGGACGCGATCATGGATTTCATCCACGCATTCCGGATGCCGACCTTCTTCGTGCTCGCGGGGTTCTTCACCGCGCTGCTGGTGGAGAAGCGTGGCGTGTGGGGCGCGTACCGGAATCGCCTCGCGCGCATCGCGGCGCCGCTCCTCGCCGGGATGTTCACGATCCTGCCGGTGACGCTCCTCTTCATGTTCGATTTCGCGATAAGCGCGCACTACGGGATTCGCGACCTATTCCCTTCGCTGGATGACGCCCGGCGCCTCGATCGCGAGATGCGCGACGCGGGGTCGCCGACCGGGATCGTCCCGGTGATGCACCTGTGGTTCCTGCTCTATCTCCTCTACTTCTACCTGCTGGTTCCGTTCTGCCGCATGCTGGTGCGCTGGAGCCTGCCCTTCGAGGCGAGGGTCGCGCGCTTCCTCGGCTCGCCGCTCGCGCTCCCGGCCTTCGCGCTCTACACGACGGCCACGCTCTGGCCCTATCCCGGCGCGCTGGTGTTCGGCTCGTTCATCTTCCTCGGCTTCGACCCGGCCGCGGCGCTCTACTACGGATCGTTCTTTGTCATCGGCTACGTCTACCACCACTACCGCGCATCGACGGCGCGGCTGGTCGACTACGTTCCGTGGTGCGCCGCCCTGGGCGCGGTGCTGTTCCCGCTTTCGGTCTTCGCGACGCAGCTCGAGTACGGCCACGACGCCGCGCAGTGGGGCTACCATCTCTTTGCGGTGGTGCTGAATGCGCTCTGCACGTGGTCGCTCATCTGGCTCTTCGTGGGCGCGGCGCTGCGCTTCTTCGATCGCCCCACGCCCTGGGCCCTGTATGCCAGCCAGTCCGCGTACTGGGTCTACCTGCTGCATCTTCCCGTGATCGGCGTCGTGACATGGCTGCTGGTGCCGGTGGATGTCTCGGCGCTCGTGAAGTTCGCGGTCGTGATGACGGTGACGACCGTGGTGTGCTTCGGCACCTACCATTACTGGGTGCAGGACACCTGGGTCGGGGCATTCCTGAACGGCAAGCGGTTCAAGCTTGATTGGCCCTGGAGGAAGCAGCCCGCCTACGCCGTATAATTTGGGCATGCAACCGCGCACCCTCTACGAAAAGCTCTGGTCCGCACACCTCGTGCGCGAGGAGGCCGACGGGACCGCGCTCATCTACATCGACCGCCACGTCGTGCACGAGGTGACGAGCCCGCAGGCGTTCGAGGGCCTCGAAGTCGCCCATCGCAAGCCGTGGCGCACCGAGTCCATCGTCGCGACCGCCGACCACAATGTGCCGACGACCGCCGGGCGCGCCGAGGCCGGGATCGCCGACCCGGTCTCGCGCCTGCAGGTGGAGACGCTCGACAAGAACGTGGACCGGTTCCACGTGAAGACCTATTTCGGCATGAAGGACCGGCGCCAGGGCATCGTTCACGTCATCGCGCCTGAGCAAGGCGCGGTGCTCCCCGGCATGACTGTCGTCTGCGGGGACTCGCACACCAGCACCAACGGCGCCTTCGCGGCGCTCGCCTTCGGCATCGGCACGAGCGAAGTGGAGCACGTGCTGGCGACGCAGACCGTCACGCAGAAGAAGTCCCGGTCGATGCTCGTGCGCTGCGAGGGCGCGCTTCCCGCGGGCGTCACGCCCAAGGACCTCGTGCTCGCGATCATCGGCACGATCGGCACGGCGGGCGGCACGGGATACGCGATCGAGTATGGCGGGTCGACGATTCGCGCGCTCTCGATGGAAGGCCGCATGACCATCTGCAACATGTCGATCGAGGCGGGCGCGCGCGCCGGCATGGTCGCCGTGGACGAGACCACGATCGATTACCTGCGCGGCCGGCCCTATGCGCCGCCGGGCGAGATGTTCGAGAAGGCCGCGGCCTACTGGCGCACGCTCGTCTCCGATCCCGGCGCCCGGTTCGACAAGGTCGTCGAGATCGACACCGCCACGCTCAAGCCGCAGGTCACCTGGGGCACGTCACCCGAGATGGTCGTCTCCATCGAGGACCGCGTGCCCGATCCCGACCGCGAGAAGGACCCGGTGAAGCGCGAGGCGATGGAACGCGCGCTCACCTACATGGGGCTCGAGCCCAATACGCCGATGACTCAGATCGCCGTCGACAAGATCTTCATCGGCTCGTGCACCAACCACGTCGCGAAGAGCGTGAAGCTCGCGCTCGTCGTGCCCGGCTCTGGCCTGGTGAAGGCGCAGGCCGAGAAGGAAGGCCTCGACCGCGTCTTCACGGACTCGGGCTTCGAGTGGCGGGAGGCGGGCTGCTCGATGTGCCTCGGCATGAACGAGGACAAGCTCCTGGCGGGCGAGCGCTGTGCCTCCACCTCGAACCGCAACTTCGAGGGCCGCCAGGGGGCGGGCGGGCGCACGCACCTCGTGAGCCCGGAGATGGCGGCCGCGGCGGCGATCGCCGGGCATTTCGTGGACATCCGGCGGAAGTAGGGCGAATGGAAAAGTTCACCGTCCACACGGGCCTCGTCGCGCCGCTCGACCGCGAGAATGTCGACACCGACGCGATCATCCCGAAGCAGTTCCTCAAGTCGATCAAGCGCACGGGCTTCGGGCCGCACCTGTTCGACGCCTGGCGTTATCTCGACACGGGCGAGCCCGGCATGGACCTCACGAAGCGCAGGCCCAACCCGGACTTCGTGCTGAACCGGCCGCAATACCAGGGCGCCTCGATCCTCATCGCCCGCCGCAACTTCGGCTGCGGCTCCTCGCGCGAGCACGCGGCGTGGGCGCTGCAGCAGGCGGGCTATCGGGCGGTGATCGCGCCGTCGTTCGGCGACATCTTCTTCAACAACTGCCTGAAAAACGGGTTGCTGCCGGTGGTGCTGCTCGATTTCCAGGTCGACCACCTGTTCACCGAGATCGCTGCGCATCCCGGGTTCAAGCTTACCGTCGACCTGCCCGCGCAGACCGTCACCGCCCCCAACGAAAAGCCGATGCACTTCGACCTCGACGCCACGGGCAAGCAGAGCCTGGTGAATGGCTGGGACGAGATCGGGCTGACGCTACGGCACGCGGACGAGATCCGGGCGTACGAGGAGAGGCGCAAGAGCGCGGAACCCTGGATCTTCCGGTGAAGATCGCCCTCCTGGCGGGCGATGGCATCGGCCCCGAAATCCTGCGAGAAGCCGTTCGCATCATCGAAATACTGAGGCGCGAAGGCCTGTCCATCGAGACCGAGGAGGCGCTGGTCGGCGGCGTGGCGTACGACGCGAAAGGCGATCCGCTGCCCGACGCCACCCTGAACCTCGCCAAGCAGGCCGATGCGGTGCTCTTCGGTGCGGTCGGCGGCCCCCGCTACGACACCCTGCCGCGCGACAAGCGCCCCGAGAACGCGATCCTGGGGCTGCGCAAGGAGTGCGATTTTTTCGCCAACCTTCGTCCCGCGAACGTCTTTCCGGAGCTGGCCGGCGCCTCGACCCTCAAGCCCGAGGTGGTCGCCGGCCTCGACATCATGATCGTGCGCGAGCTCACGGGCGACATCTACTTCGGCGAGCCGCGTGGAATCACCGGGGCGAAGGGAGAGCGCATGGGGTTCAACACCATGCGCTACACCGAGCCGCAGATCCGGCGGATCCTGCACACGGGCTTTCGCACGGCGCGACAGCGCGGCCGCCGGCTCATGTCGGTCGACAAGATGAACGTGCTCGAGACCACGCAGCTATGGCGCGACATCGCGGTGGAGGTCGCCGCGGAGTATCCCGATGTCGAGCTTTCGCATATGCTCGTGGACAATTGCGCCATGCAGCTGGTGAGGAATCCGAGGCAGTTCGACGTGATCGTGACCGGCAACATGTTCGGCGACATCCTTTCCGACGAGGCCTCGATGCTGACGGGCTCGATCGGCATGCTGCCGTCGGCGTCGCTCGACGCCCGCGGCAAGGGCCTTTACGAGCCGATCCACGGCTCGGCGCCGGACATCGCCGGCAAGGGGATGGCCAACCCGCTCGCGATGATCCTCTCGATGGGGATGATGTTCCGCTACACGTTCGAGCGCGCGGACATCGCGGCGCGGATCGAGAAGGCCGTGCGCGGAGCGCTCGCGAAAGGATTGCGCACCGCCGACATCGCGGCGCCGGGAACCGCGGCGGTCGGCACGCAAGAGATGGGCGCGGCGGTGGCCGCCGCGCTCTAGCAACCGAGAGAAGACGATCATGACCAAGACAGGATTCATCGGCTGGCGCGGGATGGTGGGCTCCGTCCTGATGGAGCGCATGCGCGCCGAGGGCGACTTCGAGCGCATCGAGCCGGTTTTCTTCACCACCTCGAACGTCGGCGGCGTGGGCCCGGCGATCGGCAAGGCCACGGCGCCCCTCAAGGATGCCAACGATCCGGCGGCGCTGGCGAAGCTCGACGTGCTCGTGAGCTGCCAGGGCGGCGATTACACGAAGTCGATCTACCCGAAGCTGCGTGCCGCCGGCTGGAAGGGCATATGGATCGACGCCGCCTCGACCCTGCGCATGGAGAAGGACGCGGTGATCGTGCTCGACCCGGTCAACCGGCCGGTGATCGATCGCGCCATCGCGGCGGGCGTGCGCAACTACATCGGCGGCAACTGCACCGTGAGCCTGATGCTGATGGCCATCGACGGCCTGCTCAAGGCCGACCTGGTCGAGTGGGTGAGCGCGATGACCTACCAGGCGGCGTCGGGAGCTGGCGCCCAGAACATGCGCGAGCTGCTGCAACAGATGGGCGAGGTCCATTTCGCGGCCAAGTCGCTGCTCGCCGATCCTGCCTCCGCCATCCTCGACGTCGATCGCGAGGTCGCCGGAATTCTTCGCGACGAGCGCTTCCCGACGGAGCACTTCGGCGTTCCGCTCGCCGGCAGTCTGCTGCCCTGGATCGCCGAAGACCTCGGCAACGGCCAGAGCCGCGAAGAATGGAAGGCGCACGCCGAGTCGAACAAGATCCTTGGGCGAGAGGCATCGCCGGTGGCAATCGACGGCCTGTGCGTGCGCGTGGGCGCGATGCGCTGCCACAGCCAGGCGCTCACCCTCAAGCTCAAGCGCGACCTGCCGCTCGCCGAGATCGAGTCGATCCTGGCTTCAGCCAACCCGTGGGTGAGGGTGGTGCCTAACCGTCGCGAGGAAACGCTCAAGGCGCTGACGCCGGTCGCGGTCACCGGAACGCTCGAGGTGCCGATCGGGCGCCTGCGCAAGCTGCGCATGGGAGGGGAGTATCTTTCGGCTTTCACCGTCGGCGACCAGCTGCTTTGGGGGGCCGCCGAGCCGCTGCGCCGCATGCTCGGAATCCTCATCGAGGCACGCATGCCGGTCGGGGCCGCCGCCTAAGCCCCGGTTTGGATTGGAAAAAACGGTTGAAAAATGTCCCACTTAAGAGATAATGTGAAAATCCAGGTGAGGTTGAAACAATAAGCCCCTGATGTTAATCTACATTTCAGCGGTCTTCCGGGGGGTGGGGAAAACGATGCCGAGGATCTTTACGAGAGGAGCGGCCTTCGCGCTGCTCATGGGCGCGGCGCTCGTGGCACAGGGCGCCGGCCTGGGAAAGCTCACGGTCACTTCCTCGCTGGGCCAACCTCTCAGTGCCGAGATCGACCTGGTCTCGCTGCAGCCCGGGGAATCGGACTCGCTGAGTGCGCGGGTCGCATCGCCCGAAGCGTTCCGCGACGCACGTATTGAATATGGCTCGTCGCTCCGCCTGCTGCGCTTCTCGGTCGAAAAGCGCGCCAACGGACAGCCCTACCTCAAGGTCTCGAGCGTCGGCCCGATCAACGAGCCGTTCCTCGACGTGCTGATCGAGGTGAGCTGGCCCGCGGGTCGAATCCAGCGCGAATATCCGATCCTCCTCGATCCGCCCGGCTACGCGCAGGGCAAGGTCGCTCCACCAGCGGTCACAGGGGCCGCGACAGCGCCCCGTTCCGCTGAGACGCCGCCGGCCGCAACGCCGGCGGCGGCGCCTTCAACGTCCGCTGCGCCCGCTCAATCGACGCCGTCGAGCATCGCGCCGAGCGGTTCGCCTTCGGCGCAAGCCGAAATGCCTTCGTCGTCGACGACGGCCGCGCCCGGCTCCGACACTTACGGCCCGGTGCAGAAGGGCGAGACGCTGCGCAAGATCGCCGACCAGGTGAAGCCTTCGAACGTGAGCATGGAGCAGATGCTCGTCGCGCTTTTCCGCGAGAACAAGTCGGCCTTCATCGGCAGCAACATGAACCGCATGAAGACCGGGCAGATCCTCAAGGTGCCCACGGCCGATGAGGTATCGCAGGTCGCCCAGGTCGACGCGAACAAGGAATACCGCACGCAGGTCGCCGATTGGAAGACGTACCGCGACCAGCTCGCGGGCGGCGTGGCGTCGCTGCCGGCCCGCGCCGAGACCTCCAACGTCGCCACCGGCCGCGTGGCCTCGGCGGCCATCGCGCCGCCGGCCCCCGCCCCCGCCGAAGGCAAAGACGTTCTCAAGCTTTCCAAGTCCGACACGGGCAAGACAGGCGCCGGCAAGGGCGGCGGCCAGGACCGGATCAACGCATTGCAGGAAGAAGTCACCTCGAAGGACAAGGCCCTCAAGGAATCGCAGTCGCGGGTCGCCGATCTCGAGAAGCAGATCCGCGACATGCAGCGGTTGCTCGACCTGAAGAGCGGCGTTGCGGCGAAGCCGGGCGACACCAAGGTTGCCGCGGCCCCCGTCGTTCCCCCCAAGGCCGAGCCGCCCAAGGTCGAGCCACCGAAGGTCGAGCCACCGAAGGCCGTGGCTCCCAAGGCCGAACCGCCCAAGCCCGAGCCGCCCAAGGCGGAGCCGCCGAAGGTTGCCGAGGTGAAGCCGGTCGAGGCGCCGAAACCGGCTGAGGCGCCCAGGCCCGCAGAGCCGCCGAAGGTGGCCGAGGCGAAGCCCGCGCCGCCGAAAGCGCCCGCGCCCGCCGCGAAGAAGACTCCGCCCAAGGCGGAACCGAGCCTGGTGGACGACGTGATCGACAGCTGGCCGTACATCGCCGGCGGAGTCGTCGTGCTGGGACTGATTGGTGGCGCCTTCCTCTTCATGCGACGACGAAAGGCTGGGGCTGAGGCCGGAACACCGAGCTCAATGACGAGCGCCTTTCCCTCCGACCTCAAGCCCGATTCCACCACGGGGAAGTCGGGAGGCGGGTTAGTCGACACCGGCAACAGTTCTTTCCTCACCGACTTCGACAAGACGGGTCCGGGCACGATCGACACCGACGAGGTCGATCCGGTCGCCGAGGCGGAGGTCTACATCGCCTATGGGCGCGACGCCCAGGCCGAGGAGATCCTCAAGGAGGCGATGGCGCGCGACAAGAGCCGCCACGAGATCGCCTTGAAGCTTCTCGAGATCTACCACGCCCGCAAGAGCGCTACGGCGTTCGAGACGGTGGCCAAGGAGTTACATGGCGCCGTCGGCGATTCGAGCCCGATGTGGCAGAAGGCCGCGGCGATGGGCGCGCAGATCGATCCTAACAACGCGCTGTATGCAGGGGCGGCCGCGAGCGGCGCGACCTACGCGGCGGCGGCCCCGGCCGCGAAGCCGGACGTCGACTTCGGCATCACGGATACGGGCTCGGCTGCGCCCGCGCCGGACTTCGACCTCGACCTCGACACGCAGAAGAAGGCCGAATCCGACCTGCCGGTGGAATCCGGAGGGGGGATGGACTTCGACATCGAGAGCAGCAAGGCGCCCGCTCCCTCCGCCGAAGCACCCAAGGAAGAGAAGCCTCCCGCGTTCGACTTCAACCTCGACGGCCTCGACTTCCCGTCATCGAAGCCGGCCGCCGCGGCGCACGCGCCTTCGTCGGGTTCCGGCCTGGACCTCACCGACCTGAGCCTCGATTCGGGCTCCGGCGGCGGCGAATCCAGCGAGGGCGTGGGCACCAAGCTCGAACTTGCCAAGGCCTATCTCGAGATCGGCGACAAGGACGGCGCACGCGACATCCTGCAGGAAGTCGCACGCGAGGGCTCCGCCGCGCAGAAGGAAGAGGCGAACAAGCTCATCGCCTCGCTCTAGGCGCTCGCCCACGCGGCATGCGCCTCGCCCTCGGGGTCGAATACGACGGCGCGCCATTCTGCGGCTGGCAGACGCAGCCCGGGGGCTGTGCCGTTCAGGACCATCTCCAATCCGCGCTGAGCCGCCTCGCCGATTCCCCGGTGGAAGTGACCGCGGCCGGGCGCACGGATGCCGGAGTCCACGCCACCGCGCAGGTGGTCCACTTCGATACCGAGGCGCGCCGTGAGCCGGGCGCTTGGGTGCGCGGCACCAACTCGACGCTGGATCCGGGCGTGCGCGTGCTGTGGGCCGTCGAGGTCGCGCCGCAGTTCCATGCGCGCTACGGCGCGCGGTCGCGCACCTACACCTACCTGCTGCTCAACGAGCCCGTGGCGCCCGCGGTGCTGCGCGGCCGCGTCGGCTGGTACCACCGGCCGCTCGATGTGGACGCGATGGCCGAGGGCCTGAGGGGACTCGTGGGCGAGCGCGACTTCAGCGCTTTTCGCGACGCCGAGTGCCAGGCGAAATCGCCGCTGCGCCATTTGATGGAAGCGAGCGTGCATCGCGAGGGCAATCTCGTCGTGCTGGCGCTGCGCGCCAACGCGTTCCTGCACCACATGGTGCGCAACATCGTCGGCTCGCTCGTCTACGTGGGCGCCGGCAAGCATCCGAGCGTATGGATCGCGGAGCTCGTCGAATCGCGCGACCGCCGGCGCGCTGCGCCGACCTTCGCGCCCGACGGGCTCTACCTCTCGGGCGTCGAGTATGATCCGGCCTTCGAGCTACCCCGCGCTCGCGCCCTGCCACTTCCCCTTCGATCGCCATGAGCCGCACGCGCGTCAAGATCTGCGGCCTGTCGCAGGTGGACCATGCGCGCCTCGCCGCGCAGGAGGGCGCCGACGCGATCGGCCTGGTGTTCTATCGCGAAAGCCCGCGGGTCGTAGCCGTCGAGGCGGCGGCCGCCATCGCCGCCGCTCTGCCGCCGTTCGTCGCCGCGGTGGGGCTCTTCGTCGATGCGCCCGAGGACGAGGTGCGCTCGGTCCTCGCCCGAGTGCCCCTCGACTTGCTGCAGTTCCAGGGCGAGGAGAGCGCCGCCTTCTGCGAGCTTTTCGGCAAGCCCTACGTGCGCGCGGTGCGCATGGCCGCGGGGACCGATTTGCTAGAATATGCGCAGCGATTTTCCCGGGCGAAAGCGCTGCTCCTCGATGCCCATGTGCCCGGCGAGCGGGGCGGGACCGGGCGCAGTTTCGATTGGGCGGGCATTCCCGGCGTCCTGCCGGTACCGATCATTCTTTCCGGCGGCCTGACGAGCGAGAACGTCGGGCGCGCCATCCGCGAAGTGCGGCCCTGGGCCGTGGACGTGTCGAGCGGCGTCGAGCAAAGCCGTGGGGTCAAGGACCCTCGGAAGATCGTCGAATTCATTCGGAGCGTGCGACGTGAAGATGCAGGGATTGCCACCTGAGTGGGCGTGGTCCGAGTACGCGCTGCCGGACGCGCGCGGCCACTTCGGTCCCTATGGTGGGGTGTTCGTCGCCGAGACGCTGCGCGCAGCGCTCGACGAGCTGGCACTCGCCTACGCGCGCTCGCGCGCGGATCCCGAGTTCGCCAAGGAGCTCGCCTGGGAGCTCGAGCACTACGTCGGGCGCCCGAGCCCGATCTACCACGCACGCCGCCTGTCGGAGGTCGCGGGTGGAGCGCAGATCTACCTCAAGCGCGAGGACCTGAACCACACCGGAGCGCACAAGGTGAACAACACCGTCGGCCAGGCGTTGCGCCGCCACCGTGGCGGCGCGCTACGGCATGGAGTGCGTGGTCTACATGGGCACCGAGGACGTCGCTCGCCAGGCGCAGAACGTCTACCGCATGAAGCTCCTGGGGGCGAAGGTCGTGCCCGTCGAGAGCGGCTCGCGAACGCTCAAGGACGCGCTGAACGAGGCGATGCGCGACTGGGTCACGAACGTCGAGAACACGTTCTACATCATCGGCACTGTCGCGGGACCGCACCCCTATCCGATGATGGTGCGCGATTTCAATTCCGTGGTCGGCAAGGAATGCGTCGTGCAGATGCCGGCGATGGCCGGGCGCCAGCCCGATGCCGTACTCGCCTGCGTGGGCGGCGGATCGAACGCGATGGGCATCTTCCACGCGTACATTCCCAACCCGGAGGTGAAGCTGATCGGGGTCGAGGCGGGCGGCCTCGGGCTCGCGACGGGCAAGCACGCTGCGTCGTTGTGCGCCGGCCAGCCGGGAGTGCTTCACGGCAACCGCACGTATCTCATGCAGGACGCCGATGGACAGATCCAGGAGACGCACTCGATCTCCGCGGGCCTCGATTACCCGGGCGTCGGCCCGGAGCACGCGTGGCTCAAGGACATGGGCCGCGCGCAGTACGTGTCCATCACCGACGATGAGGCGCTCGCCGCCTTCCACTCGCTCTGCCGCCTCGAGGGCATCATCCCGGCGCTCGAATCGAGCCACGCGCTCGCCCACGCGATGAAGCTCGCCGCCACCATGGCGAAGGACCGCATCCTGCTCGTGAACCTCTCGGGGCGCGGCGACAAGGACATGCACACAGTCGGCAAGGCCTCGGGGCTCGCGCTCTGATCGCGCTCGTGAGCCGAATCACCGCCACCTTCGAGAAGCTTCGCGCCGCGAAGCGCTCCGCGCTCATTCCCTTCGTCACCGCCGGCGATCCCGCTCCGGATCAGACGGTCGCGGTGATGAACGCCCTGGTGAAGGCAGGCGCCGACGTGATCGAGCTGGGTGTTCCCTTTTCCGATCCGATGGCCGACGGGCCGGTGATCCAGCGTTCCTCGGAGCGCGCGCTCAAGCACGGCGTGGGATTGCGCCAGATCCTCGCGATGGTGGCGCAGTTTCGCCGCGGCGACGCCGCCACTCCGGTGGTACTCATGGGATACGCCAATCCCGTCGAGCGCATGGGCCTCGAGCGCTTTGTCGCCGAGGCGCGCGCCGCCGGCGTCGACGGCGTGCTGATCGTCGACTACCCCCCCGAGGAAGCCGGCGATTGGCTCGCCGCCCTCGAAGGCTCGGGCATCGACCCGATCTTCCTGCTCTCGCCGACCTCGAGCGATGCGCGCATCGACCTGGTTTCGCGCTCGGCGCGGGGCTACATCTACTACGTCTCGCTCAAGGGCGTGACGGGCGCCTCCAACATCGACACCGGCGACGTCGAGCGAATGCTCGCGCGCATCCGCAAGCACACGTCGGTTCCCGTCGGCGTGGGCTTCGGCATCCGCGATGGCGCCACGGCGGCGCGCGTCGCGCGCGTCGCCGACGCGGTGGTGATCGGCAGCCGCATCGTGCAGGAAATGGCCGACGCCCCGGCCGGGTCGGCGGCCGCGCGCGCGGGCGTCGTGCTGGGCGAGTTCCGCCGCGCGATGGACGCCGCCGGGATCGCCGCATGAGCTGGTTCCGCAAGCTCCTGCCGCCGAAGATCAAGCGCGAGAGCGCGCAGCAGAAGAAGGCCGTCCCGGAAGGGTTGTGGAGCAAGTGCCCGTCGTGCGAGGCGGTGCTCTACTTCACCGATCTCGAGAACAACCTGCACGTCTGCCCCAAGTGCGGTTTCCACAACCGGCTCACCGCGCGCCAGCGCCTCGACCTGTTCCTCGACCCCGAGGGGCGCGCCGAGCTCGCCTCCGAGGTCGTGCCCCTCGACCCGCTCAAGTTCAAGGACAGCCGCAAGTACAGCGAGCGCCTCGAGGAGGCGGAGCGCGAGACCGGCGAGACCGATGCGCTCGTGGTGATGCAGGGAGCGGTCAAGAACGTCCCGCTCATCGCCGCCGCGTTCGAATTCGGCTTTCTCGGCGGCTCCATGGGATCGGTGGTGGGGGAGCGCTTCGTGCGCGGCATCCAGGCCTCGTGCGACGAGGGGCTGCCATTCGTCTGCTTCACGGCCACGGGCGGCGCGCGCATGCAGGAAGGATTGCTGTCACTCATGCAGATGGCCAAGGCGACGGCCGCGCTGCACCAGCTCTCGGCGTGCCGGCAGCCGTTCGTGTCGGTCCTCACCGATCCCACGATGGGGGGCGTGTCTGCGAGCTTCGCGTTCATCGGCGACGTGGTGATCGCCGAGCCGGGAGCGCTGATCGGCTTCGCCGGGCCGCGCGTCATCGAGCAGACGGTGCGCGAGACGCTGCCCGAGGGATTCCAGCGCTCCGAGTTCCTCCTCGAGAAAGGCGCGATCGACATGATCGTCGACCGCCGGCAGCTGCGCGACAAGATCGCGCGCCTGCTCACGCTGCTCAAGCGCGAGCCGGTGCCCGAGGCTTGACCCCGCGAAGCAAAGGTTGAAGAAACTCTCGCTCGACGACTGGCTCGAGTACATCTCGGCGCAGCACCCGGCGACGATCGCGCTGGGGCTCGAGCGCGTGCGCGAGGTCGCCGCGCGCA
>WNFM01226273.1_pt1 | contig 12829 bp, 12 predicted proteins | sample 5400271 | NCBI WGS metagenome assembly WNFM01 (sample SAMN13153352, study PRJNA577476) | soil metagenome | isolation source: 60 cm saprolite on Douglas fir-dominated hillslope | place: USA:California | collected 2013-09-17 | reverse complement strand
AGGCGCGGCACTCCGCGCAGCGGCCGTACAGGACGATCTCGTGGCCGGTCAGCTGGAATCGGCGGGGGACAAGCTGCCGGAGGCTGTCCAGACACACTCTCGTCTCGAAGACACGCCCGCAGTGGTTGCACTGGAAATGGTGGTGGTGCCCCTTTCCAGACAACTCGAAGCGCGGGGCCTCACCGGGCAGAGTGATCGCGACGACGCCCCCCTCTTCGACCAGCGCCTTGACGGTGCGATACACGGTCGCGACACCGAGGCCCTCCTCGTGCGCCCGCGCGCCGCGGAGGATTTCGCCGATCGACACGGGACGGCCGGCGCTGTTGAGCACGTGGTGAATCGCCTCGAGTTGTCGGGTCTTTCGGATGCGCGCCGGCATAATCGCTCAATTATCGCCCAGGCCGGCGCGCTGGGAACAGTATTGAGAATGGCGTATCATTTACGGAGCGCGCATGAATGCCTCCTGGGGTCCGGTCATCATCGCCACGGCCGTTGCGTGGAGTGGCGCGCTCATCGCCGCGCTCCTCCGGGGGGCGGGCAGCCGCCTCATGCGCCCGCTCGTCTATCTGGCATTGCTCTTCTTTGGCCTGGTGGCGGTCCTCGACATCCTGCCCGAGAGCAAGGCGGCGCTCAGCTGGCCGATCTTCCTCTCGGCCGCCGGCGCCGGCTACGGCGCGTTCTGGCTGATTGGGAAGTACGTCGCGCCGATCTGTCCCGCGTGCGCGATGAGAACCTTCGAAACCGACCACCACCATTCGCACGGGATCGGCCTGATCTTCCTGATAGCCGTCCTGAGCATCCACTGCTTCTTCGACGGACTCGGCGTGAGCGCCGCGTCGACGGTCGAGGCCTCGTTCGGCCTCCGCGTGTTCGCCGCGATCGCCGTCCACAAGCTCCCAGAGGGCTTTGCGCTGGCGTTGATGCTGATGGTGGGCGGCCGCACGCCCTGGCGCGCCTTCGCGCTGGCCGTCGCGGTCGAGGTCTCCACGCTCGTGGGCGCGCTGGCCGGCTCCGTATGGGCCCATCCCTCCGAGCTCTGGCTCTCGCTGGTGCTCGCGAATATCGGCGGCACGTTTCTCTATCTGGCTATCAGCGGTCTCTGGGATCTGCTGTCGCCCGCACCGCCGGTTGCCGTCGGCCACTCCTGATGACTCGGACCATCGCCCGCAAGGACTGCGCGGAAATCCCGCCATAACCTTGGCGGAGGACTCGCGACCGGCAGGACCCGGGGAGCGGCCGGTGCTACCATCCGCCACATGTCCATTCGCACCGCCTTGGTCTTCGGCGCCGCCGCGGTTGCCGCAGCCGCTCTTGGGCCGGCGCAACCGCAGCAGGTGAGTCCCTCGTACTTCGCCGAGCTCCGATGGCGCTCGATTGGACCGCCGCGATCCGGTTACGTCTCGTCGCCGGCGGGTGTCCCGGGCGATCCGACGACGTACTACGCCGGCATGCCGGAAGGCGGCGTGTGGAAGACGACGAACGGCGGCGTGACGTGGAAGCCGATCTTCGACGACGTCCGTGTCGCGTCGGTCGGCGCCGTCGCCGTCGCGCCGTCGGATCCGAAGATCGTCTACGTCGGCACCGGCAATCAGTCCGGCTGGTCGTTTACGGTCGGCAACGGCGTCTACAAGTCCCTTGACAGCGGCACGACGTGGACCAATATCGGACTACCAGCCTCGCAATACATCGGCGGCATCGTCGTCGATCCGCGAAACGCCAACACTGTGCTGGTCGCCGCCATTGGCCCGCGCGCCGCAGCAGCGGGCCGAGGCGCACGCGGCGCCGGCCCGGCCACGGAGACGCAAGCGGGTGAGCGGGGCGTGTATCGAACGACCGACGGCGGCGGGACATGGACGCGCGTCCTGCCGGCGGACGGGTCGTCCGGCGCCTCCGACGTCTGGATCGACTACGGCGACCCGCAGGTCGTCTACGCGCTGCTGTCGGCCGGCGCGGCTCTTCCCGCGGCCCCCGCCGTGCCCCAGCCGGCCAGCGTTGCCGGAACCGGCGTGTACAAGTCGACGGATGCCGGCCTGACCTGGCAGCCCGTGAGCGGCCGTGGCCTGCTTGACGGCGCCCGCATCTCCGCGTTCTCGGTATCATCGGGCACCCACGGCCGGCGGCTCTACGCCATGGCCGGCATCGGCGGCGGCCGCGGCGCCGGCAGCGGACGGGCCCTGTATCGCTCGGACGACGGCGGGGAGACATGGACGCTCGGTACGCGGCAACTGGCGAGCGCCGGCGGCAAGATGTACGCGGATCCGCAGAACCCTGACGTCGTGTACATCATGGGCACCGCGATCTACCGTTCGACCGATGCGGGCCGGCACGTCGCCGCGTTCTGGGGCGCGCCGAGCGGCGCGGACCCGCGCTTCCTCTGGATCGATCCGACGAGCTCCAGACGGATGATGGCCGGCGTCGATCAGGGCGCGGCGATCTCCGTCGACGGCGGCGAGTCGTTTACGCCGTATTACGGCCTGACGAACGGCCAGTTCTATCGCGTGTCCACCGATTACGACTTCCCGTACCACGTGTGCGGCCCGCAACAGGATTCCGGCACCGCCTGTGTGCCCAGTCGCACGGACTTCGGCGAGATCCGCCCGAGTGACTGGTACTCCGGCGGCGGCTTCGAGAACGGATTCCTCATCGCCGACCCGCTGGACAAGCGCTACCTGTACACGCAGGGCTGGTATCACGTGCTGCGCCGCTTCGATCGGATGACCGGCCAGGTCGCCGTCCTCTACCAGCCGGCGCCCGACGAACGCTTCGGCGGCGCGCCGCCGCTCGCGTTCTCTCCGAGGGATGGGCGCACTCTGTACATGGCCGCGCAGCACGTGCTGGCATCAACCGATCGAGGACAGACGTGGCAGCGCATCAGCCCCGATCTCCTCACGCTGCCGGGCGGACCGGCGCCGGCCGCCGCGCCCGGCGAACGGATCACCGGTGTCGGCGCGCCCGCGGTCGGCGGATCGATCCAGTCGCTCGCGCTCTCGCCCGTCACCCCGGGGGTGATCTGGGCGGGCACGAGCAATGGCCTGATCCATGTCACCCGCGATCACGGCAGGACGTGGGCGAACGTGACCCCTCCGAATCTGCCGTCAACCGGCATCAACGTGATCGATGCGTCGCACGCCAACGCCGGTACCGCCTACGCCGCGATGCTGTCGCGCGATGGGCACCCGCACATCTATCGCACGAGCGACTACGGCAAGGCCTGGCAGGAGATCTCGAGCGGGTTGACCGATGGCGAGGTCGTCCGCGTCGTCCGCGAGGATCCCGTCGATCCCAATTTAATCTACGCCGGCACCGTGACGAGCGCCTACGTGTCGTTCGATCGCGGCGACCATTGGCAGTCGCTGCAGCTCAACCTCCCATCGACCGTCGTGAGCGACATGACGATTCACGACAACGACCTGGTGATCTCCACCTACGGCCGCGGCTTCTGGATCCTCGACGACGTGTCACCGCTGCGGCAGGTCAAGGCCGCGATGGCATCGACCGGTCCGGCGTATCTCTTCCGGCCCGCGCCGGCGTCACGCGCGCGGTGGGACAACACGCAGGACACGCCGGTGCCGCCCGAAATGAAGGTCGGCGACAATCCGCCCGAAGGCGCGATCCTCGATTACTACTTGTCGTCGCCCGCGTCCGGTACCGTCACGCTGGCCGTCAGCGACGCCGCCGGCCGGGTCATCCGCGAGTATTCGAGCGTGCCGCCGCCCGCGGACACGACCATGGCCAACGTGCCCGAGTACTGGCTCGCGCCGCCGATGGTCCTGCCGACAACCGCGGGCATGCACCGCGTCGCGTGGGATCTGCGCTACCCCGACCCGCCGGCGCTGAACTACGGCTACAGCGGCACTCTGCTCGACTATCGCGAATACACCCTCAGCTGGCATGCGCTTCCGGGACTGACGCCGCGGACGACGCTGGTCGGGCCGATGGTGCTGCCCGGGACCTACACGGCGACGCTGACGGTGAACGGCCGGAGCAATACACAGCCGGTGACGATCGTGGCCGATCCGCGCGTGCCGGTTCCGGCCGCCGCGCTCGCCGCGCAGTTTCAACTGCAGCAGCGCATGGTGGCCGGCATCGGCGCGACGTATCGGGCCTTCAACCACATTCAGGAGTTGCGCGCGGCGCTGGGAGCGCGGACTACTCAGGCGAACAATGCCCCGATCGCGACGGCAGGGCAGGCACTCGACGCGGCCCTGAATCAGATCGCCAGCGGACCGGCGGGCCTGGGCGTCGCGCACCGCGACCTCGGCCGCCGGCTGAACGATCAGCTCGTCGGCGACGTCCAGCCCACCGCGAGCGTCGTGGCCGGCGTCGACGCACCATGCCGGGCCATCGACACCGCGCTCGACGGTCTACGCAAGCTCGAGTCCACACGTGTCGTCGAGCTGAACACGATGCTCGCGCGCGCCGGCCTTGCGGCGCTGCCGGCGTGGACGCCGTCCGCGGGACCCGCCTGCGGACCGTGGCGCCCTTCGTCAGGCGGGTAAGCGGCTGGGAGCCGCCGGCCGTATAATCCTTACGTGGGCACTCCCCGGCGCCGGCTGGGCATGATTCTCAAGTTCGTGGTCGCGGCGTACATCGCGGCGCTCGCCGCGCTGCCGTTTGCCCATCACGACCTTGCCTGCCACCTCAAGTCGAACACGCATTGCGCGGTCTGCCATATCGGCACGTCGGCCGACGACACCAGCGTTCAGCCGGGGCTGGGCCATGTGGACCTGGCGGACGCCGGGTTCGCCAACGAGGCCTGCGTCGCGGTTGCCGCGTCGTGCGTGCTGCTCCCGTCTTCCGGCCGGTCCCCGCCCGCCCGCGCGATCTTCCTTCTGTAGGTTTCATCGCCTGGCGACGCCGCCGGGCACGAAGGTCGTTCCGCATTCCCGCCCAGGAGCTGGCGAGGAGGTGGTCGTGTTGCATTCAGTCAGAGTGACGTCGACGGGGATTCTTCTGGTAGCCGCGATGTGTGTCGCGGCGCCCGCGTTCGCGCAAGGTCCAGCCGTGCCGGCTGCCGCGGGTACCGAGGCCGCGCAGGATCCGCAGGCTGCGCTGCGCGCGCAGATCGAGCTCCTGCGCCAGCAGCTCGAGGCGCTGCAGCAGAAGGTCGCGGCGCTCGAGGCCGCGGGCGGGCCGCGGCCCGCGGCGCCGGCGCCCGCACCGCCGCCAACCGCCGCGGAAGTGCCGGCCGGGGCTGCGGGCGCGGGTGGCCCCGCCGGCGCGCTGCCCGTCTACGGCAGCACATCGGCGCTCTCCAAGATCTTCAATCCTGACATGGCAGTCATCGGCAACTTCGTCGGCGCGGCCGGCAAGAACACCATCGCGCCGATTCCCGCGCTCCATCTGAACGAAGCCGAGATGAGCTTCCAGGCGATCGTGGATCCCTACGCGCGCGCGGATTTCTTCCTGTCCGCGTCGCCCGAAGGCCTCTCGATCGAGGAAGGGTTCATCACGTTCCCGACGCTGCCGGGCGGCCTGCTGATGAAGGTCGGCAAGATGAAGGCGCAGTTTGGCAAGGTCAACACGATGCACAGTCACGTGCTGCCGTGGGTGGACGTGCCGCTCGCGCAGACGAACCTGCTCGGCGGGGAAGAGGGGCTGAACGACTCCGGGATCTCCGTGTCCAAGCTGATCCTGAACCCGATCCTGTTCCTCGAGGCGACCGGTGAGATCTACAACGGCGACAACAGCCTGTTCAAGAGTTACAAGCGCAGCGACCTGGGCTACGTGGGCCGCCTGCGCGGCTACCGCGACGTCACCGAAGGGACCAACCTCGATCTCGGCACGTCCATCGCGTACGGGCACAACGACGCCGGCCCGGACTCCACGACGCGGCTGTTCGGCGTGGATGCGACCATCCGGTACCGGCCGCTCCGCCGCGCGATCTACAAGCGGTTCATCGGCCGCACGGAGCTGTTCTGGAGCCGTCGCCAGCAGCCGGCGGGCGACGCGAAGGCATTCGGCGCCTACGTCAGCGGCGACTACCAGTTCGCGCAGCGCTGGTTCGCGGGCGCCCGCTACGATTATTCCGAGCGCGCGATCGACGCGTCCCTCAAGGACAAGGCGGGCTCGTTCCTGGTGACGTACTGGCCCAGCGAGTTCAGCCAGATCCGCGGGCAGTTCCGTCGCACGATTTACGCGGAGGGCCCCGTGGCCAACGAGCTGCTGTTCCAATTCCTGTTTTCCATCGGCGCGCACGGCGCGCACGTCTTTTAGGGTGCTGTCATGAAAAGATTCTTCACCACTGCCGCGGGGCTGTCCGCGCTGCTGCTCATCGGGGCCGCGCCCTCGCGGGGCGCCACGCTCAACGTCGTCACCGCCACGCAGGACCTCGCGTCGATCGCCCAGGAAGTGGGCGGCGACAAGATCAAGGTGACCTCGCTCGCGAAGGGCTACCAGGATCCGCACTTCGTGGAGGCGAAGCCCAGCTTCGTCCTGATCCTCAACAAGGCCGACCTGCTGATCGTCGTCGGGCGCGATCTCGAGATCGGCTGGCTGCCGCCGCTCATCACGCAGAGCCGCAACGCGAAGATCCAGCCGGGGAGTGCGGGTTATCTCGATCCGTCGCAGACGGCCAAGATCCTCGAAATGCCGACCGGGACGCTGACGCGGGCCGAAGGGGACGTCCATCCCCTCGGCAACCCCCATTACTGGCTCGACCCGGAGAACGGCCGCCGCATCGCGAAGGCGATCGAAAAGAAGCTGACCGAGCTCGACGCCGCCAACGCGGCCGTGTACGCGCAGCGCGAGGAGGACTTCGAGAAGCGGCTCTCCGCGGCCGAGCAGCGATGGAAGGGGCAGATGGCGCCGTACAAGGGCCTCAAGGTCGTGACCTATCATCGTTCCTGGCCCAACTTCGCCGACGCGTTCGGCCTGGAAGTCATCGGGTACATCGAACCGAAGCCGGGGATCCCGCCGACACCGCAGCACACGCTCGACGTCATCAACGCGATGAAGGCCCAGAACGTCAAGATCATCATGGTCGAGCCGTACTTCGACACGAAGACGCCGGACTCGATCGCGGCGAACACCGGCGCGAAGGTGCTGATCATGCCGCCGTCGGTCGGCGGCGTACCGCAGGCGAGCGACTACTTCAAGCTGTTCGACACTGATATCGCGATGCTGACCGGCGCGATCAAGGCCGCGGGAGCGAAATAGCCGCATGGACATGACGATCCTGCAGTTCCTGGCGGCCCCCTTCGTCGCGAGCCTGATTCTGACCGGTATTCACGCCTATCTCGGCGTTCACGTCGTGGAGCGAGGGGTCATCTTCGTCGACCTCTCGCTCGCCCAGATCGCGGCGCTCGGCGCGACCATTGCGCTGCTCATGCCGTTCTCCGGCGGCGATCCCCATGCGCCGCAGGTCTACTGGGTCAGCCTGGCCTTCACCTTCATGGGGGCGCTCATCTTCTCGATGATCCGCGTGAAGCGGGCCAGGATTCCGCAGGAAGCCATCATCGGCATCTGCTACGCCGTCGCGTCCGCCGCCGCCATCCTCGCGATGAGCAAGGCCACGTCGGAATCCGAGCACCTCAAGGACATGCTGGTCGGCAACATCCTCGCCGTTTCGTGGCACGACGTCATCAAGACCGCGATCCTGTACGGCGGCATCGGCGTTTTTCACTACGTCTTTCGAAAGCAGTTCCTCGCCATCTCGCGAAGCCACAACAATCCGGAGTCGACCGGCCTCAACTACCGCTTCTGGGACTTCCTCTTCTACGCGTCGTTCGGCTTCGTCGTGACCTCCTCGGTCGCCATCGCCGGCGTCCTGCTGGTGTTCTGCTATCTCATCGTGCCGTCCGTCGCCGCGATGCTGTACGCCGAGGACATCGGTCCGCGGCTCGCGATCGGCTGGACGATGGGGACGGTCGTGTCGGCGCTCGGTGTGTGGCTCTCGCTGCAGCTCGATCTGCCGACCGGCGCCACGATCGTCGTGACCTTCGGGCTCGTGCTGATCCTCATGGCGCTCGTCCGGCCGCTGTTCCCGCGCCGGGTCACCGCCTGACCCGCCAGAGACCAATACGGCTTAGCCGCCACAGATCAACACAGAACAACACAGAACAAATCTGTGTTGGTCTGTGTTTGTCTGTGGCAGGTTTGGCTACGCTGGTCCGTGTTTGTCTGTGGCGGTTCTCCAGTGTGCGTCGGTGGCATATGATCGGTGGCGATGATTTGCCGGAACTGCGGCACCGAGATCGCCGACAAGGCGATCGTCTGTTACCGGTGCGGCGCGGGCACGAGCGACCCCGTCCGGCAGCCGGCCCTCGTCCGGCCGCGCCGGGGGCGGCTGCTCCCACTCCTCGGCCTGGTGCTGCTCGTGCTGCTCGGCCTGTATCTGGGCCAGGCCGGCCGCGTGGTGGCGGTCCCGCTCGGGCGGGCCGCCAGTCTGGCCGCCGGGGTCTCTATTGCCGCCGCCGTCGCCGTGCTCCTGGTCCGCATCGCCCGCCGGCGGTAGCTTTCCGTTTCCGCGTTTCTTGCGGTTTTCCGTCTTCCGTCTTCGGTCTTCCGTCTTTGATAGACTCCACTCAAATGCCGGATGCCCGTCTGGAAGTCACCGACGCGCTCGGCCGGCGGATCGTGCCGATCGGGAAGGAAGCGTTCGGCATCGGCCGGCGCGAGACCAACGACCTGCGCCTCGCCGGCAGCGAAGTGTCCCGCGATCACGCCGAAATCGTGACCGCCAGCGGCGGCTTCGTGGTCCGGGACAAGCAGTCCCGCTACGGCACCTACGTCAACGACGACCCCGTCACGGGCGACCGGCCGTTGACCCACGGCGATCGCATCCGCCTCGGGCGCTCCGGCGGCGCCGAGCTGGTCTTCCTCCTCGCCGAGACCGGCCCCACCCAGGACAAGGCCACCACCACCGCCATCGGCGACCTCCGCCAGATCGCCGCGCTCCTCGACGGCCTCCGCGCGCTCGGCAGCGGCCGCGTGCTGGACGACGTGCTCGCGCTGGTGCTGGATTCGGCGATCGAGGTCACCGGCGCCGAACGCGGGTTCATCATGCTCGCCAACGCGGACGTCGATCTGGAGTTCAAGCTCGCGCGCGGGCGGCGGCAGCAGACGCTGCCCGGCACCACCTTCGCGACGAGCCGCAAGATCCCCGAAGAAGTGTTCCGGACGGGCGAGCCGAAGATCCTGGCGGACCTGCTCGACGGCGATCTCGCCAATGTCCACATGGGGACCGTGGCGCTCGGCATCCGGAACGTGCAGTGCGTGCCGCTGAAGCTGGTGCGGTACGTGGACCGACAGGACGACGCCGTCGCGGGTGAGCGGCGCATCGGCGTCCTGTATCTCGACAGCCGTGAGAAGGGGTCATTCCTGTCGGGGTCCACACGCGGCGCCCTCGAGACGCTCGCCACGGAAGCGGCGGTCGCGATCGAAAACGCCCGTCTCTATCGCGAAACGATGGAGAAGGCGAAGATGGAGCAGGAGATGCGGATCGCGGCCGAGATCCAGCAGGCGCTCCTGCCGAAAGCGGGCCACTCCGGCGCGTTCTTCCGCACATCGGCCTCCTCGATTCCATGTCGCTCTATCGGGGGCGATTTCTACGATTACGTCGACCTGCCGAGCGGGGCGTTCGGGTTCGCGCTTGGAGACGTCGCGGGCAAGGGCCCGCCCGCCGCCCTGCTGAGCGCGATGATGCAGGGCATCTTCGCCGCGCAGGCCGCGGCGAGCGACACCCCCTGCCAGACGATCGCCCGCGTCAATCTCGCCCTCTACAAACGCGGCATCGAATCACGGTTCGTGACGCTGATGTACGGCTCGCTCGAGCCGGACGGGCATCTCACGTACTGCAACGCCGGCCACAACCCGCCATTGGTGGTGGGGAAGGGGGGCGTGCGCCGGCTCGAGGTCGGCGGTCCGATCGTGGGGCTCTTCCCGCAGGCCGTGTTTCAGGAGGAGACGGTTCTTTTGGACCCGGGCGACTGGCTGATCGTCTTCAGCGACGGCGTGTCGGAGGCGATGGCCGCCAACGGCGACGAGTACGGCGAAGATCGCATCCTGGCCGTCGTCGACAAGCAGGCGAGCCTCGCGCCGTACGACCTGCTGCAGGCGCTCTTCGCCGACGTGCGCGCGTTCACGAAAGGCGCGCCCCAGAGCGACGACATCACGGCGCTCGTGCTGAGATACGGACCTTCCGCCTGAAAGCGGAGGAGATGGGCGGTTCGCGAACCGCCCCTACGCCGATCCCGATGACCCGCATCGAAAAGCGACTGCTGATTCTGTGGTTCGCGATCGCGTTCGTCGTGTGGAACGGCGTCTACGATATGCGGATGCACGACACCGCGCGGGGCTATCTGCTCGAAGCCGCGCTCGCGCAATCGGGGCTGGGCCGCGGCGTCGACATGCGCGCGTATCTCCACCGCGGTCTCGTCGATGCCATCGCCTTTTCGACCGCGTGGGCCTCAGGCGTGTTTCTGGCGGGCGTGGCGTGCATGTGGACGTATCAGAAGCACCTCGTGCGGTAACCCGATCCTCGATCCTCGAACCTCGATCCTCGAACGATATGCACCCCTTAATCCACGACTGGAACACGACGGACACGCCCCGGCCGGCGACCGTCCTGCTGGACGACGAGACCCTGCGCGACGGGCTCCAGTCGCCGTCGGTCCGCTGCCCGACGATCGACGAGAAGCTCGAGATCCTTCACCTGATCGATCGGCTCGGGATCGAGACGGCGGACCTCGGCCTGCCCGGCGCGGGCCCGCACGTCGTCCGGGACGTGGAGCGCCTCGCCCGGGAGATCGCGGACGAGCGCCTGCGCGTCGAGGCCAACTGCGCGGCGCGGACGATGATCGCCGACATCCGCCCGATTGCGGAGATTTCGCAGCGCGCCGGCCTGCCCATCGAGTGCTGCACCTTCATCGGCTCGAGCCCCCTGCGGCAGTACGCCGAGGGCTGGACGCTCGATCAGCTCCTGAGGCTGACCGAGGAGGCCGTCACGTTCGCCATCGGCGAGGGTCTACGCGTCATGTACGTGACCGAAGACACGACGCGCGCCGACCCGGACACGCTGCGCGCGCTGTACGCGACGGCCATCCGCGCCGGCGCCACGCGCGTCTGCATCTCCGACACCGTGGGGCACGCGACGCCGCACGGCGCGGCGGCGGTCGTGCGGTTCATCGCGTCGGTGGTCGACGAGTGCGGCGGCGGCGTGGGGATCGACTGGCACGGGCACCGGGACCGCGACTTCGCGATCATCAACACGCTGGCCGCGCTCGAGGCGGGCGCGACGCGGCTCCACGGGTCGGCCATCGGCATCGGCGAGCGGGTCGGCAACACGCCGATGGAGCTGCTGCTGGTGAACCTGGTGCTGATGGGCTACCTCGACCGCGACCTGTCGGCGCTGGTCGAGTACTGCGAGACGGTATCGGCGGCGACCCACGTGCCGATTCCCGTGAATTATCCGGTCGTAGGGCGTGACGCGTTCCGGACGGCCACCGGCGTGCACGCCGCCGCCGTCATCAAGGCGTTCAAGAAGAACGACCTGGCGCTGGTCGACGCCGTCTACTCGGGCGTGCCGGCAGGCCTGATCGGGCGCGAGCAGCAGATCGACGTCGGCCCGATGTCGGGAAAATCGAACGTCGTGTTCTGGCTAGAACGCCACGGCTACGCCGCGACCGACGACCTCGTCGATCGGATTTTCTCGAAGGCCAAGGCGTCGTCGACCGTGCTCACCAGCGACGAGATCGTGGCCGAAGTCCGGGCAACCGGGTCCGGGTAGGACTCGGGCCGGTCCTCCACCGTCAATCGACGCGATCGGGCGCGTGTTTGGCGAACAGATGGCGCAGCGTCGCACCGGCGTCCGGGTCATCTTTCAACGCGAGCAGCGGGCCGAGCTCGTCGAGAACGAGCGCGCGAGTCAGCGCGCGCCCCTGTCTGACGATGATCCCTTCCACGTCCAGCCAGTCCTGGACGCGTCCCGCGAACGCCTTGAGCACGACGAGATCTTCGGCCGAGCACGTCGAGATCGTGGCCCCGGGTTCGAAATCAAACGGTGTCGATCGGGCGATGACGCGGGCTTCGAAGGGCAGGCCGCCGAGCGCGACGTCGATCGGGACTCCGTCGCGGCTCTCGACGAGGAGCACTCGCCGTTCGACCGCCAGGCGCCTGGCGTCGGGAAGGCGCCCGGCGTACTCGGCCAGGATGGGATCGATGAACTGTTCCTCGCCGCCCAGTCCGGTCAGCAGCGTGAAGTCGACGTCGCGGGTCTGCCGAGGCTCGCCCCACCGCTGCACGGCGAGGCCGCCAATCACACAGCACCGCCACCCGCGCGCCGCGCAAAATGCCTGCACGCCTGCCGCCGCGGCGAAAAGGGGGTTCACCTATCCCCTGCGCGCGTGAAACAGATCCTGCTGGTCGATGAGGCCCGACCAGACCCTGCGCTGATGGGGGAATGGCACGACGAGCGCCGCGGCGATCAAGCTGGAGGAAGCCCGCAGCGCCCGGTCGCCGCGGAGGGCGCGCAGCTCCCGCCATCGGACGGTCTCGAGCCAGCGTCCGGTGTCGGCCCACTGCTTCACATAGGCGCGTGCCTGTTCCCGCGTCATCACTCGATCCAGCATACCCGAACCCGACGCCCTACTTCAGGCGCGGGTCGGGCTTCACGGAGAAGGTCTGCGTGTAGCTCTGGCCGTTGACGGTGAGTTTCGCCGTGAACGGCCCCGCCGGCGCCGCGCCCGCGCCGCCGCCGCGCCCGCCGCGTCCGCCGCCGCCGCGGCCGCCTCCTCCACCGGGACTCCAGTTGACGCGATGCATGCCGGCAGTCGTCGCGAAGGGCACGGGCGCCGGGCGCCACAAGGCTGACGTGTTCGGGATGCCGCCG
>WNFM01237710.1_pt3 | contig 12833 bp, 15 predicted proteins | sample 5400271 | NCBI WGS metagenome assembly WNFM01 (sample SAMN13153352, study PRJNA577476) | soil metagenome | isolation source: 60 cm saprolite on Douglas fir-dominated hillslope | place: USA:California | collected 2013-09-17 | reverse complement strand
GCGCCTGAGGAGCACGAGGGCGAGGGCCGCGAGCACGACCGCGCCGCCGGCGAGGGTCCAGGGCCCCGGCACTTCACCCAGCACGGCCCAGGCGAGGCCCGAGGCGCCGATGGGCTCGCCAAGGAGGAAGAGCCCGACGGTGGGCGCGGGCAGCACGCGCAGCGACCTGTTCACCAGGCCGTGGCCGCCCAGCGTGGGGACGAGGGCGAGGGCCAGGAAGAGAAGCCAGGTCTTCGGTGTGTATCCCCGGAGGGGAACCCTTCCGATCAAGCAGAAGGCGAGCAGGGTGACCGCCGCCAGGGACCACACACCGAAGACGTACGCCTCGAGCGGCAGGGACTCGCGGAGGCCGCGGCCGATGACGTGGTAGGCGGCCAGGGTGACCGCTCCCACGAGGGCGAGCACGATGCCGCCCAGGGAGCCGGCCGAGCCCGTCCAGTCGCCGAAGGCAATGAGGCCCGCTCCGGCCAGGGCGAGGGCGATGGCGAGGAGGACAACCGGTGAGGCACGTTCGCGGAGGAAGGCCCAGGAGAAGCCCACCGCGAAGAGGGGAGCCGTGTTCACGAGCAGGACGGAGGCGGCGACCGAGGTGTACGACAGGCTCGCGACCCAGGTCGCGAAGTGCACCGCGAGGGCGGCGCCCGAGACCAGCAGCGTGACCCGCCGCCGGGGCGACAGGTTCGTCCACGAGGACCGGACGCCACCGACGGCAAAGGGCGCCATGCAGAGGGCGGCCAGTCCGATCCGGTAGAAGGACACCGCGAGGGCGGGCGCCGCGGCCAGACGGATCAGGACCGAACCGAAGGACACCAGCAGGACGGCGAGCGCGAGGGGAACGTAGGGCGACGTCATCCGCGGGCGCGGACCGAGGCGGCAGCGGTTTCGAGTGCTTGGTCGAGATGCTCCGGACGGGCACCGCCACCCTGCGCCAGGTTGCCCTTGCCGCCGCCGCGCCCGCCGACGATCTCGACCGCGGCCCGAAGCAGGGCCGGGATGTCGTGGCCGAGGCCGTCCGACTGCGCGAAAACGAGGTAGGCCGTCTCGCCCCGGCTCCCCAGGAGCGCGACGCAGGGAGCGAGCGCGACCAGCCGCTGCCCCAGGGTGCGCAGGTCGGCCGCGGGCCAGGCGTCGTAGGTCGCGACCACGATCGTGGGCCGGCGTTCCAGCCCGGCCGTCCCGGCATCGGCGCTCGCGCTCGCCAGCAATCGCCGCGCTTCGCCGTCCAGCGCCCGCTCCAGCAGGTGGGCCGATCGGCGGTTGGCCTCGGCCAGGCCGTCGAGCGCGCGGGTCGCGGCCTCGGGCAATGCTTCCGGCGGCGCCGAGAGGATCGCGCCCAGACGATCGAGGATCGCGTTGCGCGCGCGCACCTCGGCCAGCGCGCGGTGGCCGCAGACGAAGCGCCCGCGGCTGCCACCCTTGTGCCGCTCGCGGCCCAGGACGATCACGACCCCCACCTCGGCCGTCGACCGCGGGTGGGTCCCCCCGCAGGGCTGCACGTCGAAGCCCGCCGCCTCGACGAGGCGCACGGAGTCGCCTGCCTCTTCGGGCGGCGTCACCCCGAGAGCCAGCGCTTCGCTCCGGCTGACCGTCCGCACCGCGACCGGCCGAGCTTCCGCGATCACCTCGTTGGCGAGGACCTCCGCGGCCCGCGCTTGCACGTCGCCGACCTCCCGGTCGAGGTCGATCGTGCAGTGCTGGGCGCCGAGGTGGAAGCTGACTGTGGCGGCCCCGGCCGTCTGGACGAACGCCCGGGAGAGCAGGTGCTGGCCGTGGTGCTGTTGGCGGTGGTCGCGCCGCCGCTCCGCGTCGATAAGTCCGCGCACTCGCTCTCCGGCGAGGGCGCCGCCGAGCACGTGCAGGACCTCGTCCCCTTCGTCGATCACGGCCAACACCGGCACGCCGCCGAGCACGCCCTGGTCGGAGGGCTGGCCCCCGCTTTCCGCGTAGAAGGCCGTCCGGTCGAGCACCACCGCCGGCCGGCCCTCATGCTCTCGGCGGGAGACGACCCCGGCTTCGAACTCGAGCAGATAGGGATCGTCGCGGTACAGGCGCTCGGTCAAGGAGCCCGGGCTCACCAGAGCGGCGCCATGTTCTCGAAGTACTTGTAGCCGGTGCCGGTGTTGAACACGACCACCGTGTCGTCGGGGCTCAGATGGCCGGAGGCCTTGAGCTTGCGCAGGGCGGCCACGCAGGCCCCGCCCTCCGGAGCCATGAAGAGGCCCTCGGCCGCCGCGGCGTCCTTGACTCCCTGGATGATCTCGGCTTCGGAGACCGCGATGCCGGCCCCGTGGCTCGCGCGGAGGGCCTTGAGCATCAGGAAGTCGCCGATCGCCTTGGGCACCCGGATGCCGTGAGCGTGGGTGGTGGCGCCCTCCCACATCGGGGCCTCGTGCTTGCCCTCGGAAAAGGCTTTGACGATGGGCGCGCAGCCCTCGGCCTGCACCGCGTACATCCTGGGGCGGCGCGGGGGAATGAAGCCCATCTGCTCGAGCTCCTCGAACGCCTTCCACATGCCGATGAGGCCGGTGCCGCCGCCGGTGGGGTAGAGGATCGCGTCGGGGAGCTGCCATCCCATCTGCTCGGCCAGCTCGTAGCCCATCGTCTTCTTGCCTTCGACGCGGTAGGGCTCCTTGAGGGTGGCGCACTCGTACCAGCCCGACTCTTTCGCGCGGGCGGCGCAGACCTTGCCCGCGTCCGTGATCAGCCCGTCCACGGTCACGACCTCCGCGCCGTAGGCCGCGGTCTCCATGAGGAAGACCTGCGCGATGTCGCGGGGGACGAAGACGTGGGAGCGAAGGCCACCCTGCGCCGCGTAGGCCGCGAGCGCGCTTCCGGCGTTGCCGGCCGAGGGCAGGCAGACGTCGGTCGCCCCGAGGACCTTGGCCATCGAGACCGCCACCGAGAGGCCTCGCGCCTTGAACGAGCCCGTCGGGTTCCCGCTCTCGTCCTTGACGAAGAGGCGGGGAAGGCCGAGGGCGTCGCCGAGGCGCAGCGCGGGCAGAAGGGGAGTGAAGCCCTCCCCGAGGCTCACCCGGCCTTCCGGGTCGTCCACCGGCAGGACCTCCCGGTAGCGCCACATGTTGGGGGCGCGCAGGGCCAGGTGGCCCGGTCGCATCTCCTTGGCGGCGCGCTCGAGGTCGTAGCGCGCGAAGAGCGGGGCCCCGCACTCGCAGAGGTTCCACACCTGGCCGGGCGGAAACCGCCGGTCGCACTTCGTGCAGTCGAGATGGGTCAGCGCCACGGCGGGATTATACGGCCCGCGGGTCGCTCCGAGGAGGTCAGACCTCCATGATTTCCGCTTCCTTCTTCTTGAGGGAAGCGTTGATCTCCTCGGTGTGCTGGTCGGTCAGCTTCTGGACCTCGGCCACCGCGTGCTTCTCGTCGTCCTCGCTCACCAGGTGGTCCTTGAGCAGCTTCTTCAGGTGGTCGTTGGCGTCGCGCCGCACGTTGCGGATGGCGACGCGGCCCTCCTCTGCGAACTTGTGGGCGTGCTTCACGAGCCCCTTGCGGCGTTCCTCGGTCAGGGAAGGGATCGGGATGCGGATCAGCTTGCCGTCGTTCTGGGGGTTGAGGTCGAGATCGGACGTGCGGATGGCCTTCTCGATGGCGGTGAGGAGCGAGGGGTCCCAGGGCTGGATGGTGATGAGGGTCGGGTCGGGCGGGGTGGGGGTGCCGTAGTAGTCGACCCGGATGCCGTCCAGCATCGCGAGAGAGGCCCGGCCGGTGCGCATCGTCCCGAGCTCCCGGTGGACGGTCTCCACGGAGGCCTTCATCCTCTGCTTGGCGTCCGCGATCACCTCTTTGATGGCCATGGGCTACTCCTTCACCAGGGTCCCGATCTTCTCGCCCAGGACGATGCGGCGCAGGCTACCCTTCCGCTTCAGGTCGTAGACGATGATCGGGAGGTGGTTGTCCATGCAGAGGGATATGGCCGTGGTGTCCATGACCTTGAGCCCCTTCTGCAGGACCTCGAGGTAGGTCAGGCGGTCGAACCGCTTCGCCTTGGGGTGCTTCACGGGGTCGGCGTCGTAGATCCCGTCCACCTTGGTGGCCTTGAGGATGATCTCGGCCTTGATCTCCATGGCCCGCAGCGCGGCCGCGGTGTCGGTGGAGAAGTAGGGGTTGCCGATGCCGGCGGCGAAGATCACGACCCGGCCCTTCTCCATGTGCCGGATGGCGCGCCGGCGGATGAAGGGCTCGGCCACCTCCTTCATGTCGATGGCGGAGAGGACCCGGGTGAAGCAGGAGGCGCGCTCCAGGGAGTCCTGGAGGGCCAGGGCGTTGATGACGGTGGCCAGCATCCCCATGTGATCGGCGGAGACGCGGTCCATGCCGTGGGCGCTGTCGGAGACGCCCCGGAAGATGTTGCCGCCGCCCACCACCACCGCGATCTCCAGGCCGAGGGAGTGGACGTCGTGGATCTCGCCGGCGATGTAGTCGGCGAAGGTACGGTCGATGCCGAAGGTCTTCTCCCCGAGAAGAGATTCCCCGGAGAGCTTGAGCAGGATGCGCTGGTACGCGAGGGGCTTCTTGGTGCCTGGCATTCTTCGCGCTTCCCAGGTGTGGCCGGGCCCGAAGCGGGCCCGGCGCGGTCCAATCTTACTCTGCCGCCGCCTTGGCGGCTGCGATGTCCTCGCCGAGCCGGAAACGGGCGAAGCGGCGCACCACGATGTTCTCCTTGATGATGGCGATCTTCTCCTGGATGAGCTGGCCCACGGTGAGCTTGGGCTCCTTGACGAAGGGTTGCTCGAGCAGGCAGAAGGTGGAGTAGTACTCCTTGAGCTTGCCCTCGGCGATCCTGTCGACCACCGCCGCCGGCTTGCCCTGGGCGAGGGCCTGGGCTTTGTAGATCTCTTTCTCCTTCTCGAGGGCCTCGGCCGGCACCTCCTCCTTGGCCACGTAGAGGGGGACCGCCGGGGAAGCGGCCGCGATGTGCATCGCGATGTCCTTCACCAGCGCCTTGAATTCGGGGGTCTTGGCCACGAAGTCGGTCTCGCAGTTCACTTCGACCAGGACGCCGACCTTGTCCCCGGCATGGATGTAGGAGCCCACGACCCCTTCGGAGGCGGCGCGGCCGGCCTTCTTGGCGGCCGCGGCCAGGCCCTTCTTGCGCAGGATCTGGCGGGCGCTTTCCAGGTCGCCCTGCGCCTCCACCAGGGCCGACTTGCAGTCCATCATTCCCGCGCCCGTCTCTTCCCGGAGCTGGCGCACCACTTCCGCGGCAATGCTCATGCGAACCTCAAATGAAAGAATGCGTTCGTGAAAAACCCCGGGGCCCTGTGGAGGCGCCCCGGGGCGATCCCAATGGACGAGACGACCGGATCAGGAGGCCGCGGTTACCGGCGCCTCCGGCGCCGCTACCGGGGGCGCCGGAGCGGCGACCGCCCGGGGAGCGCGAGGACGAGCGCCTTCGCCCGCCGGCGCCGCACCCTTCTCGCCGGCGGCCTCGGCGCCCCGCGCCTCGCGCAGGCCGCGCCCCGCGAGCACCGCGTCGGCCACCCGGCCCGCGAAGAGCCGGATCGCCCGAAGGGCGTCGTCGTTGCCCGGCACCGCCACGTCCACCTCGTCGGGGTCGCAGTTCGTGTCCACCACGCCGACCACGGGGATCTTGAGCTTGCGCGCCTCCGCCACCGCGATCGCCTCCTTGCGGGTGTCGATCACGAACACGGCGTCGGGCACGCTCTTCATCCCCTTGATGCCGACCAGGTTCTTCTCGAGCTTCATCCGCTCCTTCTCGAACTTGGCCAGCTCCTTCTTGGTGAGCCGCTCCTTCTGGGAATCGCTGCCGGCGATGAGCTCCAGCTCCTTGAGCCGGTCCAGGCTCTTGCGCACCGTGATGAAGTTGGTGAGGAGTCCGCCCAGCCAGCGCTCGGTCACGTAGGGCATGCCGCAGCGCTGCGCTTCCTCGGCGATCGCGTCCTGGGCCTGCCGCTTGGTGCCGATGAACATGATGCTCTTGCCCTGGGCCGCCAGGTCCTGGACGTACTGCAGGGCCTCCACGAGCATCCGGTGGGTCTTCTGCAGGTCGATGATGTAGATCCCGTTGCGCTCGCCGAAGATGAACTCCTTCATCTTCGGGTTCCAGCGTTTCGTCTGGTGTCCGAAATGAACGCCCGCCTCGAGCAGCTCCTTGATGGTCACGTCGGCGGCGGGCGAAACGGCGGGTGTGATGGTCGACAAAAGAAAGCCTCCTCGCTCTCTTGAGCCCGGGGAGCCGGGAACCTGGCCCCCGGGCTTTCCGGCCCCTCGTATTCCCGAGGGGCTCGTGATTAACGCTTGCTGAACTGGAAGCGGCGACGGGCGCCCTTCTGCCCGTACTTCTTCCGCTCCTTCGAGCGGGCGTCCCTCGTGAGGAAGCCCGCCTTCTTGAGCTTTCCGCGCAGCTCGAGGTTGAACAGGCAAAGGGCCCGTGAGATTCCATGGCGCAGGGCCCCGGCCTGGGCGCAGGTGCCTCCGCCGTGCAGGCTCGCGAGGACGTCGAACTTGTCGATCGTCTCCGTCACCGTGAACGGCTGCTTGATGAGGAGCTTCAGGGCTTCGTGGCCCCCGAAGAACTCGTCGACCGTGCGGTCGTTCAGGTTCATCTCCCCCGTGCCCGGGCGGAGGTGGACGCGCGCGACCGCGGTCTTGCGCTTGCCGGTCCCGTAATACTCGATGGTCGTGCTCAACGCTTGGACTCCTACTTCAGGTTCAACGGCTGCGGCTTCTGGGCCTGGTGGGGATGGCGCTCGCCCGCGTAGACCTTGAGCTTGCCGAACATCGCGCGGCCCAGCTTGGTCTTGGGCAGCATCCCCCGGACCGCCTCCTCCACGAGGCGCTCGGGGTGCTTCTTGCGCACGTCCACGGCGGCCGTGGACTTGAGCCCGCCGTGGAAGCCCGTGTGGTGGCGGTACAGCTTGTCCTGCTCCTTGCGGCCGCTCAACTGCACCTCTGCGGCGTTGATCACCACCAGGTGGTCGCCCGTGTCGAGGAACGGGGTGTAGATCGGCTTCCGCTTGCCGGTCAGGACGTTGGCGGCGGCGGTGGCCACCTTTCCCAGCACCTTGCCCTTGGCGTCGATCACGTACCACTTCCGATCCAGGGCGTCGGCCTTCGGTATGTAGGTCGGCATGTCCGCTTCCGTCCCTCTCTCCGCTGCCTGGTGCCGGGCTCCCGAAGGCTCCCCGCGCAAGCTCGCAAACCTCAAGCTTATAGCCTACTTTGGGCCATCCTGTCAAGGGTTTCGGAGCAACGAAGCGCTGGGCGGGCCCCCGCGTGGCCCTCAGTTCGGCGCCTTCTCGGCGCTCGTGACCTTGATCGTCCCGGTCTTCTCGTCGAGGGAGCCCTTCACGGTCACCTTGCCGCCCATCAGGCCCTTGACCTTGTCCCAACCGTCGATGTTGTAGGCCTTGCCGTCGGCCTCGTTCATGATCTGGGCCTTGTCCCCGCCCTTCACGCACTTCTCGACACAGTCGGCGGTGTGTTCCTTCACCGCTCCCCGCTTGCCGCAGTGAGAATCGGTGACGAAGCCCGTCCAGGATCCCGCCTTGCCCTCATCGGAATAGGTGGGGACCGCGAGCACGGCTGCCAAGGCGACAAGCGACAGGAGAGGCAGAGTCTTCTTCACGTTCATGTGTCTCCTCCGAAACGGCCGACCGGGCCGCAATGCGACGGGTGGAAGGTCAATTATACAGGAAGCGCGAGGCCGGCGGCGTCAGTCGAGGCGCCGGTGCTGCAACGCGGGTAGCTCGCGCCGGAGGCGGTCCTGCCGCTCGAAGTCGATCTCGGCGACTGCCACCCCCTCCCCGTCCGGAACCTGCGCGAGGATGGCTCCCCAGGGGTCCACGATCAGGGCCTGACCGTGCGAGACGCGCCCACCTCCGTGGTGCCCGACCTGGGCCGGAGCGATGACGTAGGCGAGGTTCTCGATCGCGCGGGCGCGCAGCAGGACTTCCCAGTGCGCCTTCCCCGTGCGCTCGGTGAAGGCAGACGGAACGGCGAGCACCCGGGCGCCCCGCCGGGTCAGCTCGCGGTAGAGCTCGGGGAACCGAAGGTCGTAACAGATCGAAAGGCCGAGGGGGCCGAAAGTGGTCTGAGCGACCACCAGCTCCTCGCCCGGCACCACGGCCTTCGATTCCTTCAGATGCTCCATCCCCGGCAAGTCGATATCGAACAGGTGGACCTTGCGGTACACGGCGAGGGTGCCGCCGTCGGGGCCGAGCAGGACGGACGTATTACGGACTTTCTTCTCGCCCGTGACCCGCTCCGGCAGGCTGCCCAGGAGCAGGGTGATCCGCTTGCGGCGGGCGAGCGCCGCCATCCGCTGGACCCACGGCCCGTCGAGGGTCTGCGCCTCGGGGACCGGCTCGCCCTCCGACCGGAGGAACGCGAAGTTCTCGGGCAGCCCGACGAAGGTGGCGCCGCGGAGAGCGGCCTGCTCGACCAGCGCTTCGGCCGCCGCCAGGTTCTTCTCGACGTCGGCGGTCGACGTCATCTGCACCGCGGCCGCGATGACTTTCGATGCGTCCATCAGCCGGACCTCTTCGGGCGCGCCTTCGGCTTCGCGCCGTCCCCGTTCGCCCAGGCCTGGCGGCTCTCCCAGGCGCACAGGTCGAAGAGCGTGCAGCGGCCACAGGCGGGCCGGCGCGCGTCACAGACCTTGCGGCCATGGAAGATCACGAGGTCGGTGGTGCGCGTCCAGCGCTCGCGCGGGATGAGCTTCATGAGCTCCGCTTCCACCCTCACCGGGTCGTCGCCTTCGGTGAGGCCGAGCCGATGGGTCACGCGCAGCACGTGGGTGTCCACAGCAATGCCTTCGTTCATTCCGTACGCGTGTCCCAGCACCACGTTCGCGGTCTTGCGGCCGATCCCGGGCAGCGCGACCATGGCCTCGAAGTCGCGGGGCACCTCACCGCGGTGGCGCTCGACGAGCCCCTTCGCGAAGCCGACGATGCTCTTCGTCTTTGCCCTGAAGAACCCCGTGGACTGGATGATCTGCTCGACCTCCGGCGGCGAGGCCTGGGCCAGTGAGGCGGCGTTCGGGAAACGCGCGAAGAGCTGCGGAGTCACCTTGTTCACCCGCTCGTCCGTGCACTGGGCCGACAAGATGGTGGCCACCGACAGCTCGAAAGCGTTGCGGTGGGTGAGGGCGCAGCGGGCTTCCGGGTGCGCCAGCTCGAGACGGTCGAGGATGCGCGCCGCCAATTCGGCGGTTGGCTTGGTGCGTTTGGTGGGCTTGGGGACCGCCCGGCGCGCTCTGGGCCGCCTTGCGAGCCCCTTGGGTGAGGGGCGAGGCTTGGCCCGGCGCTTTTTCGTGCGCGCCGTCTTGCTGTTCATCTTGTTCATCGACCCCCCACCCTAACCCTCCGATACATCGTAATGCGTCGGAGTTGGCTTTAGCACGCGACCGAGCGGGGTTTCAAAGGGGTGCGCCGCAGCACCCCTTTGCTCAATCAACGATTTCGTGACGCGGCCCGAAAGGCCTCGGGGAAGAGCGAGGCCTGCGCGCTGGGCGCCTCGAGCCGTCCCAGGCGAACCTGGACGGTGCGAACCGATCCCGCCGGCTCGAGCAGGGGCTCGGCCAGGGCGCGCACCACCGTGGCCACGGTTTCCTCGTCGTCGACGCCGGGGCTCATGCTCTCGCTGCGGCGCAGGTTGTCGGCGGGGCGTTGAACCTCGATCGTCACCTGTCGCGTCTGGAGGCCGAACGGCCGCAGGCGCCGGCAGGCCCGGCGGGCCAGGCCGTCGATCACGTCCTCGATCGCGCGCCGGTCGGTGCGGCGGTCGCGGATGGTGGCTTCCTCCTGCACCCAGGTCGGCGGCGCTGCAACGGCGACCGGCTCCTCGCCATCGCCTCGCGCCGCTTGCCCAAGGCGGCCGGCGGCGACGGGACCGACGATCGCAGCGAGGGTCCCCTCATCGGCCTGTGACACCTGCCCGAGGGTCGTGAGGCCCGCCTCTTCGAGCGCTTGCTCGAGGTGCTGCGGCAAGTCGCCGAGCGCCGACAGGGGTTGACGGGCCAGGAACGAGGATTCGTAGCCCGGCAGGACGAGCAGGAAGCCGCGTGGCTTGGCCCACGAGGACGCGATGCGCGCGGCCAGGCGCGTGGAGGCGAGGCCCAGCGAGACGTCGAGCCCGAGCCGGCGCTGAAGCTCGTCCTTGACCGTCTCCACGGCCGCGACCGGGGCCGATGCCCCCGGATGCTCGGGAGTCAGGTCCACGTATGCCTCGTCGGCCGAGGGCCGCTCGACTCGACGGCTCGCGGCAAGCAGGATCCCGGACACCTCTTCGCTGAAGCGGGCGTATGTGTCGAGGTCGCCCTGGCGCACGACCGCGTCGGGGCACAGCCGTCGGGCCGCTGCCATCGACTGGCCCGGGAGGATGCCGGCCTGGCGGGCCTCGGCGCTGGCGGCCGCCACGAATCCCCACGTCGCGTCACCGCCGCCGACCAACACCGGCCGACCGCGAAGCGACGGATCGAGGCTCCGCTCCACGTTCACGAAGAACGGGTCCAGGTCCACGTGCAGCACGCTCCGCCGCCGCTCCTTCACGACACCAGTGTAGGACCCGGGGCCGCCAGGGGGGGTCCGTATTGAGCAAGGGGGGGCTGCGCCGCCCCCCCTTGAACCCCCGCGTGCTACGCGGGAGTGAATCCCGCTCCGCACGCCGCCCGTTGCTCGACGGGCGCAAACGCTCGAACAGGCAGCCCATTGGGTCCCTGGCCGCTCAATGCAGCGGTCCTTTGGTCGGTCCGAAGGACTCCTGGTAGAGACGGAAGTTCTCTTGCAGGGCGGCAATGAGGCCAGGGAGCATCTGCACGGGGACGACCACGCGGACGCGCACCGGCGCCTTCACCACGTGGCTCGACTCCGCCTGCTGGAGCTCACGCTCGGACAGGGGCAGCATCTCGCAGAAGGTCAGGGTGAAATCGAGCGGCGAGTTCTGGATCGAGCAGAAGTTGCTGTAGATCCGGGGAATGGTCGCGTCTTCGCCGGGAACGACCGTGAAGTTGACTGAACGCCTCTCCTCGTCCATGGGGCCTCCGAGCAGAGAGTGTATCGCGGCCCGGGGGCTTGCCCGTCCCGGTGCCGGTCAGTATTTCCGCAGGACGCCGATCACCACGCCCTGGACGCGCACGTCGTCCTGGTCGACGTAGATGGGCTTCATGCGGGCGTTGGCCGGCTGCAGCCGGACCTTGCCGCCGCCCTCCCGGTAGAGCTTCTTCAGGGTCACGTTGTCGCCCTCGAGGAGGGCGATGACCATCTCCCCGTCCCGCGCCGTCTTGCGATTCTCGACGATCACGTAGTCCCCGTCGCGGATCTGCTCGTCGATCATCGACTCGCCCTTGACCTGAAGGACGTAGGTCTCGCGCCGGCCCACCATGTCCTCGGGGACGAAGATGGTCTCGCTCCCCTGAACGGCCTCGATCGGGGTCCCCGCGGCCACCCGGCCCAGCAGCGGAAGCTCCACCGCGCGCACGGTGAGCTCGGTGGGGACGAGCTCCAGGGCGCGGCTCCGGTTCCAGACCCGCTTGATGATTCCTTTTTCCTGCAGGTTTGTCAGGTGCTTGTGGACGGTGGCCAGCGAGCGGAGGTGGAAATGCTCGCCGATCTCTTCGATCGTCGGGGCGTAGCCCTTGCGCTCGAGGTATCGGGTGAGGAAATCGAGTATCTCTTTCTGGCGCTTGGTGAGATGCATGGCCGGCTCCTCACCCACAAGCTAGGCGAAAAGCCGGCGAAAGTCAAGGATGGCCCGGCGCGAGGGCCGTAGCCGAAGGGGTTAGCGCTGTCTGCTCGGAACGGGCAGGCCCTTGTCTTCCTGCCGAGGCTGCGGAGTGGGCTTGGGGGCGTCCGCGCCGGGGCGATGGGTCGAGGGCCTTGGCGCTGCCGGCTGCGTGCTTGGCGGCGGCGCTTGCGTCGTCCGGGGCGGGAAGGGGACGATGGGAGCGACGATGGCCGGCCCGTAGACGTAGGGCCACAGTGGGATGCCGCCGGAGGACTCCTCGGCCCCTTGGCCTCCGCTTTCCGCCTCCCGAGCCCGAGCCTCCGCCTCGCGGGCGCGAGCTTCGGCTTCGCGAGCGCGGGCCTGTGCTTCTCGAACGGCGAGAGCTTCTGCCGATTCGTTCGCCCGCTCGCGCCGGATGGACTCGCGCTCCGACGGCGTCACCCAGCCCCCTTCGAACGGCACCAGGCCATTCGCGCGGTTGGCCTCCTCTTCCGTCATCCAGCGGCCGTCGCGCTCGACCAGGCCCAGGGCCTGGTTCGCCTCGAGATTCCCCGGGTCCAGGGCCAGCACCCGGTCGTAGGCTTCGCGGGACTGCGTGCGCAGGTCGCGAGCCTTGGCCCATCGGGCGAGCGCGGCCCACCCGGCGGCGTCGTCGGGCGCGAGCTTCGCCGCGCGTTGCTCGTAGGTCGCGAGATCCGAGTCGGCCGACTGGACAGAGGCCACGCGGGCGAGCGGAACCGAAACACGCCCCGGCGCCGTCTCCAACACGATCGCGTCCGCCGTGCGTTCAACGATGATCCCAGTGACCTTGCCGCCCCCGCGGAGCACGACCTCGTCCGCGAGGACGGAGGCGGGCCACAGGAAAAGAAGCCACGCGACCGAAGCGTTCTTCGTCATCGTGATCGTTGCCCCCCCTCGGCTCGAATATGGACCCGCGCCGCCGGCAGGTCAACCCTCTTTGGGCCGGGTAGAATGCGAGGCCGATGCGACAGGATCCGCCGGAGCGATGAGACCGGCCCCGACGGTCTTGGGCTGGGGCGCTCTTCTCGCCCTGTTCGGTCTCGGCGCCGGCGGGGCGGCGGCATGGCCTTCAGGCTTTCTCCTGGGCCTGCCGGGCGCGGGCTCGATGG
>WNFM01325548.1_pt1 | contig 12834 bp, 11 predicted proteins | sample 5400271 | NCBI WGS metagenome assembly WNFM01 (sample SAMN13153352, study PRJNA577476) | soil metagenome | isolation source: 60 cm saprolite on Douglas fir-dominated hillslope | place: USA:California | collected 2013-09-17 | reverse complement strand
AATGAAATGGCAGGCCTACCGCAAGTCACCGTGCGGCGTTTCGTCGAAGACCTGATTTCGCCGCTGACGATTGACACCGTTTTCCAGTGGCCGCCGGACGTCTTTGCCGTGACGTCTGCCATTCTCCGCCGAACCGGGGCGTACCGATACGTTGTGTCGCCACCGGATGCCGCGACCTGGCCGCCGGCGATCGGCGCAGGAGATCGCGGCTGGACGACGACGGTCGGCGCGATTGCGAAGGACTGGATTCTGGCGGTCGCCGATCAGAAGCCGTTGTCGCTTCCGCCGGAGCTGTCGGGAATCAAGAACGATGTGACGGCGGCGTGGGAAACGCTCACGCTCGAGGACCTCAGGGAGATTGACGGCGTGGGACCGGCCTGGACGCTCTGCGCCGCCATTCTCTCTCTGCACGCCATCGCCGATTCGGCCTGCAACGGCTTTGGCACGCCGACTGCACCCTCGATGTGCGAGCTGGTGCACTTTCTCGCCGATCACCTGCTCTCGACCTACGGCAGTCTGTCGCGTCTTCCCAAGGCGATGGGCATCGTTCTGCCGAAGATGCGAACGCCGCAGACAGGCACGACTCTCCGGGCGACCTCGTTATACGCGACGTGGCACGAGACCGAGGTCGGAGCGGTCTGGCGGACGACGCCGTGGGTGAACGGGGAGGAGAACACACTCAACGTGATGATCCTCCCGTGGCCATCGCGGATCGATCCGTATTGGTTTCAGGGACGCCTGCCGTCCAGAGGCCACAACATGGTCGGTCCGCAGCGGTATTTCACCTATGCGCCGCCCAAGGAATCGATCTCGACCGACGCGGTGGTCGAGCTCGTCAAACAGTCGTCGGCGCTGGCCAGCCGGATTCATATCGTGGTCTTGCCGGAGTTGGCGCTGTCCTGTTTCGAGCTGCGCGAGCTTCAGCGGAAGCTCGCAAACGGCCTCGATCCAGACAAGGTCCCGATCCTCATCGCCGGACTGCGGGATTGGGAGCAGCCGGCCGACGGCGGCACACCGGCCTCGTGCGAAGAGTGCAATTCGGTCGTGCTCTCGATGTATTTTGCGGCGAAGTGGTACGACTTGCGGCAGGACAAACATCACCGGTGGAAACTGGATCGGAAGCAGGTGCAGCAATACACGATCGGCGGAGTGCTGGCCAGCAATCGCAACTGGTGGGAAGACCTCGCGGTCCTTCCGCGAAAACTCAGTATCCTGGCGCCGACCGGTTGGCTCGCTCTGTGTCCGCTGATTTGTGAGGATCTCGCGCAACTCGAACCCGTCTCGGACTTGATCCGCGGCATCGGCCCGACCCTGCTGGTCGCACTCCTGCTGGACGGTCCCCAGCTCCCATCCCGCTGGTCGGCACGGTACGCCAGCGTGATGGCCGACGATCCCGGATCCTCCGTGCTGACGCTGACCTCACGCGGCATGGCGGGCCGATCGCTCTCGAGAACCCGTCAGGAAGAGCCTGCGTCCGGCAACGAGGGCGCGTTGACCGTTGCACTCTGGCGGGACACGAACGAAGGCTTCAAGGAAATCCAGATCAAACCACACGATGATGGCGTCATCCTCACGCTCTCGGCGGACTGGCGCGAAGAGATGAGCGCCGACGGCCGGAGCGACGGAGGCGCCGCCGCGCTCTTCGTTCTCAATGGCGTCCAGCCGGTCAGCCTTGAGGGCCGGGATCCCCCGGCGATTCCAACCACGGAGGTGCTCAAGGGTACGAAACAGGATCTGTATGAGTTGACGACCTTGACCCACCTGGTCGACGCCGCCTTGGATGCCGACGAGGCCACCTCGGCGAGCATCATTGCCGTGGTGCGAGGCCGCAATGGCTCGACCGATACCTTGTCACCCGAAGTCTTGTCCGTCGTCGACATCATCGACGAAGCGGAGAAGCGATATTGGGCCAGTGGCACTGGTGAGCAGGAGATCAATCATGCCGTCGACTATTTCGAGCGGCTGCTGAAGCGTCTGCCCAGGCGGATCCCTCGCGCCAACACCGCAGGTCCGGCCGCAAGCGAGGTCGCCGCGCGGATTGAACGATGGCGCAGAATTGTCGTGGACGTGGTGTCTCCGGAGCTACGGGTTCCCACCATGGAGAACGTGCGAATGCGCCGGCGCACGGTGAGGGCGGTGCTCCACTGCGTTCTCTGGGCCGTCCACAACCGGCTCGATCATCTGAAGCGCGACGGCAGGCTGACCGGCAGCGGGGCCGAGCTCATCGGAACGGTTCAGAAGAGTCTGTCGTGGCCCGACGCGAATGGAGCCGCGTCCGTGCGACCGACGGTTTGAGTAAGAGTGTCGGGCTGTCCGTCTATTGGCACGAGGACACCGATGCCCACTCTGGAGACCTCCATCGTTGCGCTGGCCGCCCTGCTGCTCGCGTCCCCAGTTGCGTGGGGGCGCGACCGGCAGCTCACACTCGACAACACCGGACGCATTGTCGTCCCCCTCGGAGAGGGGACCGGCGACGTGCGCATCGTGGTACGTGGCATTGCCGCCTGCGCCGATCTGGCGGTGGCATGTCGGCCACTATCGTCGTTCGACAACACGGCGGAGCCCTCGGTTGATGACGTCGAACTACCACGCACAGCGGCCGGTGGCGACAGGAGCTTTGTCCTTGCCGGCAGATCGAGCGCGCCGGTTGCGTTCTGTTCGCTGCGCAGGGCCAACCGTGTCCCCTTTACCCTGGCGAGGCGGAGAGACTGACGGCCCAGGAGGAGAAGGACGCCGCCCGGGTCGGCGCGCTGACAGCGGTCGTCGATGCCAAGCCCGAGTCGGCCACGCTCAGGGACGCCCAGACGAAGGCGCAGGCGGCGGTTGACGCCCATGCCGCGCTGCGGCTTGGGCCGTCAGCGGCGCGTTGATTGGAACGCAGTTTCGCGGGACCGGCACGATCGCCGGCGAGGCCGATGACGAGGAGCTTCCGCACGGCCCGCTCATCATAGCCTCAGCTCTGGCCGAGGACGCGGGCGAAGACGGCGCGGTCCACGTTCGCGCCGGTCAGCACGATCCCGACCGATCGGCCGGCCATCCGGTCGCGCTCGCCGAGCAGCGCCGCGAGCGTCGAGGCGGCGGCCCCCTCGGCCACGTTGTGCGTATCGTCGTAGATTGCGCGCATCGCGCTTTCGATCTGGTCGTCGGTCACTTCGACGACGCGATCGATGCCGGCGCGGATTTGATCGAGGGCGTCCGGCACCGGTGTGCGGCAGGCCATCCCGTCGGCGATCCGCGTCGTCGCCTCGTGGGACGTTGGCCGGCCGAGCGCGAGCGAGCGCGCGTAGGCCGGAGCGGACGCGGCCACGACCGCCACAATCCTGGTCCGGAGCCCGAGCGCGTCACGCGCGGCGATCACGCCGCAGATCCCCGATCCCAGCCCGATCGGCACGTAGAACGCGTCCAGATCGGGTACCGCGCGGAACACTTCGAGCGCGTACGAGGCCGCGCCCTTCACGAGGTGCGCGTCGAACGAGGGCACCATGTGCCAGCCGCGTTGGGCGGCGATGCGACCGGCGGCCTCCAGTGACGCCTGAAAATCGTGTCCTTCTTCGATGAGCTCGACGCCCTGCGCGCGCATGGCGTCGTTCTTCCCGGTGCTGTTGCCGTGGGGGACGACGATGGCCGCCGGGATGTCGTGCCGCCTGGCCGCGAAGCCGACGGCCTGCCCATGATTGCCGCGCGTGGCGGCGACGACACCCTTCGGTCTTCCGCCGGCGCGCGCGAGCGCGTCGAAGTACACCAGTCCGCCCCGCACTTTGAACGCGCCGACGGGGGTCTGGTTCTCGTGTTTGACCCACACCTCGGCGCCCGCGCGTTTGTCGAGCAACGGCCACCGCAGCTGCGGGGTCGGCCTCATGGCCTCATAGACGACCGCGGCCGCCTCCTCCAGTTCGCTCAGGGTCATCATGCTGCAGCGTACTTTCATATAGACTTCGCCCATGAAAAGAGTCCTTGTCGCGGGTGGCCTCCTTCTCCTGCCGATCCTCGCCGTCGCTCAACGAGGCGGCGGAGGCGGACAGTTTCCCGGCGGTCTCAACCCCGACGGGTCGCTGCGCCCGAGCCGGCCGGTGGCCAATCTGTTCAGCCAGGACGCCTACACGGAATATGCGCTCCTCGAACCCGGCAGCGAGTCGTTCCGCATCAGATTCCTGCCGGAGGCGCGTCCCGGCGCGACCGAGCTCCTCAACGCCACGCGAGGCGGCAGCGAAGGCTCGGGGGTGGAGGTCTACGATCCGCGGACCGGCCAGCCTCTGAAATTCACGTACGAGCCGTCACCGAACGATCCGGAGAGCCACCAGATTCGCGCGACGCTGCCGCGGCAGGTCCCCGAGGGAGGCATCGGGCGCGTCCTCATCTACAAGACCTACAAGGATCCGCGCACCTACATGATGAACGGCAAGGACATCGTCTGGGTCCGCAGCCTGTCGGGATACCGGTTGGGTGTGGTGCTGCCGAAGGGTTTCGCGTTCATCTCGTCGGACGTCGCGGCGCAGATGACGACCACGGCGGACGGGCGGCTGAAGCTCGCGTTCGCGAATCCGAGCGGCCAGAGCAACCCCGTCACGATCCACGCGCGGCCGACGACCGCGGCATTCAAGCCATCCCTGTTCGAGGACATGTTCTTCGACGACATCAGGACGCTCTACGATCTGGACGTGCCCGAGACCGGCCGCATCACCGTCGAACAGACCTACAGCGACTACCGCAAGGGGGACCGGGCGCGGCTCGATTCGCTCAGCTATCTCCAGCTGCAGGATCTGAAGGTCGTCGATCTCGACACGGCACAGCCCTTCACCGTGGTCAAGGAGGCCAAGGGCAGTTTCGTGAAACTCGATGTGCCGATCGTGGACGACAAGCAGAGCGCCCACATCAGGATCGCGGGCACGCTCAAGGCGCCGGGCTACACCGTCGTCAACGGCGAGCTCGTGTTCCAGCGGACGCTCAAGGGACTTCGCAACACGGTCCTGCTGCCGAAGGGATGGGACGTGTCCGGCGTCTCCGAGTCCGGCACGATCGGGACCGAGCGCACCAGTGGCCGCGCGTTCGTAGCCCTGATCAACCTGAACGCGGACAACAACTACAAGGTTACGATCCGCGCCCGCAAGGCGACGTGAGGGTCGCGCGGACCTTCAGCCCGCGTGCTAGTCGCAGCCGGCGTGACGGCAGCCGCACCGGAGCTCGGTGATTTGCTTGGCGTCTTTGCAGTGCTCGCTGCAGTACTTGCCGAATTCGCCTTTCTCCGGGACGGTACAGTTGCAGGCAGGGTGCGCGCACTTCGCTGGAGCCATGGCGTCCTCCCGCGGTCATTCTAGCGCCACGGGGAACGTCTCGCCAGACGGACCCGTTTCTTGCGCCACAGCAGGCGTATCCAGCTCTGCAGAAAGGCCGACGCGATATCGCGGCGGCCGGCGGTCAACTCATGGACGGCCAGCGAGGGGTGCGCGTTAATGTCGAGCAGCCAGTAACGCCGTCCGGACACGATCACGTCGAACCCAAGACCCGGCACGCGGAGGCGCTTGACGAGTCGCTGGAGCTCGCTGACGCGGTCGACCGGGAAGCGGGACGTGACATCGCGCCACTGGGTGCGCCCGCGTCGCCGCGCGATCAGGCGCGCCGCTGCGAATACGCCGTCTGCGCAGACCGTCACGCGGTACTCCCGTCCGTGAAGCAGCGGCTGGACCACGTACCGGCGAGGTCGACTCGCCAAAAACCTGCGCCACGCCCGTTCCGAGCGGATGATCCTGAAACCGCGGCCACGGCTTGCGACATCCGGCTTGACGCACGCCGGCAGGCTCGGCGTCGCCGCATGAGCCGACACGGGACGTGTCGGCACGGCCGAGAGGAGGGCCAACCGAGCGGTCAGCCTCGAAACGAGAGATTTCGAAATGAGCGGACCAGGAGGCCACCGAAGGCCATAGATCCGGCCACGAGGGGAGGACGTCCATCGACCAGCCGTGGCGGCGCCCCGCGTCGACCACGAGCCGCAGTGACGGACCTAACCGTCTGGATGCTTGGCGATCCACAGCGCTGGGCGACGATCCCTCGTGAGCCTCCGCGCCGGCCGCGGCGTCGCGGCTTTCAGTTGTCCCGCACGCCTACTTGACGGTCGAGAACCGCGCTGCTTCGACGAACGGGTCATACTCACCTGCCCTGACGGTTCCACGAGATCCAATTTGAAAGACACGGGCGACGCGATCCCGAAGTCCACCGCCCTTGCAAACCTGGCGCGATCGGTCCAGGTATTTGTCGACCAGGTGCCAACGCCTGGAAATGCTGCCGCCATTCTGCGCCCGATGTGCCCTGATGTCCAGAAACCTGAAGCCCCAGGGGTACAGAGGGGGCACGTCTCCCGTCAATTCTATCGGATCGGCCTGCCCTATTTTGATGGTCTGTCTGGACTGCGCAAACAGCTGCTGAACCGAGGCTTCCCATTCGTCTTCGGTGAGGAGCGGGGCCATCGCCGGAGCGGGCGTCATCCCCCACAGCGGTGCCGACAGCCGGAACGTTTTCGACGTCCGAAATGCGTGCATCGGGTTGAACTGCTCGGGGTCGAGTGCAGTGAACGGATCCATCCCCACGATGAAGTTCTGGGACCCGGCTACGAGCCCCGTGGGTACGCCATGTAACGTCGTGTCAACGGGGATGCCCAAGACTTCGGCCAGTTCCAGGGCATAGATAATGGCGGCCTGCGCGGCGGCGACAACAAGCATCATCGGCGCATCGTCCCGGGTACCCTCGGCCATCGCCATCTCGAGCGACGCGCGCACGACGGCGGAGAGATCGCTCGAGAGGGCCGCGGTCGCGGCGGCGTCTCCGCCCGAGCTCACCCGGTCCGCGATGTCGAGTGTTCCGGCGAGCCATTGTTCGCCCAGACCGTCCGTGCGGCGGCAAAGCAGATAGTTGTAGATGCGGCGGTAGTCCTCGCGATGAATCTCGACGACGGCGCGCAAGGCGCCGGTATTACCGCGCGCCAGTGCGGCGTCGTACTCTCGCTGGAAATCGGTGACCCGCGCCCGGCTGAAGCCCTCCAGGTGCAGTCCCGTCCTTGCGCGGTAGGGTCTGCGGTCGCCGTCTTCGAGCACCTGTGACACGGCGTGCAGCCCGTCGAGGAGGGCGTTGGTCCCCGTGGTGATCGATCCACACAGGACGCGAATCTCCCGCTGAGGTGATTCAGCCACGGCGTACCAGCTTTTGAGCTGCTGTGCGGCTCTCTCCGCCCAGCCCGCGGTCCCCACGTCGTCGCTGAACCAGAGGGGAGTTATGCCGAACGTCGTGCCCGGCGCGCACATGTAGGCCCAGACGTCGTCGTCCTCCAGGCCAACCCCCACTGTCCAGAGCGAGCCAAGCGCCTTCCCGAACCTGATCAGCTCTCCGGCGAGATCGTTCGATTCGTAGACGCGTTGATACTCTGTTGGCGAGAGCACGATCGTTTCCGGGTGCTTCGTCGATCCGTGCACCTTCCAGAGCAGGACATCGGCCGCCGCGAACGGTGACATCCAGTGCGTGTCCGTGCCTATTGCCCGGATGTACGGAACGCTCTCCTGCTTGAGAACGCGTTCCACCGAGTCGTCGTAGTTGAGATCGATGATGACGTTCGTGCGGGCGGCCTTGAGGAACCGCGCGAAGCCCAGGGCTACCAAGGGGACCTGCTTTCCGTCATCCACATCGCTCAACACGTGGGCGACGGCCCGTTGAAACTTGGACTGCTCGGCGCCCCTGTGCCGTCTGGCGTGACGCCAGCTCAGTCGCATTGCCACGATGCGCGGGTCGATTTCGCCGGCGGGGTACGGACCGGTCTCCAGCTGCCCCCACACTTTTTCGACGAGCCCGGACCAGGTGGGACGGGTGGGCTGGAGCGCACGGGAAAAACCGGCGCCCACCATCACGGCGTTGACGTCGTTGGGGGCGGGCGGCGGCAGACCCACGTTTCCCGTGGCCAATTCCGCGAACGTGATCAGCGATTTGATGACTTCGCTCATGCGAGCTCCCTGCGATCCTCAACCACCAGTTTGGTCATCGCCGCCGGGACCGTGTCGCCGGTACGCGGGCGGAACCGGTCCCGCCCGACCGCGAGTCCTTTCCGGGCATCGGTCCGATCGCGCACCTACGTCCCTCCGGCGCTGGTCTTGGCCGGATCGTCGGCCTTCACGCGCGTGAAAATCGTCGCGAAGAGATGACGGCCGCGATGCGGCGAAGGCACTCGTCGCCCGCCTGCTGACCGTGCGTGTCGTTGAAGCGCGTGAAGAAGTCCACGTCGATCAGCAGCAGCGCGATCGACGCGCGGTCGTCGGTCGCCCGCCGCCAGTCCCGGTGTAGGAACTCCGAGAACCGGTCGCGCGTCGCGAGCTGCGTCAGCGCGTCAGTCGTCAAGAGGAGGTAGGGCGGACACACGAAGGGTGGCAACAGCCGTGCGGGGCGCGGCCAGAAGATGCGGGGACGGGTGGGTGACAGATCGCCGCGCGGGATCCCCGGTCCCGCACGTCCGGATTGAGCCGCCGGCGCGTTCGAAGGCGCCGGCGGCCCGTGAGAAACTACTGGACGCGGACGTTCTCGCCGCGGGGGCCCTTGGGTCCCTGGCCCTTCTCGAAGGTCACGGCCTGCCCTTCACGCAGCTCGTCGAAGCGCGTGCCCTGGCACGCCGAGTTGTGGAAGAAGTATTCGTTGCCGTCATCCGCGAGGATGAATCCGAAGCCCTTGTCGCTGACGAGTCGCTTGATCGTTCCGTTCATCGGTGCTGCCATAGCCGTTTCTCAAAGAAAGAGGGTTGATACGCGTTCGCGTTGGAAGGGAAAGACTTTCTTGGAAGCCCCACGCCTACCAGAAGATCGGTCAGCGCTGGGTATTGCTAGGCTGGCTCAGATCGCACGCGAACAATGAGCCTACGCGACATTGCGGAGAATAGCAAATCGGCCCTTTTCGGGCCTACTTCACGTCATTCGTAATACTGCTTGTACATCCCGCGGCGGAAGATCCACCCGCCAAGCGGACCCAGCCAGCCAAGGACGTAGTACATGTAGCCAAGGTCGGTGATCTCGATGAGATTGCCGTCGAGGTCCTTCGCGAAAAACAGCCAGTGCCCCCGCGGCGACTGCTCCGGCGGGCTCACAATCTCGAGCCCTTTGCGCACGAGGTACTCGTGCCACCGCTGGATGCCGCGGACGTTCAGGCAGATGTGCGTCAGCCCCTGGCGGTTCCACGCCACCGGCTGCGGCGGCAGCGGCGGCTCGAAGTGAAAGATCTCGATGACGGCCCCGCCCGGGATCCGCAGCCAGCCAATCTTGCAGGTGGCGCCCGGCACGTCCACGCCGAAGAACCCCCGCACCCGATCGGGCGGCGCGTCGGTCACCCCGACGAGCGGACACCCGAACACGTCCCAGTAGAAGCGGACGGCCCGGTTGAAGTCCGACACCGTGATGCCGGTATGGCTGAACGACCTGGCCTTCACGAAGCGGCCTCAGGAAAGATCATGCTCAATCATATGGTCGGCCACCCGGATCGCCTGGGCGGCGATCGTCAACCCGGGATTGACGGCCGCGGACGACGGGAAGAACGACGCGTCGACCACGAAGAGGTTGTCCACGTCGTGCGCGCGGCAGAACGGATCGAGCACCGACGCGCGCGGATCGGCACCGAAACAGAGCGTCCCGCACTGGTGCGTCGTGTTCCGGTTGCCGTGCGAGTGCCTGACCACGAGCCAGAAACCCAGCCGGCGGAGGATCCGTTCCGTCTCCTTGACGAGCATCCGGTGAGGGACCATGTTGTTGGGGCGGTACTCGAGACGGATACGCCCGTCGCGCTCGACGGTCACGCGATTGTCCACGCTCGGCAGGTCCTCGGACATCACCAGCCAGTCGACGCCGCGCGAGACCCAGGCCTCGTAGGCCCACAGCGGAATCCAGGGGACGACGGTCTGCGCCATCACGCCGTGCGTGCGTCCTTGCGACTGGATCTGCCCGAGCGGATACGGCGTGTCGGGCCCCCGCAGATAGTAGTCGTTGATCGCGACGGTCTTCTGAAAGATCGTCGCGTTCCGCCGGAACGGATGGAAGCCCTGCATCATGGTCGCGAGATGCGCCATGTAGCGCTTCCCGACCAGTCCGGATGCATTCGCGAGGCCGGCGGGATGCCGATCGCTCGCCGATCGCAGGAGCAGCGCCGCGGAGTTCACGGCGCCGCACGACACCACGACGCGCGACGCCTCCACGCGGATCATCTTTCCGTCCCGCTCGACGTCGGCCGCGACGACCTTCCGTCCGGCGGCGTCGGTGATCAGCCGTTCCGCGCGGGCATTGGTCCACAGCGTGACGTTCGGCCGCTCCATCGCCGGCCGGATGCCGCAGACATCCGACTCGCTCTTCGCGTGAATCCGGCACGGGAACGAGTTGCAGGTATTGCACAGGATGCAGCCGCCGGGCTGTCCCGGCCGCAGGACGCCCAGCGGCAGCGCCGAGGGGTGCAGTCCCTGCGCCCGCAGCCCGCGGACGATCTCGGACATTCCCGCCGAGTGCGGCACGGCCGGACAGGGGTACGGTCCACGCGGCGGCTCAGTGGGATCGCCGCCGATCTCCCCTCGCACCTGGTACATCTGCTCGGCGCGCTCGTAGAACGGCGCGAGCGTCTCGTAGTCGATCGGCCACGCCGGGGACACGCCGTCGCGATGCTGGATCGCCTGGAAGTCCTCGCGCCGCAGGCGATAAAGGACGCTGCCCCAGAACTTGGTGTTGCCGCCGACGTTGTAGTGGGTGTACGGACTGAAGGCCTCGCCGCGATCGTCGACCCATTGCTCCCTGGTCTGATAGCGGCGCCCGCGCCAGACCGCGTCCGGATTCCAGTTCTCCTCTTCCTGCGGCACGAAGTCGCCGCGCTCGACGATGAGGATGCGCGCGTCCGTCGCCGACAGCGCCCTGGCCATCGTCCCGCCGCCGGCGCCGGTGCCGATGATGAGGATGTCGTAGTGTTCGGTCACGGTGCGGTGTAGATCTGCTCCATGAGCCGGTGGTCGTCCATCGCGCGCTCGAGGCCCATCTCAGGCGGAGTCCCCTGCCGGATCGCCTGCAGGAAATCGCGGTACATGGCGCGATAGCCGCGAAAGTCGGTGATGCCCGGCCAGACCAGGCGGGGGATCCCGGCGCCCCTGACCGCGACGAAGAGGCCGTTGGACTCGAAGGTCATGATGGCCTTCCGGCCGAACAGCTTCGACACCCGCATGCCCCTCAGCAAGGACGGGATCTCACGCGAATAGAAGAGCGATCCCGCGGCGCCATTGTCGTACTGGAACCCCACCATCATGCTCTTGACGCGCGTGTCGGGGCCCTCCGCCGAGGGGGGTGGGCGATAGCCGTGAATCCGGACGATGCGCGGTCCGAGGCTGTTGGCGAAGTGCAGCCAGTGGATGCCCTCTTCGAAGAACGCGTCGCCGCCGGCCATCGTCTCGTCGTTGCGCCAGTCGTCGGCGGTCTTCAGCCGCCTGGCGATCGTGACGAAGTGGGCGAAGACGAGGTCGCCGATCGCGCCGCGCGCCACGAGCCTGCGAATCTGGACCGCAAGGGGCTTGTAGTGATCGTTCTCGCCGACGATCACCACGCGTTGGGCCCGGTCGCGCGCCGCGACGGCCGCGCGGTAGTCGTCCATCACGGGGAACGCGGGCTTCTCGACGAGGACGTGCTTGCCCGCGTCGAGCGCCTGCAGCGTGAGATCCCGGTGCAGCCGCGGCGGCACGGCGACGACAACCGCGTCGACGCGCGGATCGTCGAGCGCGGCGCGGTAGTCGCCGTAACTGGCGAACCCGCCGTATTGGCGGCGGAAGGCCTCGGCTTTCGCCCGGTCGCGGCTCGCGTAGCTCGAGACGATCTCAGGCCCGAGACGCCGGAGATTGCGGCTGTGTACGCGCGTGATGAAGCCGCATCCGAGGAACGCTAACCGCAGCGGTGCTGGCATCGAGGGTTGAATCCATCATACCTTCCAGGCGGCCGCGGTTTCCTGTGCGAAGGCGTCAAACCCGCGCGGCGCATGGCCAAGCAGCCTGGTCTGGCGGGCAAGGGCCTCCGCGCTCGCGACGAACCCGTGCTGCTGGAACATCTCGTACATGTAACGGAAGTCGAACACCATCCAGTCCGCCATGTACTGCAACTGGACTTTCTCCCACGCGTCGAGGTCGTCACCGGCGTACGCGATGGGCTTCCCGACCGCCGCGCTCCATGACGCCGCGGTCGATTCGCCTGTGACCGCCTCCGGGCCGGCCAGATCGTAGGACTGGCCCTCGTGCCCGCCCGACGTCAGCGCGATCGCGGCGGCTTCGGCGATGTCGCGGACGTCGACCCGCGAGACGCCGGTCATCCCGAGCGGCTGCGGATACACGCCGTACTGCAGCAGCACGTCCTTGAACCAGTAGTCGTTCTGGTAGAAGTTGTTGGGCCGGAGAATGGTGAACGGAATGCCGGACGCCCGGAGCCCCGCCTCCGCGCCGACCTTCGCGCCGAAGTGCGGAAGCCACGCGGCCGTTTCGGCGTGGTGGACGGAGAGGTAGACGACGCGCTTCACCTTCGCGAGGCGCATGCCGGTGATCGCCATCAGCGCTTCGCTCGCCTCGGTCTGGCTTACGGGACTGATCAGGAACACACTGTCGGCGCCGTCGAACGCGCGACGCAGCGTCGCGGGCTCCAGGAGGTTGCCCTGGACCGCGATGACGCCCTTCGCCGCCTTCAGTTTCGAGGGATCGCGCGTCAGGACCTTCACCTCGGCCCCCTTGCCCACCAGTTCCTTCACTACGGCCGAGCCGACCGTTCCGGTCCCACCCGTCACCAGGATGCTCATGTCGTCCTCCAGCGCTTA
>WNFM01348623.1_pt1 | contig 12836 bp, 15 predicted proteins | sample 5400271 | NCBI WGS metagenome assembly WNFM01 (sample SAMN13153352, study PRJNA577476) | soil metagenome | isolation source: 60 cm saprolite on Douglas fir-dominated hillslope | place: USA:California | collected 2013-09-17 | reverse complement strand
GGTGAGCTCATACGGCTCGGCCGAATACAGGTTCTTCTGCGGGCCCAGGTACGCGCGCAGGCCGACGTGTGGATCGATGGCGGGGTTGATCAGCGCGGCCTTGCCGCCCGCCTTTTCGACCAGATAGGTGGCGTAGAAGCCACCGAGCGAAGAGCCCACGTAGCACGCGGGCCCCCTACCCTCCACGACGCCTTGAATGATGCTGACCGCCGCGCGCGCCGAGACCGGCAGCGCGGGGCAGGCGAACTCGCGGCCAAGCCCCCGCTCCCCCATGTAGCGCTCCAGGACCTGGGCCTTGTGCGACTGCGGCGAGGAGTTGAAGCCGTGTAGGTAGACGATCACGCCGCCGCCGCGCTTTGCAGGCGGCCGAGCAGCTTGGCGTGAATGCCGCCGAAGCCGCCGTTCGACATGATCAGGACGTGATCGCCGGAGCGCGCGTCGGCGGCGATGGCCGAGACGAGGCCTTCGACGTCATCGATGCAGCGCGCGCGCGCGCCGAGCGGCGCGAAAAGAGCCGGCGCATCCCAGCCCAGATTCGCGCTATAGACATACACGCGGTCAGCTTGCGCGAGGCTCGCCGGCAGCGCGTCCTTCATTACGCCACGCTTCATCGTGTTCGAGCGCGGCTCCAGCACCGCCAGGATGCGCGCCTGCCCCACCCGCTGCCGCAGCCCCTCGAGCGTGGTGCGAATTGCCGTCGGATGGTGCGCGAAATCGTCGTACACGACGACGCCTGCTGCCCGGCCGCGAATCTGCATGCGACGGCGCACTCCCGAAAAGCGGCCCAGCGCTTCGATCCCCTGCTCCGCTGGCACGCCGACATGCCGGGCCGCCGAGAGCGCGGCTAGCGCGTTCATCCGGTTGTGCTCGCCCAGCAGTTGCCACGTCAGCCGTCCCTGCCGCTTGCCCTGCCAGGCAACTTCGAAGCTCCCGTCGCTATCGGGCTCTCCTGCGGTCCAGCCTTCCCGCACGCCGAAGCGCTCCATCGGGGTCCAACTCCCCTTTGTGAGTACTCGCTCCAGGGCATCGTCGTGCCCGTTTACGACCAACAGGCCAGATCTGGGGACTATTCGCACGAAGTGCGCAAATTGCCGTTCTATAGCCGCAAGATCGTCGAAGATGTCCGCATGATCGAACTCCAAATTGTTCAAAATCGCGGTCTTTGGCCGGTAGTGCACGAATTTGGAGCGCTTATCGAAGAAGGCCGTGTCGTACTCATCGGCCTCGATCACGAATAGCTCGCCGCCGGTGTGCCTCGCCGATACGGGGAAATCCACCGGAACGCCCCCAATCAGGAATCCTGGCGAGCGGCCGGCGCATTCCAGGATCCAGGCGAGCATCGCGGACACCGTGGTCTTGCCGTGCGTGCCGGCGACCGCGAGGACGTGGCGCCCGGTCAGCACGTTTTCGGCCAGCCATTGGGGCCCCGAGACGTAGCGCTGCCCGCGGTCGAGGATCGCCTCCATCAGCGGATTGCCCCGCGCAACGACGTTGCCGACCACCCAAAGGTCGGGCTTGAGCTTGAGCTGCTCTTCGCCGAACCCTTCGATCAGCTTGATGCCCAGCGCCTCCAGCTGGTCGCTCATGGGCGGATAGACGTTCGCGTCACAACCGGTGACGCGGTAGCCGGCAGCGCTCGCGATGGCCGCAATGCCGCCCATGAACGTGCCGCAGATGCCAAGAATATGGAGGTGTTGGGCCAAGGAGAAGGCGATGCTGGACGGAGGCGCCGATTCTAGTAGATGACCTATGATTGAACGGCAGCCATGGCCCGCAACAGCAACCGCCGCACGGACATGCGCGCACGTATCGCGGCCGCGGCGGCCCGCCTGATGGCGGAGGACGGCATCGACGATTTTGCGCTCGCCAAGCGCAAGGCCGCGCGCCAGCTCGGCGCCGCGGAAACCGAGTCATTGCCGCGCAACGACGAGATCGAGGCCGAGCTTCGCGCGTATCGCGCGCTGTACCAGGCCGACGAGCACCCCCAGCTCATCGATGAATTGCGCCGCCTCGCGCTCGACGCCATGCGGGCGCTCGAGCGCTTCAGCCCCTATCTGACCGGGCCCGTGCTCAAGGGAATCGCCAGCCCCTACGCGGAGATCGAGCTCCAGCTATTTCCGGACAGCACGAAGGACGTGGAGATCTTTCTGCTGGACCAAAACGTCCCCTTTACCACCCAGGAGACGCGCCGCTATTCGGGCGACCAACCGCGAGCCGTCAGTCTCATTTCGCTCCTTTGGCAGGGGGTACCGCTGCGCTTGGCGATTTTCGATCCAAGAGACGAGCGTCTGGCCCTCAAAACATCGGTGGCTGGCCGAGCCATAGAAAGGGCCGGAATAGCGGAAGTGGGCGCTATCTTATCTAGCCGAACGCCGGATAAAACTGCTTGAAGTTCGTCTAACGCCGCCCAAAATGCAAGCATCGAGAAAACTGACTGATAGCGTTATCAGCCTTCCAGGTAGCCCCTAGTCGGCTCGGAAGCGCGGTTCATAGCGCCGGGCTAAAATCGCGGCCTTCTGCAGCGATCGATGGCGAAAATGTCCGGAACTAGCGGGAAGGTGCAGCTTTAATGGATCTGCGCAAGCTGAAGAAGCTGATCGACCTCGTGCAGGAATCGGGCATTTCCGAGCTCGAGATCACCGAGGGGGAAGAGAAGGTCAAGATCGTGAAGGGCGGGGCAGTGGCGATGGCCGCCGCACCGGTCGCCGCCCCGGTCGCGGCTATGCAAGCGCCCGCCGCCGCGTCGGCCGCGCCCGCTGCGCCGGCGGCAGAGCCCGCCGCGCAGGAAGGCCACGTCGTCAAAGCGCCGATGGTCGGCACGTTCTATCGCTCGCCCTCCCCTGATGCCAAGGTCTTCGTCGAGGTCGGTTCGTCGAGGTCGGCCAGGCAGTGAAGGAGGGCGACACGATCTGCATCATCGAAGCGATGAAGCTGATGAACGAGATCGAGGCCGACGCCTCAGGCAGCGTAAAGGCGATCCTGGTCGAGAACGGCCAGCCGGTGGAATACGGGCAACCGCTCTTCATCCTCGCCTAGATGTTCGAGAAGATCCTGATCGCCAACCGCGGCGAGATCGCGCTGCGCATCCAGCGCGCGTGCCGCGAGATGGGGATCCGCACCGTCGTGGTCCATTCCGAGGCCGACACGGAGGCGAAGTACGTGAAGCTGGCCGACGAATCGGTCTGCATCGGCCCGCCGCCGGCCGCCTCCAGCTATCTCAACATTCCCGCGATCATCAGCGCGGCGGAGGTGACCGACGCCGAGGCGATCCACCCCGGATACGGCTTTCTCGCCGAGAACGCCGACTTCGCCGAGAAGGTCGAGCGCTCGGGCTTCGTCTTCATCGGTCCGCGGCCGGAAAACATCCGCTTGATGGGAGACAAGGTCAGCGCCAAGGCCGCGATGATCAAGGCCGGTGTGCCGACCGTGCCCGGGTCCGACGGGGCGCTACCCGAGGACGGCAAGGAGATCGTGCGCATCGCGCGCAAGATCGGCTATCCCGTAATCATCAAGGCCTCGGGTGGCGGCGGCGGCCGCGGCATGCGGGTCGTCCACACCGAGGCGGCGCTGCTCAATGCCGTCAACATGACGCGCAGCGAGGCGCAGGCCGCTTTCGCCAATCCGGTGGTCTATCTGAAGAACGCGGTCCACCTGGGCGAGCGCGATTGTTCGCTGCAGCGGCGCCATCAGAAGGTGATGGAGGAGGCGCCCGCGCCCGAGCTGCCGACCAAGCTGCGCGAGAAAATCGGCGATCGCTGCGTCGAGGCCTGCCGCAAGATCGGTTATCGCGGCGCCGGCACCTTCGAATTCCTGTTCGAGGATGACGAGTTCTACTTCATCGAGATGAACACGCGCATCCAGGTCGAGCACCCGGTGACCGAAATGATCACCGGCATCGACCTCGTGCAGGAGCAGATCCGGGTGGCGGCAGGCGAGAAGCTACGCTTCCGGCAGAAGGACATCACCATTCGCGGGCACGCGCTGGAGTGCCGCATCAACGCCGAAGATCCCTATCGGTTCACGCCGTCGCCCGGGAAAATCACCTCGTACCACCCGCCGGGCGGCCCGGGTATCCGCGTCGATTCGCACGTCTATCAGGGTTACACCGTGCCGCCGTACTACGACTCGATGGTCGGCAAGGTCATCGCATACGGAGCGACGCGCGAGCAAGCGCTCGGCCGCATGCGGATCGCGCTCTCCGAGATGGTGGTGGAAGGAATATTGACCAATATCCCGTTGCACCGCGAGTTGCTGAACGACACGCGCTTCATCCGCGGTGGCGTCTCGATCCACTATCTCGAGCAGAAGCTCGCCCAGGAGCAGAGCAAAAAGAAGTGATGGCGGCGCGCGCGCTACGCCTCGAGGTGGATGCCGCGGCTGCCGACGCGCTGAGCGATGCACTGCTCGATGCCGGCGCGCAGTCGGTGACGATCGAGTCGCTCGATGGCCCGCGTCCGATCCTGAGTGCGCTCTTCGCGGAGTCCGCAGACGCGCCAAGCGCGCTGCGCTTGGCGCTGGAGCGCTGCGCACAGCCGACCGACCTCAGTTTCACCGTGCAACCGGTGGCAGATGAGGACTGGGTCCGCACCAGCCAGGCGCAATTCACTCCCCTCGAGCTTGAGCGCATTTGGATCGGCGCGAGCTGGCACACGCCGCCCGCTGGAGGCAAAGCGCTCATACGCGTGGATCCTGGCCTCGCGTTTGGCACCGGCAGCCATCCGACCACCAGATTGGTCCTGCGCTTTCTAGAAAGAACGCTGCGCGGGGGAGAGCGCGTGCTCGACTACGGCTGCGGCTCGGGCATCCTCGCGATTGCCTCGGCCAAGCTCGGCGCATCGCGAGTGACCGCAGTCGACATTGATCCGCAGGCGGTGGCAGTCACCGCGGAAAATGCCAGAGCCAACCAGGTTGTGGTCAGTGCCTCCCTGCCCGAAGCACTGCCACCGGGCAGCTATGATGTGATCGTGGCCAACATCCTGGCACAGCCGCTCATCGATCTCGCTTTCCTGCTTGCTGAACGGGCGGAGGAGGGCGCGCGCCTCGCGCTCGCCGGAATACTGCAGTCGCAGGCTGCCGATGTCGCCAAGGTCTATGCCGCGTGGTTCGACATCGTTGTCGCCGAGCAGGACGAGGGCTGGGCGTTGCTTGCTGGAGTACGCCGTTGAGCCTCATCACGCGCTGTCCTGTTTGCGGTACCACCTTCCGCGTGCAGAGCTCGCAGCTCGCCGCGCATTCCGGAACGGTGCGCTGCGGTAAGTGCGGCGGGGTATTTAACGGCGTAGCAGCGTTGGTGGAGGAGGGCGAGCAGCGCCTCGCGCTGGAGCCTTCGCCGCAGCTCGGGCTCTTCGACCCCGGACGCCGCCCTGCGGCCGACCTCGGCGAAGACGGTCCGAAGCCGATCCCGGACTTTCTCGCCGACGATGAAAGCTCCCGGCGCGCGCGCTGGCTATGGCGCGCGGCTGCGGCGATCGCCGCCTTCGCCATCGCCGCCCAGCTCACTTACCGTTTTCGGTCAGAGCTCGCGGCCACCACGCCGCAGGTACGCGACCCCCTGCGAGCGATCTGCAAGCCGCTTGGCTGCGAAGTGCCGCTGCCCAGACGGACCGAGCTCATGAGCATCGATTCTTCGGAGCTGCAGGCGGACGCGCGGCGCGAAGGTCTCATCGTGCTGAACGCTGTCATCCGCAACCGCGCCCGCTTCCCGCAGGACTATCCGGCACTCGAGCTGACGCTGACCGACGAAGCGGATCGGCCAGTCCTGCGCCGCGTGCTGGCGCCCGCCGACTATCTCGAGCAGGCGCGACGCGACGAGCTCGTCCGCCAAGGGATCGCCGCCGGCACCGAAGCGGTACTGCGCGTTTTCCTGGACACCAGCCGGACTCGCGCTACCGGCTACCGCCTCTATCTCTTCTATCCCTCATGACAACGCTCATCACCGGCTCGATCGCATACGACACGATCATGGTATTTCCGGATCGTTTTCGTAACCACCTGCTCGCCGACCAGCTGCACATCCTGAACGTATGCTTCCTTACCCCCGAGATGCGGCGCGAGTACGGCGGTACTGCGGGCAACATTGCCTACAATCTGCGCCTGCTCGGCGAAGATTCGCTGCTCATGGCGACCGTTGGCGAGGACGCCGCGCCGTACTTCGAGCGGCTGCGCAATCTCGGGATCAAGGCAGAGCTCCTCAAGCGCATTCCCGGGCAATTCACGGCCCAGGCATTCATCACCACTGATCTCGACGACAACCAGATCACCGCCTTTCACCCCGGCGCGATGAACTATTCGCACGAGAACCACATCACCCGCTCGCTCGGTGCGACTCTTGCGATCATCGGGCCCGACGGCAAGGAAGGCATGCTGCAGCACGCGCGCGAATGCGCCCAAGCCGGCATTCCTTTTATGTTCGACCCGGGACAAGGCCTGCCCATGTTCTCGGGCGCGGAGCTCGGCGAGTTCATCCGGCTCGCGCAATACGTGGCGGTCAACGACTACGAAGGCAAGCTCCTGGAAGAACGCACCGGGCGCAAACTTGCCGAGATCGCGCGCGATGTCAAAGCGCTCATCTGCACCATGGGCGCATGGGCGCCAAGGGTTCGGTGATCTTCACCGGCGCCGAGCGCCACGAGATTCCGATCGTCGAAGCCGAGAAAGTCGTCGACCCGACTGGCTGCGGCGACGACTATCGCGCCGGGCTCCTCTATGGCATTTCACACGGCTGGGACTGGCCGAGCACGGGCAGACTGAGCGCGCTCCTCGGTGCGATCAAGATCGCGCAGCGCGGTGCGCAGAATCATGCGCCCACGCGCGCCGAGATCGAGGCGCGGTTCCAGCGCGCGTTCGGCTACCAGCCCTGGAAGAAGGGCTAGCTCAGAGCCTGCCGGATCGCAGCGGCGTACTCGACGAGCTTCTCACGCGGCGGATTCTTCGCCGGCCAGGTGAGTGCCATGCCGTCGTTCTCGTGGCGCGGCACAAGGTGCATGTGGTAATGGAACACGCTCTGCCACGCCGCCTTGCCGTTGGCCTGATAGACCGACAGCCCCTGCGGCTGGTAAGCGTCGCGGATGGCGCGTGCGACGTGCGCCGCGGCACGCAGCAGGCCAGCCGCCTGGGCATCGCTTAGCTCGTAGATATTTTCCGCATGGCCCTTGGCCGCGACCAGCACGTGACCGGGGTTGACCTGGCCCGCATCCATGAACGCCAGCGTGTGTTCGTCTTCGTACACGACGGCGGCCGGAATCTCCTTCGCGACGATGCGGCAGAACACGCAATTGCTCATCTCACTCTCCAGCGGCCTGGTAGCCGCGGCATGGTACTTGGTAAAGCGTGCGGTCTTCCAGGCGCAGCGCACTGAGCTTGCCGCCCCAGACGCAGCCGCTATCGAGCGCGGCGAGGCGCGCCTCAAGCTTCAGTCCCAGTGCCGACCAGTGGCCGCAAACGAGTGACGCCTTCTCTTTCGGCCGCAGCTCGAACCAGGGACGGTAGCCGGGCGGCGTCGCCGTGCCCTTGGACTGAAAATCCATCTTGCCGTCCGGCGTAGCGAAGCGCATCCGCGTCATCGCGTTCACGATTACCCGCAAGCGATCCCATCCGCGGAGCGCATCGCTCCATCGGTCGGGCTTGCTGCCGTACATATTGGCCAGGAAATCGCGGTAGTTCGGCGCCGCGAGCGCCTTCTCAACTTCGCGCGCCAGCTCGAGCGCGCGCTTGATGGGCCACTGCGGCAGCAATCCGGCATGCACCATCGCATAGCCGCCCTCCGCATGCATCATCGGGCGCGTACGCAGCCAGTCGACGAGCTCGCGTCGATCGGGCGCGTCGAGCACATCATCCAGGGTGTCGTCCTTGCGCGGGCGCTCGAATCCCTCGTGCTGCGTCACGAGGTGCAGATCATGATTGCCGAGGACCGTCACCGCACGCTTGCCGAGCTTGCGCACGAAGCGCAGCACCTCGAGGGATCTAGGTCCGCGGTTGACGAGATCGCCGACGAACCACAGGCGGTCGTTCTTGCCGAAGCGCAGTCGCTCGAGGAGCGCCTGCAGCTCGTCGAAGCAGCCCTGCACATCGCCGATCGCGTAGGTCGCCATCAAGCCTAGAAGCTAGCATCGAGACGCCGGTACTGTATCGCCTCGGCGACATGCTCGGGCGCAACGGTCGCGGCGCCGGCGAGATCGGCGATGGTGCGCGCGACGCGTAGAACGCGATGGTAGGCGCGCGCCGAAAGCAGTAGCCGGGCTAACGCATGGCGCAGCAGCTCGCCCGCCTCACGTCCCGTGGCGCAGTGGCGGTCGATTTCGCGAGTGCCGAGGAGCGCGTTCGGCTTGCCCTGACGGAGAATCTGGACCTCGTGGGCGCGGGCGACGCGCCCGGCGACCGCGGCCGAAGACTCGCTAGCGGCAGGAGTGACCAACTCGCCATCGCGCGGTGCGGGCACCTCGAGCTTGATGTCGATGCGATCGGCGAGCGGCCCCGAGACACGCCCGCGATAGCGCGCGATGCGCTCTGGCGTGCACCGGCAGCGTCCGCTGCGGTCGCCGCAATGGCCGCAAGGACAGGGATTCATCGCCGCCACCAGCTGGAAGCGAGCCGGAAACTGCATCTGCCGTGCGGCGCGTGAAATCGCTATGCGGCCGGTTTCGATCGGCTCGCGCAGCGCCTCGAGCACATCGCGGTCGAACTCGGGCAGCTCGTCCAGGAATAGAACGCCGTGGTGCGCAAGCGAGATTTCGCCCGGCCGTGGTAGCTGGCCCCCGCCGACGAGCGCAGCGGCCGAGGCGCTGTGGTGCGGCGCGCGGAACGGCCGTTGCCCCCAGCGCGCGGGCTCGAAACCGGCGCTCGACACGGAATGGACCGCAGCCACCTCGAGTGCCTCGGCTTCGGATAGCGGCGGCAAGATCCCCGGAAAGCGCGCCGCGAGCATCGACTTGCCCGTTCCCGGCGGCCCGATCATCAGGACGCTGTGTCCGCCTGCGGCGGCGACCTCGAGCGCACGCTTCGCCTGCTGCTGGCCCTTCACTTCGTTGAAATCCGGATAGCTCGACGAGACGGCAGTCGTCGATGCGCTGTACTCCGGCAAGCGAGCCTCGTCGGCGAGATGCCCCACCACCTCGAGAAGCGATTTCGCCGGCAGGATGCGCGCGCCTTCCGCGAGCGCCGCTTGTGGCGCATTGCCCTCGGGCAGAACAAACGCCCGGCCTGCGCTGCGCGCCGAAAGCGCCATGGCGAGGGCGCCGCGTACCGCCCTGAGCTCGCCGGTCAACGAGAGCTCACCGGCAAATTCCTGGCCGGCGAGTGCTTCCGGTGGCAGCTGTCCGCTCGCCGCGAGAATGCCGAGCGCGATTGGCAGGTCGAAGCGGCTCGAGTCCTTCGGCAATTCCGCCGGCGCGAGATTCACGGTGATGCGTCGCGCCGGAAATTCGAAGTGCCCGTGGTTGAGCGCTGCCCGCACGCGATCGCGTGCTTCGCGCACTTCGGCGTCGGGCAGGCCGACGATGTGAAACGCAGGCAGTCCCGGCCCCAAGTGAACTTCGACCGTCACTTCGGGCGCGTCGATGCCTACAAGCGCGCGGCTCGCCACGGTCGCGACAGTCATGGATTCGCACCTCTCCCAATGGAGAAGAACGCTCTAACGGCGGGCCGGTTTACTTCTGCTTGGCTTCTAGCTCGCTCACGCGTTTCTCGAGCGTGGCTAGCTTTGCTTGCGCTTGCTCAAGCAGTTTTCGCTGAACTTCAAAGTCCTCGCGCATGACGAGGTCCATGCGATCGAACCAGCCTGCGAGGAGGGCACGCAGGTTCTTTTCGATGTCTTGCGCGGGCGAATTACGCAGCGCTTCGTTAATGCGTGCACTGAGGTCGTCGAAGAGAGTCTTGTTCATCGCGACGACCTTAGCACTGCCCCCGCACCACTCACGGGCACGCGCATGAAACCCGTGCACCGATGTGGGGCGTCCGATCCCCGGCTCATCAATAACTCGTTGATCGTGTGGGAAGAAAGTCGATGGCACAGGAGATGCTAACTGTCGGGGGTAATTTTCCATTCACCCTCAGGGAGAGCATCAACATGCGTAAGTACGTCCTGCCACTGGCGCTCGCCGCATCCGCTTCGGCATCAGCACCAGCCATCGCCCAACAGGCTGCTGCGGCTGACACGCCTCCGGCTGCTGCGGCTGCCACGCCTCCGCCTCCGGCGGTCACCGGCAACATGACTCTGGTCTCGGAATACCGGTTCCGCGGGATCGACCAAACCTACGGCAAGCCAGCGATCCAGGGCGGCTTCGACTATAGCCACGAGAGCGGTATCTATCTCGGCAACTGGAACTCCAACGTGAGCCAGGGCGCCGGCTATCCCGGCGGCAACATCGAGATGGATTTCTATGGCGGCTACAAGCACGCCTTCGGCGACTTCGGCATCGATGTCGGCGCCATCTATTACTACTACCCCGGCAGCGACGCGCAGTTCCTCGGCGCGGCAAATCCGCACAGCACGAAAACCAATTCCGGCACCGTGCATAACACCGAGGCTTACTTCGGCGTGAGCTGGAAGTGGCTCTCGTTCAAGTGGTCGCACGCGCTTAGCGACTACTTCATGGTGCCGGACACTTCCGGGACGGACTACTTTGATTTTTCCGCGACTTACGATCTCGGTAGTGGATGGGGCGTAAACGGTCACGTCGGACACCTCAAAGTCAAAAGCTATTCGGAAGCCGACTACACCGACTACAAGGTCGGCGTGACGAAGGACGTCGCGGGCTGGGTGTTCGGCGCGAGCTATATCGGGACGAATGCCAAGGGCAGCTGCCCCTTTAACGGGCTCACGTCACCCTATTGCTTTTCGGACACAACGCTCGGCTTCGATGGAAAGAGCAAGGACGCCGGGCGTTCCACCGTCGTGCTGCAGGTCGGAAAAACCTTCTGAGGCCAACCGGGCGGCCGCAGGGCCGCCCAATGGAGACCCGCATGAAACTAGTTACCGCAATCATCAAGCCCTTCAAGCTCGACGAGGTGCGCGAGGCGCTCTCGGCGATCGGCGTGCAGGGCATCACCGTGACGGAGGTCAAGGGCTTCGGGCGCCAGAAGGGCCACACCGAGCTCTACCGCGGCGCGGAGTACGTCGTCGACTTCCTGCCCAAGGTCAAGGTCGAGGCCGCGATCAAGACCGAGCTGCTCGATCAGGCGATCGAGGCGATCGAGAAATCAGCGAACACCGGCAAGATCGGCGACGGCAAGATCTTCGTGTTCGATCTAGAGAAGGTTATCCGCATCCGCACCGGCGAAACCGATGCGGCCGCGCTCTGAGGAGAATGTGATGAAGAAACTCTGTGCATTTCTTGCGGTGGTGCTGTCGCTCGCATTTGCGGGCGTGACGCTCGCCCAGGACAAGCCGGCGGCCAAGGCGGAAGCGCCGAAGGCGGAAGCAACCAAAATGGAGGCCAAGAAAGACGCGGCCAAGCCCGAGGAGAAGAAGGAAGAGGCCAAGCCCGCGCCTGTGCCGAACAAGGGCGACGTCGCGTGGATGCTCACCTCGACCGCGCTCGTGCTGATGATGAGCGTGCCGGCGCTGGCGCTTTTCTATGGCGGCATGGTGCGCTCGAAGAACGCGCTGTCGATGCTGATGCAGGTGTTCGTGGTGTTCTCGCTGGTGACCGTGCTGTGGTGCATCTACGGCTACAGCCTGGCCTTCACCGAGGGCAATGCCTACTTTGGAGGCTTCGACCGGCTCTTCCTCAAGGGCACGTTCGATGCGACCAAGGGCGAATTCTCCATGGCGGCCACCTTCAGCAAGAACACGCCGCTCTATGAGCTCGTCTACATTGCGTTCCAGGCGACCTTCGCGGCGATTACCTGCTGCCTGGTTCTCGGCGCGATTGCCGAGCGCGCCAAGTTCTCGGCGGTGCTCGCCTTCATCGTGCTCTGGTTCACGTTCAGCTACGCGCCGATCGCACACATGGTGTGGTTCTGGATGGGGCCGGACGCCTACACCAGCGCCAAGGTCGTCGACGAGATGAACGGCAAGGCGGGCCTGCTCTGGCAATGGGGTGCACTCGACTTCGCCGGCGGTACCGTCGTGCACATCAACTCCGGCATTGCCGGCTTGGTGGGTGCCTACCTGATCGGCAAACGCATCGGCTACGGCAAGGAAGCGATGCCACCGCACAACCTCACACTGACCATGATCGGTGCAGCGCTCCTCTGGACGGGCTGGTTCGGCTTCAACGCCGGTTCGGCGCTGGAGGCAAACGGCACCGCTAGCCTCGCATTCATGAACACCTACCTCGCGACGGCGTGTGCGGTGCTGTCGTGGATCGCGGGTGAGGCGATCTTCAAGGGCAAGCCCTCGATGTTGGGCGCCGCCTCGGGTGCAGTCGCTGGCCTGGTGGCAATCACGCCTGCAGCGGGCAACGTCGGCATTCCCGGAGCGTTCGTCATCGGGATCGCGGCGGGGCTAGTGTGCCTGTGGGGCGTGAGCGGCCTGAAGAAGCTGCTGGGCGCGGACGACTCGCTCGACGTCTTCGGCGTCCACTGCATCGGCGGGATTCTGGGCGCACTGCTGACCGGCGTGTTCAACTCGCCGGACCTCGGTGGACCCAGCTTCCCGGTGGACTGGTTCGTCGGCACGACCGTGGCTGCCAAGGACTACTCCATCAGCGGACAGCTGTGGATCCAGGCCAAAGCAGTGCTCGTGACCTTCTTCTGGTCGGGCATCGTCGCCGCCATCTCCTTCAAGCTGGTCGATTGGACCATCGGCCTGCGCGTAAGCGAGGAGGACGAGCGCGAGGGTCTCGATACGAGCGCCCACGGCGAAGCGGCCTATCGCATGTAACGCGGCATATCGT
>WNFM01196920.1_pt3 | contig 12840 bp, 14 predicted proteins | sample 5400271 | NCBI WGS metagenome assembly WNFM01 (sample SAMN13153352, study PRJNA577476) | soil metagenome | isolation source: 60 cm saprolite on Douglas fir-dominated hillslope | place: USA:California | collected 2013-09-17 | reverse complement strand
GTAGGCAACGCTTTTTCTAAGATCCCTTCCGCCTTTACGCCTCATTCTCTCGAGGCGTTGCGGCGAGGCAATGGCAACGCCACCTAGAGATTCCAAAAGCTCCTCCTGCCCCCCCGGGTCGTTGCACAACAAGACCATGTCGCATCCCGCGGCGAGGGCTGCGCGAGCCCGCTCCGGAATGCCCCCCGCAGTGCTCGCCCCTGCCATAGAAAGGTCGTCGCTGAAGATCAGCCCGTCGAAGCCGAGCCTGCCGCGCAGCACTTCCTGCAGCCAGAACTTCGAGTAGCCGGCGGGCTCGGGGTCTGCCTGCGTGTAGATGATGTGCGCCGGCATCACTGCCGCCAGCCCTGCTTCAAATGCTTTTTTATACGGAAGAACATCCTTTTTCATGATGTCGGCGACCGGTCGATCGTCGCGTGGCACATCCATGTGCGAATCGGCCGGCGCGAATCCATGGCCGGGGAAGTGCTTGCCGACTGCGGCCATGCCGGCATCGGCGAATCCGCGGACGAGGCTCGCGCCGAGCGCGCCCACTGCTGTCGGATCGAAATGCAACGCGCGGTCGCCGATCACGGCGCTCGAACCGTAGTCGAGGTCCAGCACGGGCCCGAAGCTGAAGTCGATCCCGTGCGCCGCGAGCTCGGCGGCAATCACGTAGGCTGCGGCGCGCGCCGCCTCCCGGCCCCCGTCGCGGTCGCGGTCCCAGAGGCGACCCAGCGCGCGCATCGGTGGAATCGCCGTGAAGCCGTCGCGAAAGCGCTGCACGCGCCCGCCTTCGTGGTCGACGCAAATCGGCAGGGCCGGCTCGCGGAGCCGTTCGATCTCGTCCGTCAGCACGCGAAGCTGATCGCAATCCTGGAAATTCCTTGAAAAGAGAATGATTCCGCCTGCCGCCGGATGAGCGAGCCGCCTGCGGTCGTCGTCGCTCAACGCCAGCCCGACCACGTCTATCACCGCCGGTCCCAGCGGCGCTCTTACTCTTCGCATTCCAGGATCACGGTCGCGAACGCCACGCCCTTCTCGTCCGAAAGCGAGATATGGGATTGCGTCACGCCCTTGTTCTTCAGAAATTTCTTCAAGGCAGCCGAGAACTCGAGCACCGGTTTGCCCGAAGGCAGATTCACGACCCACACGCCGTGCCAGCTCGCCGGCGAGCGGATCCCCGTGCCGAGCGCCTTGACGAAGGCTTCTTTCGCCGCAAAGCGCTTGGCGAGATAGTTCGCACGCAGCCGGTGGGAAGCGAAGCGCTTCATTTCAATGTCGATCAGGATCTTGCGGGCGAAACGCTCTCCCCAGCGCGCGAGCGCCTTCTCGATGCGCGCGATCTCCACCACATCGGTGCCGACGCCGTAGATCACCTTGCCGCTTGCACCATCAGCTGCTTCATTTCCCTTACCGCCTCTCGCATGCCGACGAAAACCGCGCGGCTCACGATCGAGTGCCCGATGTGCAGCTCCCGGATGCCCGCGAGCCGCGCAACCGGCTCGACGTTCACGTAGTTGAGCGCGTGGCCGGCATTGAAGCGCATGCCGAGGGCGCGGATTCTTTCGCCCGCCTCGCGGATCCGGTCGAGCTCGGCGACCACCGCCGGGCTTTCCTCATCCCGGCCCTTCGAATGAAAGGCATGCGCATAGGGTCCGGTATGCACCTCGCAAACCGCCGCGCCGATGCGCGCCGCGGCCTCGACCTGGCGGACATCCGCGTCGATGAAGACGGATACGACTATGCCGGCGTCAGCCAATCGCTTCACCGCAGCGGTTATTTGTTTTTCTTGAGAGACAATATCCAGGCCGCCCTCCGTGGTGATCTCATGGCGTCCTTCGGGGACGAGCATCGCCATCTCCGGCTTGATGTCGCAGGCGATCCGCACCATCTCGTCGGTCCCGGCCATTTCCAGGTTCAGCCGGATGTGCGTGAGCTCGCGCAGCCGACGCACGTCCTCGTCCTGGATGTGCCGCCGGTCCTCCCGCAGGTGAACCGTGATCCCGTCGGCGCCGCCGAGATGGGCCTCGACCGCCGCCCAGACCGGGTCAGGCTCGTAAGTGCGCCGCGCCTGCCGCACCGTTGCGACGTGATCGACGTTTACGCCCAGCTCGATCATTCTTGTTTCGATTTCACAGGTCGTTCAACTCCATGAGCACCGTCCGGGTGTGCAGCACCTGGCCGTGCAGCCGCTGCCCGATGAGGGCGCGCATCAGGGAGCGGGCCTCGTCGCGCGTTTCCGGCCGGCCGTACTCGTCGCGAGCGACATCGAGCAGGGTCCGGCCGCTCACTACAAGGTCCCCGGAGCGGGAGCCGTTGGCGAGCACCGGTCCGCGTTCGGGCTCGTAGACATACTGGCGGTCGGGGTCGATGGGCTTGCTCGCGGCATCGCGTTCGAGCAACGGAGCATACCCGAGCTCCGCAAGCAGCCGTTTCTCGAATCTTCTGAGAACGGGCCCCTGCTCTGCTCCTCGGGACAAGTCATTTAACGATCCGGTATAGAAATCAAATAAAGCCTCGTGCGGATCGTCGCGCGGCAGCAAACGCAGCACCAGCTCGTTGACATAAAAGCCGCACATGAGGCCGCGCCTCGCAAGGGGCGGCACGCCGCCCGACCATTCCGCCCCGATCAGGGTGCCGAGCTCGGCCGATGCCGTCCAGCTGAACCGCAGCGGGTGAAACGACAGCAGAATCCCGCGCATCGCCGAGCGCGGCCGCCGCGCTCCGCGGGCGAGCAGGGCGACCCGTCCATAACGGCGGGTAAACACCTCCACGATGAGGCTGGTTTCCTTGTACGGATATGTGTGCAGGACATACCCGGGTTCGTGTTCCGCTCTTCGTTTCATTCTTTCCGGGAAAGAAGACTACTGGAATTCACTCGTAACCCAGTTGCCGCAATACCCGCGCGTCATCGGTCCAGGCCCGGCGCACCTTGACCCAGGTGCCAAGATAGACCTTGCCGCCGAACATGCGCTCCATGTCCTTGCGCGCCGCCGTGCCCATCCGCTTCAATCGCGCGCCCCCGGCGCCCACCACCATCGCCTTCTGGCTCTCGCGCTCGACCAGGATCGTCGCTTCTATGCGCCGCAGCCTGCCCTCCTCCTTGAAGCTTTCGATCACCACGTCGCACCGATACGGCAGCTCCTCCCCCATCTCCATGAACAGCTTCTCGCGCAGCAGCTCCGCGGCGAAAAAGCGTTCGCCGCGGTCGGTGAGCTGGTCCGGCGGATAGGCCGCGGGCGCTTCGGGCAGGGCCGCGCGCAGCGCCTTCAGGAGCTCCGGGACGTTCTTGCCGGTATGCGCGCTGACCGGAACCATGGCTTGAAAATCCCGCAGCTTGGAGAGGCGCTCGAGAAACGGGATCAGCTGGGCCCGGTTCTTCACGAGGTCGATCTTGTTCACCACGGCTATGATCTTCTGTCCGGCCGGGATGCGCTCCGCTACGGCGCGGTCCTCCGGCCCGAAGCGCAGCGCCTCCACCACGAACAGCGCCACATCGGAGTCGCGCGCCGCTTCGGCCGCGCGCCGGTTGAGCGTCCGGTGCAGGGTGCTGCGCCAACGGGTCTGCTGCCCCGGCGCGTCGACAAACACGTACTGGCAGTCCTCGCGGGTCAGGATTCCGGTCACGAGGTGGCGCGTGGTCTGGGGCTTCGCCGATACGATCGACAGCTTCTCGCCCACCAGGCGGTTGAGCAGGCTCGACTTGCCGGTGTTCGGCCGTCCGGCAATGCCTATGGTGCCGCAGCGATGCGCGTTCATGCTTTTTCAAGCTTCTCAAGCATTGCCAGGGCCGCCTGCTGTTCCGCGCGCTGGCGCGAGGTGCCGCTTCCCGTAGCGCTCAGTCCAGCGTCGGGTAGCGCGCATTCCACTTCGAAGGACTGGCGGTGCGGCGCGCCGCGCACCGACAGCACGCGGTAATCGGGCAGCCGCCGGTGCCCGGCCTGCAGGAGCTCCTGCAGCTCTGTTTTCGCGTCCTTGGCGGGACGCTCCGGATCGAGGCGGTCCATGAGCGGGCCGAAGGCGGCAAGCACCGCGGTGCGCGCGGCGTCGTAGCCGCCGTCCAGAAAGATTGCGCCGAACACGGCTTCGAAGGCGTCGGCGAGGATCGACGGGCCAGGCCCCGGTTCGCCCGACAGCCCCCCCTCGCCCAGCCTCAGGAAGCTGGCGAGCTCGAGCTCGCCCGCAACTTCCGCTAGCGTTTCCTCGCGCACCAGGCTTGCGCGCAGGCGCGTCAGCTTGCCTTCGGAAAGCTGCGGAAAGCGCGCATAGAGCACTTCCGCCACCGCGCAGCCGAGCACCCCGTCGCCGAGAAACTCGAGGCGCTCGTTGTTTTCGGGTCCGCGGCTGCGATGCGTCAGCGCCTGCTCGAGCAGGGCGCTGTTGCCGAAACGGTAGCCGAGCCGCTTTTCGAGAGTCGCGGGCCGGGACAAGGCGCGCTGCTAGCGACCGGAGCTCGCCGAGAAGTCAATGATCAGGCCGATGTGGGTAGCCGAACGAGATCACCACGTTGCCGCCGTCCTTGGTGACCTCGATGTCGCTTCCCTTCAGGACGGTGATGTCGTCGACGTTGGCGCGGGCATCGAATGCCTTGCGCACTTCGGCTACCGACGAGGTCTTGGTCTTGTCGCCTGCAATCGACTCGATGGCGGATTTCGCCTTGCCGTACTCGATGTAACTCGGAATCAGCTTCAGGCCGAGGATCCCGACGATCACCACGACGAACAGCACCATCATCAGGCCGCTGAGGGTGACTCCTCGCTGCCTGCCAATTTGCGGAATGCGCATTGTCGTTTCTCCCAGGAAGCGATTCACCGGAACGAGCCGAAGCGTCCCAGCTCGTTCAGGTTGAGCCAGATGAAGAACGCCTTGCCCACGATATTCCCATCGGGCACGAATCCCCAGACGCGACTGTCGCTCGAGTTGTCCCGGTTGTCGCCCATGACGAAGTAATGGCCCGGCGGAACTTTGCACGCCAAGCCGCCCGTATTGTAGTTGCAATTCGACGCGAACGGGAACGAGCGCGAGGGCGTCATCAGAGCCGGCGCGTCCTCGTCGAGCAGGATCTCGTGCTCGACCCCGCCGAGGGCCTCGATGTAGCGGCGCGAGAACTGCATGCGCTCCCTCGACAGGTAGTCGTCAATCTGGCGCACGGGCACGGGCGCGCCGTTGATCGTGAGGCGCTTGCCGCGGTATTCGACGCGGTCTCCCGGCAGCCCGACGACGCGTTTGATGTAGTCGAGAGACGGGTCCTCCGGATAGCGGAACACCATCACGTCGCCGCGCTGGGGGCTGCCAAGCTCGACGACCTTGCGATTCACTACCGGCAAGCGCACGCCGTAGGTGAACTTGTTGACCAGGATGAAATCGCCCACCAGAAGCGTCGGCACCATCGAGCTCGACGGGATCTTGAAAGGCTCCACCAGGAACGAGCGCAGCAGGAACACGATCAGGATCACCGGGAAGAAGCTGACCGAGTACTCGACCCACCACGGCTGCTTTGTCTCTTTACTTCTCGCCTTTCCAAGAACAAATATCTCAAGAAGCCAGACCAGCCCCGTGACGGCGAGCAGCAGGAACAGGAAGAGAGCGAAGCTCAACTGTCGCCCCGCTGCAGCACCGCCAGGAACGCTTCCTGTGGAATCTCGACCGAGCCGACCTGCTTCATGCGCTTCTTCCCTTCCTTTTGTTTGTCGAGCAGCTTGCGCTTGCGCGTGACGTCGCCGCCGTAGCACTTGGCAATCACGTTCTTGCGGAGCGCCTTCACGTTCTCCCTGGCGATGATGTGCCCGCCGATCGCGGCTTGGATCGCCACGTCGAACATCTGCCTCGGGATAAGGCCGCGTAGCCGGGACACCAGGTCACGGCCACGCAGCTGGGCGCTCGAGCGGTGCAACATGCTGGAGAGCGCGTCGACGCGCTCTGCATTCACCAGGATGTCAAGACGCACCATGTCCGCGGCACGGTACTCCTTGAACTCGTAGTCGAGCGAGCCGTAACCGCGAGTCATCGACTTCAGGCGGTCGAAGAAGTCCATCACCACCTCGTTCAGCGGCAGGTCGTAGGAGATCACCACGTGACGCGCGGAATAGTGCATGTTGGTCTGCGTGCCGCGCTTGTTGGTGCACAGCGTGATCACCGGTCCGACGTATTCCTGCGGCACGAAGATCTTGCTGGCGATGATCGGCTCTCGGATCTCCTCGATGATTCCCGGGTCAGGCAGGCGCGCCGGATTCGACACCTGCTGCACCGTGCCGTCGCGCAACTGCACCTCGTAGACCACGGAAGGCGCAGTGGTGATGAGGTGCATGCCGTATTCGCGCTCAAGGCGCTCCTGCACGATGTCCATGTGCAGCAGCCCGAGAAATCCGCACCTGAAGCCGAAACCCAGCGCTTGCGAGGTCTCGGGCTCGTAATGGAAGGAGGCGTCGTTGAGATGCAGCTTCTCCATTGCCTCGCGCAGCGCCTCGTACTCGCTCGACTCGACCGGGTACAGGCCGGCGAAGACCTGCGGCTTCACTTCCTTGAACCCCGGCAGCGCCGCGGCCGCGGGTTTCGCGTCGTGTGTGAGCGTGTCGCCGACCTTCGCCGCGCGCAGCTCCTTGATTCCGGCGGTGACGTACCCCACCTCGCCCGCCGCCAGGCTATCTCTCTCCTTGGCTTTGGGGGTGAATATTCCGAGGTGCTCGCACAGATACGCGGCGCCCGTGCTCATCAGGCGGATGCGCTCCTTCAGGCGCAGCGTGCCGTCGACCACCCGCACCAGCATCACGACGCCGACGTAGTTGTCGAACCAGGAATCGATGATCAAGGCCTTGAGTCTTTCCGCAGGATTTCCGCGAGGAGGGGGAATGCGCGCGATCACGGCCTCGAGAATGTCGGCGACCCTCTCCCCTGTCTTGGCGCTGGCGCGGATCGCTCCGTCAGCGGCAATGCCGATCACGTCCTCGATTTCCTGGATGGCCTTTTCCGGGTCGGCCGAAGGCAGATCGATCTTGTTGAGCACCGGGATGACCTCGACGCCCTGCTCGATCGCGGTGTAGCAGTTGGCCACAGTCTGCGCCTCGACGCCCTGCGACGCATCCACGACCAGGATCGCGCCTTCGCAGGCAGCGAGCGAGCGGCTCACCTCGTACGAGAAATCGACGTGGCCCGGCGTGTCGATCAGGTTGAGCAGATAGGTCTCGCCGTCGCGCGCCTTGTACTCGAGCGCCGCGGTCTGCGCCTTGATGGTGATGCCGCGCTCGCGCTCGAGCTCCATCGAGTCGAGCACCTGTTCGGCCATCTCGCGCTCCTCCAGCCCGCCGCACATCTGGATGAAGCGGTCCGCCAGCGTCGACTTGCCGTGGTCGATGTGCGCGATGATCGAAAAGTTTCGGATGCGGCTCTGGGACATCTCAGCTGCCATATAAACAAAGAGGGTGCCCGCACTGCAACCTCGGGGCACCCTCCTGTGGAGGCCGCTATTTTAGCAGCCGAAGCTCAGCTTTTATCCGTCAAGCCCGAGATCGTCACGAATGCAGTCGTCTCGCCGCGGCGCACCTGCAGGGTGATGACCGCGTTCTTGTCGAGTCCCGCCAGCAGCTTATTGAGCTGCTCGACCGATTTGAGCTCGGTGTGCTGTCCCTTGTGGACCAGGGTAAGAAGGATATCGCCCTTCCGTACATCCGCTTTGGAATCCGGCCGCACTTCCAGCACGACCACGCCGCTCGACAGGCTGAGGCCTTTCTTCTGCTCCGCCGAGAGCTCGCCTGCCACGATGCCAAGCCGGTTGGCCGGCGCATCGGCCTGAGGCTTGGCGCGCGGCTTGTCGGCCGCCGCTATGCGGTCTTCCTGGAGCTCGCCGACGGTCAGGGTGAGATTTTTCCTTGTCCCCTTGCGCCAGACCTCGAGCGTCGACTGCGCGCCGGGACGGGTCGAGCCGACGATGCGCGGCAGGTCGCTGGAGCTCTCCACCGGCTTGCCGTCGAAGCTGAGGATGATGTCGGTCGCTTCCACGCCTGCTTTGTCGGCGGGACTGCCTTTCTCGACCGAGTTGACCAGTGCGCCTCGGGCGCGCTCGAGGCCGAACGAGGTGGCGAGGTCCCGGGTCACTTCCTGGATCACGACGCCGATCCGCCCGCGCGCCACGCGGCCTTTCTCTTTCAGCTGCTTCTGGATGTCGAGCGCGACATCGATCGGGATCGCGAACGACAATCCCATGAAGCCGCCGGTGCGGCTGTAGATCTGCGAATTGATGCCGATCACTTCGCCCCGCATGTTAAACAGCGGGCCGCCCGAGTTGCCGGGGTTGATCGCCACGTCGGTCTGGATGAATGGCACGAAGTTCTCCTGCGGCAGCGAGCGCCCCTTCGCGCTGACGATGCCGGCGGTGACGCTGTTCTCGAAGCCGAACGGGGCGCCGATCGCCACCACCCATTCGCCGACCTTCAGCCTCGCCGGATCGCCGAACTTCACCATCGGCAGGCTGGTCCCCTCGATCTTGATCAGCGCGACGTCGGTACGTTTGTCGGCGCCGATGACCTTGGCTTTGAACTCGCGCTTGTCGGTGAATTTGACGTTGATCTCGTCTGCGCCCTCGACGACATGCGCGTTGGTCAGGATGTAGCCGTCGTGCGAGATGATGAAGCCGGAGCCGAGCGAGCGGCTCTCGGAACGCGGCGCCGGCCCTTGGCCGGGCCCAGGCTGCTGCCGCGGGATGAAGCGACGGAAGAACTCCTGGATCTCCTCGTCCTCGATGCCGGGCACTTGCGGCAGGGTGGCTCGGCGCACGGCCTGCGTGGTGCTGATATTGACGACGGCGTTACCCTGCTCGTCCACGAGGCGCGTGAAGTCGGGCAGCACCTGCGTCTGGGCGAGAGCGGCGACGCTAAACAAATATTGAAGCTTATTGCTGCGGTCGCCGGTACTCGACGGCGTCCGCAATGCGCTGCACGCTCATTGCCGGCGCCTCTCCGACCACGGTGACCATGTGGTTCGCGACCTCGCGGGTATAAATGTGAATGGCGCCCATGCTGGCGAGGCCGGTGCGGGCGGCGCTGCGGCCTTCGAGCGGTTCGATGAAGACCGACACGGCCGCCAGCCCATCCGAGTATACGACTTGCCCGACCGGCTTGGACTCGCCGATGCGGCGCTTCAGCTCGACGACCTTGCGAAAACCGGGCAGCTCGGCGCTTAGTCCCCAGCCTGCCAGGCTCGCCGGGGCCGCGGCCGCGTCCTCGACGCGCCAGCCTGCCGCCGCATGCCGCGATCTCACCATTTCGCGCGTGACCTTGCCCAGGGAAAGCTGCGTGAACATGAACTGCTCGACCGCGCCGCTGCTGTCGAAGGTAACGGCCTTGAGCAGCATGCCGCTTGCCTTGTCGGCGTAAAGCCGGTAGCCGTAGCGTAGATTGTCCTTCGCCTTGAGCACCACCGCCTTGCAGTCGAAGCCGGCGACGCGGCGGCTTTCGCCCAGGCTGATGTCGTAGTGACGAGCGAGGGCCGTGACCCGTTCCGGCAGCAGCGCCGGGAAGCCGCGCTCGGCCGTGCGCCGGTCGACCTTGACGACCCGGCTGTCGGGCAGGTAGCACCTGACCGTGTCTCGCGTCCTGATGATCTCGCGCGGCGCGCCGTCCATCACCTCGAGCTTCTCGATGTCGCCGCCGGCGTCGACGTAGCGAGTGATCCTGGAAGTCTCGGTGCGCCCGCCCTGCTGGTAGACGAACGTCCCGGTATAGGAGAGCCTGTGCGTCGCGTCGTGGATCTTGCGCAGCCAGTCCAGCGCTTCGGGCGATTGGGCTTGTGCGGCGCCCCAGAAGACAAGAATTACAACGGGAAGAACCCGCTGCAGCATCACTTCCTGTCCTCGTTGACCTGATCGGAAACGGTTCGCGCATAGGGCGCCATGCCTTGCAGCGATACCCTTGGCGAGAATCCCTGGTGCGCGAGCAGATAGTCGGGAGTCGCGCTCGGTAGCGGAATCATGACCGGCTTCGCTTCGACGGGGGAAACTGCCCGCGCTTGCGCAACGGGTGCCGGAGCGGGCGCGTTCTGCTGTTGGGGCGACAGAGCGAGCCAGCCGACCAGCGCAACGCCGGCAAGACTTGCCGCGGCGGCCGCCGGCGCGGCGAACCACTTGCGGGGTTCCGGCCTGATCCTGTTTGGGGAAACTACGGTCGGCTCGCCAGCAAGCTTATCGCACACCCGAGCCGCGAATCCGGCGGAGAGCGCAGGCGTGTCGCGCATGGCGTCGCTGATGAGGTGATACATGCGCCAGGTGTCGCGTGCTTCGCTGTCGCCCGCTTTGCTTTCACCAGACAACGCCTGGATCGCGTCCGCGGCAGCTCGATCATCGAGTTCGCCGTCCATCAACTGCGAGATTCTGTCTTTCATAAAGCCCCTACCACCTTTTGTCCTTACTGGTCCCCAGCAACGGCCTGAGCTGCTCCGCGATCGCCTCGCGCGCCCTGAAGATTCTCGACCGGACCGTTCCGATCGGGCAATTCATCGCTTTCGCGATGTCTTCGTAGCTCATGCCCTCGATCTCACGCATCTGGATCGCGGTGCGCAACTCTTCGGGCAGCTGCTCGATCGTGGAGTTCACCGTCGCCGCGATCTCGTTCGACAGGAGCACGCTCTCTGGCGTGTTGATGTCGCGCAACTGCTCGCCCTCGTCAAACCCTTCCGCCTCTTCAGCCTCCACCTCGGTCGAGGTCGGCGCCCGCCGACCCATGGCCATGAGATAGTTCTTGGCCGTATTGATTCCAATCCGGTACAGCCAAGTGTAAAACGCGCTGTCGCCTCGGAATGCGGGAAGCGCCCGGTAGGCCTTGATGAACGCCTCCTGCGTCACATCTTCGACCTCGGCCGGGTCGCGTATGAAGCGCGAAAGCAGCCGCGCCAGCTTGCGCTGGTATTTCTCGACCAGCAGCCCGAAAGCCAGCTTGTCGCCGCTCTGCGCCCTCGCTACGAGCTGCCGGTCGATCTCGCGGTCAGACATCGAACCGCGGCTCTAAGCCGGCCAGCACTTCGCGTGGCGAGGGTTTCCCACCCCGTTTGCAACGCCTATGTCCCAGAGACACATGCACTTTGAAATAGTTCGACGCCGCGCGGGGCTTTCCTACGCCGGCGGCCGCTTGTCCGCAACGCCGGGGATCTTTCCCCATAGCGCCCACAGCCTCAGGGCACGGAACGAACCGGGGGCAAGCATGCCGCGGGTGACCAGAATGGTCCGTCGCGGTCGGCGGACAGGAAGCGCTACGACGAATCTTGTCACATAGCTCAGGGCGATCCCGGGCCCCTCGAACTCGATACCGACGACCGACGCGGCGGATCGGAGCAGTGCCCGGCTCCAAGCCGACGCAGCGCCGAGCGCCACCAGCCCGGCCGCGAGCAGGGTCCCGGCGATTCCCGGAAGGACCGCAAGAACCGACAGCCCCGCCGCGCCATGCAGCGCGAGGATCAGCGCTGCCAGCCCAGGCGAAGGAGACAGCTCGAGGCGCAAGCCGCTCAAAGGCGCTGGAACACCAGGCTGCCGTTGGTGCCGCCGAAGCCGAACGAGTTGGACAGCGCAATCCGGATCGGCATCTTGCGGGCGGCATTCGGCACGTAGTCCAGATCGCATTCCGGGTCCGGCGTGCGCAGATTGATGGTCGGCGGCGATACCTGGTCGCGGATCGCGAGCACGCTGAACACTGCCTCGACTCCGCCCGCCGCGCCGAGCAGATGGCCAGTCATCGATTTAGTGGAATTCACCGCCACCTGCCGCGCTCGATCGCCGAGCAGGCGCTTCACAGCAACGGTTTCGGCGACGTCGCCGAGCGGCGTAGAGGTGCCGTGCGCGTTGATGTAGTCGACGGCGCCGCTCTCCAGACCGGCATCCTTCAGTGCATTTCGCATGGCGCGGAAACCGCCTTCCCCGTCCGCGGGCGGCGCGGTCATGTGGTAAGCGTCGGCCGAGACGCCGTAACCGACCAACTCGCAGTAGATGCGCGCGCCCCTCGCCTTAGCATGCTCATACTCCTCGAGCACGAGAGAGCCCGCCCCTTCGCCGAGCACGAAGCCGTCGCGATCCTTGTCCCAGGGGCGGCTGGCACTGGCGGGATCGTCGTTACGCGTCGACAGCGCGCGCGCCGACGCGAAGCCTCCAATCGCCAGTTCGGTCACGACCGCCTCGGCGCCGCCCGCGATCATCACGTCGGCTTCACCGTAGCGGATCGATTTCGCAGCCTCGCCGATACAGTGCGTCGAGGTGGTGCAAGCCGTGACGATGGCGATGTTCGGCCCCTTGGCGCCGACCTGGATGGAGAGCAATCCCGCGATCATGTTGATGATCGTCCCGGGAATGAAGAACGGCGAGATGCGTCGCGGGCCATTGTCGTGCAGCTCGTCGTGCATCGCCTCGATCAGCGGCAAGCCGCCGATCCCCGAGCCGAAGTTGACCCCGATGCGCTCCGCATTCTCGGGCGTCGCCTGCAGGCCGCAGTCGCGCCACGCCTGCAGCCCGGCTGCCATGCCGTAGTGGATGAACGTATCCATGCGCCGCGCTTCCTTCGGTGTCATGTACGGCGCGACGTCGAAGCCCTTCACCTCGCCGGCGATCTGGCTGGCGAGGCGGGACGGATCGAACTTGGTGATTCGGGTGATGCCGGGGGTTCCGGCGATCGCGCTACGCCAGGCGTCCTGGACCGTGTTGCCGATGGGGCTGACGATCCCGAGCCCGGTAACGACGACTCTGCGGCGGATCACTTAGGATTTGGCGTGGGCCTTGATGTAGTCGACAGCCTGCTGCACGGTGGTGATCTTCTCGGCCTCCTCGTCGGGAATCTCGGTCTCGAACTCCTCTTCGAGCGCCATCACCAGCTCAACGGTGTCAAGCGA
>WNFM01072981.1_pt1 | contig 12842 bp, 10 predicted proteins | sample 5400271 | NCBI WGS metagenome assembly WNFM01 (sample SAMN13153352, study PRJNA577476) | soil metagenome | isolation source: 60 cm saprolite on Douglas fir-dominated hillslope | place: USA:California | collected 2013-09-17 | reverse complement strand
ATCTCCTGTGCACCCCCATAAATTACACCGGGCACAAGTTCCTGAGAGCGAAGTTGGCGGGTGGCTGTTTTGCCAAATTCGGTCCTCAGTTGTCCTTCGATTGTAATTGTTTTCATTTGTTATATTGTTTTATTTAGTTGTTTCCTTAAATTTTTCTATATTTTGTTATTTCTAATCTCTCCATTCACAATTGAACTATTCACTTACTTATTTCTTCTTTGCGAATGCACGAACAAACTGGTAATACTCTTATTCTCAAAAGCATTGCGTATTGCTACGGCAAAAAGTTCGGCTACTGAAATCACCTTTATCTTTAAACTTTCTCCTTTCAACGGTATTGTATCACAAACCACTAACTCTTCCAGCACACTATTCTCAATATTTTCGTATGCTTTACCACTTAATACCGGGTGAGTAATCATTGCCCTGACACTTCTTGCACCTTTTTCTTTTAATAGAGCTGCACTTTTTGCCAATGTTCCCCCTGTATCACAGATGTCATCAATTATCACAACATCTCTATCAGTAACATCACCTATCACTACCATGCTTGCTATCTCATTCGCTCTTTTGCGATGTTTATCACAAATCACCATTTCTGCATTAAAATAACTGGCAATTTCCCTGATGCGATTGGTAGCTCCTACATCGGGGGCGGCAAAGGTAAGGTTTTCCAGTTTCAGATTTTCTATGTAAGGGATAAAAACAGCATGACTGTCAAGATGGTCAACAGGTATATCAAAATAACCCTGAATTTGCGGGGCGTGAAGGTCCATGGTGATAATTCGATCTGCGCCGGCGGCCACTAACATATTGGCGACTAACTTACTACCAATAGCTACACGTGGCCGGTCTTTCCGATCTTGCCGGGAATAACCATAGTAGGGAATTACTGCAATTATTTTGTAAGCAGATGCCCTGCGGGCTGCATCAATCATCAACAATAATTCCATAAAATTTTCAGCGGGGGCAAAAGTACTTTGTATGAGAAAAACGTAATCTCCTCTTACACTTTCAAGAAAATTGGGGGAAATTTCTCCATCACTGAAACGCTGTATATTAACCTTTCCAAGCTGTGTACTATATCTTTTACAGATTTGCTGGGCCAGTAATTGTGAGCCGGTACCGGAAAAAATTTTCGCAGATTGCATGGCTGAAAAATGTGCGGCGAAGATACAGATTCAGCCACCGCACTATCAAAAAATATTCCCCTGATTTTAACGCATTACCGCCGCTGTAGTCATTGAATTAGGTGCTCCGGATTTTTGAAGCGGTATTTTTTGTTCTTTTGCCAACTTAGTACCGTTGCTTTTGCAACTATAAAAAAGCGAAGAACAAATAAAAATGGAGAAAAAAAGTGCTACTACATAAACACCGATAAAAAAAAGAACGGGATGCAAAGCACCCATAGTTGTAAAGGTTTTGGTTTTCATAAACACCGATTTTAAGTTTTTTCAAAGGGTTGGATACTGAGCTAATTCTTATCATACCACTAAGTAGTATTGATAGGGATAAAATTATTGGCTAAATTGGTTGTATGCAAGAGAACAAGTACTCAATTAAGCAATGGGCAAAAGACGACCGCCCGAGAGAAAAATTACTATTTAATGGAGCTGAAAATCTGAGCCATTCAGAATTACTGGCCATTCTTATTCATAAGGGCACAAAAGAAAAAACAGCTGTTGACCTGGCAAAGGAAATATTGAAGCTGGGTAAGAATAACCTGAATGAATTAGGTAAACTTTCAGTAAAAGAATTAATGAAAATAAAAGGAATTGGTGAAGCTAAAGCTATCGCTATTGCAGCCGCATTGGAATTAGGAAGAAGAAGGCATGCTTCCTCATCACTTGAAAAATCAGTAGTGCAAAGCAGCGGTGATATTGCCAGGTATCTTCAAATCAAATTAAAAGATTATCGTCGTGAAGTGTTCGCCATTCTTTTTCTTAATCGGGCAAACAAAGTGAATCATTTTGAAATAATAAGCGAAGGTGGTATTACGGATACCATTGCCGATCCAAGAATTATTTTAAGAAAAGCGTTGGAAGAAAATGCGACCAGCATCATACTTTGCCATAACCATCCTTCCGGCAGTATAAAGCCAAGCAGAGCAGATGAAGAATTAACCAGTAAAATAAAAGAGGCTGCACGTTACTTCGACATTAAAGTGCTTGATCATGTTATTGTGAGTGAAGATGGGTATTATAGTTTTGCAGATGAAGGAATATTGTGAGTTGGGAGTCTTAAGTCGGAAGTCAGAATCAAGGAAGTATAGGTTCAAAAAACATTTATTATTATGGGTCATTATAAAGATCTGTTTGCATTTAAAAAAGGATATGAATTAGCAATGGAGGTTTTTATAATTTCAAAAAGATTCCCTCCTGAAGAAAAATATTCTTTAACTGATCAGATAAGAAGATCATCAAGATCAGTTTGTACGAATTTGGTTGAGGCATATAGAACAAGACGGTACAAAGATTATTTTATCAGTAAACTAAATGACTGTGAAACAGAGAATGCAGAAACGCAAGTCTGGCTTGATTTTTCATATGATTGCAAGTATATAATTACAGAAGAGTATAATCAACTTACGGCAAAGAATGATGAAGTGGGAAAACTTATCTGGTATATGATTAATAACCCTGACAAATTCATGTAATAGGTTCAGTTGGACTAAAGGCTCCCGACTAAAGACTCCCGACTGGTAATTGAATTTCTTCAAGGTCTTTAATAGTACCATTCAGTGCTTCGTACTTACCAATATTTTCAGTAATAGCTTTCATGAAGCGCTTGGCATGTTGTGGTGTAAGTATAATCCTTGATTTCACTTTACTCTTAGGTGTACCCGGCATCACATTTACAAAATCAATCACAAACTCAGCATGTGAATGAGTAATAATCGCCAGGTTGGCATAAGAACCTTCAGCTACTTCTTCAGAGATTTCTATGTTGAGTTGATTAGGGGGTTGATTTTGCTGATCCATGCTTGTTATTTTAAACAAATATAGATTAAAAAGAGACTGGCATGTCGGCAGCTTTTTTTCAAGGAAGATAACTACTGATTCAGAAATATTATAAGACTGGAAAGTAATAATTCATCTAATTTATCTTCATTATGCTGACTAAAAAAACCCTTTACTTTTTCTTTATCATCTGTTAATGCCTGTTTTATCGCCTTCTCTTTTAATTGAATTTTTTTATAAATATTTCCGCCTGATAATATATAATAATCATAACTGTCTGCATACTCATCATATTTATTACCTGATTGTATAAGTCCATTAGTGACAAAATCCGCTTTAACAAACTTTGTATTGATTGATTTGTATAAAGCATATTTTTTGTTCCCTCCATTTACAAGATTAACCAGGAATTTATTTTTATTAATTAAATCAATTTTTTCAAATCTCATCTCTCGTCCAAATTGATCTGTCATAGAATATGATCTGATAGCTATATAATCCACATCTATTACAGTTTGTTTATCCTGGGTAGCTATTAATTTACCCGTCATTTTATCATAATTAAATAAATAGTTATAGGTATTTATTTCCCGATTGGCGGTATCAATTAATTTTCCTTTTACCCAACTATCAAAAAGATAACGACTACCCACGGTGTTCTCTTTAATAGTAAAAACAGGTAACGAAGAACCCCGGTACAAATTTCCAGTTTCTGTCTTACTAAAATCCTGGAATGCGCTTGAAAGTGATTGCTGTTTAATGGTTTCATCTGCGCTACCACTATTATTGAGCGGGTTACTTTTTATCATAACTGCCCTGATCAGTTCTTCTTTCCGGGTTTTTTCTGACAATGACTCATAACCTGCTGCATTAATAATAAGAACTGCATCAGACTTTGCATTTATTTTAAAATACCCGAGACTATCGGTGACTGTTCCTTTTTCTTCTCCCTGAATAATAACAGATGCATCTTGTATCGGTTTATTTTTTTCATTTACTACAACCCCATGAATAATTTGCCTCTTTTTAGCAGAATCCAATTGAGCCTTGACGACAACAGAAATGCTAAAAAAAGAAAGCAAGAAAAAGAGGGGTTTTTTCATATCGGCTAATTTAAACACTGCTAATTTTAAAAACAAGGCCGCTTTAATGATTTTGAAAGTTGTTTTGAATACTTTGCATCTACAGATATTCTGCCCGAATGCATGTAACCCAAAGTGAATGAAAGAAAAAAAAAGACCGATATTTTTTCATGTTTAATTCCTTTTTAGCGTTGGTGAAGTTAAAAAAAACTGCCCTTTTCGAGGCAGTTTTTTAATGCTATCATTCAAATCTCTTATTGCTTAACAAAGTTGTCTATCACCGTACGAGTGTTACCTCCACTGTTAATTATTGCCATATAAATGCGAAAAGTAGAGCCTACATAATGATTAGCTGCGTTACCTCGAATTGTGGCTTCCACAAGCTTAGGTGCAGTAAGAAGAGTAAAGCTACCTGCAGCAATAGCTGCCACCGCATTAGCATCTAAAGACACATTAAAATTGCTGAGTACTCCTGCAGTATTAGTAAAAGATAAATTAACACCGACTCCAACAAATGTTTCCAGGTAGCTCTCAGGCAAAAGAATAGTAGTTGCTGTTATCGGAGCTATAACTATTGGTGCGCCAATAGTAACTGTTGAATTTGGAGCTGTAGTTGTATCTGCGACACCAATCCCGGTTGTATTCCACCGGTAAAAATCCTGTTTATAATTACCCGCTAAAGGGTTTCCAATTACATTATAGTATATGGTATTTTGGTTACTGCTCAAACTTTTCCCACCTCCATCAGTTATTGAAACTGGCAATAAATAGCTAACAGTGGGATCTAATTTATTTTGAAATATCCAAACAGTGGTTGTTCCATAGTGCTGTTGTCCTCCTGGAATTGTAACAGTATTACTTACAAACTTAAAGGCTCCAGCGGGAAACGGTTGAAAGTTTGTACCGTTAGCAGCATTATAGGCGGTAATAGCTGTATTGTCTAATCCGAGAGTAACAGTAACAGGACCACCATTGCTATTAGCAGAAGCAAGATCGGCTCTTGGAGTTAATTTGATAGTATCGGGTGATGATGTATTAACTAAAATATTAGAAGCTTTGAAATTTCCCAAACCAGAAGCCGTTAAGATTACTAAATCAGATGTCTTTGATAAATCGGTAAAATCTTTTGCCGATTTTACACAGCTTCCGATCATTTAATTTTAAAAACTTATATTTCATAATTTTTTTTTTACAATTATTAATTTTCAATCCTTATTATAGCATCCACCAAACTTTAGTAGTTGCGGTAACGCCCGCCGGTACGTTTTCTGCATTTACTTCAAATTCTCTTTGCGGGTAAAGAAGCCTTGTAGGCACTTTACCTGTTGAGAATGGACTGGTTGATAAAGGAACACCAGTTGGCAACCCCAAGCGGCGGTAATCATTATAAGCCTCCAACTCGTTAGTTAAGGTTAAGGCAACCCATTTTTGTCTTATTATTAAAGCAAGTTGTTCCTGAAAATTTGTAGTTGCGTCCCAGTTTACCTGTTTATCTCCAGCCTGAGAATAATAAGCAACCGCCTGAGCTTGTGTAAGACCTAAATAAATGAAAGATGCTTCGACACCTTTCTGATACAATGTTTTCGGGCTTCCGGAAATCCACCCTCTCAATGCTGCTTCTGCCTGAATAAAATAACTTTCTGCAGCCAGCATAACTGGAGCTGACTGACTAAAGGCTTTTAAAACGCCCGTGCCAAATTCAGAAGTTTTTGAATTAGGTATTCCCTGGTCGCCAAAATAATTTCCTTGGTAAGTTCCACCCGGCGATGAAGCGAATTTAAAAAATTTCCCAACACGGGGATCATTATGAGCAGTAAGAAAATCTATTACATACTGTCCTGCACGATAAAAATCCTGTGTATAGGTACCGGATGTATTGATGTTGGATCCCCAGAAAGGATTTGTCTTTCCTGCAGAATTTAAAAAACCCGGATTTACAGTCGCATCAACATCTAAAAACGCAGCTCCTGCTAATTTTGCTACTTCAGTTTGGATATAAGATGCCCGATCAGTTCTTTCACTTTGCCTCAGAAGCAATCTCAGTTTTACTGTATAAGCAAATTTCAACCACTTAGTGCCGTCGCCATGAAACAGGATGTCACCTGAGGCGAGTGTTCCTGTAGCCGTAGTTTTTAATAAAGCGATAGCCGTATCAATTTGTTTGCTGAGATCATCGTAAATTGCCTTGGCATCATCGTATTTTGGCTTGCTAGCTACCGTTCCCTGCAGAGCTTCTGAGTATGGTACATTATTATATAAATCCACAAGAGTTTGATAGTTATAAGCCTTCATTAAAGTACCTACGGCCGTATAAAATTTATTGCCAATCTGCGCACCTTTCTTTTGTACAAAATCATAATCTTCGAGGTTATCATATATATTTCCAAATGCGGCTGCTGCAAAATTATTAGTGATGGCGTAAGATATATTTTCTGTAGCAATCGCATAGTTACCACTATAAGATATATGCCCCAGCCACAAACCGGCAAAAGCAAAACGGGCATCCGCCGTAGGATTGCTATAAATAGCAGCAGTATTGTTTAATGCTGCCGGCAATACCAATGAAGGATCAGCTGAAGCTGTAGTGGGATTATTGGGATCCGTATTAATATCCAGCAGTTGCTTTTTGCAATTACTAAACAGTACTGCAAGAAACGCTACCGGTAGTATTTTTTTCAATAAGACTTTCATAATTAATTTCTTTAATTATTATAAATTAAAATGTAATGTTTAAGGTAGCTCCGAAAATACGCGTAGGAGGCGTTTCGAAAATACTATTTGAACCAATTGCATTTGAATTAAGATTATTTGTATCACTAAATTCCGGGTCAGTCCATACATTATCTTTAGGCCGGAACATAAACAGGTTTCTGCCAGACAATGTCAATGATGCTTGTTGAATTACTTTTAACTTGTCAATCCATTTTCTTGGTAAATCATAATTCAATGAGATTTCCCTTATTTTCCAGAAATCAGCACTATTCACATAATTTGAACCAGCCTGGTTCCATGTATTGGCCCAAAAACGCCAATTGGCATCCACTGTTGCAACAGAAGTATTAGGAATGTATTTACCGGTACCATCATCAATTACTGAATTAGGAATAACAAATGGCTGACGGCCTGTCTGTGCTGTATACCACGATATACCAGTAAAATCAAGACTGCTGCCAATGCTGTTGAATACTACTGCACCAAATCTTGCATCAGCCACGGCACTTAAGGTAAGACTCTTATAAGTAAAGGAAGTAGTCAAACCGATTTTTGTTGGTGCAACGGTAGTTCCCAAAGCAGCAAGGGGACCCGCTTTTGTTGGAAAGCCAGTATTTTTATCTACTATAATTCTGCCCTGATCGTCACGAACCCAATCAGTTGCTTTTACATAAGGATAAGGTTTGCCAGGAATTGCGTAGACAGAGTTGCCCAAAGAAATTTCTCCTCCTAAATCCTGTCCAACACGGTTTGTAATATGAGTAAAGTTGGCTGTCATGTTCCATTTTACAGGGCCAATATTCAACAATGGAGTTAATCTTAAGTCAAGCTCCCAACCCTTATTAGTCATGCTACCGAGGTTAATTGTAGCACTGGTGAAGCCGGTAGCAGAAGAAATTTGCGAAGGAATTGTCTGGTTAGTTGTTTTAGTATTAAAGTAAGTAGCAGTGAAATAGATCCTGTTTTTCAGGAAGCCTAATTCCAAACCTACTTCCTGTTCTTTAGTAAACTCAGGTTTCAAACCGGGATTAGCAAAGTTATTACTGATCGTAAATCCTGCCTGTGCTCCATAAGGAAAACCTCCGCTAACAAATGCGAGATTATCTAATTGGTATGGATCAATACTTACCTGGCCTACTTTAGAATAAGCGCCTCTTAATTTACCAAGACTTAAAATTTTACTGTTTTTGAAAAAAGGAATAGCGTCAGAAAACACAAAGGAAAGGTCGCCACTCTCATAGAAGAATGACCTGTTTGCCGGAGCTAATTTAGAATTCCAGTCATTTCTGCCAGTACCATGTAAGAACAGATAATTTCTAAATCCAACAGTTAAATCCCCAAAAACACCAAGCAAGCCTTCTTCTCTCACTCCTTCATTAACTGTGGGCTCTCCCTGCCGGTAATTAATATTATATAAACCCGGAATAATTAAACTGCCCGTTGCATCTGCAATGAATCTTTCTTTTCTTTTATTAACCGAATTACCAACAATCAACTTTGTTGTAAAATCACCAAAACTTTTTTTGGCCGTTAATAATGCATCTCCGCTAATTCTATTACTATAAGATAATATATCAGTTAAAGATGGTTGTAAAACTTTTACGCTGGAAGGGATAGCACCTGCTTGCCAGGGATCTGTTTGTTCGTAGGCCCCAAATACAAAACCTCCTTTCGTTGCTTTGAAACTTTGGTCATTACGGGAATAACCGACCGTATAAGAAGCTTCCAACCAATTTGTAATTTGAAGCGATAATCTTACGTTACCGACAAAGTTGTTATTTCGGGTAACATTTCTTGCTTGATCAATTTGCCACCATGGATTACCATAATATGCATTAAAATATCCATTCGGGTTAGCAAAAGGATCAGTTCTCCAGTTTTTGAACTTACGTAAATCAACATGCTGGGGTGAATTAATAACTGTCCAGTAAACAGGTCTGTCCTGGAAGTATGAACCACCCGCCTGGTCAATTTTTTCTAAGGAATAAGAGGTGCTGTAATCAACCTGGAATTTACCATATTGTTTCATTCCATTTATACGAAGATTGTTCCTGCCTGATTTATCTCCCGGAACTATTCCGTGTACATCTACATTTTGAAAGCTCATATAGAAAAGACTATTGGCATCACCGGAAGAAAAAGAAACATTATTTTGATAGGTTACTCCTTTATCAAAAAATTTACGTTTACCATTTTTAACAGCTGAATAAGGAACCATATTAGTAGAATCAAAAAAAGTTCCATCCGCACGATAAATACGAACAGGACCTCCCAGGGGTACTAACTGACCATTATATTCTGGCCCATAGCTTTGATTTTCGTATGGATAATATACTTTAATAGGGTCCTCGGGAAAATGTACAGCCAAATAATCATCATATCCTTCTCCGCCATAGCTTCCAAAACGATCCTGGAGCTTGGGCATATAAGATATTGTTTCCATCTGAACAGTGCTGCTGAAAGTAATCCTGGGTTTTCCTCTTGTACCTCTTTTGGTAGTAACTACTAATACACCGTTAGAAGCATTAGATCCATAGATTGCAGAAGCCGAAGCACCTTTTAATACGTTCATGCTTTCTATATCATTTGGGTTTATCCGGGCTAAATAAGCGTTATCAACCTGCACATTATCAACAATGATTAATGCCTGGTTGTTACCCAAAATAGATCTGTTACCTCTTAATGTAACTCTCACAGTTGGGTTTACACTATTGTCAGCTGTTTGAATTTGTAAACCGGAAACCTTACCAGTTAGCCCCGTAACGGGATTAATAACTTTTGCCTGGTTAAGCTCATTACCCGTTACTATTGCTGCAGAATATCCAATTTCTCTGGGTTGTTTTCTTACACCAAGCGCTGTCACTATAACTTCCGTACCTGTAGTAATAGTTCTTTTAACCGCAATACTAATTGTATTTCCTGCTCCTACCGGTGACTCAGTAGTTTCAATACCAGCACCTGATACGACCAATATGTCGCCGGTTTTGGCAGAAATAAAGAATCTCCCATAGGTATCCGCAGCAACACCTGAACGGGTATTTTTTATTCTTATGGAAGCGCCGGGCAGAGCGTCGCCCTTTTCGTCAACGACAGTACCTGAAATGGTACGATTTTGTGCAGATGCTAATGTGCAAAGCAGCATCAGCACTGTAAGCAGTGATGCAAATTTTCTCATGTTAACGTCAATTTTTAAATTTAAGAGACATGTTTTCTCAAAAAAAACAGATATTCCAAAGGGAATAGAATTACAAAAGACAGCCTTACCTTTTAAAATGCTGCCGCAAAATAAAGAATTTTCTAACAAATTGTTAAATGAAAAAAATATTGGCTTTAATTATTATTGATTTGATTATTCTATCTTAACTCAAATCCAATTTAATTAATAATCATCCCATATGGAAAAATTCAAATAAGCAGTTAGTCTGGTCAATCGGTTATTGGGAGGTATTATAGTGACAAAGCGATTTTAAAAATTGCTGCGCAAGATTAAAAATTTTTTTAAGCCTTTTTAGAAAAATGTTAGAACCATTTTAAAATAGCCTGCGAACCTGCAATTTTATTTCACTGCGGTGATTCCCCTGAATTTCATCAAGCCCGCTGCCAATTGTTTTTTTATCACGGTAAATTGTTTGTGCCCAGCGCAACCATAAAGAAAGTTTTTTATTTACATCATAGTTAAGTGTAAAGTAATAACGAAAGCCTTTATCAAAAAAAGCAGGAATAGAGTAACTATAAAGCACATCGTTTTCATAGGCATAAATCCGGGAGTTATAGCCATTAGTTTCAAAATACTGTAAACGCAACACTCCTGAATAAGAAACAAGCAATGGTTTATAAATGAAATCAACAAAACTGAGAAAGCCTGTCTCTTTATTCACACCTATATTATCATACCACAATAATTCAACACGATTACGTAAGGCAATAGCTGTATTAAGCTTATAGCTAACCTGTAGCCTCCAGTTTTGCCGTGGCAACGCAACGAGATAATTGGTAACTGTTGTGTTATCTGTTTGATTGGCCTGTTTGGACTCATTTCTGAATTTTGTATAAATCTCTACTTGCTTATTTGGTGTATAAGTTAATTGAGCTAAAAAATTTCTGCCATAGCCTGGAGCATCTACCAAATATTTTAACCAGGGAAATTTATAAACATCACCATAAGCATCCAATCGCCAGGCTGATGCAGGGCGAATAGTAATACCTGCATAAAAACCGGTTTCATTGGTTGGATAAGTATTTTCTGTAAATGCATTTCCATTAATAGATTGATAGGCCGCACTTATTGTTCGCTGTACAAAAGAAATATCTACCCTCGGATCAACACTCAGCAATAGCCCGTTTATGAAAGCCTTGTTGAAATTTTTATCGACAGCAGCTTCACCAAAAAAATGAAAGTTTTTATAAGTATAACTATAATCAATACTGAAGTTGTGCCAATTCTTTCCGCTGATTGCATACAGGTTATATGGTTCATCTCTTTTTTGAACCGGCAAAGAAAAATTATAATAAACCCCATTTATCCCCACATGCCAGCGATTGCCTCTATATGTTACGTTGCCTCCGAAAGTTGTTTGTGTCAGATTATTTCTGTCCTCATTTTCACTGTTAGTGCGGTGATAACCTGAGGTAAGAAAAGAAGAAATAAAATCTTCATTATTCACGGTATCGGCTACAAAGTTTGCGCTAAGTTTTCTTATAGAGACAAAAGCTGTCGCTTCTGCTTTTCCTTTTTGAATAGTAATTCCTGCGCCACGATGAAAATAAAATTCACCTGCTGAACTATAAGGCCTGAGAATGGACGACTGTCGCTTTACTCCCATTACATCAGCACTTTTTTTAAATGCAAGACTTTGCCATTGTATCAAACCCTGGCCCATATTCACCGTAAAATCGCCTAATGCCAATGATTGAATGATGCCAATCTTTCTTGCAAAAAAATGAAACGAATAAAAATCAAAGCCTTTCTTTTGAACACCTTTAAAAAACTGCTCCCCGGCATCTTTATCACCAACCAGCCCGTATTGCAATAAATTTTTATAAGTATAACGGTAACGAAATAAAATTCTTTGCGGACTACCAATATATTTTGTTCCGGATGTTGATTTATTAAAACCATCTGATTTTTCCAATACCTGCGATACACGTAATAATAAACTATGATCGCCACCCCGAAATCTTTGGCCCGCTTCTTTTGTCAAAGAAAACGGAGTAGCAATGGCAACGAAAGGCAATAGCTTATGTATTGTACTTACATCCCATGCGGGCACTGCCTGTAATTCATAAATGCTGATAAACTTTCCAAATATGTTGCGATAAGATATAAGATTTTCTATTTGCAGATCGGTTACAATTCTCAATCGCTTCAATTCATCTGCATCGGCCGTATTCAGGTTGATTGGATTTTTTTTGAACTGCTCCAGGTCCTGCAGATAAGAATCATCTTCCGTTTCGGCTTGGTCTGCATCCGTTTGATTTTCTAATTGCTGTTCCGCTGTGGCAGGTATATCCTGCCCCGATCCCCTGAAGGGAATCAAGGAAAATCCTAAACTAAAACCAATAAATATGATGAAAAGTTTTTTCAATTTTCTTTTTTATTAAAATTGAATAGTAGCATAAGGCCCGGGGTAATACCTAATTGAGGGTGATAGCTTGTGGTTACATCAATCCGGAAAGATTTTATATTAAAACCCAATCCAAACCATGCCGATGAGGTAGCTGTTGACATACCAATTCTTGCAAGCAACTGCGGAAGAAATTTATATTGCATGCCTGCGTTTACATTCACAGGCTGATTCTCTTCTTTCTCTATTTCAGCACTGACGAAAAATTTTTCGGAAGCATCATACCCCAATCCAATGGTATAAACAGATGATAATTTTTCCTGCTGGTCTTTACCAAATTTTCCTCCTGCCGGGTTGGAAACATGCACACCAGCATGAAGTTTTTCTGATATATGCATAACAGCTCCTAACTCAAAACTAATAGCTGATGCATTTCCATAACCGGCAATACGAATGCCATGATAATTGAATTGAGCACCGATGTCAACTTTATTTCCAAGCTTTCTGCCATAAGCAAGGCCAAG
>WNFM01004622.1_pt1 | contig 12842 bp, 9 predicted proteins | sample 5400271 | NCBI WGS metagenome assembly WNFM01 (sample SAMN13153352, study PRJNA577476) | soil metagenome | isolation source: 60 cm saprolite on Douglas fir-dominated hillslope | place: USA:California | collected 2013-09-17 | reverse complement strand
GTCTTGAAGGCGCTTCAGGCCCGGCCCGGGGTGGACCTGTTGACGGCCCCCAAAGTCACAACTCTGAGCGGACGGCAAGCACAGATTAAAATCGTGGATGTCAGATACATTGTGACCGACCTCAATATTACCACCAATACCAGCACGAACGCCACGGGAAACGTGCCATCGACCGTCTTTCAGCCGATTACCGAGCGGATGGAGTTTGGTCCCCTGATTGATGTGGTGCCCTACGTTTTGGCAGACGGTCACACCATCCAAATGACTGTCATTTCTTCCATCAAGGAGTTTCTGGGCTACGAGGATGCTCCGGGGTTTATGGCCGTCGTTCGGGAAGGCAAGGGGGCGAATGGTTCGGCGGCGCAGAAGACAGCAGCCACTCCGCTGCCGAAATTCCGTGAGCGTCAAATAGTGACCACCGGGAGCGTTTGGAATGGGCAGACCCTCGTGCTGGCCGGCGGGTCATTCACCGAGACAGTAAAGACGAAGGACAAGGTGCCGGTCCTGGGTGATTTGCCGCTGGTGGGCGCGCTTTTCCGGAAGGAGTCCTCGGGGGTGAAGCGGAAGAGGCTGCTCATCTTCATCACGCCCACGCTGATTGACCCAGCCGGCAACCGGATTCAGTCGCAGGCCAAAATGCCGTTTGCAAAGTAGGGCGGCAAAAGCCCGAAATCCGAATCCCGAAATCCGAAGGAAGCCCGAAGACCGAAACCCGAAGGCCCGTGTTGGCGATGGTTGTTCATTTCGGATTTCGGTCTTCGGATTTCTTTCGGATTTCGGATTTCGGCATTCGGATTTACCCATGCAACCGCAGCGTAGTCCAGCCACAAAGCGGCAGTGTGCGACATTGGCGCAGTCTGCCTACTGGGCGTTGAAGCCGCCCACTGCCGGACAGCTCCACCGGTTGCCTGAGCGGGCTCGGGCCCAGACTCGGACAGGCTCCTTCACCGAAATCGGCGCATCGTAGAGGCGGGCTTGAGCGGAAACGGCGCCGCCAGGCGCGCGCGGGTCGGTTCCGTCCAGCGTGTAATAGATTTTCCCGGACGGGGCGCGCAGGATCAGGGCGTCCTTGGAGCGGCTCTCCCGGCTGAACGAGGGGGCGGCCAGAAATTGCTTATCGATCCAGGCGAGGCGGGACTGAATCCATTGTTTCATCCACGTCACTTCTTCGTCGTAGCTCTGGCCCACGTACCAGTTGGGATGAACATACCGGCCCATGATCGGCCAGCGCTTGAAATTCCTGGCCTGGGATTCGTTCAGCAGGGCGGCCAATTGGTCCACCCGCCCGAGGACGTTCGAGGCTGCAAAGACGTTCGTGCGCAACACGCCCCAGCGGTCAGTGTACCTTTGTTCAAAATCGGGGTCCTCAAAGAGCCGGGTGTACCAAAGATATTCACCGTCATACAAGTGGGTCGTGTACCAACCCTCGGGCTTCCAGCCGTCTTTGCCATTGGCGTTGCCAAAGCTCAGGTTCCAATCCCAGATCGGTTCCATTTTGAGTTTGCCGCCCCGGTCTTTGTGCAAAAAATTGCTGAAGCGGATGCCATCGACGTTCTTGGTCATTTCCACGATCCAATGCTGGTCGATGAAGGAATCGACATCGATATACGCGGCGTAACCGCGCGACGGGTCTTTGAAATTGGGGCCGTAGAGGGCGGCCTCAAACTGGTTCAAATAGCGCGTTAGCCAGAGCTTTTGCTGCGGGGTCAACTCCTCTGCTTTGGGGTCCACGTAAAAGAAATGGTTCCCCCGGCCGGTCATGAAACCGGGCTTGCCCTTGTCGAAATGGTCCTTCTTGAAAATGTAACCGCCGCTGATGTTCGGCTCGGTGTTGTCCCCCGGTTCGAGCTTGGCGACGTTGACCCGGCTTTTGCTCCGCTTAATTTTCTCCTCAAGGACATAGACGCCCATATAACTCCGCATGGAAAGTTTGCCGCCGGTGCGGCTCACGAACAGTTCGACGAATTTCGTCCGAGGCGCGTAGTGGCCCATCTTCGCGCTCAGCTCATAAGCCAGCACATCGCGCATCAACGTCTTGTCCGGGTAAGGAGCATAGAGAATCCATTCAGATTCCTTGGGAAACCCCAGGATGGGGACCTTCAATGACGTGCCGGCGTCATCCCGGACGTGCAACGTGAATGAACTCTTGCGGTACTCCAGGGAGCTGCGGCCCCGAACATGCAGGGTGCCGCGGCCGGCAAAATCAACCGCCCCGGCCATCGAACAGCGGCTGCCGGAAGGCTTGACGAACGTGGCGGAGACAGGCGTTTTGGCGTCCCGCGAAACATAACCCCCAAAAGTGTTGAGGATGACCAGCGGCAGATTGGAACTAAAATGAGCCAGGTTCTCATCCAGCAAGGTGTAGGTTTGTGATATGGTTGGACCGGGCGACAACCCGCGTCCGAACACCTTGGCTTTGAGCAGCGTGGTCCCGGTGATGGTGAGCGCTTCTGAGAAAAGCGCTGAGGATTCAATCGGTTCAGAGCCGTCGAGGGTGTAACGAATCGCCCCCCCGCCGCTCGCCGTCAGGCGGACTTTTAAATCATTGGTATAAACTCCGCCGGGCGCGGAAAACTGTGGCGCCGGGGACAACCCTTGCCCCGGTTCCTTGGGCGCGTTCGCGGCGACGGCCTGGAGGACGACAACACATGCGGCAGCGATCCCCGCCCCTTGCCTCAATGTTTTCAGGGCCGTCATCGCTTTCCTGGAGCCAATTGCAATCGTTGCCGCACGACCCGATGACCCTAAGGCAAAGCCGGTTCTTTTCAACCCCAAAAGGAAACTCAGAAACTCACCGCGCGTTTAATCCTGAAATCGCTAATCACTGAAACACAGCAGACCAGCTAATCGCCATCAAGACGTAGCGCCGCTCCCGCAAATTTCTTGCCTCAAACCTGGACGTCAATCCTTTTGGCCCGTGTCCCGTCGGCGTCGGAGAATAAGCTGCAGTTCAGCCAGAACCTCGAGATCCTTGACCCGACCCGCGGCGCGTTTCAGCTCGATGAGCTTCTCCAATTTCACGATGCGAAACCGGCACCCGAATCCCGACACCTCCACCGAGTGTGGCAGCAGGTCGTCGTAAGCGCCGCCGCCGGCGACTTCGCCGAGCAGATCCAAATCGCCAAAGGCGGTGTCGAGCGTGAAGTTAAGTCCGTTGCGGATCGTTGCAAAGTCCCACCTGAAGGGGAGACCCGGCGGCGCGCCTCGAAGATATGGAGAATGCCGCGCCAGGCAGTTTGCCACACGTTTGAGATTTTCCCTTGTGCGGCGGTAAACGATATCGAGGTCGAGCGTGCTGCGCGGGGAGCCGTGGAGCGAGGCCGCCACACCGCCCACAACGATGAACTCGACTCCCTCCTCGGTGAGCACGGCAAGGGCCTTCTCGAAGTCGGTGATCATTGCTCTTGGGATGCGTTTGCGGCGAGCGGACGGAATTTGCGGAGGAAGTTGGCGGCCTTGACCAACTGCTGTGCCCGTTCGGCCACGCTTAGGCGCAGGGTCCGATCCAGCAGCGTAACATCGAGGTCCTTCTTGTAGGCCTCGATAACCGGGTCCAAAAACAGCGGGTCAAACGGCTCCGAGTCGTTCAACTCCTCTGCCTCGGGCCTCTTTTCTCGATCCGATTCCGAGTTGCTCATGGAAGTCAGTTAATCAGATTTGACTAGCTGTCGCAATGCCGCAAACGTCTAACTCGGATCTGCCTCGCTATTCAAAAAATTCAACCGTTGGGTGGAGTCCGCGGTCGCAGCAAATCCTTGGCATTTCGTGGTTCCAACCGCTCTTTCTGGAGCTAGTTGGCCGTGGTTCGTTTCAACCACTTCTGGAATTGCGGGTTCTCATAGACTCGTTTCGCGAGCAACTCGTAACCTTCGGTGAGGGGATGGCTGGCGTCGGCGTAAAGGGGACTCGGCAGCAGCTCCGGAACGAGATGAGGGATTTGGTTTTGCGAGAGCCAAGCGTCGATTCCATCGCGCAGTTTGCGGAAAGCCGCCCGGTTGTCTTCAGGCATGATGTGCTCGTTGAAAGGTCCCATTACGACCAGAACATCGTTGCCGCGCTCGCGCAGAATCCCGACCAACCGCTGAAAGGCCTGCCACTGAAGGGAGGAGTCCAGGCCCACCCAGTCGAAGTGAGTACTGGCGCCCTCGGCCCAGCGTTTGTGCCGGGAGCTGCGGGGGCCGCGTTGCGGGTCGTCCAGCGGACCGGAGGGCAAGCGGAGCGTGATTTGGGCGAGCGGGTTCTTGAAAGCGTTGGGGTAACGTGGCGGGTCACTCCCATCGTCAGCCAGCGTCCAAGCGAGCACACTCTGCTGCCCGAAATAAGCGTTCTGCAAGTGGCTGCCCCAGGCCAGAAAGCGGCTCTGACGCTCGACGAGCGCGGTCAAACGTTCGTTGGCATCGGCCTTGTAGCAAGGGATGCGCGGAAAAAACTGCGGCACGAGCCGGGAATGGTTGAACGGCTCTTCTTTGTCCGTGCTCAGATCCGCCTTTGGGCTGCTCATCCAGAGGACGTTGCAGTGGAGGATCACTTTCTGGCCGCGCAGCGGCTGGCCGTAGTAGTGAATCAAGCCGTCGAGCGCGAGCGGGAAAAGGCCGTTCACACCCGCGTTGATGAACCAATCCTTTTCCCCGGCCTCGCGGTTCAAGAAGTGCGACCAGGTGCCGTCCGGCAACACGTATTCGCCCCACACGACCGAATCGCCAAGTACGATGACCCGTTTGGAATCGGCAACCTGCGCTAACCGCCGTTGGTATAGCCAATAGTCTTTGCTCAGTGGATAAGGAATCCGGTAGTCGGGCCCTGTCTCGAATCGCTCGATTTTTTCCCAGACCCGCGGCGTCAGCAGCATGAACAGCCACAGGAGAACCAGCGCAGCGAGCCACTGCCGGCCATCGAGCCGCACCTCGTTCACTCCGAAGGGAACCTCCCACTGGGCGGCTTTGGTCGCGCGTGCGGCCGGGGTGGTTGTGACTGGCGATGAATCGGATTGCATATCAAAACTGGAAATAAATAAAAGCCCCTCCACCCGAGGAGCAAAGGCAGAGGTAAACCACCAGCAGCACCGCCAGGGCCACGCGTACGAACCCCGTTCTCAGCACCGCCCGCAACTGCGACTCATACAGGAATTCGTAGAGCCATACCACCGCCACCAACGCCACCATCAGCACCGGGATTTGCGGATCCTGCCAGGCAGCCGTAAAGATGCGCTGGACGATCAGCAGGGCGTCATGGAGCGAATCGGCGCGAAAGAAAATCCAGGCAAAAGAGGCGAACAGGAACACCCCCGCCTGCTTGAGCAGCTTCGGAACCCGCTCGCGATAAAAGGCGGACCGCTCCAGTTCGCGCGTCACGAGGACCCCCAGGCCGTGCAGAATTCCCCAGATAACAAACGTCCAGGCCGCGCCATGCCAGATGCCGGAGATGAAAAAGGTGAGCAACAGATTTCGGTAAGTGTTGAACGCGCCGTTCCGGTTGCCGCCGAGGGGGATATAGACGTAATCCCGGAACCAGGAGGAAAGGCTGATGTGCCAGCGCGTCCAGAATTCACCCAGGCTGGTAGCCAGATACGGGTTGTTGAAGTTGAGGATCAGATTGAAGCCCATCAGCTTGGCGATGCCCCGGGCCATGTCCGTGTAGCCGCTGAAGTCGAAAAAGATCTGCCAGCCAAACGCGACGGTCGCCATGATCAGCGTTGGAGCGCCGAAGGCGGCCGGGCGATCATAAACACGCTCAACGTAAAATGAGAGGTAGTTGGCCAGCGCCAGTTTCTTGAACAAGCCCACCAGGAAGAGCAGGCGGATCGGGGGGAATTGGTGAAACTGAGGCAGGAGATGTCTGGCCCGCTCAATCGGGCCGGCCATCAGTTGGGGAAAAAAGCAAACAAACGTCGCAAAGCGAAGAAAGTTCCGCTCGCGCTGCACGTTTCCCAGGTAGAAGTCGATCGTGTAGCTCATCGACTGGAAAGTGAAGAAGGAGATGCCAACGGGCAGCAGGTAGGCAGCGCCGTAAGGCATGAGGGTGGAAGGATCGGGCAAATGCGCCGAAGCGTGAAGCCAGGAAAAAAGCGCGTTCAGGTTCTCCACCAGAAAACGGGCGTATTTGAAGAAAAGCAGCAGGGCGAGATTGTTGAACAGGCTGATGATCAGCCAGATTCGGCGGCTGCTAAACAGCGCCCCCAAGGCCATCAGGAACACCAGCAAGCCGAGGACAGCCATCGCCGGGCGCAGGGTCTTGGGGCCGGCCAGGGCGATCATGAGAATTCCAATTGCCGCCGCCACTGAGCCCGCGAACGCCCCTCGCAGAAACCGATCCTCGAACCGCAGCCGGGTCAGGCGCGGCAGCACGTCCACCTTGGTTCGCTCACGCGGACAGTGGTCCATCAGCGCCACCAGCGAATAATCGAGGGCGGTGGAATAAAACACGAGCAACAGATAATACGGATTCCACCAGCCGTAGAAAAAGTAAGAGGCCACCGCCAGCCAGGGAAGCCAGAGCCGTGTTTTTCGCAACGCGAAGAACACCGGCAGCACAATCAGCAGAAATGCTAGGAACGGCCAGGTGTGGAAAAGCATTGGTCATTTTCTAATTTCTTCCGGCAGCGCTCGGCGCACGCAACGGAAGCCGCAGTAATCGGTGAAGAAACACGCATCGGTGTCGCCCGTCCGCTGGCCTTGGCGAAACGTGGCCCGGCACATCTCGGCGCTGGCTCTCCAGTTGCCCCCGCGCATGACCCGCTTGACATCCTTGCCTGGGCTTGGCGGACCGAGCGGGTCGCGCGGAGGACTCTCACGGTAATAAGACGGGCTATAGACATCTTCGCACCATTCGGAGACGTTGCCGTAAAGGTCGTAAATTCCCCAGCGGTTTGGTTTTTTTTGGCCCACCGCATGGGTCTTCTGATCGGCGTTGCCGGTGAACCAGGCATACTGCCGGAGTTTGTCGGGCTGGCCGAATTCATAAGGGCTGTCTGACCCCGCCCGACAGGCGTATTCCCACTCGGCCTCAGTAGGCAGTCGATAACCGCTGGCCGCGAAATCGCAGTCCCAGTCGGCGGTCTTCTCGTCGTAGCATGGCTTCAAGCCCTCCAGCAGCGAACGCTCGTTGCAATACTGCTTGGCGTCGCGCCAGCGGACGCGCTCGACCGGTTTCTTGGGGCTGTCCTGCCAGTGGGACGGGTTGGGCATTTGCGCTTTGGCAAACATCTCATGCGTGACCTCGAATTTGTCGATCAGAAAACCACTGACCTGAATCTTGTGCGGCGGGGCCTCGTCAGGATTGCCCTGGCTGCTCCCCATCAGGAACTCTCCTCCGGGCAGGGACGCCATCTCGATCCCGGACTTGGTGATTATTTCGATGGGGGCGCCGGTTTCGGCTTTAGGCTGATTAGCGGCAGCACCATGTTTGTCCGCCGACTGAGGATTGGGTTCAGATTTTTGGCATGAGACTATCAGGACGCTCAGGGCCGCCAGGATGAGAACATCAAATAACCTCTTCATGCCAGGGATTTTGAACCACGGAGAAACGAAGGGACACAGAGATTGGGAAAAGAATTTCCCTAGACTTTTATCCATGAAAATCTCCTCCGTCCGGGCAAGTTTTCTTATCGCAGAGGCCATGACCGATGTAACTCATTTAACTCATTTAACCCATTTAACATACTTAACCCATTGGTTGCGGCGTTCAGGCACCCTCTGTTCCTTCTTTCCCCTGTGGTTTCGCAGCTCAAGCTTAGTTGTGGTCCGTTCGATGGGGCCGGAACCAGGCCGGTTCCTTGTTGCTGCATCCGTTGGTCGTGAGCATGGTGAAATCGTCTGTGGTCGCGTGGTTGAGGTCCAGGATGCCGTCGCGTTCCGCGGAAACCGCACAGAGATTCCAGCCTGCGGCATGGACACCGACCAGTCCGCACGATCCCGAAAAGGTGCCAGTCTTGGTTGGGTCCCCCTTGCCGGCAGGGCCGCGGCTGAAACAGAGGAACTGGCTGTCCGGCGACCAGTCAACGTGGATGATCCGGTTCTGTTCATCCCGGATGCGCAAGCGCGGGGGGCCGACCGTGGGATGATCCGAGTCAAAGCTGATCGGAGCCACCGCTATTTCGTAGTCCCCCGCTCCCCAAGCGAGTTGACGGCCATCCGGACTCAACCAGGGGCGACAACCGGGGATGTTCAGGTTGAACGTCTTCGCCCCGAGCGCTTCAATCACTAGAATCCCATGGTCTATCCCCATGCCGGCGTGAACGCTGGACACGATCCAGCGGCCATTCGGAGCGAAGCAAGGATTGTAAAGGTGGTGGAGGCTGGCGCTGTGAGGGTGCGGCTCGGTGTTGCCGGTGGTGAGATCGTAAAAACTCATGCCTTTGGTGTAATAATCAATCACGTTGAATTTGGGGTATTCCTGCGGCAAAAACCCGATCACCTTGCTGTCCGGCCCCCAGAACGGCTCCCGCGCATAATCAGCGATCTTCTTCCGGTTCTGGCCGTTGATGTCCATCAGCCAAAGACTGCGGATCGTCTCCCGTCCCTCCCCTTCATCGACCGAGAAACAAATCTTTGTGCCATCGGGCGAAACTTGGGGATAATGCTCGTGCGCCTTGGGTGTGCGGGTGAGGTTGATCGGCTCGGAGCCGTCGGCGTTCATAATGAAAATCTCCCAGTTATCGTTCACATAACGCTCATAGGCGATCTTGAATGGGAGCGACTTCAACTTTTCTTGGAGTGATACTCCCGCCGCCAAGGCGGCCGTGGCGAACAGGCACAGGGCGGTCAGCATCTGCCGCTTCGCTGCTGGGGACGGGGCGCGGGATTTATCCCCCAAGAACGTGCGCATCGCAGAAACGCGCTCGCAAATCCCGAGCCTTCTTCGCCAGCCCAGGCTCCTGCGGACTAAAGTCCGCGCTCCTCTCGAATGCAGGCCGGTGTGGAGCGTGAGCTCCGGCCTCCCCAGTAATTGACTAAAAACCCTCATCTACTCCTTCGCTTTTCGACGAGGTCCGCACCAGGCGGGTTCCTTGTTGCTGAACCCGTTGGTGGTCAACATCGTAAAATCCTCTTCGCTGGCGCGGTTGAGGTCCAAGATTCCTTCCCGCTCGGCGGACACCGTGCAAACGTTCCAGCCCGCCGCATGTACTCCCACGATCTCGCAGGCAGCCTGAAAAGTCCCCGGTTTGCTCAGATCCCCCTTGCCCTCCGGTCCGCGGCTGAAGCAGAGGAGCCGGCTGTCTGGCGACCAATCAACGTGATAAATCTTGTTCTTTTCGTCCAGGATGCGCACGCGGCGGGGTCCCACCGCAGGCTCATCCGAGTCCAGGTTGATCGGCGCGGCGGCGAGTTCGTGGTCTCCCGGCCCCCAGGCAATTTGCTGGCCGTCGGGACTCAGGCAGGGGCGGCATCCGGGAATCTTGAGGTTGATGATTTTGTTGCCATGCGCCTCGATGAGGAGGATGCCGTGGCCCACCCCCATGCCGGCGTGGACCGTGGCCGCAATCCATTTGCCATTCGGGGCGAAGCAAGGATTGTAGAGGTGGTGCAGGTTCGTGCTGTTGGGATGCGGCTCGGTCTTGCCGGTGGCGAGATCGTAATAGCTCATGCCTTTGGTGTAATAATCGATCACGTTGAACTTTGGATATTCCTGCGGCAAAAACCCGATCACTTTGCTGTCCGGCCCCCAGAAAGGCTCCCGCGCATACTCGGCAATCTTCTTCCGGTTCCGGCCATCGATGTCCATCATGCACAAGCTGCGGATCGTCTCCCGCCCTTCCCCTTCATCGACCGAGAAGCAAATCTTGGTGCCGTCGGGCGATACTTGGGGATAATGCTCATGAACTCCGGGCGTGCTGGTCAGGTTCACCGGGTCCGAGCCGTCCGGGTTCATGACGAAGATTTCCCAGTTGTCGTTGACGTAACACTCGTAGGCGATCTTGAAAGGGATCGACTTCAAGCGTTCGCGAAACGGGGCCGGCGTGTCCGCGGCCCGCAGCGTGACGAGACTAATGCCGGTGAGAAAGGCGGCGAAGAAGGATCGCTTCGTGATCCAACGTCCGCCTGGAGCCTGGAAGCCATGTCGGTTGCGCATGATCCTAAGCTAAGGCCTGGCGGGCGTTCACTCAAGCCTGAACGGAAGGGGGGCACGACTCTTGGAAGGACAAGTTCCACGAGTCCCCATTTTCTTGGGAGATCAGGGACTCGTAGAACTCGCCCTTCCGAGGCCAGAGTGTTCCCAATTGCCATGAGGAGAACTTTCGGCGCGCCACTCGCCCAGGTTGATCTCAATCATCAGCTGTTTGCCCGGCAGTTTGAATCGCGCACCCGAACGAAGGATGCAAGAAGCGTGCGCCGGGCCGCTGACCAACACTGCGTTGAGGGGATCCCCGTCCAAATCGCTGTCGCTGGCCAGCATGCCCGGCGCGGAAATCGCGACGACCTTGTCTTCTTTGATGATGCAGGCAGTCACGCCGGAACTACCCAGACAACAAGCCACACCGCATGCCCGAAGCTGTAGCTGGCGCCGCCCGAAACTCGCCGGTGGTTCCATGTTCTTTAATCGGCCTTGATCGACCCAATTGCAAGCGAGCGGCGGGTGGTTTTCTACGAAAGCTTGTCCCCGTAAAAACACCACGAGCGTTTAGGGGAATTACGGTGGATCAAGGGAGCACGATAATGCGGTAAAAACGCTGGCCCGGAGTGCTGCTCGTGTCGGTTTTCACGGCGGTTTCCGCCGAGGCCGTCACATCCCCCGGCAGATCGTTCCATGCCGCTTCGTTGAGGTCGGCTTTGTATTGGACACGGTATTGGGTCCCCGGAATCGCCGTCCAGGAGAGGCTCACGGTTCCACTCGGCGACACCATCGAGGTCATGGCCGGAGGACTCACCACTACCACCGAAAAAGTCCTTGCGTCGCTGAGCGGAGGGACCCCGTTGTCGGTCACCAGCACGGTGATCAGGTTGGTCCTGTTGATCTCTTCGGGGGCGGGCGTCCAGGTGAACACGCCGCTGGCCGAATCGATGGCCGCTCCTGGCGGTGCGTTGCTCAAGCTGTAGGTGAGGAGATTCGGGGGCAAATCCGCATCCGTGGCTGTGTTAGTAATGGCCAGCGCCGTCCCTTGATGGATTCTCTGGTCCGGTATCGGCGCGAGCACCGGCGGGTGATTGACGGGGAGAACAGTCAGAAGGAAACTGCGGCTGGCCGTCCCGCCATCCCCATCGGCGACGGTAATGACGATGGTGGCAGTGCCGTTCCGGCCGGTCAAAGGCGCCAAGGTCAGGCTTCGATTAGAACCGCTGCCTCCGAAAAAGATATTCTCCTCCGTAATCAAGTTCGTGTTCGAAGAACTGTCGGAGAGACGAAGGCTGCCGGCGGCGGTTTCCAGGTCTCCAACCGAAAATGCCACTGGTGCGCTGATCGTATCTTCCTCAATGGACAAGTCAGGCAGAGCGGAAAGAGTAGGGGGATGATTGGTGGTGGGGTTGGGCAGCACCGTAAAAAGGCCCACCGCGCTCGTCACAAACTGGCCATCGGGATTGGTCACGGTCAAGGTCCGCAGCCCGGCCAGCGCTCCGCGGGAAACGTCCAGGTTCAAGGTGAGATGGGTCGGATCGGTGAACGTGGTACGATTGACGACGACACCCCCGCCATCCACCGCTGCTGAAATATGGTTCTGGAAACCGGTCCCGGGATCAAAGAAACCCGAGCCGCTCGTGGACACACCCGTTAGCACCACGTCCACGTTGGTGGTCCCGCCAACGATGGAGGCTGGGTTGCAGATTGAAGGAATGGCCGGCGGCGGCGCCTTGATCTGGATGATCCTCACACCCCATGAATTGGCCGCGTTGCAGTACTCCTGTGCGGTCCAGAACGTCATGTCGTCATTTGGATCGACGGTGGTCAGAGAGAAGTCACCCCAGCGATGCGGATTGACCCCATCCGCCAGATTGTAGTCAGAACTGCTGGTCTGAACCACCACGGGGGATTGGAGAACGCCGAGCGGATCGCTCGAAAGGCGGCCGGCCATCGCAATTTCCGCGCGCTCATTCAGCCCCCCCACGCTGCACGCCAACAGCGTATGTCCCTGCCCGTTCATGGTGCAACTGGGGATCCAATAATTGGCCGGGGCGCTCGACGCCGGGTCGAATAAGGTTCCCGACTGGCGCAAACCGGGAGTGGCCGTGAGATTGGTTATCTCGTACCATCGCGATCCGACGCGGCCGCCGAGCGGGTCGGCCAACCCGGTGTTATCGACCGGAATGTTGTGCGCAAACGAGAAGAAACTGAAACTGGTACTGCCCGTGATGGTCGCGCCGCTGGAAACCGCAATCAGGACCCGGTTGTTTTTCTTGGAACGCGGAAATCGAGGGCACTCCGCCCGGATTGGAGACGCGCCGCACCACCAGCGTTCCTTTGGTGGTATTATCGATCCCGATGAAGAAACCCTGCGTGGCCGAAGGATCGTCGTTATCCACTCCTTGCGGGGTGGAGGGGCCATGCCCGCTGCTTGTCGTCAGTTGCCGGAAGGCGGTGACGGTGAGTGTTCCCGCGAGCAGATGTGATTTATTGATGACGTACCCGCTGGTGCCGGCGAACGAATTTCCACTGAACATGTTCGCTCCTACGTAGAGAGCGCTGGGGTCGATGCCCAAAGTTGGATAATCTGCGAAGAATCCGCTGTCACCTCCGCCACTGACGGTGTTGTGCGCAAACGAGAAGAAACTGAAACTGGTGCTGCCCGTGATGGTCGCGCCGCTGGAAACCGTAATCAGGACCCGGTTGTTTTTCTTGGAACGCGGGATATCGACCATGATGACGAACCAACGGCCCGAAAGACGATCATAGCGCACGTGGGGATCGGTGGC
>WNFM01201990.1_pt3 | contig 12847 bp, 11 predicted proteins | sample 5400271 | NCBI WGS metagenome assembly WNFM01 (sample SAMN13153352, study PRJNA577476) | soil metagenome | isolation source: 60 cm saprolite on Douglas fir-dominated hillslope | place: USA:California | collected 2013-09-17 | reverse complement strand
GACCACCGCGCTGGCCGCGCTCTCGGAGAGGAAGGTCGCGCCGCCGCTCGCGTGCAGGCCCTGCGTTGGCGTGCGGTGCACCACGTTGACCACCGCCAGGTACGCCGCGCTGCCGTAGAGCACCGACCCGGGACCGCGCACGATCTCGATGCGCTCCACGTCGTTCAAGTCGGTGTCGAAGTCGCGCCCGATGAAGCCCTGCCCGAGCGAGATGTCGTTGGTGATGTGGCCGTCGGAGAGCACCAGCACGCGGTTGTTGTACGTGCCGGGCGCCGAAACCCCGCGCACGCCCAGCGAGAGATAGTCGCGATCGTCGGAGATGAAGAGGCCGCGCACCGAGCGCAGCGCCTCGGCCAGCGTGGTGTAGCCGAAGCCGCGGATCTCCTGCCAGTTGATGATGCTGATGCTGGCGGGCGCGTCGGAAGCGCGCGTCACCTGGCGCTCGGCGGCCTGCACCCGCGGCAGCGCGTAGCGCATGTGCGCGTCGATGGGAATGCGCTCCTCGGCCGGGACGTCGACGTTCATGACCACGGGCTCGCGGTCTTCGGCGAGGATCTCCAGCTTGTGCCTGCCGGCGCGGACGTTGATCACGTCGGGAGTGAAGCCCCTGTCCTGGCCGTCGATGCGCACCAGCGCGCCGTCCACGTCGGACCGAACGACCAGCGCGCCCGAAGGCGGCGGAAGCGGCAGCAGCTTGAACGACACGTGAGTCTCGCCGTCGGCGGGAACGCGCGCCTCGAGTTGCTGCGGCGCCGCGCCCGCCGCCGAGACGAAGAGGTGGTGCGGCCCCGGCACCAGGCGCAGCGAGCCGGGGCCGGTCAGCTCGGGCGGCGCGTCTTCGTTGTCGACGCGCACTTCGAACGGCGCGGGCTCGCCGGAAACCGTCAGCGTCCCGAGGATGCGCTCCAGCTTGAGGTGCACCTCGGCCATCATCCCCGTCTCGGCGGAGCTGGTGGTCTGCGCTGGACGATACCCCTCTGCTTCGATCAGGACCTTCACGCTTCCGCGCGGGAGCGCCAGCGTCACCGGCGTCTGGCCGCGCGCGCCCAGATCCTTGCGGTCGAGATAGACCGTCGCGCCTTCCGGATCGCTCTCGATGCGCAGGAGCGCGAGCGAGTTGCCCAGCCGCCCGAGCGCGCTCTCCACCGACTTGCGATCGTCCGGAGGCAGGTCGGTCTCGCCGAGGATCTGCACGTACCAGCGGTAGGCTTCGTTGTAGCGCCTGAGCTGCTCGAACAGGCGCCCGATGTTGAACTCGACGTTGTGGTTCTTCACCAGGCGGTTCGAGACCAGGTACTCGCCGAGCGCGTCCTCGAACTTCCCGTCGCGGTAGAACTGGGCGGCGCGGCGGAAGTGGAAGTCGGCCTCGTCTGCGACCGAGTCGGCGCGGACGGGCAGGGCGGCGCAGAGAGCCGCGATCAAGAGGAGCGAGCGGTGCATGAGGGCCGCCAGCTTAGCAGAGCGGCGACCTTCAGGGTTCGTGGCAGGCGCCGCTGAACTCCGCGCACTTGCCGAGGGCGGGATCGCAGAAGCTGCTCTGGCACTGGCCGGACGCAGTGCAGGTGGCGCCGTCATCCTCGAGCAGCTGGCACTGCGAGCCGTCGCAGAAAGCGACGCCGTCTTTGCAATCGTCGGGCTGCACGCAAGGGCCGCTCACCGGCTTGTTGGCGCAGGTGCCGCCTGTGCAGACGAGGCCTCCGCCACAACCGGTGACCTGCGCGCCGCCGACGCAGCTTGCGCCCAACTCGCCGATGGCGGCGCAGGTCCCGGCCGTCGCGCCCGTCTTCGAGAAGTTGAAGCCCCTGCAGAGATTGGCGTCGACGCAGGCGCCGCGGATGGCGTCGGCGCCGGTCGCGGTGCAGCTCTGTCCTTGCGCGATCTTCTTGCGGCAGAGCCCGCCCTGCGCGGAGAGGTCGCACCAGAGGCCGGCTGCGCACTCTTCGTCGGCGCCGCAGGAAGCCTGCTCGAAGGTGCGCACCGCGCACTTGCTGGTGAGGCCGTCGCAGAAGAGGTTGACCGCGCAGTCGCTGATGCTCGAGCATTTCTGATCGACGCCGTGCAGCTTCGAGCAGACGTTGTCGATGCAGCGCAGCCCCGCGCGGAGATCGCAAGGCGCGGCGCTGCAGGGAGCGCCCTCGCCGCTCACCGGGCCGCAGGAGGGCGGGCAGGCGCCGGGGCCCTGCGGGTCGCAGCGGCCCGCCGCGCATTCGAAGAGCCAGTTGCACGAGGAGCCGCTGGCGATGGTTCCGGTGACGGCGCTCTCGCACGCTTGATCGACTTCGGGCGGCGTGCGCTCGCAGCCGCGCGCGGAGAGGCCGTCGACGCAGGCTTGCGCCTGCGAGGCGTTGAACTTCGAAACGCCTTTGGCGATCGCTTTGGGAAGATCGGGAAGGTAGACAGCGGCCGCTCCGTCCTCGCACTGCTGCTCGAGGAAATGCGCTTCCTGGCGGCAGCGGGACTGCGTTTCGCAGACTGCCCGGGCGTAGGCAGCCGGGAAGCCGGCGGCCGTGATGGGAGTGCTGCCCGAACCGCAGGCGGCCGCGAGGAGCAGAAGGGGGGCCCAGCGCATCGCGCCAGTGTGGCACGGTTCCCGTTGCGGGCCATCGGTCGGCCTGCTACCTTGCGCCGCCCTTGAATCGCCGCTCGCTGTGGGCGTTTCGTGGTAGAGGGACCTTCCTTCCGCCCGTGAGAGGGCGCTGGACCGGGGACCGGGCGACGGCGGGTCGTGAACCCGCCAGGCCCGGAAGGGAGCAACGGTAGCGGCTTCAACCGTGTGCCCGGTCTCCGGTCGAGCGCCTTCGCGCGGGCTCTGCGGGCCGAGACGATGACGACTCCGTACCTGGTTCTTGCCCGCAAATACCGGCCGCAGCGGTTCTCCGATCTGACCGGTCAGGAGCACGTCGTCCGCACGCTGGTCAACGCGCTCAAGTCGGGCCGCGTCGCGCACGCCTTTCTCTTCACCGGGCCGCGCGGGTGCGGGAAGACGACCAGCGCGCGCATTCTCGCCCGCGCGCTCAACTGCGAAAAGGGTCCCACGCCCGAGCCGTGCGGCGTCTGCGGGCCGTGCGTCGAGATCGCCGCCGGCAACGATGTCGACGTGCAGGAGATCGACGCGGCTTCCAACAACGGCGTCGACGACGTGCGCGCGCTGCGCGAGGCGGCGAAGTACCTGCCTGCAAGAGATAGATACAAGATATACATCGTGGACGAAGTGCACATGCTCTCGAGCCCGGCCTTCAACGCGCTCTTGAAGACGCTCGAGGAGCCGCCCGGCCACATCAAGTTCCTGCTCGCGACCACCGATCCGCAGAAGCTGCCGGCGACCATCCTCTCGCGCGTGCAGCGGCACAACATCCAGCTCGTCGCGCTGGGGAAGATCGTGACGCGCCTGCGGGAGATCGCGCAGGCCGAGAAGGTCCTGATCGCAGACGGGGCGCTGGCGCTGGTCGCGCGGCAGGCGCAAGGATCGATGCGCGACGCGCTCTCGCTGCTCGATCAGCTCTTCTCCGCGCACGATCCGGCGGCGGGCGAGATCGGCGACGCGGAAGCCGCGGCCACGCTGGGCGCGCTCGACACTTCGGTGGTGCGCGAGATCGTCTCGGCGGTGCTGGCGCGCGATGCGGGCGGAGCGATGTCCGGGGTGATGCGCGCGTACGATCAGGGCGCCGACTTCAAGCGGCTGGCCGAGGAGCTCGCGGGCCACGCGCGCAATCTGGTGCTGGCGTCGTTGCCGGGCGTGAAGCAGGACCTGCCCGATCACGAAGTGCGCGCGCTGGCGCAGGAAGCGACCGGGCACGACGCGGCCCAGCTCGCCCGCGTCTTCGAGTTGCTGCAGCTCGCGCAGGACGAAGTGGCCAAGGCGGCAAGCCCGCGACACGCTCTCGAAGTGGCGCTCTTGCGCGCGGTCCATCTCGCGCCTGCGGGCTCGCTGCCGGATCTGGTCGCGCGGGTGGAGGCTCTCGGCAAAGGTGGTGCGCCGGCGGCGAAGCCGGCGGAGCCCCGCAAGCCGCCCGCCGGCTGGTCGACGCGAGTGGTCGCACCGGACGCTGCGCCACTGCGCGCCACTGCTTCCGAGCCTAGAACAACTCAACCGAGAAGCGCGACCGCGACCGCGCCCGCGACCACGACTGGGACTGCGACCGGGACAGCGACTGCGACCGAGAGCGCGACCGAAACCGCGACCGAAACCGAGAGCGAGAACCAGCTCGACACGCTGCCGGAGTCTCTCTCGGCTCGGTGGCGGCGCTTGATCGAATCCGTCCGCGCGGCGCGAAAGGCCGGAGTTGCCGCTGCGCTCGAGCACGCGATTCCTCTGAAGATCGACCGCGCCGGAGTGCAGATCGGTTTTCGCCGCGGCGCCGCCCACGCAGCCATCGTGCAGGAGGCGAAGGCCGCGCTCGAGGCCGCTTTCGAGAAGGCGCTGGGCTTCGCCGCGCCGCTGCGGATCGTCGAGCAGGACGCGCCAGCGCCCGAGGCTTCCGTCGCTGAGCAGAAGCAGAAGCAGCGCGCGGCCGCTTCGTCGAGCCGGGTGGCGCTGGCGCGCGAGCACCCTGCCGTGCGCGCCGCGGTGGAAGTGCTGGGCGGCGAGATCGAGGACGTCCGCGACCTGGGCGAGGAGTGATCATGCCACTGGACCTGAACGCGCTCATGCAGCAGGCGCAGGTTCTGCAAGAGCAGATGCAGCGGGCGCAGGAGCGGCTGGCGCTGAAGATCGTGACCGGATCCGCGGGCGGCGGAATGGTGCTGGTGACCGCCAACGGCAAGGGAGAGATCCAGAAGATCCAGATCGACAAGCAGGCCGTCGATCCGCGCGACGTCCCGATGCTCGAAGATCTGATCCTGGCCGCGGTCAACGGCGCGCTCAAGGCCGCGCAGGAGGCGGCTGCGGCCGAAGGGCCGTTGTCGGGCATGCCGAATCTGGGCAATCTGGGTTCGCTCTTTTCCGGGGGACTTCCGAGATGATCGCAATCGCGCTCCTCCTCGCGGCCGAAGCCGCCGCTCCGGCTCCCCAGCCCGGCGCCGCGCTGCAGGCCGCGCTCAAGTCGGTCAAGCAGGACGGCAAGGTCTCGCTGTCCGAGGCCGCGCAGGGCGATCTGATCGCCTTGCTCCCTCCCGCGCGCAAAGGCGAGGAGTGCCCCGAGGCCGCCAAGGTCGCCGCCGAAGCCGACGCTCTCAAGGATCGCGGCGACGGCGCCATCCTGGTCGCGGAAGTGACCACCTGCAAAGGCGGCCGCGTCTTCGCGCTTTCCACCGGCCAGCCGCCGCGCGTCGCCCGCCTGCTCGATTCGCAGACCGAAGAAGTGCGCGGCGTGAAAGCCATCGCCCTCGGCGGAGGCAAGCGGGAAAACGATCTCACGCTGGAGATGCTCACCTCGCCGACCACCTCCGAGCTGCGCCTCTTCCGCCACACCGAGAGCGGATTCGCCTTCCGCGAGGTGGGCGCGCTCAAAGACTTCAATGCGCTGCGCGAGTGCGTCGAGGGCAACGAAGAGGGCAGCGGCTGGAGCTCGTGGCTGCGCGCCGAGCAGGATCGCCTGGCCGTGCTCCGCATCGACGGCACCTGCTCGGGCGGCGTCTGGCAGGCGGTCTGCGCGCTCTACCGATTCGATCAGGGCGAGCTGGCGAGACACGGCTTGTGCAACCTGCCGCCGAAATTCGACGCCAAGGCGCTCCGCGCCGGCGGATGGAAATAGGAGGAGGAGGCTTTGCCGACGACGGGCCGCAGCCGCAGGCGGAGGCATTGGTGAGTGTCGACCCGATCGCGCGCCTGACGGTGCTCTTCGCGAAGCTGCCGGGCGTGGGCGAGAAGACGGCGCAGCGCCTCGCCTTCCACGTGCTCAAGAGCCCGCCCGACTACGCCCGCGATCTCGCCGAGGCGCTGCTCGCGCTGCGCGAGGAGGTGCGTCTCTGCTCGGTGTGCTGCAACCTGACCGCGCAGGATCCCTGCCCGATCTGCAATGATCCGCAGCGCGACGCGAAGATGATCTGCGTGGTCGAGTCGGTGCCGGATCTGATCGCGGTCGAGCGCACGCGCGAGTTCCGCGGCCGCTACCACGTGCTGCACGGCGCGCTCAGCCCGCTCGACGGCGTCGGTCCCGACCAGCTCAAGATCAAGGAGCTGCTGGCGCGCCTTCCCGCCGGCTCGGGCGTCGAGGAGATCATCGTCGCGACCGACCCCACCGTCGAGGGCGAGGCGACCGCGCTCTACCTGACGCGGCTCCTCAAGCCGCTGGGCGTGCGCGTTTCCCGCATCGCGCAGGGCCTCCCGATGGGCGGCGATCTCGAGTACGCCGATCAAGTGACGCTCGCCCGCGCGCTGCAGGGCCGGCGCGAGATGTAGCCGTTTCGCACCCACCCGGCGTGGCCGCGAGTTGTAGACTAAAGTCGAATCGCCTGTTAGCGTCGTCAAGAGCGACTCCAACTCAGGGAAGAGGTTTCGCGATGCAGCCGCAGATGGTCATGTACGACGAGGAGTTCCAGCAGATCAGCACGGTCTGCGAGCGACTCTCGCGCGAAGCGAACGCGAAGATCGTCTTCCTCGTCGACAAGAACGGGCAGCTCATCGCCTCGGTCGGGGCTACGCAGGACCTGGACACCACCTCGCTCGCTTCGCTCACCGCGGGCAACATCGCCGCGACCGGCGGCCTCGCCAAGCTGATCGGCGAGAAGGAATTCTCCATCCTCTTCCACGAGGGAGAGCGCGACAACCTCCACATTTCCGTGATCGGCGGCCGAGTCATCCTGGTGGTCATCTTCGACGCGCGCAGCTCGCTGGGGCTGGTCAGGCTGCGCGTGAAGAAGGCGTCGGACGAGCTGAACAAGATCTTCGACGGGTTGATGAAGAAGGTCCAGGTCCCTGGCGCGGGTTCACCCTTCGCCGAGATCACCGACGACGACATCGACAACCTCTTCAGCGAGTAAGCGAGGCGCCGCCGGATGTCTTTCATCAACTACAGCTCGCGCGAGATCAACTGCAAGATCGTCTATTACGGCCCCGGCCTGTGCGGGAAGACCACCAATCTTCAGTTCATCTACGCGAACACCAACCAGCAGGCGAAGGGCAAGATGATCTCGCTTGCCACCGAGACGGAGCGCACGCTCTTCTTCGACTTCCTGCCGCTCTCGCTCGGCGAAATCCGCGGGTTCAAGACCCGCTTCCACCTCTACACGGTGCCGGGGCAGGTGTTCTACGACGCCTCCCGCAAGCTGATCCTCAAGGGCGTCGACGGCGTGGTCTTCGTCGCCGACTCGCAGGTCGAGCGGACCGAGGCGAACATCGAGTCGGTGGAGAACCTGCGCGGCAATCTGCAAGAGCAGGGCTACGACCTCGACAAGGTCCCCTACGTCATCCAGTACAACAAGCGCGACCTGCCCAACGCCGCGCCGTTGGAAGAGCTGCAGAACCTGCTCAACCCGAAGGGCGCGCCCTACTTCGAAGCAGTGGCGCCCAAGGGCGACGGCGTCTACGAGACGCTGAAGGCCATCGCGCGGCTCATCCTCACCGAGCTGAAGAAGGGCACGTAAGGCCTTGTAGACTTGCGAAGCAAGATCTCACCGCGAAGGCGCGAGAACGCGAAGGTTCGCGAAGAAAAGCCTTCTGCTTGGAGACAGGCGCCCGCTCTGAGGTGGCCCGCACGTCAAGACCCCAAGACACTTCGCGCCCCTTCGCGACCTTCGCGGTGAGATTTTTCTTTCTAGAAGCAGAGCGCGTCGTAGTTGACGACGATGGTCGCGCCCGGCGGCGGCACGGTCGAAAAGATCACGCTGTTCGAGGGCTGGTCGAAGACGTAATCCTTCCCTGCGCCCGCCGTCTGCGCGGCGCCGTTCACCGTCACCACCACCGTCGCCGGATCCGCGTAGCGCGTGAGCGGGAACTGCTTGCGCCCCTGGAAGGCGCCGAGCGCCAGCTGATCCGCGATGGTGCCCCAATCCGCATTGCAGATGCTCCAGGTCTTGCCGCCCGTGCCCTGCGCCACGTCGTAGTAGCGCTGTCCCGCAGGCTCGCCGTTCCCGACGCAGTCCGTGGTGGGCAGGTTGGTCTGCGGATCGAAATCGCCGATGGCGTTGAAGCTGACGAGGCCCGCGTTGTACTGGCCTTTCAGGTTCTTGAAGAAGTCGATGAAGTAGCTGGTCGAGCCGTTGCTCTCGTCGTCGTCGTCCTGCACGTCGATGACCACCAGCCGCGCGTCGTCGCGCAAAAATCCCTGCGAACCCTGCGGCGGCGCTTTCTGGTCGGCAGGCGGGCTCAACACGTCGCGCGCCAGCTCGAGCCCTCCCTCGCGCTGCGCGGTCCCGTTGGTGCCCATCTTCACGTTCTTCGAGAAGGCGGTGGCCGGGTCGGGCGAGGTCGTGTTGGTGACGATGCCCGGCTGGCCGTAGAGGCCACCGACGTAGATGGTTCCCGAGTAGGAGGCGTCGCTGCCCGCCGCCCGATCGACCACGTCGTTCGCCGAGACGCCGATCTGATAGTCCGCGTTGTACTTGAGCGCGGCGTTGATGAACTTGGACGCCTGCTGCGAGATCTGGTTCTGGTAGAACCCGAACGAGCCCGAGTCGTCGATGACGAAGAGCATGTCCACCTTGGGCACCGTCGCCTGCGTGAAGGTGTCCACCTGGTGCTTGTCGGTGGTGCCCGTTCCTTTCAGCCCGACCGTCACATAGGGGTTGTTGCTGGTGGTGTTGGAAGCATCGCTCTGGATCTTGAGCGTCGCTGTCTCGACCGCCGCCTGGCTCGGCTTGTAGGTGACCTGGACCGGCACCTGCTTGCCGGCGGCGAGCGTCAGCGGCGTGGGAGGCGCCTGCAGATAGAAGGGCGCGGTGGTCGGGTCGAGCGTGATCCCCTGGATGTGGATGTCCGTGGCGGTGCCGGTGTTGTACATCGTTACCGTCTGCGTCTTCGACTTGCAGCCGAGCGTGACCAGGCCGAAGTCGAGGTCGGCGGGAATCACCTCGAGGTTGGAGATGTCTCCCTGGCCGCTCATCCCCACGTCGATGCAGCCGCCCGCGCTGTCGGGAGGCAAGTTCTGCTCGCACTCGGAGGCGGTGCTCGTGTCGCCGCTGTGGAAGTTCAGGTAGACCGAGGGGAGCTGCGGGATCTGGTTGGTGTCCTTGGGAGTGAAGGCGACGTTGATCTGCGTCGTCTGCCCGGGCGGCAGCGGCGTCGTCAGATTGGGCGCGACGATCTTGTAGTCGCCGCAACTGGTGCCGCCGAGGCAAGTGGTGCCGCCGAAGCTTCCAAAGCCGTTGGTGAACTTGATGCCCGAGATGGAGCAGTTCGCGCTGCCGACATTGACGATGGTGATGGGCAGCGTCTTCGTCTTGGTGACCGGCACGTTGCCGAACTGGAGGACGCGCCCGCCGAACCCGCCGAAGCCCGAGACGACCGGCGAGATGCTCACCTTGCAGACGGGTGCGGCCACCGGCGTGCCGTCGAGCGCCACCGTCAGCGCCGGATGGATCGGATCGTCGGAGTCGAACTCCAGCGTGCCGCTGTCCGAGGCGTTGTTGTCGGTCGAGGGCGGCGCGTAGGAGACGGTCGCGCTGAAGGAGTCGCCGGGGTGCATCGTCACCGTGCTGGTGGGCGGCGAGAGGACCGAGAAGACCGAAGCGCCCGCGGAGATTTTCACTGCCGAGAGGCCGCAGTCGATGGTGCCGCGGTTGGCGACCGAGACGGAACGCTGCGCGCTCTGGCCCCGGACCACCTGCCCGAACGAGACGCTCGAGGCGCTGGCCTCGAGGTGACAGGTGGGCGGCCGCGTGGCGCTGCCGTGCAGCGAGACGTACTGGTTGGGCTGGCCGTCGTTGGGCAGGATGATGGCGCCCAGCTGATCGCTCGCGTCGTCGGGAGCGAAGTGGACGGTGAAGGTGATCTTCTGATTGGGCGCGATCGCCTGCGGCCCGGGCAAGTTCGACGAGGTGAACGAGGGCGACGAGAGCACGTCGAACTTCGCCTGCTGCAGATTGACCGCGGCGTTGCCGCAGGAGGTGAGCGTGACCATCTTGTCGACCGGGGTGCCGACTGTCGCCTGACCGAACTCGACCGGGCTCGGGTCCACGCAAAGCGCCGGTCCGGAGGTGACGCCGCGAAGCGGGATCTGCACGGTGGGCCGCGTCGGGTCCGCAGAATCGACTTGCAGAAACCCGGTGCGCGCGCCGCCGCCCGCTGGAGTGAACCTGACAGTCACGTCCACGGAGCCGTTGACCGCGAGCGTGGTGGGCGCGTTGGCGCTGCGGGCGAACTCACCGCCCATCGGGCCGGCGGGGTCGTAGACGACGAGGCCGCCGAGCGGAACCGAGCCGGCGTTCTTCAGGCGCACTTTGTCGGTCGCGCTCTGGCCCATCGACACCATGCCGAACTCGAGATGCGGCGGCTGCGTCTGCGGCGTGTCGCAGGACCCGTCGCTGCCGTCGGCGTTGACCGAGCACACTTGCAGGTGCGGCGGCGCGCCCTGGCCCACCGGCACTTGAAGGACCGGCTGATTCGGATCGTCGCTCTCGAAGACCAGCTTGGCGTCGTCCTTGTCGGTCGTGTTGAGCGGCGAGTAGCGCAGTACCAGTACCGCGCAGTCGCCGGGCACGATGGTGAGGTGCGTGTCGAGAGCGCGGCTTGCTCCCGCGCAGTCTTTCAGCAGCACCGCGGGCGTGTCGTATTCGACGAAGTTGTCGTTGTCCGCTTCGACGACGTAGGGATCCTTCGTGATGTGCAGATCGATGTTGCCGACGTTCTTCACCTGCACGCTGACCGCCGCGCTCTTTCCCACCGCGAGCGGCTGGAAGAGGATCGGGCTGGGGCTGACCTCGATGGTCGCGGCCTTCTGCCGGAGCGAAGTCTTCTGATTGCACGAGGCGACGCAAAGCAACAGGCAAGGCAGGACAAGGCGGCGAAGCATCAGGACCCCCCACGGGCCGTCGAACAGCAAACCGAGACCTTTCGCGCGATGCAGGCCCCCCGCCCATCGGTCAAATGGAGTACGGTCCAAACGTCATGGACGAGAGGCTCAAGGAGCTGCTCGAAACGGCTTTTCGCGAGGTGGGGGCGCGGGAGGCCAACCAGGAGATCGCGCGAGCGCGGCGCGAGCGGGCAGGCGGAGATCCCGACGACGTCGATGCGCCGGCCGTCCGCTCGTACGAGCTGGTGCTCACCACCTGGGAGCGCTTCGTGAGCGAGCAGCTGCCGAAGCTCGTCTACCACCTCGAGTCGGTCGGCGCGCACCTCCCGCACTACCAGGGAGTGATCGTCTCCGCTTTCGCGGGCGAGCGGCTCTACTTCCTCGACGCGGGGGCGATGATGGAGCGCATCACCAGAATTCTCGGGGTCACGCCCGAGCAGCTCTCGGAGCGGCACGGCCTCGGGGAGAGTCGCACCGCGGTGAGCGATCCGCTGCTGCTGCCGGGTCCGAAGGGCACCAATTAGGCCCCCTGTCGAGGCGAAACGGGTGCAAGTCTACAGCGTCCAACCGCCCGACTTGATCAAGCTTTCGAGATCGGTATGCTGCATGACGCAATGCGCGGAACCGTCGCCATTCTGATCGCCGCCGGAGCCACTCTGCCGGTGCTCGCGGACACCGCCTTGGTGGCGCGCGAGCCGTTCGCGAAAGCGCACGTGACGATGATGGCGCGCGCGCAGTCCGGCGAGGGCGCCGCGCGGATGGCCGACGTCGACGTCTTTGCCGAGGGAACGCGACTGCACGCGAGGCTGCGCGGCGATGCGAAGGCCGGAGAGCTCTGGGTGGATGGACTTGCCTCGCCGGTGCTCCGCCTTCTCGACGGGAAGATCGCCGAGCCGAAGCGGCGGACGCTCGAGTACGCGTTGCAGCTCGGGCTGGCGGCCTCGCCCTCGCTCGCGAATGCGAACACCGATCGAATCGCCGGGCACCCGTGCAAGATCATCTCGGAGGAATTGCCGGGCGGCATCAGCCTCACGCGTTGCATCTGGCGCGGGCTGCCGCTCTCGGTCGAGTTGCACCAGGGAAGCTTCAGCTTCAACGCGGCGGCGACCATGGTCGAGGAGGGCGCGGTCTCGGTGGCGGATCTGCAGCCTCCGCCCGGCGCGCCCGCGGCGCCGGCTTCGCTCAGCGCCGGCAGATAACAACCGGGGGACACGAAGGGGGCGCCGATCGCGCCACCCTCGGATTCTCGCCCGGCAAAAACGGGGGACACGAAGGGGCGCCGAGGGCGCCACCATCATGTCCCCGTCGTTGACTACAGGCCGCCCTTCAGTTCCTTGGCGGGCTTGAAGCCCACGGTCTTCGACGCCTTGATCTTGATCTCGGCGCCCGTCTGCGGATTGCGGCCCTTGCGAGCCTTGCGCTGCCGCACGGTCCAGGTGCCGAAGCCGGGGTAGAAGAAGCGCCCCTCCTTCTTGATGGTCTTGCCGATGGTCTCGAAGAGCACGTCCACCAACTCGGCGGCGGCCTTCTTGGTCATGCCCTGGTGGTGCGCAGCGACGGTCTGGATCAGATCAGCCTTCGTCATGGTGTCTCCTCCTTGGAAGTCCCCCCCGGGATTCCGCCGGGCCGCTCCTGGCGCAGGCCGGAGCTTTCGGAACGCAGACGGACCGCTACCAGAGCGGATCTGCGCTGTCAACAACGATCTACCAGCTGTGGGGGGATCCGGCCTCCCCTTACCCTGTTTGTAGTGGATCGGCAGGCCGAAGGCCGGAGAGGGTTGCCTGGCCGGGGTCCGCGGCATACTCAACACTTCGGGCTTCTCGCGAAAGGGTCTCGTGGTCTTGCGGAGCGTCGCAGTCATCGCGCTCTTGCTCCTCGAGAGCGGCTGCGAGATCGCGGGTTCGTGGTCGGCCAGGCCGCAGCGCGAGGTTACGGCCGCAGTTCTCTTCGCGCGGCTC
>WNFM01097432.1_pt4 | contig 12847 bp, 14 predicted proteins | sample 5400271 | NCBI WGS metagenome assembly WNFM01 (sample SAMN13153352, study PRJNA577476) | soil metagenome | isolation source: 60 cm saprolite on Douglas fir-dominated hillslope | place: USA:California | collected 2013-09-17 | reverse complement strand
TTTTCGGTCTGCGCCGCAACGCGGTCGCCGGGCTTGACGCCGCGCTCAACCAGCACATTCGCCGTCTGTCCGGCGCGGGCGATGAGATCGCCATAGCTGATGTGCTGCCCGTCCGCGGTCTCGATCGCAAGCCGGGCTGGATCGTCGAGGCGGTCGAACAGGCGGGAAAACAGGTTGGCGTTCATGATGGTTTTCTGGGGCGCGTTCATGCATCATTCCGGGGGGCGGACACGGGTCTAGAGCATGATCCGGAAAAGTGGGAACCGGTTTTCCGAAATGATCGTGCTCAAAGATCAATTGGCCGTGTCATCGTTCAAATTCAATAGCAAAAGCGCCTCTTACAAAGCAACGGAGACAGTTTGCATGTCAAATAATGGGAAACGCGTGGCCTGGGTGACCGGCGGCGGCAGTGGTATCGGCGAGGCCGGAGCGGAAGCCCTTGCCGCGGATGGTTGGACGGTGGTGGTATCGGGACGCCGGAAGGATGCGCTGGATGCAGTGGTGGCGAAGATCACCAAAAGCGGCGGCAAGGCCGAGGCGATCGCGCTTGATGTCAGCAACGCCACGGACGTGAACAGAGCGGCGGAGCAGATTGTCGCAAGACAGGGCCGCATCGACCTTCTCGTCAACAGCGCTGGAGTCAATGTACCAAAACGCAGCTGGGCCGACATGGAGCTGGAGGGCTGGAACCAGCTCGTCGATATCAATCTCAACGGCGTGCTCTATTGCATGCGCGCGGTGCTGCCGACGATGCGCAAGCAAAAGGACGGCTGCATCATCAACGTGTCGTCCTGGGCCGGCCGTCACGTCTCGAAAATGGCGGGCCCGGCCTACACCACGACCAAACATGCGGTACTGGCGCTGACCCATTCCTTCAACATGGACGAATGCGTCAACGGTTTGCGCGCCTGCTGCCTGTCGCCGGGCGAGGTGGCGACGCCGATCCTAAAACTGCGGCCGGTGGTGCCGAGCGAAGAGGAACAAGCGAAGATGCTGCAACCCGAAGATTGCGGCCGCACCATCGCCTTCGTCGCCAGCATGCCGCCTCGCGTGTGTATCAACGAGATCCTGATCAGCCCGACGTGGAATAGGGGATTTATTCAGACGCTGCATAATCGGGATTGACGGGTTGTCACCCCGCTTCCCAATGTCGTCCCCGCGAAGGCGGGGACCCATAACCACAGGAGCTTCTTGTTGTGCCTGGCTAGTGGCCCCCAGCTGTTTGCGATAACCGACATCGGTGGTTATGGTCCCGGCTCAAGGCCGGGACGACGGCAGTGTTTGCTGCGCGTGCTCAGCCCTTCACGAGGAGGGGCCCCACGTTCCTCGCCGAAAATAGTTTCAAACATCACGTTAAATTATCCGCCGAAACTGGCTCGCAAACCTCCCGTAGCTCGGGCCAACGACGCAGTCGCAAGCATCGGCCGGCGTCGTTGTTACCCCTCATCGCCGGCGGATGTCCGTCGGTCACCTCAATTCATCGGGAGACGATCCATGTCTAAACGTATTGCATTCTTGACCGCCGCCGCCCTCGGCGCTCTTGCCCTCACCGCTACCATCGTTGCGCCGGTCAGCGCAGAGGAAAAGACCGTCATGGTCGGCGGCGCCGCGATGTTCCCCTCCAAGAACATCATCCAGAACGCGGTGAACTCCAAGGACCACACCACGCTGGTCGCGGCGGTGAAGGCCGCCGGCCTGGTCGAAACCCTGGAAGGCAAGGGCCCGTTCACGGTGTTCGCGCCGACCAATGCCGCGTTCGGCAAGCTGCCGGCCGGCACGGTCGACACTCTGGTGAAGCCGGAGAACAAGGCGACGCTGACCAAAATCCTGACCTACCACGTGGTCCCGGGCCGGCTCGAGGCCTCCGACCTGACCGAAGGCAAGAAGCTCAAGACCGCTGAAGGCGAAGAGCTGACCGTGAAGAAGGCTGACGGCAAAGTGATGATCGGCGACGCCAAGGGCGGCTGGTCGACGGTCACGATCTCGAACGTCCATCAGTCCAACGGCGTGATCCATGTGGTTGACACCGTGCTGATGCCGGCATCGTAACACGGCGCGCGTCCTGATCTGGTCCCCACCGGGATACGCAAGAGGCGAGCCGGGGCAGCCCGGCTCGCTTTTTCGTGACCGCGATATCTCGGGTGGATCAAGGGGGATTAAAGTAACGAAGCCGGGGTTCCCGGCGTATAATCGGCGTATCGAGTTTTCGAGCGAAGCAAAGTGTTAGGGAAAAGCCATGTCCAGCCTCGCAGCCGGCGACGAACGCACCGTACCCGCCCCGGCGAAAATCATTCAGCCGGCCTGGGTGCGGACCGTGCACTGGATCAACGCCTTCGCGATGATCCAGATGATCATGTCGGGATGGCAGATCTACAACGCCTCGCCGCTGTTCGATTTCAGATTCTCGCACGCCATTACGCTGGGCGGCTGGCTCGGCGGCGCGCTGCTCTGGCATTTCGCGGCGATGTGGCTGCTGATGGTCAACGGCCTTGTCTATCTCGCGCTGGGCCTTGCCACCGGCCGCTTCCGCAAGAAGCTGTTGCCGATCACCCCAAGTGGCGTGATATCGGATGTCAAGGCGGCGCTGACCTTCAAGCTCGCGCATGACGACCTGACCAAATATAATTACGTGCAGAAGCTGCTCTACGCCGGCATCATCGTGGTCGGAATCGTCATCGTGCTGTCGGGACTTTCGATCTGGAAACCGGTGCAGCTGCAATGGCTGACGGCTCTGTTCGGCGGCTATGATGTCGCGCGTTATGTGCATTTTATCTGTATGTCGGCGATCGTCGCCTTCCTGATCGTGCATGTTGCGCTCGCGGCTCTGGTGCCGAAAAGCCTGCGCGCCATGATCATCGGCCGCTAAATTCGAGGAGGACACTCATGGGCCGACTTCGCTCGCTTCTCATTCCCGGCGTCGACAAGAAGCTGCTGGTCCGGGATGCTACCAAGCTGATGCCGGATCTGGCGCGGCGGCGCTTCATCGCCGGCGGCGCCAGCTTCGGTGCGCTGACGCTTTTGACCGGCTGCGACGTCTCCGACAGTTTTTCAGCCGACCAGATGCTGGCGAAAGTCTCGAAGTTTAACGATGCTGTGCAGGCGGCGATCTTCAATCCCAATACGCTGGCGCCGACGTTTCCGGAAAGCGCCATCACAAAACCGTTCCCGTTCAACGCCTATTACGAACTCGACGACGCGCCCGAGGTCGACGGCAAGACGTGGAAGCTCGAAGTGAGCGGGCTCGTCGACAACAAGAAGTCGTGGACGCTGGAGGAGCTCTACAAGCTGCCGCAGGTCAAGCAGGTCACGCGCCATATCTGCGTCGAGGGCTGGAGCGCGATCGGAAGCTGGACCGGCACGCCGCTCCGCGATTTCCTGAAACTGATCGGCGCCGATACGCGTGCGAAATATTGTTGGTTCCAGTGCGCCGACAAGGAAGGCTACAACTCGCCCTTGGACATGGCGACCGCGCTGCATCCGCAGACCCAGATGACGTTCAAATTCGGCGACGAAATTCTGCCCCGCGCCTACGGTTTCCCGATGAAGATCAGGGTGCCGACAAAGCTCGGATTCAAGAATCCGAAATACGTGATCTCGATGGAAGTCACCAACGAGTACAAGGGCGGCTACTGGGAAGACCAGGGCTACAATTCATTCAGCGGCAGCTGATCTGGCGAGGGCTCAGGCGCGGGGCATGTTCAACGGACGCGCTTCCCGCGTCTGCGCCGCAAGCCGGATCGCGGCGTTGGCGGCGCCAAAACCCTGGTAATTGCGGCGCTCGACGATCTCGAAGAAAAACCGCTCGTCGAAAGCGTGGGTGTAGATCTGGAAGAATTCGCCGTCGCCCTCGCGGTCGTACAGGATCTGGTTGGCACGAAGCGCCGCCATCGTTGCCGCATCGAGATCATATTTGGCTTCGATATCGTCGTAGTAGTTGTCGGGTATTTTCAGGAAATCCGCTCCTCGCGCGCGCATGTCGGCCACCGTTGCGAAAATATCGGGGCAGGAAAAGGCGATGTGCTGGACGCCGGAGCCGAAAAATTCGTGGATGAAGCGGGCCGACAGCGTCCGCGTGGCGGATGAGCCGTTGAGGATCACGCGCAGGCTATGGTCATAGTTGGTCAGCGCCTGGCTCTGCACCAGCCCGACGGGATCGGCGATCTCGATCTGCGGCAGACGCTTGAGATCGAGAATTCCCGTGTAGAACAACAGCCAGGACAGCATCTCGTCATACGGCATCGACTGCGAGATGTGGTCGACTGCGCTAAGACGGTCGGTGGCCGGATCGCTGCGCAGCGCCTCGAAATCGGTATCCCAGTTCTTGCCGGCCTGTTCGATAAAATACAGCAGGCTGCCGCCGACGCCGCGGATCGCGGGAATTTCCAACTCCCCCGGTCCGACCGGAGAATAGAAGGTACGCGCCTTAAGCGCTTCCGCGCGCGTCATGGTTTTGCCGGCGTCGTCGACATCGATGGCGATGGCGCAGACGCCGGGACCATGCGTGACATAATGCGCGTGGGCAAAGCCGTCAGGCTCGCAATTGATCACGAGTTCGATCTGGCCTTGTGACCAACGCTCGACGTCCTTGCTGCGATGGGAGCCGGTCCTGCGAAATCCGAGCTGGCTGAACAAAGTTGCGAGGTCGCCGGCCTTGGCCTCGCTGACCGCGAATTCGATGAATCCAACACCGCGGCTCTGCGCCTTCGGTTGCAGCCTCGCCGTCGGCGCAGTGGAAAAGCTTTCCGCAAGCTGGTCCTCGAGTAAAATCAGCGAACGCAGCCCGTCGGTCGCCGTGCGGACCGCGGAGCCGGCGCGAAACTGGTCGTTGAAAATCTCAAGCGACAACGGGCCGGCATAGCCGGTGGTCCGAACCGCTTCCATGAAATCGGCCACCGGCAAGTCGCCTTGTCCCGGGAAACAACGAAAATGCCGGCTCCAGGACAAGACGTCGAGACCGAGCTTTGGTGCGTCCGCCAGTTGCACCAGAAAAATCTTGTCGGCCGGGATGGACTGGATCGCGTTGGTCGGAAACGCCGGCGCCAGCGCATGAAAGCTGTCCAAGATGATCCCGATCGATGTGTGGTCGGCGCGCCGCACGATTTCCCAGGCGTCGCGATAGTCGTTGACGTGGCGTCCCCAGGCCAGCGCCTCGAAGCCGACGCGTAGCCCGCGCGCAGCGGCACGCTCGCCGAGCTCGCGAAAATCCGCTGCGGCGCGATCGATGCCGCCGAGCGAGGCTGGCGAAATATTGCTGCAGATCAAGAGCAGATCGGTGCCCAATTCCTGCATCAAATCGAACTTGCGTTCGGCTCGGGCAAAATTGCGGGTACGTTGCGGCTCGGGCATGCCCTCGAAATCGCGAAACGGCTGGAACGCGCAAATCTCAAGGCCGAGGTCGCGGCAGAGTTTTCCGACGTCGCGCGGGCTGCCGTTGAACGACAGCAGGTCGTTCTCGAAAATCTCCACCGCGCCAAAGCCGGCGCTGGCGGTGGCGCGCAGCTTTTCGTCGAGCGAGCCGCTGAGCGAGACGGTGGCGATCGAACGCGCGCTCATGCGGCACTCTCCGTCATGGCGCCGCCGAGGAACAATTGCCCGATGCGGGGATCGCTGAGCACCCGCTCCGCTTTGTCGACGAGGCGGGTCTGGCCGAGTTCGAGCACAATGCCGAAGTCGGAGATTTCGAGCGCGGAGCGGGCGTTCTGCTCGATCATCAGGATCGAGACGCCGCGGTCGCGCAGTTCTTTCAGGATGTTGAAGGTCTGCTGCACCATCAATGGCGACAGACCGATCGAGGGCTCGTCGATCAGCACCAGCTGCGGATTGAGCAACAAGCCGCGGACGATCTCGAGCTGCTTCTGCTCGCCGCCCGACAGCGTCGACGCCTGCTGCATCGCCTTTTTGCGCAGCGCCGGAAACTTATCGAGCCCGGCTTCGATCCGCGCCGGCAGATCGGCGATGTCGCGTCCGGCGGCCGCCGCGCCGAGCTGGATGTTATGGCGTACCGACAATTCGGGGAAAATGTTGCGCCCCTGCGGCACGTAGCAGATCCCGGCGTTCAGTAATTCGCGCTGGCTCAGGCCGGTGACGTCGCGCCCTTTGAAGATGATTTTGCCCTCGCGCAGCTTCAAGAGACCAAAAATCGCCTTGAACACCGTGGATTTGCCAGCGCCGTTCGGCCCAATCACGGTGGTGATCGAGCCTGCCGGCACCGAGAAACTGGTGCCGTTGAGGATCGTCATCTTGCCGTAGCCGCCGACGAGATTTTGAACATCCAGAATGGCGTCGTTCATGACGGTGTCCTCAATGGCCGAGATAGGCTTCGATCACGGCAGGGTTGGCGCGCACTTCGTCAGGCCGGCCCATCGCCAGCACCTTGCCTTCCGCCATCACCATGACGCGTGAGCACAGCGACATCACGAATTCCATGTTGTGCTCGATGACGACAAAAGTGGCGCGCTTCTCGCGATTGATCGCGGCGAGTCGCTCCTTGAGATCGGCGAGCATGGTCAAGTTGACGCCGCCGGCGGGTTCGTCGAGCAGCACCAGGCGCGGCCCGCCCATGAACGCCATTGCGGCATCGAGCAGTTTTTGCTGGCCGTAGGACAAGCCGCCCGCGGCTTCGCTTGCGAGATGGTCGAGCTTGAAGAAGCCGATCATTTGATCGGCGGCCCCGGTCAATCCGGCATCGGATGGGCCGAGCAGCCGTGACATCATGCTGCCCTGATGCTCCTGGCCTGCGAGGATTAGATTCTCCCGCACCGACAATTTTGGAAACACCTGCAGCAATTGAAACGTGCGGCTGACGCCCAGCCGGTTCAATTCGGAAGGCCGCAAACCGGTGACGAGTTTGCCGTCAACTTTCACCTCGCCGCCGCTCGGCGTCAGTTGTCCCAGAATGCAGTTGAACAGCGTGGATTTGCCGCAGCCGTTCGGGCCGATCAGGCCGAGAATCTCGCCTTCCTGCACGTCGAAACTGACGCCGTTCACCGCGGTGATGCCGCCAAAGCGCTTGCGGATATCGCTGACTTCGAGGACCGCGGTCATGGCGCCGTCTCCAGTCTGGATTTTGCAACCGCGCGCAACGCCGATGCCACCTTGGTGCGGCGTTCGCTGAGATAGCGATCGAGGATGCCCAAAATGCCGGTCGGCGGATAGATCAGGAGCAGGATCACGGCGACGGCATAGAGCATCAGATAATAGCCTTCCGTGAACCGCAGCCATTCCGGCAGCAGCACCGCGATCATCGCGCCGAGGAACGGCCCGAAGAAGAATCCGGCGCCGCCGACGATCACCATCATCAACAGGTCAAGCGAGAGCGACAGATTGAACGGCACGGGATCGATATATTGCGTCAACGGCGCATACAGCGCGCCGGCGACGCCGCCGAGCGCCGAGCCGATCGCAAACGCCATCAAGGTGTAGCGCCGCGTGTCGATGCCGAGCGACAGCGCCCGGATCGGGTTTTCGCGCAGCGCCACGAAGGCGCGGCCCCAGGGCGAACGGATCAGCCACCAGACCATCACCGATACGATCGCGAGCGAACCGAGGCAGACATAGTAGAATGGTAGCGGGCGGTTGGTGGCGATGCCGAAGATGTGCGGCCGCGGAATATTGCTGATGCCGTAAATGCCTTTGGTCAGCCAGTCCTCGTTGCGAAACACCAGAAACGCCAGCGTGGAAAAAGCCAGCGTCACGAAGGCGAGATAATGATGCTGCACGCGCAGCGCCGGATAGCCGAGGATCCAGCCGATCGCAAAACACACCACGATCGCAACGCCAAGCGCTGCGACCAGCGGCATGCCCTGCGTGGTCATGATCGCGGCGGCATAGGCGCCGATACCGACAAACGCGCCCTGCGCCAATGAGACCTGTCCGGCATAACCCAGCGTCAGGTTGAGGCCCATGGCGGCGATGGTCATCACCGCCCACTGGCTCAGGATGAACAGTCCATAGCGGTTGAAATTCATCGGCACAATGATCAACGCGGCGATCACGACCATGCCGAGGCCGATGCGCAGGAGTTTTGGAAGGCCGGTCATACCGTGCGCTCCTCGGCACGGCCCAAGAGTCCCTGCGGACGGAACAGAATGATGACGATCAGAAGGATCAGCGGCACCGCCGCGCGATATTGGGTCGAGACATAGGCGGCCGAGAGATTGTCGACGACGCCGATCAACAATCCGCCCGCGATGGCGCCGCGCACCTGATTAAAACCGCCGACGATCGCCGCGATGAAAGCCGCCTGCCCGAGCACCTCACCGCTGGAAAACTTTGCGAGGTAAATCGGCGTGATCAGGAGCGAGGCCAGCGCCACCAGGAACGCGTTGATCAGGAACGTCAGCAGGATCATGCGCTCGACGGGGACGCCGATGATGCGCGCCACTGTCGGGTTCTGCGCCGCCGCCTGCATCTGGTGGCCGATCGAGGTGCGATTGAGTAGTGCGGTAAGGCCAACCACCGCGAGGATGGCCAGCGCCAGCACGCCAAGGCTCTGCAACGAGATCATGCGGCCGAAGATCGAGATGTCGCCGGCCGGCACGATCGAAGGGAACGGCGAGGCCTCGGCGCTAAAAAACTGTTTGACCGCTTCCTTGATGCCGATCGCGAGCGCCATGGTGGCGATCGCGAGCGGCAGCACGCCGTGACGCAGCATCGGATCGACCAGCAGCATCTTAAAGCCGAGGCCCAGCAACAAAAGCGACAACAGGATGCCGATCAGAATCGCAAGCCAGAACGGCGCGCCCACGTGCATCACCGCCAGCATCAGGAATGCCGGCAGCATGACGAATTCGCCCTGCGCGAAATTGATGGTTTGCGAGGTCTGCCACAATAGCGTGAAGCCGGTGGCGACCAGGGCGTAAATCGCCCCGGTCGCAAGGCCAGCCACCAGAAGATCGAGCAGATTGGACATACTTCCCCTGTTTTCTACAGACGATACGCTTCGCGCGGCAAGAAGCCCGGCTCAATTCAGCTTCGGCAATACCTTCTTGATCACTTGCTTGCCTTCGACGATCTCGACCAGAAAACCCTGGCGATCGATGTCACCGTTCGCATCGAAGGTCACGTCCATCAGGATGCCCGGCTCATCGGCTGCCTTGATGGTGAGGCCGTGCAGCGTATCGGCAAAGGCCTTGCCGTCGACCTTGCCCATTTTCTCGGTGGTCGCCTTGATCATGTAGATCGCGAGATAGCCTTTGATGCCGTTATGGTCGGGAACGTAATTGTACTTCTTGACGAACTTTTCGCGGAACGCTTTTACGAGATCGATCGGCGCATCGGTGGTGAGACCGACGTGGCCGCGGGCGCCGTTGGCGGCGTCGCCGGCGAGTTCGACCACCTTTTGCCCGACGAGGGTGGTTTCGCCGATCAGCGGCGCGGTCACGCCTTGGCGCTTGAGCTCTTTCAGGATGCGCGCGCTTGCTTCTTCATTGACGTAGATGAAAACCGCGTCGGGCGCGGCGGCCTTGATCTTGCTGACGTCGGCGGCGAAATCGGCTTGTCCGGCTTCGGTCGACAGATCGGCGGCGGCCTTGATGCCATAGCGGGCGAATTCCTTGGATATGACGTCGCGGCCGCCTTTGCCGAAATCGTTGTTGACCCAGACGATCGCCACCGATTTGGCCTTGAGATCGTCGTTGATGTATTTTGCGACCTTCGGCATCGAGGATTGCTGGCCGAATGAAGTGCGGAACAGGAATTTGTTGCCGCCTTGCGTCAGTTCGGCGGCTTCACCGCCCATGATCTGCGCGATGCCGGCGTCGGCGGCGAGCGGTGCAGTGACCTTGACCGATCCGGAATAGCCGGGGCCGAGCAAAACGTAAGGCTCGCTGTCCAGCGCCTTCTGGACCTGCGCGCGTGCCACGCCTGGGTTGGATTGGGAATCCGCGTGGCTGACTTCGAGCTTGTGGCCTAAAATGCCGCCCTTGGCGTTGATCTCCTCAATCGCGAGATCGATGCCGTTTTTCCAGTTGTTGCCGACGGTGGCGCCGCCGCCGGACAATTCGGCGACGTTGGCTAGCTTGATTGGCGCGCCCGATTGCGCCAGCACCGCTCCGCTCCAGACTGCCGCGAGCAAGACGCCCGCCAAAATTCTAGGCTTCATTGGTACCCTCCCTGGTGATCTCGCGATTTTTTTAGCCGCGGCCTTTTTCGCAAAACCGCGTTGTCATGCCGCGTAGGATGCGGCGTATCCTTTTGCCATCACGTCGTCGAATGCAATTCCCATTTCGACGGTGGACGGCGTAAGCCCTGTGAATAATTCAAACGCGTCGGCCGCCTGGTAGATCGCAAGATCGCGCCCGGTCATGACCGCGGCGCCCCTGACCTTGGCGGCCGTCAGCAGCGGCGTCCACAGCGGCGAGTAGACCGCGTCCGCGACCCACATGTCGGCCTGCAGCAAATGATCCGGAACCGGCGTGGCAAGGCTTGGCAGCATGCCGACCGGCGAGCCGTTGACTACTCCCGCAATGCCGCGCAGCGCATCTTCAACATTGTGGGTCACGCATGTCTTCACGCGGCCTTCGAGCTGCTTCACGAGACGCGCGGCCTTGGCGTCCTCGCGGTCAAAAATCCGCAGTTCGGCGACGCCGAGCCCCGCAAGCGCGAATGCAATCGCCTTGCCGACGCCGCCGGCGCCGATCAAAGCGACCGGGCCATGCGCGGACGCCGTGACGAGGTGGGTGACGGCGCGCGCAAAACCGGTGGTGTCGGTGTTGTGGCCGATCAGCATGCCATCGCGGACGACGACCGTATTGACCGCGCCGATTTGCGCCGCGCCCGGCGATAGCTCGTCGAGCAGCCCGACCACGGCTTCCTTGTAGGGAAAGGTGACATTGATGCCGGCAAAACCGAGCCGCCGGACGCCTTCGAGCAAGAGCTTCAATTCATCCCCTGCTGCGCCGCCGATCTCGATGAGCTGATAGTGGCAGCGAAGGCCGAGCGCCTCGGCGGCGCGCTCGTGCATCGCGGGCGAAGCCGAATGCGCGATCGGCGCGCCGAGCAGACCGGTAAGAATGTGCCGGCCGGCGCTGCGCGGGTTAGGGGTGGAAGACTTCATCGTATCGCTGCTCTTGGCATCGGCGGGTGAAATTTCACGTCGAATTCAGCGCTAGGATAACGCAGCAGAACTCTAACACAATTACCCTCTTATGCGACAAACATAACATCATGTTAATTTTTTCGGACCCGTGTCGAAGGCTTCTTCGGCGCGGTCCGCGTCAGCCCCACCGCGCGCATTTCCGAGCGCAGGCAGTCGATAAAATGTTCGATGTAATGTGACAATGGCGCGCCGCGCTTCACCGCGATGTAGGTGTCGAATTGGGTCGGCTCGGCGATCCGCAACAATTCGATGCCGGGATAGCCGCCATGGGCAACCGTGAATTGATCGATCACCGCGATCCCGAGCCCGGCCTTGACCAGGGCGCAGACCGTGGTGCCGAACCGCGCCCGGATGGTGATGTCATAGCTCAATTTATTGCGGGCGAAGATCTCGGCCATGATCCGGCCGTAGGGGTCATTGGGATCGATGCCGATCAGGGGATAGCGGATGATTTCCGCAGCCGTGATTTGCTTGCGTCCCGCAAGCTCGTGCCCGTCGGGGACGATGCAGAACAATTCGCCCGACGCTAAGGGCAGGAAGTCGAGGCCGGAGTGATCGAGCCGGTAGCTCATGGCGACGCAATCGCCCCTCCCGAGCAGGAGATAATCGACCGCCTCCTCGAGCTTGAGGATGTTGATGTCGATGCGCAGCTCTGGATAGCGCCGCCGCACCCGCTCGATGGCGCGCGGCACCATCACTTGCGAAATGCTCGGCACCGATCCGATGCGCAATTCCGACAGCGCGCCGCGGCCGATCTTGGAGATGATCTCGGTGAGATCGTCGACCTTCTTGTAGACGCCATTGATCTGCTCGAAAATATTTTGCGCTTCGGGGGTCGGAAAATAGCGTCCATTCTGGCGCTGGAAGAAGCGGATGCCGAGCGATTTTTCGGTGTATTTCACGAGCCGGCTGATGCCGGGTGCCGACACATTGAGAAGCTTTGCGGCACCGCCGATGGTGCCGGTCACCATGACGGCGCGGATGACTTCCACCTGGCGCAGCGTCATCATGCCTGAGCTTCCTCCATGCCGCGGCTGCATCCAAGTCGGCCCGTCGGCATTTTGGATATTAGCGCAAAGCGTAAGGGAGCAGGAGGAAGATCAGACAGGCTTTGCCGCCTGCGCGAGCCTTCGCTGGAACGCCGTGGCAATCGCGCCCAACGCCAGCAGCACGGCCGAGACGTTCAGCGCATAGGACAGGCTGCCCATCGCGTCGGTGATCGCGCCGACCGCGATCGGTCCCAAGGTCTGGCCCAGGCCGAACGCAATCGTCATCGCCGCAATTCCCTTCGGCCATTCCGAGGTCGGGTAGTTGAAGCGCACGAAGGCGGTGGTGGACGCCACCACCGCAAAGAAGGCGACGCCGAACACCAGCGCCGATATCGCCAGCAACAATGTCGAATGTCCGAACAGCGGCAGCGCCGCGCCAACAGCGTTGGCACCGAGAATGATCGTGGTCGAGATGCCGCCGCGGTTGAGCGCGAGCACGCTGCGCCATACCCAAGGCGTCACGAACGCACTCAGGCCGATCAGGCTCCAGAACGCGCTCTGCGCCGCCGCGCCGCCGCCGGCGTCGCGGACATAGGCGATCATGAAGGTCATGTAGGCGATGTATCCGGCGCCGAACAGGAAATAGCCGGTGAGATAGACCAGGACCGGCCGGATCGCGAATTTGGCCGATGCTGTTTCGGCAAGCTGCGCTCTTGTTTCGATCGGGGTCAACAATAGCGGGATGATCAAGACGACCGAC
>WNFM01273142.1_pt1 | contig 12851 bp, 14 predicted proteins | sample 5400271 | NCBI WGS metagenome assembly WNFM01 (sample SAMN13153352, study PRJNA577476) | soil metagenome | isolation source: 60 cm saprolite on Douglas fir-dominated hillslope | place: USA:California | collected 2013-09-17 | reverse complement strand
TGCTGTTTGAAGCTTACTGCATGTTCACAGTGACCCATGTCCATCACACCAGCCCGCGTATAAAGGGCATCGAAGTCCATTTCTCACTTACCAAAATGACAGTAATCTTGACAGCAATCCCCACGATATTCAGCACTACACCACGAACTGTAAACGTCAAGGGGATAGTGGCTCATCCTCACATTAAGTGAGCCTGTTTGCTCGCCTCATTCCTGAACACGAATCGTGCTTCCTGATCCAAGAGGGCAATGTTCTTTATGACCCGCTTCTCTCATCAAGGATGAGGTATCCGTCAAGCGGAAGGTTTCTTGATGGGAAGACGGAGTGAAGGGTGTTCTCTTTGATGAGGATATAGAACACGATCCCATTGTCCTCTTCACTGGAGAAACAACGAGAGCAAGGTTTCTCGCTGATGCTCAACAGCAGGACGTCATGCGCATCTGCTCTCCCCTCAGTCTCTCCCTCGCCCCATTTCAGCGTTTTCCCCAGCTGATAATCATAGTACCCCAATTCCCCATATTTAAACGGAAGAATAAACGTGCTCATCTCCTGACACCAGGGGCACTCAGCTTCGACAATGACCCAGTTAAATGCGCTCATACGGTGCTCCTTGTCCTCATGGTACGAGATAGCGTATCACTCAGATAGAACAAGAAGCAAGAACGTGAGGAGCAGTGGAGAAAGGGTTATGCACGACGGAGCACCCGAAGCCGCAATAAGTCGAAGTTCGCCCTGCCGAACATCAGCCTTTTCTGAAGCTTTAAACAGTTGACCTGCGCCTCGACCTGTCCATTACTCCACTCTGAAGTGAACGCCGCGCGCACGGCGGCATAATCCCGGCGGATCCCTTGGGCAAAGCTTTTGAGTTCACGAATGCCACTCTGTTTCGCCTGACTAAGCCACCGGTCCAGGTCCTGACCACGGCGCTCGGCCAGCATCGAGACAAACTCTTGGGAGAGGTGATAGGCTCTATCCAGCTCATGATGAGCAGCTCGGATCTCTTCGACAAGCTTTCGTGGCTGCTCGTCGAGTTTGGCCGGTTGGCACATGCATAACCAGGAGGCCCTGGTCGGCGACATGCGGCGTTTGGGAGAAGGTCTGGGTGGGAGGTCATCAGGGGTGCTGACCGAGCCCTGAGCCGTGGAAAGTTCGAGGGCCATGGAGGTTCCTGCGACCTGATGCTGTGTGCGCACCTGGGTCATAAAAGAGCGAAAGAGCGCGTCTGAACCGGTATAGCCGAGTTTTTTGATTTCTGCTAGGAGTTGCGTACCGTTCCAGCACCCAGACTTCCAGCGTGCGAGGATGGAGGGCTTGTACGGGTCGAGGATGCTTCCGCGATACGGTGGTTGGCTCCGCTCAGGAAAAGTCTCAGCTTGCAGAAACTTCTGCACCGTCTGGCGAGACATCTTCAAGCGTCGGGCGATTTCGCGTTCGGAGACGAGCTGCTGATGGAGCGCGCGGACAGCTTCATAGCGAGCGTAGCGATTCGAGCGGCTGATCTGCGAGGGCGTTTCTTCCGGCGGGATGGGAACTGAGCCAGAGGGAGTCGCTCGCGGATACGGAGACATGTGCCGAAAGGACTTCGCCTCATCCACGGCTCCCGATGCAGAAGCAGGTGCGCAGGCTGAGGACACTCCTCGTCCTTTGTCAGCAATGGCCCTGGAGGTGATGGTTTCGATGTGCGGTAACAGTTTTTGTTTGCGCGCCATCAGTTCCTTGAGCTTCTCCCGCAGGTTGAGCAGCAGATGAAATTTGTCGGCTATCTGTTGAGCTTGGGGTGCCCCTTTTCTTGCCGCAGCCGCGTATTCTCCTCCCCGGTCGCGGCTCACGACTTCAATTTCCCGGTGGGTCAGCAGCCAGGCTTTGACGGTCTCCTCCTTGCGGTCTGGAAGCAGCTCGATTGGCTTCCTCCGCTCAAGGTCGACCAATAGGGTCCCGTAGATCTGGCCCTTTTTCCAGGCCCAATCATCAATCCCCAAAATGCGCACCGACGTGGGAGAACCGCAGGAGACGGTGCGGAGGTATCGAAGCAGGGTTGGGGGGCTGACCTGCAGGCCGAGTTTGGGGGCCAGTCGGGCACAGACCTCGGCACTGGCAGCCAGGCCGAGAGCGATCAGCTCCTCGCGGAGACGATTGGTGATCCGCGCGTAGGATTGAACCAGCTCTGGCAAACGTTCGGTAAAGATCCGCTGCGGACAGGTTGGGGTGCGACAGACAAATTTCCGGACTGTCAAAGCCAGAATGATGTACCGGCCAGCACAGGGCAGATCCGCAACCGCTCGCCCATAGTGCCCATGAATGCGGTCGGAAGGCTGCTGGCACAGCGGACAACAAGCCGTTGGCACTGTGCAAGCCACGTGAACCATGAGTTGGGTTTCGGTTGTGGCAAGAGAGACGATGACCAGGCCATCAGGAAGAGGCAAAAAGGGAGAAGTAGTATCCAGACCATCCATCGATGACGTGCTCCTTATCACAAAAGCAACACCTAATTGTATCAATGGTAGTCTATCAAAGCAGACCTCTTCCTGTCCAAGCAACCAGGCTCACTTTTTCTGGTGGAGAGCCTCTATCATGATAGCGTTTACAACCGAACACCAGCGAACAAACAATGCGCTCTCTAAGCGCGTTTATGCTCTTACAAGAAGGCTAAAAGAGGCCAAACACAAGGCAGGGCCGAGAACATACCTCTACTAAACTAAAAAGTGAAAAGCTCAGATACTCCATTGGCAGTTTTGACTCACTCCTCAATATTAGACACAACCAAACGCCAATCAAAAGCAATCTCACCAATAGCTTGCCATTTATATCTGATAGCATCGTTGCAACAAATCAAGACGGGCCATTGGCTGCGCTGTTGAGATGGCGTCAGCTAAGAGTTCCTCGCAGTGGTGCCGTTCTTTCAACACACGACAACGCTGTTCCAATCTCCGGAGACATTCCCATCGCATCAGGTCGCGATGCTCCTGACTGAGAAGCGTTCTGCTTTCCGCGACGAGAGTTTCTGGATAAATGCGTACCACCAGAGATTTCGTGGGACTCCGGTGGTCATCGAGAGAAAGCATGAGATGATGTTGCATGTGCTTCTCACCTTCCTAGTGGTTCACTGTTCAATAGTCAGCATAACATGCAACGTAGCACAAGAAGGTCAAAATGTTTCGTTAAGAAGGACGAATAGGCTATTTCTGACACGCATTCACGCGGAACCCATCCTTCTTTGAAACGTGCTGTAAACTCATGCATCTATGAGTTATCCACACGTTTGATACAGGTTTTGCACAAAATATTCACAAAAACGGATGCCTGATGCCGTTCGGCATGGCGTGGTTTACTTGCTCCGCGCCATTCTAAATACAACACTCTTTTTCAAGCTCTTTGAAGAAGGGTTTCGATGGTCTGCAAGAGTTCATCAAGGTCAAGCGGTTTGCCTAAGCCGATGAGATGGCGGTGCTCAATTTCTTGTTGGTGCTTTTCAAAGCTCGCAGTGAGGATAAGGGATGTGTCAGAACTGAGAACACAAAGATCACATGGCGTGCTGAATCCTCCAGCCTTCATCTGTTAGACTACCAGCAATATGACCTTCAAGGCATCCAAGCGTTGGCAGAATAGACGGCGTTGGTCGGCAAGAGAAATGTATTGCTTCGTGGTCGTACGAAACCGGAAGAACTGGCGTACCTCGTCGAACGCCCTGCAGAAGCGTGATGCTGACGTGAAGCTTCCAAACCCGCGCATGGGATAGGAGCGTTGTTTGATCCCACGATGGTCTTGTTCCAATCGGTTGTTCAGATAGGCATTGGTCCGATGCGCGACATCATTACCGAGGGTCTCGCGGATCGCACGAGGGTAGGAATCATGCCCATCGGTCGTCACCCGCTCAGGCGCGTAATCAACCATGGTCACCGCTTGGTTGAAGAATCGCTTTGCTGCCTCCATATCGCGTTTCTCACTGAGACGTGAGTCGACCAGATTGCCATCTCGATCAATCGCCCGATACAGGTAGCACCACTTTCCATGAACTTTCACGTAGGTTTCATCGACATACCACGATGTTCCTGCCTGTCCCCGTCGTTTGACGTGCAGGTGCTCTGCAAGCAAGGGAGCAAAACGGGCTTCCCAGTCTCGAACAGCTTCATGAGTAAACACAAAGCCGCGTTCTAAAAACATTTCAGCCAAATCACGCAAGCTCAGTTTGTACCGCAGTCGCCACAGGACGACGAGGAGCACGATATCAGTAGGATATTCAAGATAATTGAAGGAGGTGTAAACGCTATCATGATAGAGGCTCTTGGTCAGATTTGGTGATTCGAGAAATTGATGAGCTATAACGAAAGCTCCGGCCCTCTGGGTATCAGTGTGTTTCGCTCAAGTGGGCGGCAGCTTGCTTCAAGGCGGCGAAAGCGTCTTTGTAGCGCTTGAGCTTCCAGAGCGTGCGTATCCTAGATTCGTGAGCGCGCTGATACGTTGGGTCCAGGCGTACCGCTTGTTCGTAGGCGACCAGGGCTTCCTCATGGCGTCTGAGCCAGTAGAGCGCATTCCCTTTTGCATTGTGCTGAAAAGCGTCTTCTGGATCATGCTGGATCGCTCGTTCAGCGGCAGCAAGACCATGCTCAAACACTGCTGTTGCCTCGGTGTGGCGTTTGAGCTTCTGCAGCAGGAAGCCCTTGTTGACGGAGGTAACTGCATCGTCAGGATCACGTTGCAAGGCTTGCTCATACGCGTTCAGCGCCTCTGTCGAACGCCTGAGGTGAGCAAGGACAAGCCCCTTGCCCTGATAGGCGGCAGCGTCGCTAGGCTCAAGAGCAGTCGCTTGTTCGTAGGCAGCAAGCGCCTGAGCATAGCGTTTCAGGTGAGAGAGTGCAGATGCTTTGCCTCTGTAAGCAGAAGGATTCTCGGGATCGAGCTGAAGAGCCCGGTCATAGGCAGCAAGGGCGCGTTTGTCACGCTGGAGGAGCGAAAGCACATCTCCCTTGTGTACCTCAGTGGAGGCATCATCAGGGTCAAGATGGGCGGCCCATTCGTAGGAAGCAAAAGCTTCGACGTACCGCCGGAGACCACGAAGAGCGTGTCCCATCAGCTGGCGAGCATGGGCAGAGGTAGGGTCAAGGCGCGTGGCTTGCTCATAAGCTCTCAGGGCCTCCTCATAGCGCTGGAGATTGTAAAGCATGCCTCCTTTACTGATGTAGTCGAAGGTGCTGTTGGGGGTGAGTTGAAGAGCCTGGTCGTAAGCGGCGAGGGCTTCCTCGTAGCGTTTGAGCTTAGAAAGGACATATCCTTTGTTCTCATGATAGGTAGCCTCCCCGGGATCGCGGTGAATGGCCTGTTCAAAGGTAGCCAGCGCCTCCTCGTAGCGTTCGAGGTTGCGTAAGGCGATCCCCTTGTCGTCATGATACATGGCGTTGTTAGGGCGAAGGCGAAGCGCTTGCTCATAGGCAGCCAGTGCCTCCTCGTAGCGTTCGAGTTTAAGAAAGGCGTCGCCTTTGTTCTCATGATAAGGAGCTTTCCCAGGATTGAGTTGGATGGCCTGTTCAAAGGCGGTCAGTGCCTCCTCGTAGCGTTCGAGGTTGCGTAAGGCGATCCCCTTGCCACTATACGCATCGGCGTCATCGGGATCCAGACGAATGGCCTGCTCATACGCGTCCAGTGCCTCCTCATAGCGCTTCAGTACATGGAGGACATCGCCCTTATTGCGATATGCTGTGGCGTCGGTGGGATCCAGGCGAAGGGCCTGCTCGTAGGCAGCGAGCGCCTCCTCATAACGCCCGAGGTTTCGCAGAGCATTCCCTTTGTAGCGATACACATCGGCGTCGGTGGGATCCACGCGAAGGGCCTGCTCATAAGCCACGGGCGCCTCTTCATAGCGCTTCAGAACATGGAGGATATAGCCCTTGTTGATATAGGCAAGTGCATCGTTGGGATCCAGACGAAGGGCCTGCTCAGAGGCGAGCAAGGCTTCCTCATAGCGCTTGAGTTCCATGAGCGCATAGCCTTTTTGCCCGTAAACCCAGGCTTCCTCAGGAGAACCGAGGCGAAGCGCCTGTTCAAGAGCTACTAAGGCCTCCTCGTAGCGTTCGAGTTTATTGAGCGAGCGACCTTTTTTTCCATATACCCAGGCATCGTTGGGATTCAGGCGAAGGGCCTGCTCGTAGGCAGCGAGCGCCTCCTCATAGCGCTCGAGGTCTCGCAGAGCACTCCCCTTATTGTTGTAGGCCAGTGCATCATTGGGGTCCAGACGAATGGCCTGCTCAAGGGCTACCAAGGCCTCTTCATAGCGCTCAAGTTCATTGAGGATATAGCCCTTGTCGTTGTAGGCAACGGCATCGTTGGGATCCAGGCGAATGGCCTGCTCATAGGCAGCGAGCGCCTCCTCATAGCGCTCCAGCTCATCGAGGACATAGCCCTTCTGGGAATAGGCAACGGCGTCGTTGGGGTTCAGGCGAAGGGCCTGTTCATAGGCAGCGAGCGCTTCCTCGTAGCGTTCGAGGTTGCGTAAGGCGATCCCCTTGCCACTATACGCATCGGCATCATCGGGATCCAGGCGAATAGCCTGCTCATACGCGTCCAGTGCCTCCTCATCGCGCTCCAGTTCAAGAAGCGTCAAGCCCTTGTTCAAATAGGCTTCGGCATCATTGGGGTCCAGGCGAATGGCTTGCTCAAAGGCAGCCAGCGCTTCCTCATCCCGCTTCTTTTTCTGAGACAATGGCCCCTCCGCATCAGGGAATTGATTCATTTCCCCCTCTTTTCACGCTGAAGCAAGGACGCGCCGACGAGAGCCGTGTCGCATCCTGCTCGGCCATACCTGCTTCGTTTGATCAGTTTTTAATTGGTCATCTGCCCTTCCACCTGCCCATTATTGTAAGGATGGGTCAATCCCGTCCACGCGAAAATCATGGAGATGAGGAAACCATGTATGCAAGAACATGAGAAACTCCTATTTCCCATTTTATCACATCTGTACGTGTCCTCGCATCACCAAACCAGTCTAAGAGCCGCAATCTTGATAACAACGCCAACGGAAGTGTCAGAATTGAGAAGCAATCGTGATGTGGAGTCTCCTCTCATGATATACGAATGGTCATTGAGATCACCGTTATCAGGAGTAAACTATGAACTGCCCCTCTTGCACATCCCCTACTCCCAAGGAATAGCGCCAGAAAACCTCGCTCGGCTATCGAACGTTCCGGTGCTCGGCATGTCGACGCACCTTCAATGAACGGACCAATACCCCTTTCAATTTTCTCGAATACCCCACCGATATCGTCCTCCTCGTCGTCCTCTGGCGACTGCGCTCCAAGCTGAGTTTGCGCGATCTTGCGGAAATGTTTTTGACACGCGGCTTTGTGTTTACACATGAAACGGTCAGAGAGTGGGAAGCACGATGTGCTCCCCTCATCGCTGATCTGTTGCGGGCAAAGCGCCGTGGGCAAGCAGGAACCTCCTGGTATGTGGATGAGACCTACCTCAAAGTGAATGGCAAATGGTGGTATGTGTCTCGCGCTATCGATCGCGACGGCAATCTGGTTGATTCGCGGCTCAGTGAAAAGCGGGATATGGATGCGGCCAAGCGGTTCTTCGAGCAAGCTCTTGCTGTTGTTGGCCATGCTCCAGAGCATGGTACAACCGATGGACACCGTTCTTACCCACGTGCCATACGCGAGACGATGGGTAAGAATGTGCAACATCGGACAAATAAGTATCTCAATAATCGGCTGGAGCAAGATCACCGTGGCATCAAACAGCGGTGTTATCCCATGCGCGGCTTTGGCAATTTCCAGGCAGCAACTCGCTTTTGTTGTGCATTTGATGAATGACGTAACTCTTTCCGCTTTCGTCAATGCATGGGAGAAACAGTGTCTCTCGCGACACAACGACAAACATTTCGTGAGCGGCTCGCAGCTTTGCAAGTGATCTTGATTTCTGCCTCATAGTCCAACGGGCTGTGTCTCAGGGAAGCCGAATTTTCTAGATAAGCTTTTGTGCTCCCAGTTCTGACGCTTCCGGGTAGTGCTAATACTACTTGCCAGTTCCTACCTCTTCAAAAGTCGCCAGGAGCACTGTATCGACGATCTGGAGATCGTCGTTCCTGATTGTCAGGGGGCACGACAAGTACTTTCTGGTAGAACCCCTGGTACCTTTGCGGGCTCTTGTCGCCCGATTGATGGCCAGAGGAGTATACTATGCAGCAAGGGAAATCTTCAGAGAGGAGAGAGACATGTCATGGGACCCGGAGTCATCTTGCTCATAGGACTCTTCTTGATGCTTGCCTGCCTGTTCTTTTATCGAGCGCAAAAGATAGAGGCTCTTGAACAGCGTGGCGTGAGGGTGGCAGCCATCGTCACCAATGTTGAGCAGTTCCCAGGTGGAAGCTACGTGACGGCTCAATGGCAGCACCCGCAGACGCGGGAGATGTACACCTTTCACAGTGTGACGGTGCTCAATCAGTTCCCCCTCCAGCGCGGGGGCCCTGTTCGCGTCCTGGTGGATCCCCAAAACTACAAGCGGTACTACATCCCGTTAGGGGCGAGGACGACCTGACGCTCTCTCGTCAGGGCTATTTAAACCGTGGGGGCAATACTCACATACAGACAAAGGTGATAGAATAGACGCAAATAAAAACTCGTTAGGGGGAAGCGAGTGTGCGAACAAAGAAGTCGTATCCGCAAGCGATCAAACGGATCTTTCGTCCCGAAATCATGCACTGCCTGACCTGTCAAACACGCCTGCGGCGCTGTCTGACCATTTCACAACGGACGGTAGTGACCTTGCAGCAGATTGTGCGGGTCATTCACTGTGGCTACCGCTGTCCCAAGAGCATCTGGCCTGATCACCACCGTCTCTTCCGCAGTTCAGAGGCGGATGGATGAGCCTTGCCCGGCTTTACGTTCGGACTGGACGTCATCTTGTGAGTGGGACAGCTCCGGCTGGGTGAGCACAAGACCGTGGATGAGATCCATCATCTGCTCATGGAGCGACTCGCCCCCCTTTCCCAAACCATCTCGCGCCGGGAAATCCTGTTTCTCTTTGAAGCCTCCACTGCCTTGTTGCGGGCAGGTACCGAGGGCGGAGAAGACCAGCACTGGCGAGAAGAGGTGCTCAGGAATGGAGGTTTGCTCCTGTCCCTTGATGGCATTCAGCCCGACAAAGGGAACGAAACCATGTATTTGGTCCGCGATGTCCTCACCGGACGCATCCTCACCGCTGAAAATGTCACGTCCAGTACCAAGGCGATGATCAAGCAGGTGCTGGCTCCAGTCGTTGCGCTCCAACTACCCATCATCGGCGTCATCAGCGATGCGCTCGAGTCGCAATTGCAGGCGGTGGCTGAACTGTGGCCTGGCACGCCGCATCAAATTTGCCAGTTTCACGCTATTCGAGAAGCAGGGCGTCTCATTTACGTGTTGGATCATCGCATCAAGACCGATATGCGCATTCGTATGCAACAAAAGACGCACGAGTATCGCCAAGATCTCCATCGGCGGATGGAGCAGGGACAAGGAGAGGAAGCGAAGCAACTTGCCGTGCTCGAAAGCTACGCCGCTACGGTCGAAGGAGCGTTGAATGTCGATGGCATCACTCCCTTTGGATATGGAGGTCTGACCATGCAAGACGGCTTGCGTCAGATCCACGCCAGCCTGCACCGGCTTGAAAAAAAGGGGTCGCCGTAACCCAGCTCTGCCAGAAGCGGCTTGTCCGTCTCCAGACCATCGTCAGTCTCCATGAAGAGAAGCGGGAAGCCTTAGAGCAGGGTCGGCACATGCGTGCGTGGGTGGTAGAAGCCGAACATATTCTGGATGGGTCGTGGGCGAGCTGTCCAGAAGAGCTTAGCAATGCTGAAGTTGGCAAGCGGCTCGATGAGTGGCTCAAGCGCTTATTGTGCTTCCTGGAGAGTGAACAGCGGACGGAAGATGAACGCCTGCGGCTCGGCCATCTGTTGAAAGTGATGACGCATTTGAGGCCAGGTCTCCTCCAGTGTTATGATCGAACGAACTTTCCGCGCACCAACAATGACATGGAACGCACGATTCGTGCCATGAAAATGCACTATCGTCGCATCAGCGGGCGCAAAAACTGGAAGAGCTATGTATTACGATATGGTCGTTGTGTGGCTTATCACGAATGGTGGCTTCATCAGCCTGATGGAGCCACTCGTTTGCAGCTTCAATTGCGGCATGTGGCTCCTCTCCGGTGGAGGCAGGTTCGACAGGAAACGCGAATGTGTCATCAGGAACAACTCAATCGCTTTCGGTTTCGCCATCGACCTCTGGACTACCTTGTTGAGCTAGAAGCTCAGTGGGAGCAAGCGGGATGTACGTGAGTATTGCTCCCACAGATTTAAAAGAAGCCATAGAGGGACACCCAGGAACAACCACGAAGATATTGTCAACTTATTTGTAAAAATGAAAGATACTGATGAGCTATAAGGAGAAAAGCACTGGAAAGGCCATGAGAAGTGGGAAGGTCTGTGTGGTTATGCGACTGACTTAACGCCAGTTACCTCATTCCATTGCTGGAAGCGGCTCTGCAAAATGGCGCGGTACTCCCCGGCACGCAACCGATGTCGTCGTGGTTGGAAATGCCCGGCAATGAGGCTGAAGGCGGAGAGAAAGCGTTGGGCCTGTTTGGCTGATGTGAACCGCCGCATCTTCTTTTCACGCAGTCGCGTGGGTTGGTGGGAGTTTTCCGCTCGATTGTTCAGCCCTTTGTGCTGCCGATGCTCCACGCCAGGCAGGAACTCGCGTTTCGCCGCACCATAGCTCCTGAGCTTATCAGTGATGATGACACGTGGAACATATGGGAGCCCTTTGAGGAGCTTGCGGAAAAATCGTTTGGCAGCTTTTGTGTTTCTGCGGCTCTGGACGAGGATGTCGAGCACGTCGCCGTCCTGATCAACGGCTCGCCAGAGGATGTGCTTTTGTCCACGAATGGAAAGCATGACCTCATCCATATACCACTTGTCCCCCCAACGAGGGCGACGCGAGCGCAATGCATTGGCATAGGTCTGGCCGAATTTCAAGCACCACTGACGAACCGTTTCATAGGTCACGACCATTCCTCGTTGTGCGTCGTCCGCTCTTCCACATCACGAAAACTGAGCGAGAAGCGGAAATACAGCCAAACCGCGTGGCTGATAATTTCAGGTGGGAAGCGAAAGCCTTTGTGGCTTGGAGCAATGGTGTTTGTTTTCATGAAGCTATTCTAGCACATTGTTCAGCTACGTTCCCAAGTTGACAATACCCGCGTGCCCTCATGGCTGAACGCATGAGGGAGGGTGTCCGGCGTTGCCTTTGCGCTTGCCGTGCGTAGGAGCGAACCGTTCGAGTGTCAGTCGTGCAGGGAGCGTCTGTTGGCTGATCGGCAAAGCCACCGTCAGCACGCCATTGCCGTAGGTGACGTTGGCACACGTAGCATTCACCGGGACTGGGAGCGCCAGTTCGCGGTGATAGACGCCAACGCTCCATTCATCCAGCAGGAGTTCCTTGATCTCCTTGAGCATGCCGCGCACGTCCCCGTGGAGGAGCAGGCGACCGTCAGCGGTGATTTCGACCACAATGTTCTCAGGTTCCAGCCCTGCCATCGGTGCCGCGACCATCAAGCGCTCATCGGTTCGATAGACTTTGACCGGAATGTGCTGTTGCTTCAACTGTTCTTGCATGCGCTGTACCTCTCATACTCAATCATGACTGCTCACCATCGCTTGCCCCCACGCTCTCGACTGCTGCCGCAAGCGTCACCTCGCAGTGTGATCTCCTTGGAATGCACATTCTTTCCCTTGGGATGGGTTTGTGTCCCATGCTATGCACACGGTGAGATGCAATGGGTGTGACTCATACACCGGTCGTAGATGTATTCCCATCTAAAGTATACGACAAAAACCACGGAGGTCACCGTGGCTTCCATTACGAATCAGTCACCGGCAGGAGCACAACGAACGATCGCAAGCAAAAAGTGTTTTTATTCTGCCTTTCTCCCGAGGCATTTCTTCCTCTGGCATCTTCATCATCGTAAGCATTGGCACCCATCTCTTCGGAGAGACCGTACTCTTTCCTAATCGTGTTCCAGAACTCCCGACGCGGAAACAGTGCAGAGGAGAAGTACAAGCAGGAGCAACAGCGCGTGGACTTGCTGTGTTTGTCCTGGAGCATTCTTTTTGGTACAACTACTAGAGAATGGCAGATGTTCAAAGAAGTGCAAGGACTATGACAACGGCAGGGCAGAGAAGCGCTCCCTGCCAAGCAGTGCTGAAGCCAGCAGAAATGCACTGCTGAAAAGGCGACCCGCAGGTACGAAGAGACGAGAAAGGCGAGGACCATGCTACACCTTGTCCTGGCGAGCCTGGGATTTCCACTCTGGCTGCGACTCAGTCACTACGTGAATCTCCTGTTCATCGGGTTACTCATCCGCAGCGGCATTGAGATCCTGGAGGCGCATCCACGACTGTACGGTAACGATGGGTGTACCCCGAAAACCGAGTGGCTCAAGTTCACCAAGAAACAGGTGCCCACCGAGAAGGATGTCATCTATACCGCGCGTGACGACGAAAGCAGTATCTCCCCATTGCTTGACCTCCCAGGCAAAAAGAATCTCGGACTTGGCCGCCACTGGCATGGCGTATCCAATACGCTCTGGCCGCTCAGCTGCAGTCCGGCTCCTACAGCGGTGCCCGAAAAGCTTGAGCCACAGTTTAGCTCTTCCTTTCCTGTGTAGAGAGATAGCTGCCGTGCTCAAACCAGCCATGTGCGTCCTGGGAGGTCACGCTCAGCAGCGCTTGGGCGATCGCTTCTTCCAAGGCCTCTCGCGTGCGAGCCTTGCTGCGTCGTAGCCGCGTCTTGAGCTTGGAGAAGGCCTCTTCAATGGGC
>WNFM01094995.1_pt2 | contig 12852 bp, 7 predicted proteins | sample 5400271 | NCBI WGS metagenome assembly WNFM01 (sample SAMN13153352, study PRJNA577476) | soil metagenome | isolation source: 60 cm saprolite on Douglas fir-dominated hillslope | place: USA:California | collected 2013-09-17 | reverse complement strand
TTGCTCGTCACCTCGTCTTTGACAACCTTGGTCGCGCGCACCTCATCCCACAGCTTCGCCGCGTCCGGCAGCATCTGTGATTTCGACCACGAGGCCTTGAGCCTCTGCGCCGCCTTGATCGCACCCCATTCGCTCTCGGCGACGACACCGAGGAAATTGCCTTGGCGCACCACCTTGACCACGCCGGCGACGTTCTTGATTGAGGCCTCATCGACGCTCTCGAGCGTGGCGCCGATCGCGGGCGGGCGGACGACGCGCCCATGCAGCATGCCGGGCACGCGGAAGTCCTGCATGTAGATGAAGCGCCCCGTCACTTTGTCGGGAATGTCGACCCGCGGCACCGGCTTGCCCACCACTTTGTAGTCCTTCGGATCCTTGCCGGCGGCGGGTTTGGCATGATCGAGCTTCAGCGCGAACGATTTGCCCCCGATCAGCTCGCCATAGCTCACCCGTTTGCCGCCGGCGCTGACGACGCCATCGACAACCCTGAGGTCCTCCGTCTTGGCGTTCAGGCGTTTGGCCGCCTCCTCGAGCAGCGCAGCCCTGGCGGTCGCCGCGGCGTTACGCAGCTGCATGCCGCCGACCTGGATCGACAGGCTGCCCCAGGTGGTGCCCTGGTCGGGCGTGAGCGCAGTGTCGCCCTGGACGAGCTTGATCCGGTTGAGCGGCACGTCGAGTTCGTCCGCGACGATCTGCGGCAGTGCAGTTGCGACGCCGGTCCCGAGATCGACTTTGCCGCTATAGACCGTCACCACGCCGCGGGCATCGATCGCGAGAAACGAGTCGACCTCGGTGATCGCGAGGGGCTTGGCCCCCTGGGCGAACGTCTCGCCGGAAGCACCGGCGAACGAGAAGCTGACGACCAGGGCGCCGCCGCGCTTGAGCACGTCGCGTCGAGAAGCGTGAATCGTCATGGCTCCCCTCCCTCACGCACCGGCCGCGCGCATCACCGCCTTGACGATGCGGGCATGAGTGCCGCAGCGGCATAGGTTATTGGCGAGCGCGTCCTTCACTTGCGCTTCAGTCGGATTTTTGGTCCTGGTAAGGAACGCGGCGGATTCCATGATCATGCCGTTGATGCAGTAGCCGCATTGCACTGCTTGCTCCTCGATGAAGGCGCGCTGCACCGGGTGCAGGCGCTGCGGCGTGCCGAGGCCCTCGAGCGTCACCACCTTCTGCTGGGCCGTAAGCGACGACAGCGGCGTGACGCACGAGCGCACCGCCTTGCCGTCGACGTGGACGGTGCAAGCGCCGCATTGCTCGAGCCCGCAGCCGAAGCGAGGGCCGTGCAGCGCCAGGTTGTCGCGCAGCGCATAAAGCAGCGGCATGTCGGGATCATCGATCGTGATCTGGACCGACTTGCCGTTCACGTTCAGTGATTTTCGTTGAGCCATGGTGTCCTCCCGGGCCGCGCCGTGTTGCTCGGCGTCTTTTTGAAGGTTTCCAGCCTAGCAGCGCGGGCGGGACGGCGCCATACGAGCGGCGGGCTTCATCGCCGCACGTCGAGACGGTCTCTCGGGCAAAGAACCCGGATGTTGCTGGCGCTCGATCCAGGCTACGAGAGAGTGAAAGATCTACTCCGCCGCCACCCGCGGGGCTTCGGCCACCGACTCGACTTTGGCGGCGCAGTACTTGAATTCGGGAATTTTCCCAAACGGGTCGAGCGCCGGATTGGTGAGCAGGTTCGCCGCGGCTTCCACGAAGGCGAACGGAATGAACACCACGCCGTCCGGAATGGCGTCGTCCTGCCGCGCGACAAGCTCAATGGTACCGCGCCGGGTCGTGACGCGTATCATGTCACCGGGCTTGATGCCGAGGCTGTCGATGGTGCCGCGCGAAACATTGGCGACCGCGCCTGGCTCGAGCGCGTCGAGCGTCGATGCACGGCGGGTCATGGCGCCGGTATGCCAGTGCTCGAGCTGGCGGCCGGTCGAAAGCACGAACGGGAACTCGGCGTCGGGCTGCTCGTCCGGCGGTATGATTTTCGCCGGCACGAGCTTGCCGCGGCCATCCTGGGTCGGAAAGCGATCGCCGAACACGACGTCGTGGCCGGGCTGATCGGGCGCGTCCGAAGGATAGGTGACCGCGCTCTCCCGCTCGATGCGGTCCCAGGAGATGTTGTCGAGGGCGGGCATTAGCGAGGCCATCTCGGCGTAGATCTCGCTCGGATGCCGGTAATTCCAATTCAGCCCGATGCGCCGCGCGATCTCCTGCGTGATCCACCAATCGACTTTGGCATCCCCCGGCAACGGCAGCGCGCGGCGCCCCATTTGCACCTGGCGATTGGTGTTGGTCACGGTGCCGTCCTTCTCGGGCCAGGCCGAGGCCGGCAGGATCACATCGGCATAACCTGCGGTCTCAGTCAGGAAGAGATCCTGCACCACGAGATGCTCGAGCGCAGCAAGCGCCTCGCGCGCGTGGTTGAGATCGGGATCCGACATCGCGGGATTCTCGCCCAGGATGTACATGCCCTTGATCGTGCCCGCATGCACCGCCTTCATGATCTCGACCACGGTGAGGCCACGCTTGGGATCGAGGCTCGTGCCCCACGCCTTTTCGACGCTGGCGCGCACCTGCGGGTCGTCCACGGAGCGGTAGTCCGGGTAGAACATCGGGATGAGGCCGGCGTCGGAGGCGCCCTGCACGTTGTTCTGCCCGCGCAGCGGATGCAGCCCCGTGCCGGGACGGCCGATCTGTCCGCAGATCAAGGCGAGCGCGATCAAGCAGCGCGCGTTGTCGGTGCCGTGCACGTGCTGCGATATGCCCATGCCCCAGAAGATGATCGCCGACTCCGCCCGCGCGTAGGTGCGCGCCACCGTGCGCAGCGTATCAGCCGGAATGCCGCAGATCGGCGCCATCTCCTCCGGCGTGAAGTCCTTGATGTGTTCGGCAAAGGCTTTGAAATTCGCGGTCTGGGCCTCGACGTATTGCCGGTCGTAAAGCCCCTCGGTCACTATCGTGTTGAGGATGCCGTTGAGCATCGCGACGTCGGTGCCGGGCTTGAACTGCAGCATGTGCATGGCGTGGCGCTTGAGAGCCTGGCCGCGCGGATCCATGACGATGAGCTGCGCACCGCGTTTGGCCGCCTGCTTGAAGAAGGTGGCAGCGACCGGATGGTTCTCGGTCGGATTGGCGCCTATGACGATGATGACGTCGGAATTCTTGCACTCGTTGAAGGTGGCCGTGACCGCCGCTGAGCCGATCGTCTCAAGGAGCGCCGCGACCGAGGACGCATGGCAGAGCCGCGTGCAATGGTCGACATTGTTGGTTCCGAAGCCGGCACGCACGAGTTTTTGGAATAGATAGGCCTCTTCGTTAGACGCTTTGGCCGAGCCGAAACCCGCGAGCGCCTGAGAGCCGTCTCGGTCGCGGATCCTTTTGAGTCCGCCGGCGGCGCGGTCGAGCGCCTCCTCCCAAGAGGCGGTGCGGAAATGCGTCCAGGGATTGGCTGGATCGACGACGTCCGCGGCGTGCTTGGACACCCCATCCTTGCGCACCAGCGGCTGCAGGAGGCGATGCGGATGGGTCACATAATCGAAACCGAAGCGGCCCTTGACGCACAGCCGATTCTCGTTCGCGGGTCCGTTGCGGCCGCTGACGTAGAGAAGCTTGTCGCTCTTGATGTGATAGGTGAGCTGGCACCCCACGCCGCAATACGGGCATACGCTGTGCACCTCCCGGTCCGGGAACTGCGTGCGCACATTCGCCTCGTCGAGCAGCGTGGCCGGCATCAGCGCGCCGGTCGGGCAGGCCTGCACGCATTCGCCGCAGGCGACGCAGGTCGATTCCCCCATCGGGTCGTCAAAATCGAACACGATCTTTTCGCTATAGCCGCGCCCCGCCATACCAATCACGTCGTTGACCTGCACCTCACGGCAGGCGCGGACGCAGAGATTGCACTGGATGCAGGCGTCGAGATTGACCGCCATCGCCGGGTGGCTGCGGTCGGGGATGGGTGCAGCGTGGCGGGGAAACCGGCTCGCCACCAGGTTTTGCCGCTCCGCGGTCTGCCAGAATTCCGATTGCGGATCGTGCGCCACGTCCTTGGGCGGCTGGTCGGCGAGCAATAGCTCCAGCACCATGCGGCGCGCCGTCTTGGCGCGATCAGTCTGTGTCTTGACCTGCATGCCGGAGGTCGGCGTGCGGATGCAGCTCGCGGCGAGCACGCGTTCGCCCTCGATCTCCACCATGCAGACGCGGCAGTTACCGTCCGGGCGATAGCCGGGCTTGGGCAAGTAGCACAGGTGCGGCAGCTTGATGCCGAGGCGCCGCGCGGCGCGGAAGATCGTCTCGCCGGCGCGGATGTCGACCTCGCGCCCGTCGATGCGGAAAGTGTTGGGCTTGCGGACGACGTCTGCCTTCATTCCATCACCGAGCCTTTCCAGTCGTCCCCGCGAAAGCGGGGACCCATCGTGCCATACACGCAGGCCTCTGGAATATGGGTTCCCGCTCGCGCGGGAATGACACATGAGAGTGTTGCAACATCAATCACCAAGTCCCGAGCGGCTTCTCCAGCTCCTCCGGAAAATACCTGAACACGCTCATGAGCGGATTAGGCGCCGCTTGGCCTAGCCCGCAGATCGAGGCGTCGCGCATCGCATCGGACAGTTCGGTCAACAAAGCTTTATCCCAAGGACCGGTCGCCATCAGCTTCACCGCCTTCTCGGTTCCGATGCGGCACGGCGTGCACTGGCCGCAGCTCTCGTCCTCGAAGAAGCGCATGAGGTTGAGCGCCACCGCTTTCATATCGTCCTTGTCGGAGAGGACGACAACCGCGTGCGACCCCACGAAGCAGCCGTATTGCTCCAGGGTTCCGAAGTCGAGCGGCAGGTCAGCCATCGACGCGGGAAGGATCCCGCCGGAGGCGCCGCCGGGCAGATAGGCCTTGAAGCCGTGGCCCTCCTGCATCCCGCCGCAATATTCCTCGATCAGCTCGCGCGCGGTGATGCCGGCGGGCGCCAGCACGACGCCCGGTTTGTTGACGCGGCCCGAGACCGAGAAGCTGCGCAGACCCTTGCGCTCGCGCCGGCCGTGCGAGGTGAACCAGTGCGCGCCTTTCTCCACGATGTCGCGCACCCAGTAGAGCGTCTCCACGTTCTGCTCGAGCGTGGGGCGGCCGAAGACGCCGACTTGAGCCACGTAAGGCGGGCGATGCCGGGGGAGCCCGCGCTTGCCCTCGATCGATTCGATCATGGCGGATTCTTCGCCGCAGATGTAGGCGCCGGCGCCGCGGCGCAGATGCATCCGCGCATGCTTGGCGAGCCCGGCCGCTTCGACCTTGGCGATCTCTTGGCCGAGCATCAGTCGCACGTCGGGATATTCGTCGCGGATGTAGATGTAGATTTCCGCCGCCTCGACCACCCAAGACGCGATGAGCATGCCCTCGATGAAGCGGTGCGGGTCCTGTTCGAGATAATAGCGATCCTTGAACGTGCCCGGCTCGCCCTCATCCGCGTTGACTGCGAACAGCCGCGGCGCCGGTTCGGCGCGCACGAGCGTCCATTTGCGCCCGGTCGGAAAGCCAGCGCCGCCGAGGCCGCGCAGCGAGGCGTCGCTCACCTCCTTGATGATCTCATCACGGGTGCGCGCGCCGGCAAGGCAGGCGTTGAGCAGCGCATAGCCACCCTCGCTCACATAGCGCTCGAAATCCTTCGGCGTCGGGTAGGCTCGCGCGTGCGCGCCTTGCGCGATGGCCGCGGCGATACGTTCCTCGCTCGCCCCCATCACCTGCACGTGGCCAACCGCGCAGACCGGCGCACGGTCGCAAGCCCCCATGCAGGGCGCGCGCACGACGCGAACGTCGGGCCCGAGCCGGTTCGGCAGGACGCGCAAGAGATGCTCGGATCCCGCCATGGCGCAAGAGAGCGAATCGCAGACCCGCACGGTAACGGGGGGCGGCGGCCTCTCGTCCTCCTTCACCACGTCGAAATGGGCGTAGAAGGTCGCAACCTCGTACACCTCGGTGAGCGCGAGCTTCATCTCCTGCGCGAGCGCGGCAAGATGCACGGCGGAGAGATGGCCGTAGCGATCCTGAATGAGGTGCAAATGCTCGATCAGGAGATCACGCCGGCGCTCGCGATCGCCCAACAGGGCGCGCACCTCCGCCAGCGCCTGCGGCTCGACTTGGCGGCCTTTCGGCGTCTTGCGCGGACGGTTGCGCCGACCCAGTCCTCCGCGATCGTCAGTGCGTGCGTCCATTTGCAAATCAAGCCAATTCAAAACAGCCCGACGATGCGGCCGTCGGGCCCGACGTCGATCGAATCTGCGGCCGGCACCCTGGGTAGGCCGGGCATGGTCATGACCTCTCCGCAGATCGCCACGACGAACTCCGCTCCTGCCGAGAGGCGCACTTCCCGCACCATCACGATGTGGGCCTCGGGTGCGCCCTTCGCGTCGGCGTTGGTGGTGAAGCTGTATTGCGTCTTGGCGATGCAGATCGGGAATTTGCCGTAACCCATCTTCTCGAACGACTCGAGCTGGTCGCGCACCGGCTTCGATACGTCGATGTCCTTGGCCCGATAGATTTCGCGGGCAATCGTGCGGATCTTCTCGATCAGCGGCATGTCGTCGGGATAGAGGAATTTGAGCTTGCTCTTGCCGCTGTCGACGATCTTGAGCACCGCGCGCGCCACGTCGGCCGCGCCCTTGCCGCCCTCGGCCCAATGGTCGGCCATGATGGCCTCGACGCCGAGCTTCTTGCAGGCGTCCTTCACCAGCGCGACCTCCGCGTCGGTGTCGGCGCTGAAGCGGTTGATCGACACGACCGGCACGATGCCGAATTTCTGCACGTTCTCGACGTGGCGGGCGAGATTGGCCATCCCGGCGCCCAGCGCCTGGAGGTTCTCGGTCTTGAGGTCTTCTTTCTTGACCCCGCCGTGCATCTTGAGCGCGCGGATGGTCGCGACCAGCACCGCGCAGTCCGGCGCAAGCCCGGTCTTGCGGCACTTGATGTCGAGGAACTTTTCGCCGCCGAGATCGGCGCCGAAGCCCGCTTCGGTCACCACGTAATCGCACAGCTTGAGCGCGGTGGTGGTGGCGAGCACGGAATTGCAGCCATGGGCGATGTTGGCGAACGGCCCACCGTGGATGAAGGCAGGCGTGCCCTCGAGGGTCTGCACCAGATTGGGCGCAAGCGCCTCCTTCAGGAGCGCGGCCATCGGCCCGTGCGCCTTGAGCTCGCCGGCGCGCACCGGCTTGCGGTCGCGGGTATAGCCGATGACGATTTTCGACAACCGCTGCTTGAGGTCCTCGAGATCCTTGGCGAGACAGAAGATCGCCATCACTTCGGACGCGACCGTGATGTCGAAACCGTCCTCGCGCGGAAAGCCGTTGGCGACGCCGCCGAGCGAGGAGACGATCGAACGCAACGACCGGTCGTTCATGTCGATCGCGCGACGCCAGGCGATGCGGCGCGGATCGATACCGAGCGCATTGCCCCAATAGATGTGGTTGTCGATGAGCGCCGCCAAGAGATTGTTGGCCGTCCCGATGGCATGCAGATCGCCGGTGAAATGCAGATTGATGTCCTCCATCGGCACGACCTGAGCGTAGCCGCCGCCCGCGGCCCCGCCCTTGACGCCGAAGCAGGGCCCAAGCGAGGGCTCGCGCAGGCACAGCATCGCCTTTTTGCCGAGATGGTTGAGCGCGTCGGTGAGGCCGACCGTGGTCGTGGTCTTACCCTCGCCCGCCGGCGTCGGGGTGATCGCGGAAACCAGGATCAGCTTGCCGTTGGGACGGTTCTTGAGTGATTTGATGAAGTCCATCGACACCTTGGCCTTGTAGTGGCCGTAAGGCTCGAGGTTCTCCGGGGCGATATCGAGCTTTTCCCGCGCGATGTCCATGATCGGGCGCATCTTGGCTGCCTGCGCGATCTCGATGTCGGATCGTGGATTGAGGTGCTGCGAGGCGGTGATCGGAACCTTGGCGGCGGCGGCTTGGGTCGGCGTCATGCGAACCTCGTTCCAGTGGTGAGCTTGGCGTTGGCGGCGAATTCGCCGGCCGCGACCTTGGGGCCATCGGCGGTCTTCACGCGCAAAACTTTGATCCGGCCATCGGCGCAGACGACGGTAAAGCCGTCGGGCAAGACCTCGACGATCTCGCCCATCTTGCCGCCGATCCCCTTGGGGTCACGCGCCGGCAACGGCTTCGACTCGAAGATCTGCAGCGCCTTGCCGTCGAGCGCCGTCCACGCGCCCGGCGCAGGGTTGCAGCCGCGGATGAGGTTATGGACCTGCCGCCACGGCTTGCCCCAGTCGATACGCGCGTTGTCGCGCCCGCAGCGGCCCTCGTAGGTCGCCTGCGCGTGATCCTGCTTGATGCGCGGCGCTTTGCCGGCCTTGACCAGATCGATTGCCTCCAGCATCGCCTCGACGCCCATGGGAAACAGCCGGTCGAAATAGACCGAACCGAGGGAGTCATCCGGGCCGATATGGGTCTGCTTCTGCAGCAACACGTCGCCGGTATCGAGCCCGTTGTCGGGCCAGAAGATCGATAGCCCGGTCTCGATCTCGCCCTGGATGATCGGCCAGTTGATCGCGCTCGGCCCGCGATATTTCGGCAGCAGCGAGGGATGGTATTGGATCGAGCCCTTGGTCGGGATGTTGAGGAACTCGTCCGGTACGAACAGCGTCACGAAAGCCATCACCTGCAGATCCGGCTTGAGCGCCTTGAACTCTTCCCACACCTCGGGCTTGCGATAGGAGGCCGGCTGATAGACTGGAAGCTTGGCGGCGAGTGCGGCCTCCTTGAGCGGATCAGCCTTTGCGCCCTCTTTCTCCGGCGCGACGTAGACGGCGACGACGTCCTCTCCGCGCTTGCGCAGCGCTTCCAAAACCGCCTTGCCGAAGGCCTGTTGGCCGTGCACCACGATACGCATACCACCGTCCTCTCGACCTATGCGTCATTCCGGCCGAGCCAAGCGAGAGCCGGAATCCACACCCCACCGTCGGAATCTCTCTCGGTCGGTGGTCATGGGTCCCCGCTTGCGCGGGGATGACACTATTGTTTGATCATGCCGCCTCGGCGCGCGCACCTTTCTCCGCAGCGGTGATCGCGCCCGATGCCTTGATCTCGGCGATCTCCGCAGCGCTGTAGCCGAGTTCCTTGGCGAGGATTTCCTCGGTGTGCTCCCCGAGCAGCGGCGAGCGTCGCACTTGCGTGATGGAATCCGACATCTTCACTGGATTGCCGACGGTCAAATACTTGCCGCGCGTGGGGTGATCGACTTCGACTACCGTGCCCGTCTTGCGCAGCGACGGCTCCTCGGCGATCTCCTTCATCGACAGGATCGGCCCCACCGGAATGTCGACCGCGTTGCTGATGTCCATGACCTCGAACTTAGTCTTGGTCATGGTCCACTGTTCGATCGTGCTGAAGATGTGGCGCAGCCGCGGCAAGCGCGCCGGCGGCGTGGCGTAGTCGGGATCGGTCTTCCACTCCGGCTTGCCGATGAGATCGCAGATCGCCCCCCACACTGGCGCCTGGGTGATGAAATAGATGTAGGCGTCGGGATCGCTCTCCCAGCCCTTGCATTTGAGGATCCAGCCGGGCTGGCCGCCGCCGGAATCGTTGCCGGCGCGCGGCACCGCGGCTCCGAACGGAATGCCTTCGCCATACTGGCTGTATTCGGTGAGGGGACCGTGCGTCAGGCGTTGTTGATCGCGCAGCTTGACCCGCGCGAGGTTGAGCACGCCGTCCTGCATGGCGCAGAGCACGCGTTGGCCGCGCCCGGTGCGGATGCGCTGGTAGAGCGCGCTCACGATGCCGAACGCGAGGTGGAGCCCCGTGCCGCTGTCGCCGATTTGCGCGCCGGTGACGAGCGGCGGACCGTCGCGAAAGCCGGTGGTGGAGGCGGCGCCGCCCGCGCATTGCGCGACGTTCTCGTAGACCTTGCAGTCCTCATAAGGGCCCGGGCCGAAGCCCTTGACCGAGGCCACGATCATGCGCGGATTGGTCTTGTGGATGTGCTCCCAAGTCAGCCCCATGCGGTCGAGGGTGCCGGGGGCGAAATTCTCTACCAGCACGTCGCAGTGCTTGATCAGCCGATCGAGGATTTCCTTGCCCTTGGGATGCTTGGAGTCGATGGTGATCGAGCGCTTGTTGCCATTGAGCATGGTGAAATACAGGCTGTCGGCGCCCTTCACGTCGCGCAGCTGGCCGCGCGTGATGTCGCCGACGCCAGGCCGTTCGACCTTGATCACGTCGGCGCCCATATAGGCGAGCAGCTGCGTGCAGGTCGGGCCCGCTTGCACATGCGAGAAATCGAGAATGCGCACGCCCTCGAGCGCCATGCCGGCCTGGCCGTACGGCTTGGTCGAGGGCTTCGGCACACCGTTCGCGACGACCTTCTTCGCCGTTGACGTTTTCGCTTTCAGCTTCGCGACCTTCTTCGACGCTGCCTTGGATTTGGACTTAACTTTCGTTTTGGCTTTCTTGCTCGTTGCCATTGTCGTTTCCTCTGAGAATTCAATTGATGTAGCCGATTTATTTCTTGCGAAGCACGCTTTGCGGGTTGAGATTGCCGATGCGGCCGCTCTCGCTGCCGGCCGCCGGATCGATCACCGCGTTGATGAGAGTCGGCTTGCCGGAGTCCATGGCCTTGTTGACGGCGCGACTCAACTCGTCGGGTGTCGTCACATGCACGCCGACGCCGCCGAACGCTTCGATGATTTTGTCGTAGCGCGCGTCTTTGACGAAGGCCGTGGTCGCGGGATCCGAACCGCCGGTGGGATTGAGGTCGGTTCCGCGATAGATGCCGTTGTTGTTGAAGACGACGATGCAGACCGGAAGGTTGTATCGGCAAACCGTCTCCACCTCCATTCCGCAAAAACCAAAAGCGCTGTCGCCTTCGACGGCGAGCACGGGCTTGCTGGTCTCCACCGCCGCGGCGATGGCGAAGCCCATGCCGACGCCCATGACGCCCCAGGTGCCGACGTCGAGCCGTTTGCGCGGCCTATACATGTCGATGACGCCACGCGCGAGATCGAGCGTGTTGGCGCCTTCGTTGACCAAGATCGCATCCGGACGCTCTTTGATCACGGTGCGCAGCGCACCGAGCGCGCTGTGAAAATCCATCGGCGCGGTGTTCTTCATCAGGCGCGGCGCCATCTTGGCGATGTTCTCTTCCTTGCGCGCATTAACGGCGGACATCCAGTCGGCCGGCGGCGCCGGCCATGTGCTCCCCATGGCCTCGAGCAGCGCGGAGACGCAGGAGCCGATGTCGCCGACCAACGGCGCGACGATCGCGACGTTGCTGTCCATCTCCTTGGGCTCGATGTCGATCTGGATGAACTTCTTCGATCCGGACTCGCCCCAGCTCTTGCCTTTGCCGTGCGACAGAAGCCAGTTGAGGCGGGCGCCAATGAGCATCACCACGTCGGCGTCTTTGAGTACGGTCGAGCGCGCGGCACCCGCCGACTGCGGATGCGTGTCGGGCAACAGGCCCTTGGCCATGCTCATTTGCAGGAAGGGAATGCCGCTCTTTTCGACCAGCGCGCGGATCGCCTCATCCGCCTGCGCGTAGGCCGCGCCTTTGCCGAGAATGATCAGCGGACGCTTGGCGCTCTTGAGAACATCGAACGCGCGCTTGACTGCCGAGGGCGCGGGAAGCTGGGCCGGCGCCGGGTCGATCACCTTGACGAGTGACCTTGCTCCAGCCTCGGCCTCCACGACCTGCGAGAAGAGCTTGGCCGGCAAATCGAGATAGACGCCGCCCGGACGGCCGGAGAGGGCCGCGCGGATCGCGCGCGCCACACCGATGCCGATGTCCGCGGCATGCAGCACGCGGAACGCCGCCTTGCAGAGCGGCCTGGCAATGGCGAGTTGGTCCATCTCCTCGTAGTCGCCCTGCTGCAGATCGACGACCTCGCGCTCGGACGAGCCGCTGATCAGGATCATCGGGAAACAGTTGGTCGTGGCATTGGCGAGCGCCGTTAGCCCGTTGAGAAAGCCGGGCGCCGAGACGGTGAGGCAGATGCCGGGCTTTTTGGTCAGGAAGCCGGCGATGGCAGCGGCATTGCCGGCGTTCTGCTCGTGCCGGAACGAGATGACGCGCATGCCCGCGGCCTGCGCCATGCGGCCCAGATCCGTGATCGGGATGCCGGGCACGCCGTAGATCGTGTTGATGCCGTTGAGCTTGAGCGCGTCGATGACGAGATGAAAGCCATCGGTCAGCTCCTGCTGCGTTTCCACAGCCGCGGGCTTGGGCTTGACTGCTGCATCAGGCATTGTGCTCTCCCTACATCGTTTTGCACCGCGCTTGCTTCGCGCGGTTCGTCGTTCGATCAGTCCAAGTAGTCCGCGTACTTCGCCACGTGATCGGCAAGCCCGAGCGCATGGTTGCGCACGAGATCCTCGGCCCGCTTGGTGTCGCGCGCCTCGAGCGCCTCGATGATGCTCAGATGGTCGCGGATCGAGCGGTCGGCGCGATCCTGCTCGCCGATCGTCTTGCGCCGGATCATTCGCATATGGGTGAACAAATTCTCGGCGAGCGAGATCAGCACGCCATTGCGGCTCATGCGGATGATGGCCTGATGAAACTCGATATTCACCTCGGAATATTCGTCGAGCCTGGCGTGCAGCTCGCCGTTCTCGAACCTGGCAAACATGGTGCGCAGGGACGCGATCTCCTCGGCGCTGGCGTTTTCGGTGATGAGGCGGGCCGCCATGCTCTCGAGCGCGGCCCAGGCGGTGATCATCTCGATCACCTCGCGCTTGGTCTTGCGAACGACGTAAATTCCACGTCGCGGGACCGCGCGCACAAAGCCTTCGCGCTCGAGCTGAGCCATGGCTTCGCGCACCGGCGTGCGGCTGATGCCGAAATCCAAGGCGAGCCGCCGCTCGTCGAGCCGGATA
>WNFM01321737.1_pt2 | contig 12858 bp, 7 predicted proteins | sample 5400271 | NCBI WGS metagenome assembly WNFM01 (sample SAMN13153352, study PRJNA577476) | soil metagenome | isolation source: 60 cm saprolite on Douglas fir-dominated hillslope | place: USA:California | collected 2013-09-17 | reverse complement strand
CGCAGCGCCCTTCGCGCCGCCGGCGATCACAAAATCAACTGCGCGATCGTTGTTGAAGTCCGACGTTACAACTCCGCCGCCGGTCGCTTCCTTGCCCAGCGCAGTTTCTGCAGAAACATCGCTAAACGTGCTGTTGCCATTGTTTCGCCACATCACGTTGTGGTTTCCGGTTCCCCCCTCCGCAATGACGTAGAGGTCGAGATCACCGTCGTGGTCGTAGTCCACAAACGTCGCGCCCACGCAGCCCTTCTCGCTCTTAATGCCCACTATTTTCGTAACGTCGGTAAACTTTCCGGCGCCATCATTGTGGAACAGATGAACTCCGTCGTTCATGCAGACCGCGATGTCGGTCTTTCCGTCGTTGTCAAAATCTCCCGCTGCACAGCCTCGCCCGCTGCCGGAAACCGCCAGCCCCGATCCATTCGTCTTATCTTCAAATTTTCCGTCGCCCGCATTGTGCAACAACCGTAACGAGCCGCTCTCAGCGCCGCTCACGAGGAGAAGATCAGGTTTCCCATCGCCGTCGTAGTCGAAGAAACACGCGCCGGAGCTCGGGCCAGCCGCGATCGATTGCGCAACAAACGTCACCGCAATCGCCGCAGGCGCCTTCAGCAAACCATTCTTCGAATATTCCGCCAGCGAAAATTTTCCCTGGTCCCCGTAACCAGCTCCAAATGGCGTACCGATTTTTGCCGCCGTCATTTTCTGGAATTTTTGCAAATGCTCCCGCGCGTCGTCCGCGTCACCCTTACGTTGATAGGCGCGCGCCAAACCAAATTCCGCCGAAGCGTGGTACGGAAAAACCGCCAGCGCTGACTGGAACGCCGCGATCGCTTCATCGTACTTCTGCAACTGGGTATTCAAATAGCCGATGAAATAAAATGCGTCCGGCTCGCTCGGGGCGATTTCCGTCACATGCCGGAACGCTTCGATCGCTTTCTCCTGCTCGCCAATGTCTTTGTTAACCAATCCCAGGTTGTACCAGGCGTAGGGATCGTGCGGCAGCTTTTCCGTCGCCTCCTGCAAAGCTTTCGCCGCTTCGTCCGACTTCTGCTGGCTCAAAAACGAAACGCCGAGATTCAGCTTGGCTAGTGCGTAATCGGGCTGCGCCTTCAGCGATGCTTCGAACAATACTGTTCAGCCGCACGGCTTCCGAACTGTCCCCACCGGGAACAGTGATACTTTTCGTGGATGAAGATGTCTCACGCGATTTTTTTGCGGCGAAAACGCCCGTATAAGGAAGCACAATTCCGAGCAGAACTGCGGCAAGAATCACGGCAAACAGGTACGTAGTGCGAATACGCATTCGCATAGCGATGAGATTTTCCAGTCTCAGGTGAGAAATTATCGCGCGGTCACGCAGCGCGAACAGCTTTAATTCTCGCGGCCTTCCTCGCGTGCGTCAACGTGTTTCGAAGAATTGCCGTCGATCCGGCGCGCTTGACCGTCTGATGTTCCGCACTTACGCTCGAGAGGCCCAACATGAGCGCAATTCATCACTTATCGCTAGCCGAGATCGCCACAAATATCCGCGCAAAAGAGATTTCGCCGGTTGAAGTCGTCGACCATCATCTGCAACGCACCACGGCGACGCATCCCCAGCTAAACGCGTTTGTATACATCGATCAAGACGGCGCGCGGGCAGCGGCGCAAGCCGCCGAAGCCGCATTGCAACGCGGCGATGCCGTTGGACCGCTGCACGGCGCTCCAATCACCGTGAAAAGTTGTATTGACGTAACCGGCTGGCCGTGCGCCGCCGGCTCGTTGCTAAGAAAAGAATACGTGCCCAGCACCGACGCCGTGCTTGTAAAACGTCTGCGCAGCGCCGGTGCGATCTTGCTTGGCAACACCAATACGCCGGAATTTCTGATGGCCTACGAAACCGATAATCGCCTCTCAGGAAAAACCAGCAATCCGTGGAACACAAACTACTCCTCAGGTGGCTCCAGCGGTGGCGAAGCGGCAGCAATCGCTTCCGGATGTTCCGCAGGTGGAGTTGGCAGCGATGGCGGCGGCTCGATTCGCGTGCCCGCACACTTCTGCGGCATCTGCGGACTGAAGCCCACTCCCGGCCGCATTCCTTCGAGCGGCCATTACCCTGCCGGCAATAGTGCGTTCGGATGGCTCGGCGTGGTCGGCCCGATGGCGCGTACGGTCGCCGACCTCAAGGTCCTGTTCGAAGTGTTGCAGGGTCCCGACGACGACGACGCGCTCACCTCACCCGTACAAATTTCAAACGATCGATCAACTCCGCCCAAAACTCTCCGTATCGGAATTCTCGAAGGCGAGTCGCTTGGCAGAGTCACGCCCGAAACTCAACTTGCTGTGCGACACGCGGCGCAACTCCTCGCTTATCAGGGATACATTCTGGAACCGTTTCGCCTCAACAATCTCGAACGCCTGCTGGATCTCTGGTGGTTTTTCTTCGGTACCGTAGTCAGCGAACTTTTTGCCGGCGAGGTTCGCGGACGCGAGGATCTTCTCAGCCCGATCTTCCGTGATTATCTCGACGCGGCTCGCGCCTCATCTCCCGCGCCCCCCCTGAACATGACCCAATTCGTTGGCATGTGCGTTGCCCGCGATCGTGAACGCGCCCAAATCCTCGAAGCCATGCGCGACGTTCCTATATTGCTTTCGCCTGTCTGCTCTGCACCCGCGTTCCGTCACGGCGAAGGCAACTATAGAGCCGGCACAGGTTACCGCGACACCATGCGCCATTCACAGTGGCTGAATCTCGCTGGCTTTCCCGGAGTCGCCGTGCCCATCGCCAAATCAGCCGACGGCTTGCCCATTGGCGTTCAACTAATCGGCCGGCCCTACGAAGACGAACTCCTACTCGCCGTCGCCAAAGCCCTCGAACTCGCGCGCGGCCCCTGGCAATCCCCAACGGTCAAGTGATCTGACTCTCAAAATAGGGAGCATTTACGCCTATTCAACTTTAGGTTCACTCTAGAGACCCCTGTCCTCTCCTTTCGAACCGCCCTTTCAATACAATCCACGAGCTTTTCTCACTTGACACCAGCGGAACTTTGCTTTATTAACTCGATTTAATAAGAGTGTTTCGATGGATAGCAACCGCGGTGCAAAGCTATCTTAAAGGGGCCTTAGGGGTGGGATAGTGCTGTATCGTAAAATGACAGTTCCGCTGCCGCTTCCACTTACATGCACTACCTCTCTGCCCGCCAGCCGCAGGTCTAAACGCGTTCTTCCAAATTCTCTTGAGGGGGTATTGCATGCGCATCAAGGCAGTTTGTTTCGCAGCATTCCTACTGCTTGGACTTGCTTCTAGCCTTCCAGCACAGGAGATCACAGGAAACATCTCTGGCACCATAACAGATCCAAGCGGCGGAGGAGTTCCTGACGCCAATGTGGTGGTCACAAACACCGCGACCGGCATTGAGCGGTCCACCACGACTACTTCGGCTGGCATATTTTTCTTTAGCAACCTTCCTGTGGGCGACTATCAGTTGGCGGTGAGCAAATCTGGCTTCAAGAAATCGGAAACGACCGGCATACACCTTAACGTAAACGACAAGCTCGCCTTCCCGATTACGCTAGTCTTGGGTGGGGTAAACGAGGTCGTTACCGTAACCAGCGAAGCCGCAGTCCTGCAAACCGAAACCGCGGAGGTTTCCAACCTGGTTGGAAACAACCAGATGAAAGCCCTGCCTCTGAATCAGCGCGATTTCGGCCAGCTCGTGGACCTGGTGCCGGGCGTTGCTCCAGACAATGGCCGCGTCGGCATTAACGATACCAGCGTTTCCGTCAACGGAAACCAATCGAACTCGAACCTGTACTTGGTGGATGGCACCTTCGACGAGGACAACGGCAATAACGGCGGTATCATGGTCCGGCCATCGGTGGATTCCATCGAAGAGTTCAAGATTCTTCGCAATAACTACAGCCCTGAATTTGGCGAAGCTACTGGTGCAATCGTCAACGTCGTAACCAAGTCGGGCGGCAGGGACTTCCACGGCTCGCTTTTCGAATTCCTTCGCAACAATTCTCTGGACGCCAGCGACCCTTTTTTGGGCGCTCCCGGCAAGCTCCGTTACAACGATTACGGGTTTACCATTGGTGGGCCTGTCTGGATTCCAAAGGTTTACAACAAAGAACGTAAATCGGACTTCTTTTTTTTCTCCACCGAGTTTTCCCGAGAAATTCGCGGAAACACTGTAACGGGAATCGTCCCCACTTCCAGACAGCGGACTGGCACGCTGGACCCGAACTGTGTAGTTTCGCCATGTACGCCGATCGGGGCCGACCCGCAAGAATTCGTCGTCGATGAACCAAATTTCACGGGGATTCCCGACCCGAATGCCGTTGCGTTCTTGGATCGTTATCCGTTGCCCAACGCCGATATTTCGAATGGATTTAACTTCATTGCCAGCTCGCCCGCCGTAAGCAACTTCAATCATTACGCCATTCGCTGGGACCACCAGTTCGGTGCGAAGGCCGCCTTGATGGCCAACTACATGCAAACGAACACACCGTTGAAAGGCCTCAACAGCAGCGGATTTTGGGGAGACGATAATTTTCCTTCAGTCAACAGCGACTGGGCCACTAAGGCGAAAATTGCCAACATAAAATTGACCGTCGTCATCAGCACTCGCACCGTGAATGACTTCCAGTTTGGATACTCGACCAACGTCATTGACATCAAGACCAGCACCGTATCGGATCCGGCTTTGGCGTCCCGAGCGGGATTTACCTACACCGAGCTATTTCCCGAAACGAGCGGTTCTTTCCCCGCGCTCAATCTCAATGACGGTTTCGACGGACTCCAGCACACCGCGCCGTTTTTTGATCTCACACATAATTTTCAATATCGGGACGACCTGACTCACAGTGTGGGAAAACACAATCTTAAAGTAGGGTTCTTCGCCCGGTTTAGTCGCAAGCTCGAACCCGCCAACGGCGGTGGAGATTTTACCGCCGGAAGCTTTAACGTCCTCTCTCTCAACGATCTGTTGGCGGGAAATGTCTCCCAATATACCGAGCAAGAGGCCAACAACGATGTTCCATCCCGCGGCCGTGATTACGCCGTGTATTTTCAGGACACTTTCAAAGTGTCGCCCAGCCTTACGTTGGATTATGGTTTGCGCTGGCAGTACTTGGGCCAGGTCTTCTCTGTAAAAAACAACGTAGCCAGCTTCTATCCGAATCGTTACGACCCGGCTAGCTGCCCGGCGGCAACCGCCTTTGTGGTTGACCCTGTGACTGCAGCCTTGGTCGTTGATCCGGCCACTTGCGACATCCTGAACGGCATCGTCACGCAGAAGACGCCGGGCGTGAATAAGTCCCTTAGGGATCCTCACTACAAGGACTTCGAACCTCGCGTCGGGTTCGCTTGGGCCCCCCCAGTGGCAAATAAAAAGCTTCTCGTGCGCGCTGGTGGCGGAATCTACCATGGCCGCGACGCGTTCTCCCAGAACAGCGCCACGGGTCAACTCCCGCCTTTCAATAATAATCCGGCGTTAAACGGGATCACTTTTAGCTCGATGACCACACCGTTCAATCCGGCTACTCCACAACCTCCAGGACAGCTAAACGTGCTGGAAAAAAGCTACCCCAGCCCGCAAAGTTACCAGTACAGCTTAGGCGTGCAGTATGAGCTCATGCCTCGAACGAGTTTGGAAGTGAACTATGTAGGATCCCGCCAAATTCATCTCGGCCGCAATCGCAACATCAATCAGGTACCCGCAATTTATCAACCGGCTGTCGCTAATTTTGTGAACAACGGTTGCCCGCCGGACCTGATCCCGACGGCGGCTTCCACGTGCGTCGATCCGAACACCGTTCGGCCTTTCCTGGGCTACGACTTCATTAACGTAAACGAGCGCGCGGCAACTAGTTTTCTTTAACCGCCAGATGTCTCACGGGCTTGCATTCCAGGCTTCCTACACGTACTCGCGGAACATCGCGACTACTTCCAACAAAGACAGCGAAGGGCGTTTTCTGCCGTTGCAGGACGCATTCCACCCGGAGAGGGAAAAAGCTGTCGCCGACCAGGATATCCCTCAATCCCTGGTCTTCAACTACGTATGGGAGCTTCCTTTTGCTCGCAAGTCCAACGGAATTGTGAAAGTTCTCGGAGCTGGATGGCAGGTAAACGGAATCTCCACTTTCCGTTCGGGCCGTCCGCTCAACATCTGCCTCCAGAATGACAATGCCGGCTTAGGTGATTCCGGAATTTGCGAGCGTCCGGACATCACCGGAAATCCCGTCTTGGATGAATCCAAGCGCTCCCTCAATCAATGGTTTAACACCTCCGCCTTTTCCATTCCGGCTCTCGGTACCTTCGGCAACGGGGGAAGAAACCCCGTCCGCGGCTCTGGAATCAACAACTGGGACTTGTCCATTTTCAAAGTCACGGACTTTCCCTGGTTCGGGCGTCATTCCGGATGGAACGCGGCAGAAACCGCGAAGCTTGAATTCCGCGCCGAAATGTTCAACGTGTGGAACCATCCTCAATATGCCGACCCAGGAACCACTCTGGGTGACGCGAATTTTGGCCAAATTACCGGCCTCGGCATTAATCCTCGCGAAATTCAATTTGGATTGAGGATCGAGTTCTAAGACTCGCGGCGCATCCTGGTCCGTTTCGAACGGGAAGAGCTCTTTTGCGGAGTCTTCCCGTTTCTTCGTGATAGTGAGGAATTGTCTTGGCGCGCGATCGAGGGTAATGCTCTATCTCATGGCAATGATGCGTATCGCCTCCCATAGATTCCTGCTCGCGAGCGCTAGACTACTTTTTCCCTCTTTACTTTGCTTCGTCCTTGCCGGTTCCTTGTATGGCCAGGAACAATTCACAACTTCCCTGGCATCAGCACAAAGGCTCTTTGCGGGCGGAAGAGATGACGAGGCAGGAACGGCGCTCCACTCGTTGATCCATGAAGTTGAAAAGGCACGCGCTCCACTCTCAAGAAAACCCCCTCCTGACATCACAGACCACGACCGCGAACTTCTTAAGTTCTATAGCCAGATTCTGGCCAGTGCGCGAAATTCCTTGGGCTTGATCGAGGCCCGTCACGAGCGATTTGAAGAGGCGGCTCGTCAATTCACTCTGGTTCGAACGCTGCAGCCGGACTTCCTCGACGCTGATTTCAATCTTGGTCTGGCGCTGTTCAGCGCCAGACACTATCCGCAAGCGGTTCCTCCCTTAGAACATGCCGTTTCGCGCGATCCTTCCAACGAAAAATTCAAGAAATACCTGGGCTTGGCCCTGGCCGGCGCCGAACAGTACGAAAAAGCTGTGGAGTTGCTGGACGAGGCGCACGTCCGCGACCCGGGCGACCCGCGAATTTCAATGGCCCTCGGCACTGCCCTCGCTCGTACCGACCATCTCGATGAGTCCCGCCAGGTTTTTGAAGAAATGCTGAAATCCCAGGCGGAAACAGCGGAAACCCATGTTTTGTGGGGCGAAGTCTTTGCTGCGCAAACACGGTTGCGGGAAGCGGAGGTGGAATTTCGCCGCGCATTGGAGCTCGATCCCAAAGTTCCCTCCGCCCACCTCTCCTTGGGATTGCTGAGCCTACGAACTGGTTCACTAGAAGACGCGCAACGCGAGTTCACTGCTGAACTTGCAGCACACCCTGAAGACGCCCGCGCTGCCTACCATCTTGCATTTGTCCAGCTGGCCCAGCAAAAGCCGGAATTAGCCGTTCCCCTTCTTCTCAAAGTCGTCGCTTTGGCGCCAAAGTACGCCGAAGCGCATTACAGTCTCGGCAAAGTTTTGCTGCAGCAGGGCAAAATCAAGGAAGCGATCCAGCATCTGGAAACAGCGACGCGGCTCGACTCGCAAGAGTCCTACAGCCACTACCAGCTTGCTCGAGCATATCTCCGAGCGGGACGAAGCGAAGCAGCACAAAAAGAATTCGCGACAACTCATGACTTGGAAAACAAACGGAAATCCAGCCCGTCCCGTGAGCCGGTGAAAATGCCTTGAGAGTTATTGCGATTTCTTTTCTCTCCCTATTTGCCGCCTTGATTCTGCTCCCTTGCAGCAGTTCGCAGGCCCCTGCCGAGAAGGAAACCACTTCGCATTTTGTAGATATCACTGATGGCTCCGGGATCACCTTTCGCCACATTTCCGCTCCCGAAAAAAAATATATTGTCGAATCCATCGGCGGGGGAGTTGCACTCTTTGACTACGACAATGACGGCTGTCTGGACATCTACTTCACCAATGCACTTACCGTGGACACCGCCAACGACCCGCACGCCTCGCGCAGTGCGCTATACCACAACAATTGCGACGGAACTTTTACGGATGTGACTGAAAAGTCTGGTATGGGTTACCCCGGTTGGGCCAATGGCGTCGTGGCCGCGGACTTCGATGGCGATGGCTACGTCGATTTGTACGTTACCTGCCTCGGACACAACCATCTGTATCACAACAATGGTAAGGGCACTTTTACGGATATCACCGAGCGCGCCGGCGTAGACGATACCCGCTGGTCCACCGGCGCAGCCGTTGCGGACTACGACAAAGATGGCGCTCTGGACCTGTTCGTCTCCAACTACGTGGACATAGACCTCTCCAAGCTCCCGGAATTCGGCAAGACGCAGTTCTGTCAGTACCGCGGCGTTCCCGTCCAGTGCGGGCCAAAAGGCTTATCGGGTGCTGGCGACTCTCTCTTCCACAACAATGGCGACGGAACGTTTACCAACGTCAGCAAGAAAGCAGGCGTCTCCGACCCCGAAGGACGTTTCGGACTGGGAGCGATCTGGACAGATGTGGATGGTGACGGCTGGCTGGATCTTTTCGTTGCCAACGACGCTACTGGCAACTATTTGTACCGCAACAATCACGACGGCACTTTTTCAGAAATGGGTTTGCAAACCGGTGTCTCCCTTGATGAAGACGGCGTGCCCCTGGGCTCCATGGGCGTGACCGTCGGCGACTATCTACACAACGGTCAATTCGGAATTTTCGTCACGAATTTCTCTGGAGAACATGCCGCTCTGTACCGTCACGACCATCCACTTTTTTTCACGGACGTCTCCTACCCTGCTCGAGTGGCCCCCGTCAGTACACCGTATGTTGGCTGGGGAACGAGTTTTTTCGACTACGACAATGATGGCTGGGCTGACCTCATCGCGGTAAACGGCCACGTTTACCCGCAAATGGAAAATGCAAGTGTTGGCACCACTTATCGTCAACGCGTCTTGCTGTTTCACAACCAGCGGGACGGGACGTTCGCTGAAGTCGCGGCCGGAAGCGGCGCTGCCTTGATGACTCCCCGAGTGAGCCGCGGCCTGGCTGTCGGAGACATTGACAATGACGGTTATCTGGATGTGGTCATCAATAATCTCGACGGGAAACCCACGGTCCTGAGAAATGATGGAGCCAGCCACAACAACTGGATCACCATCAAGACCATAGCCAGTGGCAAAAATCGCGATGCCATAGGCGCTCGCGTCAAGGTGGTTAGCGGCGATCTTACGCAATGGGATGAAGTCCACGCCGGCGGAAGCTATCTTTCGTCAAATGATCCAAGACTTCACTACGGCCTGGAAAAGAAAACGAAGATAGATCTGATCGAGATTCATTGGCCCGATGGCAAAGTGGAAGCTGTGAGAAATGTTTCCCCCAATAGTTTCCTGACCATCGAAGAGGGGAAAGGGATCACCCGGACGGTGCTCCCTTCAGCGAGGAAGTAGTTTCTGGGCCAGTTCGGCCTGCGAGGAGACTGTTCGATGAATTTCCGTGAATCTGATTTCTTGCAACTTTCGCCGCGTCGAACTATTCAGTTTCGAATCTTGCGATGCGGCTGTCCGCTCCTCTTGCTCGCGGCCTTCATTCTCCCGCAAGCCCGTTGCCAGACAATTCGCGTGGACACTTCGCATCCGGTAAATTCCTTACGCCCAACGGAGGCTTTTGGTGCCGGCGTGGATCGCATTCCACTCGCTGCCACCGACAAAATTTTTAGCGAGCCTATCCTCAAACAAATCCTCTCCACCGGCTGGCAGACCGTTTCTTACCGCCAGAACACCGAACTCTTCGTTGAGGCTTGGCACTGGAATCCCAAAGGAACCTGGAGCGCGCCCGGCAACACCGGCTACTTAGTCGGTGATTCGAACCCAACGGAATTCATCCGCCATTCTTTTGGATATCCCTTACCGCACGCGGGATTCTCCCAACCGGACGGCCGTAGTTACTCTCGCCTCACCGACGGCGATCCCGACTCCTACTGGAAGAGCAATCCTTATCTCACCAAGGCCTACACCGGTGAAGACGACAGCCTTCACCCGCAGTGGGTCGTGGTGGACCTCGCTACTCCGCAAAATATCAGCGCAATTCGAATCGCTTGGGCCGACCCATTCGCAAAAAAATATCTGGTTCAGTATTGGACCGGCGCCAACCCCATCGAAGAAGCCGCAAAAGGTGCCTGGGTCACTTTTTCCGGCGGCAGCGTCACCGACGGAAAAGGTGGCGACGCAACTCTGCAGCTTTCGCGTGCCCCTTTGCCGGTGCGCTGGGTGCGTGTCTGGATGACAGAATCCTCCCGCACCTGCGACACCCACGGCTCAAAAGACCGCCGCAATTGTCTCGGCTACGCAATCAAAGAGCTTTACCTCGGCACCACCACAGCCGACGGCCGCTTTCACGATGTCATTCGCCACACCACCGATCGCGCTCAAACCAACACCTATTGTTCTTCGGTCGATCCCTGGCATCAGAGCACCGTCATCAACGACAAGGGCGACCAGGTCGGCTTCGACCTTTTCTACACCAGCGGCATCACCCGCGGACTCCCCGCGATGATTCCTGTCGCTATGCTTTACGACACGCCGGAAAACGCGGTCGCCGAAATTCAATACATCGAAAAGCGCGGCTACCCAATTTCTTACATCGAAATGGGCGAAGAACCTGACGGCAAGCACACTCTTCCCGAGGACTACGCCGCCCTCTACTTGCAGTGGGCCACTGCTTTGCACAAAGTGGATCCCAAGCTCAAGCTTGGCGGCCCCATTTTCGAAGGCGTCAACAAAGACATCGAAGTCTGGGCCGATGCCAGTGGAAAAACTTCCTGGATGGGTCGTTTCTTCGACTACCTGCGCACTCACAATCGCTTGAACGATCTCGCCTTCGTCTCCTTCGAACACTATCCATTCGAACCCTGCAAACTGCAGTGGTCCGAGCTTTACGACGAAGCAAATCTCACCCGCAACATCCTGCAAGTCTGGCGCGACGACGGCTTGCCTCCCGGTACTCCCATGTTCATCTCCGAAACCAACATTGCCGCCGGCGATGATGAATCTTTCTTGGATATTTTTGCCGCGCTTTGGTGGGCTGATTTTGTCGGCGCCTTCTTCGAATCCGGCGGAAGCGCCGTCTATTATTTCCACTACATCCCGCTCGGACAATCGCTCGGCTGCCATGGCACGTCGCCCGGCACCTTCAGCATGTTTACGATGAACAAAGACTTGCAGATCCAGCAGCCCGACTCGCAATACTTTGCTGGGCAGTTAATCACCCAGGAGTGGGCTCAACCCGGCAGCGGCGAACATCGTGTCTATCAAAGTGCAAGCGACATTCTCGACGGCGCCGGACACGTGCTGGTCACCGCCTACACTGTTCAGCGCCCCGACGGCGACTGGTCTTTGATGCTTGTAAACAAAGACCAGGAAAACGAGCATCCCGTCCGTATCTCATTTCAGGGTGCAGCCACCAGCGACGAAAAACACTTTGCCGGCCCTGTCAGCATCATCACCTTCGGCAGTGAACAATATAAGTGGCACTCCGACTCCGATAATCCCATGGGCGGAGTTGCCAATCCCGATGGGCCTCCCGCGCGCTCCACCATAGCGGCGGCTTCCGATACCGTCTTTCACTTGCCGAAAGCTTCGGTCACCGTCATCCGCGGCAAGATCGCTGCTCGCTGATCAAGCCGGTTCAGGGTTTGTACTTTCAAACCACTTCAACACAAAATTCAAAACACAGTTTTTTCTATGCATCGCCCTGCTTTTTTGTATACTCCCTGCGGCACATTTGTTTGCAGCCTTGCCCGCCTTTAATAAGGAGCTTTCGCATGATGAACCGCCGCACCTTCGTCGGAACGTCCGCCGCAACCTTGCTCGCTTCCGAACTCTCGTGGGCCCTTCCCGCCGACCACAAAATCAAATCCGTCGGCGTCCAACTCTATTCCGTCCGCGACACCATGAAATCCGATTTCGACGGCACTATCGCCAAGGTCGCCCAAATCGGCTACAGAGAGGTCGAATTTGCCGGCTACTTTGACCATTCTCCAAAAGACATCAGCGAGATCCTCAAGAAGAATGGCCTGACCGCCCCCTCCTGCCACGTCGGCTACGACGTCGTCGAAAAGAAATTGTCCGAGCAAATTGAAGCTTCGCACACCATCGGCCACAAATTCATCGTCTGCCCCTGGATCGACCCCAAGCAGCGCACCGAACCCGACGGCTTCAAGCGTGCCGCCGATCTCTTCCAAAAAGCCGGTGAGCAAACGCAAAAAGCCGGCATCCAGTTCGCCTATCACAATCATACTTTTGAATTTCAGCCTTCCGACGCTCTCGGCGGCAAACTTCCCTACGACGTCCTCCTCGCCACCGACCCGAAGTACGTCAAGATGGAACTCGACCTTTGCTGGATTAGCGTTGCCGGCAAGGATCCCGTCGAATATTTCAACAAGTATCCCGGCCGCTTCCCGTTGGTCCACGTGAAAGACATTAAGCAGCTTCCCAAACCCGAAGACGCGCCAACCGCCGGCCCTGACAGAGAGATGGGCTTTCTCACTGAAGTCGGCAGCGGCATCATTCCCTGGAAGCAGATTTTCGCAAACTCTGGCAAAGCCGGCATCCAGCACTATTTCGTTGAACACGACAATCCGA
>WNFM01217740.1_pt1 | contig 12859 bp, 11 predicted proteins | sample 5400271 | NCBI WGS metagenome assembly WNFM01 (sample SAMN13153352, study PRJNA577476) | soil metagenome | isolation source: 60 cm saprolite on Douglas fir-dominated hillslope | place: USA:California | collected 2013-09-17 | reverse complement strand
CCGTTCCGGGTGTCGACCTGGGCGACGAGGCCGAGCGCCAGATCGCGCGCCTGGGTCTCGGGGATGTGCACGACCGCCTTCAGACGATCCTGCCCGGCGACGCGTGCCAGCTCCTGGCCCGGGTTCACCCACTGGCCGGATTCGAGCGACAGCGACTGGAGCACGCCCTTCTGCCCGGCGCGCACGGTCATGGACGCCACACGCTCGGTTTGGAAACGCGCGATCGCGCGCAGCCGCTCGACCTCGGACTGGCGCAGCGCCATCTGCGCGCGCAGCGACTCGGTGAGGAGCGCCAGGCGCTGGACTTCGCTGTCCTGCTGATCCTTCGCCTCGTCCAGCGCATCGCGCGCGCGGTCGATGTCCATGCTCGAGGTGAGCCCCTCGCTCGAGAGCCGTTCGGCCACCTTGAGCGCGCGCTCGGCCTCGTTGGCGGAGCGCTTGGCCGCGGCCACGGCCGAGACGGCCGCGAGGCGCTGCGCTTCGAGCGAGGCGCGCAGCGACGCCAGATCGGCCTCGGCGAGCTTCTCCTGGTGCTCGGCGTCGAGCGACTGGAGCTGGACGTCGGGATTGCTCATCTCGAGCAGCACCGTGCCCACCTCGACCTTGGCGCCGGGGCGGACGAGCACGCGGTCGACGCGGCCCGCGGTGAGCGCCGAGACGACGCGCAGGTCCTCGGGGACGAGCGTGCCGTTGCCGCGCACCTCGCGCAGCATCTCGCCGTGCTTGACCGTGTCGATCCATAGCGTGCCGCGCTCCACGGTGGGTGCCGCGGGGCGGAGTTGCGCGAGTCCGACCGTGGTCGCGACGAGCGCCGCCGCCGCCGCGATCAGGAGCGGCGTGCGCTTGCTCTTCGGTTTCACGCGCGGGATGTCCATGCGGTCCTTGGGCGGTCCTTGGGCGGGCCTGGGGCGATCCTTGGAATCCTTCGCGGCTGTCGTGCGGGGCGACCTGTGCGGCACGCCCGGGCGCGCTGCCGCCGGGGTCGATGCAGGTGTGGCGCCGGCCCCGCGCGAGCTGCCACCCTCACGCGGGACCTGCGCCGGCTCGGAAGGCCGCCGAGCCCTATAGGAAGAAGCGCGCCACGTGGACCTGACCGACAAGCTATTGCGCGCCAGTAGGTTGTCGGTCGGTGTCGCAACGCGCTTCCGCCCGGGGCTGTTCGACCATGGGACCGAGCGTCCCACGAGCGGACACTGGTCCGAGCCATTCACGAGCCCGTGGCCGGCGGCGAAACCGCCGCCCGGCATCTCCCGGGCGGCGGCTGGGTGGGTGGCGCTGTTCGCGATTCGACCGAGCGGTCGCTCGCGCGACAGGTTTCAGCGATGCGGCGCGGGGGATGGCGCCGGTGCGTCGGGCGCGGGCGACTCGGGGGCCCGCCCCAGCCGCCGCGCCCGCAGCAGCTCACGGCGGACGCGCAGGTAGGTGACGCGTGCGCGGTCGTACGCGGCCCGCTGTGAGTCGATGGCACGGAGTGCTTCCTCCTGCGACGCCAGCTGGATCAGCCCGCCGAACGACTCGAGCTCGATCTCGGGCGTCTGTGGAGGAGACGGGGCGCGCGGCGCGCGCGGCGCGCGCGGCGTTTCGGGCGTCTGCGGCGGCTCCGGCAGCCGGCCGGTCGTGAAGCGCAGGGCACGGCCGCTGTTGAAGCGCTCGACCCGGCCGCTATTGAAGCGGAGCACGTGGCCGCGCATCTCGGGCGCCGGCATCGGCACCGGCATGCTCGACTCGACCTGGCCGTTGAACGAAGACACCTTCACGTTCACCTCCTGGTCGGGCGCGAAGCCCACGCAGAGCTTGCCATTGTGCGACGAGAACGCGTAGCGGCCGTGCGGCTGGAACGGGGACGCGAACGTGACGCGGCCGTTCACCGTGCTCGCGTCCACGCTCGGCGACGTCAGCATCTCGAGCTGGATGTCGCCGTTGATGGTCTGTGCCTCGACCGGGCCGGTGACGCGGACGATGCGGATGACGTTGTTGACCGACTCGGCGGTGACGTTGCCGCTCACGTCCATCACGTGCACTTCGCCCTCGACCGAGTTCACCTCGAGCGGGCCCTGGCAGGAGCGCACGACGACGTCGCCGCGCATGGACTGCGCCCGCACCGACGAGCGCATGCCGGTCACCACGATCTCGCTCTCCATGCCGGAGAGCTCGAGCGGCAGCCACGCGGGCACGGTGAGATTCCACTCGACCTCGGCCGGCACGGCCTCGCGGGTGCGCACACTCAGCTTGAGCACGCCGTCCCTCACGTCCGCGGCGATGCGGTCGTCGCGGTCGTGCTCGGCGTGAACGCGCACCTCGTTCCGGTCCCAGGTCTGCACCGAGATGTCGCCGGACAGGTTGGCGAGCGCGAGCGTCATGCCCGGCCCCACCCGAACCACGGTGTCGGTCATCGCGGCGTGCCGGATGCGGCGCGCGCCCGTCTGGTCGGCCCACTGGACCCATTCGATCGGCACTTCGGGCCCGTCCACGAAGAGGAGTGCGTTCGGCGTGAGCATGACGCCCGGCTGGAGCGCGGCGGCACGGCGGAGCTCGGCGCGCACCTTCGCGCGCCCGGCGTCGCGCATGGCCTGCGCTCGCTCGCGCCACGCGCGGACTCGCGGGCGGCGGCGGCGGCGGCACGCGCCTGGTCGAGCGCGGCACGCGCCTCGTCACGCGCGGCGCGCTCGGCGTCGCGACTGGCCCGCTCGGCCCGGTACGCCGCCGAGTTGGGCGACGGCGAGTCGCAGGCAAACGCACGGGTGGCAGGCAGAGCCACGAGGGCGGCAAGGAAAAGAGCGAGGCCGAAGCCCGGGGCGGAGAGAGAACGAGATCCGTTCATTTCACACCCCGGCCATCACCGCGGCGCGGCGCACGAGATCGAGCTTCCGCTGGACGGAGCCCGCGAGGTAGTTCTGGAGGTCGCTGTTCGCCGGGTCCTGCTCGAGCGCCTTGCGGGCGTCCTCGGTGGCCTTGTGGATGATGCGCAGGTTCTCCTCCAGCACGCGGACGGTCTTAGGATCGAGCTTCCCGCGGCCCCGGTCGAGCGCCTGCTGCAATTGCCCGATCTCGCCCTCGATGCGTGTGGCATCGAAGTCGGCGGTCACGGCATCGGTCAGGGGCGCGTTGCCATGGGCCTGGAGCGAACCCGGCAGCGGGCGCAACGGCGGCGACAGCCGATCGTGTGCGAGCCACAGCGCCCCCGCCGCCACCAGCACGAACCCCGCCGCGGCGGCGAGCCACGGCCCCGTCGCCCAGCCCCGTGGTTCGCGCGGCAGGTCGAGCACGACCCCACGCCGCGCGCGCGCCGCGCTCGAGGAACCCGCCGGGCCGATTCGTGACGCGATCCCCGCCCAGAGATCGGGCGGCACCGGCGGGTCCACGAGCGAGGCCGCGCGGGTCTTCACGCTCGCGATCGCCGCGATCGCATCGCGGCATTCCGCGCACGCCTCGAGGTGACGCTGGACGGCGTCGTGCTCGGAGCGTGGCAGGTCGTGGTCCAGGTATCCGGACAACAGTTCGGTGAATCGATCGCTCATGGTTCGAAACTCCGCTCAGGTGCCCAGGTGTCCGCGCAGCAGCAGGCGCGCGCGGTGCAACTGGGCCTTGGTGGTACCGGTGGTCACGCCGAGCAGCGCCGCGATCTCCTCGTGGCGGTAGCCCTCGACGTCGTGCAGCACGAAGATCATGCGTGCCCCTGCGGGCAGGCGGCCGATTGCGCCCTCGAAATCGATCGCGTGCTCGCGCCCCGCGGGGCGCGACTCGATGCGATCCAGCACCTCGGCGTCACCGAGGAAGCGCGCACGTTCGGTCGCGAACGCGGCGCGGCGGCTCAGGATGAGGTTCACGGCCAGGCGGTGGAGCCAGGTGGAGAAGCGCGCGTCGCCGCGGAACGTGTGCAGCTTCTGCCACGCCCGCACGAACACGTCCTGCGTCAGCTCGTGCGCGTGCTCGAACCCCACCATCCGGCGCGCCAGGGCGTGCACCCGCCCGACGTTCTCCTCGTAGAGACGCCGGAAGGCCTGCGCATCGCCGCGCACGGCCAGTGCCACGTCACTGGTCACGAGGGTCTGGGACAGGGCGGGTTGTTCCAGGGTCAAGGGCGGATGCCAGGTCAGGGTGGCGGACATTTCATCCGGATTGGACCGGGATGGTGCACGTAAGGTTGGAACCGCCGCGGGGCCGGCCGCGAGCGGCGAATCCCCTGCGCGGGCCGGCTCCGGACCAGCGCGGCCGGCCACGCCGATGCAACCCGCGGGGCGTCCGAGCCGTCTACACTTCCATGACGTCCGCTCGCGCGGGCGCTCCCCGTCCTCTTTCCGAACAGGTGCCCCATGATGCGTTTCACGCCGCTTCGATTCGCTGCGACACTCGCCGCCCTGGCCCTGCTCCCGGCGCTCGCCTCCCCGGCTGGGGCCACCCGCACCTTCTCGCTCCCCGGCGACGACGTCGCCATCTGGAACCCGGCCGGCGAGGTGCACATCGAGCCCGCCGCCGGGAATGCGGTCGAGGTGGAGGTGAGCCCGATGGGGCGTGACGCCGCCGAGCTGACGTTCAATGACCAGCCGCTCGGGGGCCGGCCGACGCTGCGCGTGCTCTATCCGCACGACCGGATCGTCTACCCGCCCATGGGGCGCTGGTCCAACACGAATACCGACATCCGGAGCGACGGCACCTGGGGCAAGTCCCACAATGGCCTGTCGTTCCTCGGCCGGCGGCTGACGATCAAGGGCTCCGGCTCCGGCACCGAGGCGTGGACGGATCTCGTGGTGCGCGTGCCCAAGGGGCGCAAGGTGTCGGTCTATTCACTCGCCGGCGCGGGCCAGATCCGGAACGTGGACGGCCGGCTGCTGTTCGACGGCGGAGCGGGCGGCGTCCAGGTGGAGAAATGCCGGGGCACGCTTTCGCTCGACCTGGGTTCCGGCGGCGTCGAGGTGGCGGGCCTCGAGGGGGACCTCGACGTGGACACGGGTTCGGGCGGCGTGCGGGTGATGGACGTGCACGGAGCCCGCGTGCACCTCGACACCGGCTCCGGCAGCGTGACCGGCGAGCGGATCTCCGCCGCTGACCTGCTCGTGGACACGGGCTCGGGCTCGGTGGACCTGTCGCAGGTGGACGCCCAGCGGGCGAAGGTGGACACCGGCTCGGGCGGCGTGGACCTGGCACTCCTCTCCCGCACGCCGGACCTGGACATCGACACCGGCTCGGGCAGCGTGCGCGTCAGCGTGCCGCAGGACTTCAGTGCCCGGCTCCACATCGAGACCGGCTCGGGTGGGATCCATTCCGACCTCCCCGTCTCGATCGAGGAGAAGGACACCGGGCTCCTGCGCGGGACGATCGGAAGCGGCACGGGCCGCGTGCACGTGGACACGGGCTCCGGCGGCGTGTCGCTGCTCGCGAACGTGACGACGACGCGCACCCGAGCGCGCTGACCGCAGACCCGCGATCGCCAGGCGAACGCCCGCGCGTCATTCTCGAGGACGCGCGGGCGTTCGTGCGCTCGGGCGGCTACTCGGGCGTCCGGCGCGCGAGGACGCCGGTGGCGATGCTCCTGCCGAGGAAGCCGCCGACCAGCGCGGTGAGCGGCGGCAGGATCCAGACGCCGGAGTGGGTGTCGTAGCCGGGCGTCGTCCGGAGCACGGCCGCGACGAGCGGCTCGGCCGGCACCCAGGCCGCGAGTGCCAACGCCCAGAGCCACCAGCGCCGGCGTCGCGCCGCGCCCAGCACCGCCGCACCGAGCACCATGCGGAACACCGCGGGCTGCAGGTCGTCGCTACGCAGGTCCGAGACGGCGAGCCAGGCGCCCCAGAGCGCCCAGAACAGCCACGGCCACGCGTGCTTCCAATCCGGCCGCAGGTCCGCGGGCGTGGGCACCAGCCGGGCGGCCCCGATCGCTCGGGGTGGGAATCGGACGCTGTTCACGGGAATCCCTCCGATCACGCTGCACGCGCTTCCCCTCCACTTCGGCGACGCGGGCGCTCCCGGCCCGCCGGCCATGCAGGGGTCATCGGCGGCGCGGCGCTCCGGGTTGAGTCCGCGCTCGTGGCGGGGCCGTCCGCGCCGGTGCGCGAGGCGCCGCGACTCGTCAACCCGGGCCGCATCCGCGCCGTCGAATGACGCAGAATCCCGCCGTCACGCGCGCGAGAGCGCGTTCGAGCGGGAAGGCGAGCGAACCGCGCCGGCCGTTGAGGGTCGGCCGCGCGGGGGAAGGGACGGTCCCGAGCGTGTTCGGCGAACCCGATGCCGTGATGGACTGAACACCGGCCCTACGGAGGGCGCCGCGCTATCCATGGCGGCCGCCGCCGCTGGGACTCGCCACACCCCGGGCCCCGGGAGGCCCGGGGAATGACTTCGCCCGACCGGGCGATGCGCGCAGCCTGCTCGCGACCGGGCAGGTGAAAGGGCGCCGGTGCACCCAGATGTGCCGGCGCCCGATGCGCGATCAGCGTCCCGTGAGCCCCGAGCGAATCCCCCAGGCGAGCGAAAATGCCAGTGCGAGCACCGCGAGAACTCCCGCGCCGCGCGTGAGCGCGTTCGCTCCCCGCCCGCCGAGCCGCGGATTCACACCCAGCACCGCCGCGACGAGCGCGCCGCCCGCAAGCCCCGCCGCGTGCGCGATGTTGTCCGTGCCGTTGCGCGTGAAGCCGGCCGCGAAGCCGGTCCCGGCGAGGTAGAGCACGGCCGCCGCGAGCGAGCGCGCGCGCCCCACCGCGAGGCGGCGGCGGAGCCGGATCGCGCCCACGATGAGCGCGCCCCCGAGCGCGAAGATGGCCCCCGACGCGCCGACGCTGTACGAGGCGCCGGTTGCGTGCGCGCCGCGCCAGGCGAGGCTCGCGAGCGATGCCAGCGCGCCGCCGGCCGCGTAGACGATCCAGAATCCCCAGCGCGTGTACACGCGCTCGACCGCCGGCCCGAAGATGATGAGCGTGGTCGCGTTGAAGAAGAGGTGCCCCGGACCCGCGTGCAGGAACGTCGAGGCGAGGAGCCGCCACGCCGACTCGAGCGGCGGCAGCCGGGTCGCGTTGGCGCCCCAGGCGAGCAGCGCGTCGTCGTCGCCGAGCGCGTGGCGCGCGGCGAGCAGCAGGAACATGGCCGCGCACGGGAACAGCACGAGCAGCGTGCCCCACGGCCGCACGTCGCCGACCGCGCGCCAGAGCTCGACGGGCGGCAGCTCGTCGGGGTCCGGCGGAACGTAGCCGAGCGCCAGCTCCTCGGTCCCGTTCGCCGGGAGCTCGGTCGGATCGCGCGGCGGCGGCTCGGAATCGTGCATGCCGCGAAGCTTGCGCAGCCCACGCCCGCCCCCGCAAGCGACCGTCTCAGCGAGTGCGGTCGCCCAGCACGCCCAGGTACTCCCGCCATGGCCCCACGGCGGCGCCGTAACGCTTGGCGAGGACGCGCGCGATCTGCGCCAGGTGCGTGAGATCGTGCACCACCCAGCCCGCGAGGAGTTCGCGCACGGTGACGCGCCCGAGCGTGGGATGCATGCCGGTGCGGTTCAGGTCGACGGGTGCCAAGCGCAGCGTTTCCAGCTTGTCGAGGTTCTCGCGCCGCGCGGCGGAGAAGCGCGGCAGCAGCCGCTCGAGCGGCCAGCCCGCGAAGCGGGTGCGGAAGCCGTCGCGGTCGAACGGCGTGAACGGCTGGGACTCACCGTGCACGAGCACGATCTCGAGCCGCGGCATCCAGTCGGTCTCCTCGTTGTGCAAGAGGTGCGCCACCACGTCGACCGGGTCGTACGTGCCCTCGCCCTCGTCGGCCGCGAGCCACGGCGCCGAGAGGCCGACGAGCCACAGGTCGAGCAGCGCCGGGGTCCGCGACAGGACCTCGATCGCCTCGCGGACCTCGATCAGCGCGTCGATGGCGGCCAGCGATTCGATGGCGCCCGCCGCTTCACACCGCGACGCGCCGACGCACGTTGCGGGCGGGCGGCGCCTTGCCGGAGGGGGGATCGGCCTTCACCTGAAAGTCCACGTACGTGCCCTCGGCCAGCCCGGCGAAACGCGTGCCGTCGGCGAGGTCGGTCTCGTGGAAGAAGTACTCTGCGCCGTCGTACTGGCCGCAGCCGTCCACCATGATGAAGCCGTAGTTCTTGTCGAGGCGCTTGTGTTTCACAACGCCCATGAGCGTGGTGTCCGTGGGCGCGTAGGTGGCGGACTCGCCGGCTCCCCCGTTGCCGCCGCCACCGCCGTTCGTGACACCCGTGGCGCCCGTGGCGCCCGCGGCGCCGGCCGCCTCGCGCTGCCGCGCGAACTCCTCGCGACAGGCCGGGCAGTAGAACTTTTCGCCGCGCTTGGGATAGTAGGTGGTCTCGACGCGGCGCTCGCCCTTGTGGGCGGGCGACTGGCAGTCGAGGAAGTGCGGGTCGTAGCGGCGCGCGAGCCGCGGCAACATGTCCTCCAGCCACAGGAGCTCCGCGTCGCGCACGCGCGCCTTGTCGGCCGGGTCCGAGTACTCGCCCGAGCACGCGCCGTTGATGCTCGCGATGGCCACGCGCTTCCCGAGGCGGCGCACGCTCTGGAGCACGGGCTTGAAGTCCTGGTCGCCGATCACCGCGATCGCCACGTCGTAGGCGTTCGCCATGGCGGCGTTGAACAGCATGCTCGTGGCGAGCGCGATGTCGACGCACTTCTCCTTGGGCTCGAACGGATCGCCCGGGTCGCGGTCTGTGCGCCGCAGGCGCTTGCCGCGGAACTCGATCGGGAACGCCTCGACCTCGTAGTGGTGTTGCTGGCGGAGCATGGTGAAGAAGTTGAGCCGCCGCTCCACCGGCTCCAGGTCGCGCGGATCGATGTTCGCGGCGTAGCTCCCGAACAGGTGCGTGCGCACGACAGTCCAGTCGTCGTGCCCGAGCCGGCGGCCCACCTCCTCCGCCAGCACGCGCGGCAGCTTGCCGAAGTCGAGCACGAACCCGGGCTCGCCCGAGGCCTCGACCAGGCGGCTGGTGTTCGAATAGAGCCAGGTCCCGTCTATGAACAGCATGAACTTGATCATGGTGCGGAACCTCGAGAGTCGATCTGGCGAACGGCGAACGGCGAAAGTCGAAGGCCCGGGCCTGGAAATCCGGCGGGCCGGGGGGCGCAGTGTGCCGCAGCGGAGGGATGGCGACAATCCGTCCGGCGCGCTCGAGCGCACGCGGGTGAGGTGCCGCGGCACCGCGCCACGCTCACCGCACCACGGGGACCCGCGCGGATCGGTTGCCGCCCGCGAACGTGAGCCGGGCGAAGTACATCCCGTTCGGCACCGGCTCGCCAGCCGGACCGGTGAGGTCCCACGCCAGCGACGTGGCGCCGCGCGCGAGCCGGCCCGCGAGCAGCGTGCGCACGCGACCGCCCGTGGCGTCGAACACCTCGAGCCGCGCATCGAGCTCGCGCGGGGAATCGATCGCGAAACTCACCCGCCGCGTCGGCGGCGGGCCGCCCGCGACGCGCAGCACGACGCCCCTCGCGTCGGAGCGAAACTCGTTCACCGCGGTGAACGCATATCCGCCGAGCGTGAAATTGTCGCCCTCCCAGTGCATCCGCGCGATGGCGATTCCCTGGTAGCGCGGACCCCACGCGGTGAAGCCCGCGAGGTAGTCGGCGTCCCCCACGCTCAGGTGCTCGCTCCCGCTCCAGCCGTACACGGTCGGATCGCCGCTCAGATAATCTCGCAACACGGTCGGGGCGCTCCAGGACTTGAAGCTCGTGTCCGAGACGCTCGCGCCCGGAACGAGCGATTCGAAGCGGAGCGTGGTGGTGCCGGTCTCGTCGGGGGGCGTGCCGGCATTGGAGAAGATGAGCCGCAAGCCCGCATGCGAGCCCGGCACGGTCACGACGTGCGGGCCCTCGAGCTGGCCCACCTGCGTCGTGCGCGGGAGCGTGCTCAGGAAGCAGCCCAGGTCCGCCCACTGATTGACCGTCCCCGGCGCGCTCCGCGCGACGCCGACCGCGAGTCCGCCCCGCCCCGCGGCGAAGTCCGTCGAGTCGTGCGCGCTGTAGAAGAGCAGCAGCCGGCCGGGCAGATCGGGATCGTCCATCACGAACGGATCGCGAAACTGGGTGTAGTAGCCGTAGGTCCAGGGTCGCGGCACCGCCCAGCGCGTGTCGGCCGCTTCCCACACCATCACCCGCTCCGGGTCCCACACGGTGTCGGTCGTGTCCAGCCGCTCGGTCGAGGCGTAGCCGATCCGCTGATCACCCATGCTGTCGACGCCGGTATAGAAGAGATAATCCTTCTCCCCGTGCCGGATCAGGCACGGCGACCACACGTGGGCCGAGTTCCAGGACGTCGTGTCCACGCTGAACGCCGCGGTGTCGACGGCCCAGTTCCGGAGGTCCGTGGACCAGGCGTGCCCGAACGACGTCTCCGCCTCCTGCGGGCCACCGCTCCGCTGGTAGACGATGTGGAAGAGCCCGCGCACCTGCCCCGGGAGCCGCGTCGAGTCGGGAATGGTGTTGTAGAAGAGGGTGAACTCCTTGCAGACCACGTTCGGATCGGGATCGACGAACAGCGCGTAGTTCGGGTACTGGAGCGAGGGCCGCCGGAGGATGACCGGCGTCGGGGGCGTGATTCCGGTGCCCGGATCGCCGGGCGGGATGCGTCGCGAGGCCGGCTCGGCTCCACGAGGAGCCGCCCGTGCGCCCGCGAGCGGCGTGGCCGTGGCCGGGAGCCCGGGCCCGACCATCACCGACGCCAGCAGCGCGAGGGTCGTCGAGCGCAGGCCGAGCGATCGGAGCCGGCATCCGCTGCTCGAGGGGATGGACAGGGCCATGGGGCGGGAGCTCGGGGGTGGTCCGCGGGTGGCGGCAGCGGCGTGATCAGGGGTGAGTATGCACCGTCGCCGGCCGGAGTCCCAGCTCCTTGAGCGTCTCCGGCTCGACCGGGCCCGGGCAGCCGTCCATGAGCGATGTGGCGCTCGCGGTCTTGGGGAACGCAATCACGTCGCGGATCGAGTCACGCGCGCCGAGCAGCATGATGATGCGGTCGAGCCCGATGCCGATCCCGCCGTGCGGCGGCGACGCAAAACGGTACGCCTCGAGCAGGAAGCCGAACTTCTCGTGCGCCTGCTCGTGCGTGAGCCCGGCCACCTGCATGACCCGCTCCTGGATGTCCGGGCGGTGGATCCGGATCGAGCCCGAGCCCAACTCGTTGCCGTTCAGCACCACGTCGTAGAGCTGGGCGTACACCCTGCCGGGGTCGGATTCCAGGTACTGCAGGTGCTCCGGGTTCGGCATCGTGAACATGTGGTGCTTGGGTTCCCAGCGCCTCTTCTCGTCGTTGTATTCGAACATCGGGAACTGCCGCACCCAGAGGAAACGCCAGTCCTGGTCCTTCCCCGTTTTCCCGAGCAGGCCCTTCTTCTCGAGCTCCGCCTCGCCGAGCTGCGTCCGCAGCACCCCGAGCGCCTTGCACGTGCGCTCCCAGGGTCCGTTCGTGAACACCACCGCGTCGCCCTGCTTGGCCCCGACCTTCGCCAGGAACTCGTCGAGCAGCGCGCCGGGGAAGATCACATGCTGCTTCTCGCGGTCGGCGGGCAGCACCTTGAAGAACGTGAGCCCGCCCGCCCCCGCGGCTTTCACCACGTCTTCGAACTTCCGCAGCTGCGTGCCGCTGATCTCGGCGCCGCCGGGGAGCGTGATGGCGACGGCGATCCCGCCCTCCGCCTTGGCCCCGTTCGCGACGACGTTCCGCGGCGACCGGGCGCACTGCGACGTCACGTCCGCGAACGTGAGCCCGAAGCGGAGGTCGGGCTTGTCGCTCCCGTAGGTCTTCATCGCCTCGTCGTACGTGATGCGCGGGAACGGCGTCGCGAGCTCGACCCCGAGCGTCTCCCGCCACATCGCGGAGAACAGCCCTTCGACCGCCGCGAACACGTCGTCCTCCGTCACGAAGCTCATCTCGATGTCGATCTGCGTGTGCTCGGGCTGGCGGTCCGCACGCAGGTCCTCGTCGCGCAGGCAGCGCGCGAGCTGGAAGTAGCGGTCGCAGCCGCTGATCATGAGCGTCTGCTTGTAGAGCTGCGGGCTCTGTGGCAGCGCGTAGAAGCTGCCGTGGTGGACGCGGCTCGGCACCACGTAGTCGCGCGCGCCCTCCGGCGTGGGCTTGACGAGGATCGGCGTCTCGATCTCGAGGAAGCTCTGGCTCGAGAGGTAGTTGCGCGCCGCGGCCGCGGCGCGGTGGCGGAGCGCCAGGAGTTGCGAGAGCTCGGGGCGCCGGAGATCCAGGTAGCGGTATTTCAGGCGCAGGTCCTCACTCGCGAGCATGTGCTCCTCGTTCACCTGGAACGGCAGCGGGTCGCTCGCCGAGAGGAGCTTGAGCTCGCGCGCGTCCACCTCGATCTCGCCTGTCGCCAGCTCCGGGTTGATCGCGTCGGCGGGCCGGGCCACGACCGCGCCGCGCACGGCGACCACGAACTCGTTCCCCAGGCGCGAGGCGCGCTCGAGCAGAGCCTTCCCGCCCGTCTCGGGGCGGAACACGACCTGCGTCAACCCGTAGCGATCCCGCAGATCCGTGAACAGCACGCCGCCGTGGTCGCGCGAGCGGTGCACCCAGCCCATGAGCGTGACGGTCTCGCCCGCCTGCGCACGGGTGAGCGCGCCGCACGTGTGCGTGCGCCGCCAGTCCCCGAGTCCCTCCAGCCCTGCCGGCTCGTGTGACACTAGGAAATCTCCTGTCGCGAGACGCGGGCCTCGAGCTCGGCCGCGAGCGATTCGCGCCGCACGGCCTTCTGTTCGCCCGTCTTGGAATCCTTGAGCGCCACCTCGCCGCGGGCCCACTCGTCCTCGCCCGCGATCACGAGGAAGCGCGCACCGCTCTTCCCCGCCGCCTTCATCTGCGCCCCGAAGGCGCGGGATTCGACGTCGGCCTCGACGCGAAACTGCCGGCGCAGATCGCGCACGAGCGC
>WNFM01113623.1_pt1 | contig 12860 bp, 15 predicted proteins | sample 5400271 | NCBI WGS metagenome assembly WNFM01 (sample SAMN13153352, study PRJNA577476) | soil metagenome | isolation source: 60 cm saprolite on Douglas fir-dominated hillslope | place: USA:California | collected 2013-09-17 | reverse complement strand
CGGGCTTCGAGGCGCCCGCCGAGCTCTGGGACGTGGTGTACGGTTGGTACCGGCAGGGCTTCGTGGACCCAGGGGAGGCCGCATGAACGACACGCCCGAGCAAGACCCGAAACCGAGGCAACAGAGTTACCGCCAGATTTCCGGCACGGCGGAATCGCTCGCCGCCATCGAGGAGGTGATCGGCGTCGCCGAGCACACCATCAAGGTGTTCGACATCTCGCTTTCGAACCGCGGCTTCAACGCGCCGGCGCGCGCCGAGAAGCTGCGCCAATTCCTTGTCGCGGCACGCACGCATCGCCTGCTGATCGCCCTGCACGACACCGAGCTCCTCACCCGGGAAAATGCGCGCCTGCTCGCGCTGCTGCGCCAATTCCCGATGTCCATCGAGATCCACCGCACCATGGGCGAGGCGACCAAGGCCCGCGACCCGTTCGTCATCGCCGACGACCACAGCGTGTGGCACCAGCTCAACTACGAGCAGCCGCGCGCCATCGTCGCCACCCATTCGCCCACCGACGCCACGCCGATCGTGCAGCGCTTCGACGAGATCTGGGAGCTCTCCGAGCCCGCGGTCTCGGCGACCGTGGCCGGCCTGTAGCTCAGAAGCTCCCCTCCTAGGCGTCGCGCCAGGCGAAGCCTTCGGCCTGCGTCGCGATGCCGATCCATCCGGTCTCGCATCCCGCGGCTTTCGCGAGCGCCGCCGCGGCGAGCTCGGGCCGGTTGTTCTGCTGCGAAAGGTGCGCGGCGATGAGGTGGCGCAGGTTCGGCCGCTCGAGCGCCGCCACGAGGTGGCCGGAATCGGCGTTGCACAGGTGGCCGAATCGCCCCGCGATGCGTTGCTTGAGGCCGTCGGGATAGGGACCTTCCATGAGCATGTCGAGATCGTGGTTGCACTCGATCACCAGCGCATGGCAGTGCGAGAGCTTGTCGACCACATGCTGCGTGATGGTGCCCAGGTCGGTCACCACGCCCAGGCGCGAGGCGCCGTCGGAAAAGACGAACTGCACCGGCTCGCGCGCGTCGTGAGGAACCGGGAAGGGTTCGACCGATACCGCGTCGATCGCGAACGGCGTGTGCGAGTCGATGTAGCGCACCAGGACCGCGGGAAAGTCGGGCGGCAGCCACTGCGCGGTGCCGTGGGTGAGGTAGACCGGAATCGCGTGGCGCAACGCGAAGCGCGCCACGCCGCCCAGGTGGTCGTCGTGCTCGTGCGTGACCACCACCGCGGCGATGTCCGCGGCTCCGAGCCCGGCGCGCTCCAGCCGCTCGTGCGTCTCGGCGAGGCCGAAGCCGCAATCCATCATCACCCGTGTCGCGCCGCACTCGACCACCAGCGCGTTGCCCGAGCTCCCGCTGCCCAGAGACGTAAATCGCATCGTTCAGGCGCCGTTGAACGGCGAGCGATTCAACGTCCGTTCCAACGGCGCCCTCCGCCAATTACTTCAGCTGTTCGAAGAGTAATCCCAAGATCTTCTTCCCTGTCGAAGTCGCCTCGGGCCCGCCCTGGGAATCCTGCACCTGGACCTGCGACATGCTCGCGCCCGCGTCGGCGACGTGGATGCGGTACTGGGGTTGCCCGGACTTGCCCTGCGTGTTGGATTTCCAGAACTGCAGCTTCTCCACCCAGGTGCGCTTGTCGGTCGCGCTCCGGTCGGCCTCGGGATCGATGTAGCGCACGAAGAACACACCCTTGGAGCGATCGCGGTCCTCGACGGTGAAGCCGACGCGGTCGAGCGCCAGGCCCACGCGACGCCAGGCGCGATCAAAGCTGTCGTTCACCACCAGCGGCCCCTGGCCGTTGTTCTGCAGCACCGCGTTGCGCGCCTCGTTGGCGGCGGCGGGCGCAGGCGTCGCGCCGCGCCTTCCGGGCAGCGGCGCCGAAGCGGTCGTGACCTTGGTATCGCCGCCGCCGATCTTCGCCATCATGCGCGAGAGCATCTCGGCCTCGAGGTCGCGGTCCGCCGGTCCCGGCTGCCACGTGGTCTTTTCCCGCATGCTGTCGGTGTAGATCTCCTCCAGATTGCGGTTGCTCACGAAGATCTCGGTCGTGCCCGGTTCGGCGCCCTTCTCCAGGCGCGTGCGGAACTTGTCGCGGCGCGGATACGACCACAGGCCGTCGATCAGGCGACCGATGGTGCGGCGCACGAGATCGTTCGGGATCTTGGTGCGATCCTCGTACCAGTCAGTCTCCAGGATTCCGAGCTCGGGCGTCTCCCTGAGCAGCGCGTAGCCCGCGTCGATCCAGAACTCGCGCACCACCGGCCAGACCTTCTCGGGTTCTCCCTTCACCACCAGCCAGCGCTGGTCGCCGAAGCGCTCGAGGCGCACGCCATCGAGCTTCGGCAGCACGGGCATGGTGAGTGTCGTGCTCGCCGGCGCGGCGGCCGCGGCGACGGCCGCCGGTCCCGTGCTCTTCGCGTACGACGAATAGGTGGTCTGCGCGCGCGGGTCCGGCACGGAGTAGCGATCGTCCATGGTCGGCGCGCTGAGCTCCGGAGGCACCTCGAGCGGCTGCGCGGCGCGCGCCTGCGCGCCTTTGTAGTCCGGCGTCTTGGGCGAGAAGATCGAAAAGATCGAGCAGCCCGCCGAGAGCCAGAGCACGGCGAAGAGAATGGGGATGTGGCGAAGCTTCATGGGGCGGGCAATCCTTCGTCAGTCGATGCAGCCGGCTTCGCGCAGCGAAGCGGCCAGTTTTTCGTGGTGGGCGGCGTTGAAGGGAGTGAGCGGCAGGCGGATTCCCTCCGCGATGCGCCCCATCCGGCCCAGCGCCCACTTCACCGGGATCGGGTTGGTCTCGAGGAACAGGTTGCGATGCAGGCCGAGGAGGCGGTTGTTGAGCGCGATCGCCTCGGCCGTCTTGCCGGCGCGCGCGGCGGCGACCAGCTGGTGCATGAGGCGCGGGGCGACGTTGGCCGTGACCGAGATCACGCCGTGCGCTCCGAGCAGGATATAGGAGAGCGCCGTCACGTCGTCGCCGCTGAAGACGAGGAAGTCCTTGCGCACGCGGCGCATGAGGTCGGTGACCCGCTCCACGCTCGAGGTCGCCTCCTTGATGCCGACGATGTTGGGCACCTCGGCGAGGCGCACCACCGTGTCGTTCTGCAGGTCGGCGACCGTGCGCGAGGGGACGTTGTAGAGGATCGTCGGGATCTCGACCGCCTCGGCGATCGCGCGGAAGTGCCGGTAGAGCCCCTCCTGCATCGGCTTGTTGTAGTACGGCACTACCGAGAGAGAGTAGGCCGCGCCCGCCTTGTGTGCGAAGCGCGTGAGTTCGATCGCCTCGCGCGTCGAGTTGCCGCCCGTCCCCGCGATGACCGGCACGCGTCCGGCGGCGAACTGAACCGCCGATTCGATCAGCCGGCAATGCTCCGGGACGTCGACCGTGGGCGACTCGCCGGTCGTGCCTACGATCACGATGCCGTCGGTGCCCTCCGCCACGTGCCAGTCGATGAGCGACTTCAGGCGCGCCATGTCGAGCGCGCCATCGGGCAGCATCGGGGTGACTATTGCGACGAGACTTCCGGAAAGCATGCGGCGCGGGCGAACCGTGAAAGGGGCGATTTTACCCCATGGGACGCGCCGCCGACCGCCCGTGAGGCCTATTCGCGCCGGGCGGCGATGCGCTGGATCGCGGCCGGGCGCGGCTCGGCCACGACGACGTCCTCGTAGGCGAGCACGCGCAGCCTGCCGCGAACGGCCTCGAGGAGCTCGCCGGGTACCAGCAGGAAGTCGGGGTTCGATGGCTTGCCGAATCGCTCGTTGCCGCGCGCGAACGTCTCGTAGACGAGCAATCCGCCGGGCTCGAGCGAGTCGACGAGCCGCGCCATCAGCGGCCGGTGAAGGTAATTGGTGACCACGATCGCGTCGAAGCGCCGGCCCGTGTACGGCCACGGGCCTGATTCGAGGTCGGCTTCGAGCAGCGTGACGCCCGCGGGCGGGTCTGCGAAGAGACGCGCGTCGCGATCGACGGCATCGACCTCGAATCCCAGGCGCGCGAGCAGGCCCGAATGCCTGCCCGAGCCCGCCGCCAGGTCGAGCACGGCGCCGCCGGGTCGAATCGAGCTCGCCCAGCGCTCGACCCACGCCGAGGGATCGATCGGTTGATCCATGTTTCCATGATAGCGCTCGGTTACCATTTCCCCTTTCACGTTCACGCAAAGGACACACGCCCCGATGAGAGCCTTGAAGATCGCCGCGCTGGCGATCACCGCGGCCGCGCTCCTGGCGGGAATCGCGTTCGCCGGCACGCTGTGGCTGGGAGAACGCAAGCTCGCGCGCGTCGTCGACGTCCGCGTTGTGCCCGTGCCCTACACGAAGGATGCGGCGGCCGCGCGCAACGGCAAGTATCTCTTCGAGTCGCGCGGCTGCAGCGAATGCCATGGCGCCGACGGGCGCGGCATCGTGTTCATCGACAATTCCCAGGGCATGCGGGTCAAGTCCCCCAATATCACTCGCGGTCCGGGCGGCGTAGTCGCCGCGTACGGGGAGGGCGATTGGGTGCGCGCCATCCGCCATGGCGTGAATCCGCGCGGCCACGCGCTCTTCATCATGCCGAGCGAGGATTACAACCGCATGAGCGACGACGACTTCGCCGCGCTCGTGGCGTACACGCGCAGCCTGCCCAACGTCGCCGGAGAAGGCGCCGAGCTGCGCGTTCCGGCGATCGTGAAAGCGCTCTACGGCGTGGGAATCATCAAGGACGCCTCCGAGAAGATCGATCACCGCCTGTCTTCCTCACGAGCCCCGCCGGTCGCGGTAAGCGCGGAGTACGGCGGCTATCTCGCCAACATGTGCGTCGGTTGCCACGGACCCTTCCTCGCCGGCGGATCGATTCCCGGGGGGCCACCCGACTGGCCGCCCGCCGCCAACCTCACGCCGGGCGATGGCGGCGTCATGCCGCGCTACGATTCGGCCGAGAAGTTCGTCGCGATGATGCGCACCGGGCGCCGGCCCGACGGCAGCGAAGTGAACAAGGCGATGCCCTTCATGACCCTGCGCAACCTCAACGACACCGACCTCAACGCGATCTACACGTACCTGAAGACGCTGGGACCGCGGCGCCTCGGCGAGCGCTAGCATTGTGAAAGCGATCTTCTTCGCCTCGCCGGCGCATTTCCGCCGCTGGCTCGAGGCCCGCCATCGCACCACGACCGAGCTCTGGGTCGCCTTCTACAAGATGCACACGGGACGCAAGGGCCTCACCTACCTCGAGGCGGTCGACGAAGCCCTTTGCTTCGGCTGGATCGACGGGCTCAAGAAGCGCCTCGACGACGAGGCCTTCGTGCACCGGTTCTCGCCGCGCCGGCCGCGCAGCATCTGGAGCGACATCAACACGCGCAAGGCCGCGCGGCTGAAGCGCGAGGGCCGCATGGCCCCGGCCGGCCTCGAGGCGTTCGCCGCGCGCGACCCCAAGCGCGCGGGGATCTACTCGTTCGAAGTGCGCCACAGCCACTCGCTCGACGCCCGATCGCTCGCCCGATTCAAGGCGAACAAGCGCGCCTGGGCTTTCTTCGCGGCACAGCCGCCGGGCTACCGGCGGCTCATGATCTTCCGGGTCATGAGCGCGAAGCGCGAGGAGACGCGCGCGCGGCGCCTCGGGCAGCTCATCGCCGTTAGTGCGCGTGGACTACGCGTCGACTCCCTCTCGGGGAAACCAACGCGGCCGCGCGCGGACAAAGCATCATGATCCGCAAGCTCAAGGCGGGCGGCTACCGCCTCTATTCCCGCAAGGTCGATCCGAAATCCGGCCGGCGCCGCAACCTCGGCACTTTCGCCTCGCTCGCCGCGGCGAAGAAGCACGAGCGCGAGGTGCAGTACTTCAAGCGCCACTAGCCGCGAGCCAACGGTCGAGCGTGCCGCGATCGGCGAGCAGCTCGTCGCTCGCCGAGGCGTGCACGATGCGCCCGCGCTCCATCACGACCGCGCGCCTCGTGATCTCGAGCGCAGCCTCGGCGTGCTGCTCGACCAGCACCAGCGCCAAATCGCCGGAGCCCGACAGCACGGCGAGGACGTCGGCGAGCTCGCGCACCACGATCGGCGCGAGGCCTTCCATCGGCTCGTCGAGCAGCAGGAGCGCCGGATTTGTCACCAGCGCGCGCGCGATCGCGAGCATCTGCTGTTCGCCCCCGGAGAGCTCGGCGCCGCGGTGATGCGCGCGCTCGCCCAGGCGCGGAAACAGGGCACGCACGCGCGCCACGTCCCAGGCGCCGGGACGCTGAACCGCAGCCAGGTGCTCGTCCACCGTGAGCGAGGCCCACACACGGCGCTCCTGCGGGACCCAGCCGATGCCGGCGCGCGCGCGCGCATGGACCGCGGCGCGCGCCAGGTTCGCACCGCGAAATCGCACGGCTCCGCCGTGAAGGCGCGTGAGTCCCATCACCGTGGCGATGAGCGTCGTCTTGCCAACGCCGTTGCGCCCGAGCAGCGCCACGCTCTCGCCCTCGCCCACCGCGAGCGACACGTCCTCGAGCACCACCGATTCGCCGTAGCCGGCGCTCACGCCCTCGAGCGCGAGGAGCTCAGCCATGGTCGCGCCCCAGGTAGACCGCCTTCACGCGCTCGTCGGCGGCGATCTCGGCCGGGGTGCCCTCGGTGAGGATTCGCCCGCCGACCAGCACGGTGATGCGCTCGGCGAAGCGGAACACCAGGCCCATGTCGTGCTCGATGAAGAGGACCGTCACGTCGCGGGGAAGGGAGGCGATGGCGCCGAGGACCTCGACGCTTTCCGCCGAGGCGATCCCCGCGGCGGGCTCGTCGAGGAGCAGGGTCGTCGGGCCGCAGGCGAGTGCAAGCGCGATCTCCACCAGCCGCTGGCGCCCATACGGCAGCCGCCCGGTGCGCTCGTGCGCGTCGCGCTCGAGGCGCAGCGACGCAAGGAGCGACATCGCCTCGTCGATCTGCGGGCGTCGCGCCGCCCAGCTCCCCCAACAGCGCGCGCCGAGTCCCTTGCGCTCGAGGATCGCAAGCAGCACGGACTCGAGCACCGTGAGCCCCGGAAACAGCGTGTTGATCTGGAAGGTGCGGGCGAGGCCGCGCTTCACGCGCGCGTGCGGGGCGAGGCTGGTGACGCGCTCGCCGTCGAGGAACACGTCGCCCGCGCTCGGCGCGAGGGTTCCGGCGAGCAGGTTGATGAGCGTCGTCTTGCCGGCGCCGTTGGGGCCGATCAGCGCATGGCGGGCGCCGCGCCGAATCTCGAGGCTCACCCCGTCCACCGCCGCGAGCGCGCCGAAGCGCCTGGCGAGCCCCTTGGTGCGAAGCGCCGCGCTCATCGGCGGCTCCGCAGGGATTCGATCGCGCCGAGGATGCCGCCGCGCGCGAAGAACACGAACACCACCAGCGCGAGGCCGAGCCAGAACTGCCAGTACACCGGGTTGATTCCAGCCAGATAGTCCTGCGCGATCATGAAGACCGCCGTGCCGATGATCGCGCCGTAGAGCCTGCCCGTGCCTCCCAGCACCAGCATGATCAGGAGTTCCGCGGAACGGTTGAAGCCGAGCGTGTCGAGCCCGACGAATTGCGTCGTCTGCGCGAGGAGCGCCCCCGCGATGCCGGCGATCGCCGCGCCGAGCGTGAAGGCCGCGACCAGCCGCGCGCGCACCGGCGAGCCGATCGCCGCCATGCGCACGCGGTTCTCGCGGATGCCGCGCAGCGCCAGCCCGAACGGCGAGGCCGTGAGGCGCTTGAGGAGCGCGAATACGAGCACCAGCACGGCGAGGCTGTAGAGGTAGGCGGTGCGCCCGCCGATGTCGAAGGCGAAAAGGCCGAGGAGCTTCCACATCGTCACGCCCGACAATCCGTCGACGCCCCCGGTGATCGGGGCGGCACGGTTAGCGGCCTCGTAGAGGAGCAGGCCGATCCCGAGCGTGACCATCAGGCGCGCGAGATCCTCGCCGCGAACGACGAGGAAGCTCGCGGCGAAACCGGCGAGCGCCGCGGCGGCGGCGCCGGCCATGAGACCGCTAAGCGGCTCGCCCCATCCATGCGCCGCGAGCAGTCCCGCCGTGTAAGCGCCTACGCCGAAGAACGCGGCGTGACCGAGCGAGAGGATTCCCGCGTAGCCGAGGATGAGATCGAGCGAGAGGGCGAAGAGCGCGACGATGAGGACCTGGCTGCCGAGGACGAGGTAGCCGGGAAGTGCGAAGAACGCCGCAAGCGGCACTAACCAGAAGGCGATCTCGCCGCGACTCAAGCCCGCCTCCGGCCGAGCCCCGCGGGAAAGGCGATGAGCAGCACCACCATCGCGGCGTAGATCACGAAAGCGCCCGCCTGCGGCACGTAGTACTTGCCGGCGACGTCGAGCACGCCGAGCAACAGCGCCGCGGCGAGCGGCCCGCGCACGCTGCCCGCCCCGCCGACCACCACGACGAGCAGGAAATACACCATGAACTTGAGGGGGAAGGAGGCGTCGAGGCCGAGCACCTCGATGCCGAGCGCGCCACCCAGGCCGGCGAGTCCAGAGCCGAGCGCGAAGGCGACGCTGAAGACGCGGTCGACGTCGATGCCCAGGCCGCGGGCTGCCTGCGGATCGTCGACCGCGGCGCGCAGGCGCGCGCCGAAGCGCGTGCGCGCCACCAGCGCGCCGAGGAGCAATGTGATCACTGCCACGGCGGCGACGAGGAAGAGCCGGTAGATGCCGAAGTCGACCCCGGCGAAGCTCACCTGGCCGCGGAGGAACTCCGGCAGTCGCACCGGCTGCTGCGAGGGGCCGAAGAGCCACGTCGCCGTCGCGATCGACATGAACGTGAGCCCGATCGAGAACAGCACCTGGTCCAAGTGGCTCGCGCCGTAGAGGCGGCGATAAAGCGTGCGCTCGAGGACGGCTCCCGCCGCGGCGCTCGCGAGGAAGGCGAGCGGCAGCGCCGCGAGGAACGGCACCCCGAGGCGCGTCATCGCGACCACGCAGACGTAGCCGCCCGCCATCGCGAAGGCGCCGTGCGCGAGGTTGACGAAGTTCATGAGGCCCATCGTCACCGACAGGCCCACGCTCACCAGGAAGAGGACGCTCCCGTAGGCGACCCCGTCGAAAAGGACGCCGATCAACTTACTTCCCGGGGTCCTTCACGTCCGGATACTTGTCGAACTCGACGTTCCAATACTCGTCGCCGCGCTTTTCCACGCGCCGCACGTAGACGGTCTGCACGATGTCGCGCGTCGCCGGGTCGATCGCGATCGGCCCGCGCGGGCTCGTGAGCTTCATGTTCTTCAGCAGCTCCATCGCCTTGTCGGCGTCGAGGTTGTTGCCGAGCTTCTTCACCACCTCGGCGATCGCCGCCATGCCGTCGTAGCCGCCGACGCCCATGAAGTTGGGGCGCTTCAGGTCCTTGTTCACCTCGGCCCACGCCTTGAGGAAGGCCTTGTTCTCGGGCGAGTCGTGGGCCGCGGAGTAGTGATGGGACGTGATCACGCCCAACGTGGGCTCCCCCATCGCGTTGAGCACGTTGTCGTCGGTGAGGTCGCCAGTGGCGATCAGCTTGATGCCGGCCTTGGCGAGCCCGCGCTCCTCGAAGGCCTTCATGAAGGCCACGCTCTGCTCGCCCGCGGGCACGAACATGAACACCGCCTCGGGCTTGGCGTCCTTGATGCGCTGCACGTAGGGGGCGAACTCGGGGTTGCGCAGCGGCACGCGCACCGAGTCGACCACCTCGCCGCCGGCGGCCGTGAAGGCGGCCTTGAAGGCGGTCTCGGAGTCGATCCCCGGGGCGTAGTCGGTGACCAGCGTGTAGACCTTGCGGATACCGTTCTTCGCCGCCCAGGCCGCCATCGGCGCCGACACCTGCGGCAGCGTCATCGAGAAGCGCACGATGTAGGGCGAACGCGTGGTCACCACGGACGAGGCGGCATTCATCACGATCATGGGCGTCTTCGCCTCGGTCGCGACCGGCGCGGCTGCGAGAGCCTCCGGCGTGAAGCCGAAACCGGCGAGGAAATCGACCTTGTCGCGCGTGACCAGCTCCTGGACGAGGCGCTTGGCGATCTCCGGATTGGGCCCGGTGGTGTCGCGCACCAGGATCTCGATCTTGCGCCCGGCGAAGGTGTCGCCGTGCAGCTTGAAATAGGCCTTGATCCCGCCCTCCATCTGGCGGCCGAAGTCGGCGGCGCCGCCGGAGAAGGGCGCCACCACACCGACCTTCACGGGCTCGGCGGCGGCGGCGGGGATGGCGAGGGCGGCAGCGAGTGCGGCCAGCACTTTTCTCGTGGTGATCATCGTCGGTCTCCTGGGAACGAAGTCAATCGGGCAGGTTCCAATTATCCACATGAAGCCGTTCACTTTCCTCGCCGTCGTCATCTTCACGCTGATGGCGTTGGTGCACGCAGTGCGCCTCGCCCTCGGCTGGACGGTGCTCATCAACGGCGTCGAGATCCCCATGGCCGTGAGCCCGTTCCTCGCGGCGTTCGCCGTGCTCCTGGCGGTCATGGTCTGGCGCGAGGGCCGCGCTCCCTCCTGAGCGCGGTTCCGCGGGCGCCACCGTGTCGTGGATAATGCAGTAATCCACGAGTCCACGGTTGCGGAGTACTGATGAAGCGAATGCTGCTGGCCATCCTGGTTGCCATCATCGCAGGATGCGCCGGGCCGACTCCCCGCGAGCCCACTCCCCTCGATCGCATCGAGACGATCGTCGTCATCTACGCCGAGAACCATAGCTTCGACAACATGTACGGGCTCTTCCCCGGAGCCAACGGCGTGGCCAACGCCACCGCCGGGCAGGCGACGCAGGTCGACCACGACGGGCGCCCCCTCCCCCAGCTGCCGCCCGTGTACACCTCCGGCAAGGCCGACCCGCGCTATCCGCAGGCGCTGCCCAACGGCCCGTTCCGAATCGACCAGCCGCCGGTGAACGCCCGCATCGACCAGGTGGTGCCGAGCCCGATCCACAACTACTGGCAGAACATCGAGCAGATCGACGGCGGGCGCAACGACCGTTTCGTCGCCATGACCACGGTCGGCGCCTGGACCATGGGCTACTACGACGGCTCCCCGCAGAAGATGTGGCAGTGGGCGAAGCGCTACACGCTCGCCGACAACTTCTTCATGGGCGCCTTCGGCGGCTCGTTCCTCAACCACCAGTGGCTGATCTGCGCCTGCACCCCGGTCTTCGCGAACGCGCCCGAGGCGATTCGCGCCCAGATCGACGAGCGCGGGCGCCTCAAGCGCCGTCCTGGCTCTCCCGCTTCCGTGCTCGAAGGCCCGGTGCAACTGTTCGACGGCCAGGTCACGCCCGACGGCTATGCCGTCAACACGACGCAGCCGCCCTACCAGCCGAGCGGTACCGCGCCCGCGCCCGGAGGCAACCTCGAGCTGGCCGATCCCGCCAAGAACCCGCTGCCGCCGCAGAGCGCGAAGACGATCGGCGACACGCTTTCGGCGAAGGGCGTGTCGTGGGCTTGGTACAGCGGGGCGTGGAGCCAGGCACTCGCCGATGGCCGCCGGCCCGCCGCCGACAAGCGCACGATCATCTATACGCGCGAGGGCGGCAGCCCCAACTTCCAGCCGCACCACCAGCCGTTCAATTATTTCGCGCGCTTCGCGCCCGGAAGCGCCGATCGCGCCGCGCACCTCAAGGACGGCGATGAATTCATCGCCGCGATCGATCGCGGCACGCTCCCGCAGGTCGCCTTCTACAAGCCGCCCGGCCGCCTGACGCAGCATCCGAGCTACACCGACATCCAAAGCGGCGACATCCACCTCGACGAAGTGCTCGCGCGCCTCGAGAAGAGCCCGCAGTGGCGCTCGATGCTGGTGATCGTCACTTACGACGAGAACGGCGGCTATTGGGACCACGTGCCGCCGCCGGCGGGCGCCGGCTGGGGCGACCGCTGGGGCCCGGGGACGCGCATTCCGACGATCGTGGTATCGCCGTTCGCCAAGCGCGGCCACGTCGACCACACGTCCTACGACACCACGTCGATCCTCAAGCTCATCACCAGGCGCTTCGGGCTGGAGCCGCTCGCCGGTGTGCGCGCGAACGCGGGCGACCTCACGCCTGCCCTCGAGGGGACCCGCTAGCTTGCGGGCGAGCCTCGCTTCCGCGCCCTACCGGCGCTACCTGCCGGTCGCGGTCTACGCGGCGATCCTCGTCGCGATATCGTTCGTGACGCGCGTCGCCCTGCTGGCGCGGGCCGATGTGCTGGTGGAGATGTCGGTAGGCACGTTCGCGCAGGCTTTCGGCGTCGGCCTCTTCTTCGACCTCGTGGCGGCGGCCTATTTCTGCGCGCCGCTGGTCCTCTACCTCGCCCTCCTTCCGGAGCGCGTGGCGCGCTGGCGGGCGCACACCTGGATCTTCCTCACCTTCTACCTCGCGTTCACCTATCTCCTGGTCGTCGTGGCGGTCGCCGAGTGGGTGTTCTGGGACGAGTTCGCGGCGCGCTTCAACTTCATCGCGGTCGACTACCTGGTCTACACCGGCGAGGTGCTGGGCAATATCTGGCAGAGCTATCCGGTCGGGCGCCTGTTGGCCCTGCTCGCCATTCCGGCGATCCTGGTCTGGCTGCCGCTGCGCCGCGTCATCGCCGGCGCCCTCGCCCACCCCGCGCCGCTCGCGCCTCGGCTCGGCACCGGCGCGGCGCTGCTCCTCTTGCCGGTCCTGGCGATGCTGCTCGTGAATACGCGCATGAAGGAGCTGTCGGGCACGGACGCCGTGAACGAGCTCGCGGGCAACGGCGTCTACGAGTTCTTCGCCGCCAACTACAACAACGAGCTGTCGTACGCGCGCTTCTACGCCGTGCTGCCGCCCGAGCAGGCGATGCGCACCGCCCGCCGGCTTGTGGGCGGTGCGGACCCGCGCTGGCTGGGCACGCCGGCCGGAATTCACCGCGTGCTCGCCGATCCCGACCCGCCCAAGCGCCTGAACGTCGTGCTGGTG
>WNFM01144788.1_pt1 | contig 12862 bp, 12 predicted proteins | sample 5400271 | NCBI WGS metagenome assembly WNFM01 (sample SAMN13153352, study PRJNA577476) | soil metagenome | isolation source: 60 cm saprolite on Douglas fir-dominated hillslope | place: USA:California | collected 2013-09-17 | reverse complement strand
CGGAGCCTTGCCGGCGAGCTTCGGCGCGTTGGCGGTTTCGCCAAAGACACCACGCCATTCAGTGAATTTCTGTGGGCGGATTTCCTACGCCGGCGCATGAACCGCAGGTCGGTACAACAGGATTTTCGTGCCGCCGTCAAAAAGGCGATGAAATTGGCAAAGAGTCTCGATGCCCGGTATTTGCCGGGCTGGTGCGGGCCCGTCGACTCATGACATATCCCCACGGACACAAAAAACTCGGAACCAGCCATCGTCTGGCGATTTGTTGAAGGTCAGCAAAAGGGATTAAGGTCATGACTATTGGTGTTGCGCATTTGCAGCCTATCGTCGCGCTCATTGCGGGCATTCTTATTCTTGTCATCCCGCGCCTGCTTAACATTATCGTCGCCGTTGTTGGCCTGCTCGGCATTGGGCTGTTCCATTAGGCCGAATTCCTGACTTGCATCGGGCCGTTCGGCGGTGCTTTTAAAGGCCGTCGCCCCACCAACGTTGCTTGACCAATGGCCAAACGAAAACGTTCGCGCGTCAGCGTAAAAAGCAAGAAACGAACGGCGCGAAAGGCATTGCGGCGCAAGCCGAGGGCCGCCGCCGCCCTATCCAAGGGCAAATGGGTCTATGGCTTCGGCGATGGGCGCGCCGAGGGCAAGGCCTCAATGCGCAATCTGCTGGGCGGAAAGGGCGCCGGGCTTGCCGAAATGGCCAATCTTGGCCTGCCGGTCCCGCCCGGGTTCACGATTACCACGGACGTCTGCACCTACTATTACGGGCACGACAAGCAGTATCCGAAGGATCTGAGCGCTCAGGTGGCGAAGGCGCTCGCACAAATCGGCCGCGTTGCCGGCAAGGCCTTTGGTGACAAATCCAATCCGCTGCTTGTTTCGGTGCGGTCGGGTGGCCGCGCCTCGATGCCGGGCATGATGGACACGGTGCTCAATCTTGGGCTCAACGACGAGACCGTTGAGGCCCTTGCCAAGAAATCCGGCAACCGCCGTTTTGCTTTTGACAGCTACCGGCGCTTCATCACGATGTACTCCGACGTGGTGCTTGGCGTCGGCCATGAGCATTTCGAGGAGTTGCTCGACAACCACAAGGAGCGCCAGGGTTACAGCCTCGACACCGATCTTTCGGCCGACGATTGGGCTGAGCTGGTCGTGCGCTACAAGAAACGTGTCAAGGACGAACTGGGCCAAGACTTTCCGCAGGATCCTCACAAGCAGCTTTGGGGCGCTATCGGCGCCGTGTTCGGCTCCTGGATGAACCAGCGCGCCATTACTTATCGCAAGCTGCACAATATTCCCGAAAGCTGGGGCACGGCGGTGAACGTGCAGGCGATGGTGTTCGGCAATATGGGCGACACGTCTGCGACAGGCGTCGCCTTCACGCGCAATCCATCGACCGGCGAGAAGAAACTCTACGGCGAATTTTTGATCAACGCGCAGGGCGAAGACGTCGTCGCCGGCATCCGCACGCCGCAGGAGATCAGCGAAGCTGCGCGCAAGGAAGCCGGCTCCGACAAACCGTCGATGGAATACACGCTGCCGAAGGCCTATGCGGAACTCAAGCGCATCTACAATGTGCTTGAGCGCCACTACCGCGACATGCAGGACCTCGAATTCACCGTCGAGCAGGGCAAGCTATGGATGCTCCAGACGCGTTCGGGCAAGCGCACCGCAAAGGCTGCGCTCCGCATCGCGGTCGAACTCGCCAACGAAGGGCTCATTTCAAAAAACGACGCGGTGTTGCGCGTCGACCCGCTCTCGCTCGATCAGTTGCTGCACCCGACCATCGATCCGCGTGCGCACCGGCGCGTCATTGCCACAGGGCTGCCGGCATCGCCCGGGGCTGCGAGCGGCGAAATCGTGTTTTCACCCGATGAAGCGGCGCAGCTCAAAACCGACGGCAAGAAAGTGGTTCTCGTTCGCGTAGAAACCTCGCCCGAGGACATTCATGGCATGCACGCGGCTGAGGGCATTCTGACTACACGTGGTGGCATGACGTCCCACGCCGCTGTCGTTGCACGTGGTATGGGTAAGCCTTGCGTCTCCGGCGCGGGTTCTTTGCGCGTCGACTACGCCGCGGGCACCATGACCGCCAGCGGACAGACTTTCAAAAAGGGGGATCAGATCACTGTCGACGGGTCTACCGGGCAGGTCCTGGCAGGCAAGGTCGAAATGATCGAGCCTCAGCTCTCTGACGAATTCTCGACGTTGATCGGCTGGGCCGACAAAGTGCGCAAGCTTGGCGTGCGCGCCAACGCCGATACGCCAGCAGACGCGAAAGCAGCTGTGCGTTTCGGCGCCGAAGGTATCGGCCTCTGCCGGACCGAGCACATGTTCTTCGAAGAAGGGCGCATCCAGGCGGTGCGTGAAATGATCCTCGCCGACGACGAAAAGTCACGGCGCGCGGCGGTCTCGAAGCTTTTACCCATGCAGCGCGCCGATTTCGTAGAATTGTTCGAGATCATGGCTGGACGCCCGGTGACCATTCGCCTGCTCGACCCGCCGTTGCACGAATTCCTGCCCCACGGTGACGAAGAAATCGCGGAAGTCGCTGCCGCCATGGGGGCCGATCCGAAGAAACTTGCCGACCGCGCCAACGAGCTTTCCGAATTCAATCCAATGCTCGGATTCCGCGGCTGTCGGATAGCCATTGCCTATCCGGAAATCGCTGAAATGCAGGCGCGCGCGATTTTCGAGGCCGTGGTGGAGGTCGCCAAGCGCACCAGCAAGCCCGTCGTGCCGGAAGTGATGGTGCCATTGATCGCGACAAAAGCGGAGCTCGATCTCGTCAAGGCGCGTATCGACGCCATGGCAAGGGCTGTCTCGAAGGAGAAGGGTGTCAAAGTCGACTATCAGGTCGGCACAATGATTGAGTTGCCGCGCGCGTCACTAATGGCCGGCGAAATTGCGCAAAGCGCCGAATTTTTTTCATTCGGCACGAACGACCTGACACAGACCACTTTTGGCATTTCGCGAGATGACGCGGCGAGTTTTCTCGGCATCTACACCGCGCGCGGGATCTTGCCGGCCGATCCGTTTGTTTCAATTGACCAGGAGGGCGTCGGTGAATTGGTCAAGATTGGCGTCGAGCGCGGCCGCAAAGTTCGTCCGAAGTTGAAGGTTGGAATCTGCGGGGAGCACGGCGGAGATCCGGCGTCGGTCGCCTTCTGTCACGAAGCGAAGCTCGACTATGTGTCCTGCTCGCCGTTCCGCGTGCCGATTGCGCGGCTCGCTGCCGCGCAAGCTGCCCTCGGCAAGACCGCGGCCAGCCAAGCGTAAGGCGGTTGTTACACCGCTACCTTTCCGAGGAAATCTTCGACCTCGAGCCGCAGGTCGGCAACGGCATGCTCCACCGCTTCCGAAGCGTCACGCACGACTTCCGCCGAGGCGCGAGTCTGCGTTGCCGCTCCTGCGACGTCACCCAGCACTGACACCACATGGCCGGTTCCTTCGGCCGCGCTGGCGACGTTGCGCGATATTTCGCTGGTTGCCGAATTTTGCTGTTCGACCGATGCCGCCACCGCGGCGGTATTCTCATTGATCTCATGCATGCGCGTGGCGATTTGCCGGATGGCTTCCACCGCGCCAGAGGTGGAGTTCTGCACGGCGAGAATGTGATTGGCGATATCTTCAGTCGCCTTGGCGGTTTGCACCGCGAGCGATTTGACCTCCGAGGCGACCACCGCGAAACCTTTACCGGCCTCGCCGGCGCGGGCGGCTTCGATGGTGGCGTTGAGCGCCAATAGATTTGTTTGCCCGGCAATGTTGCGGATCAACTTGACGACATCGCCTATCTTTTGGGCGCCATCGGCCAGCCCGGCGATTTCGCTATCTGTTGATCGCGCCTCACTGCTCGCCATACCGACGACGCTATTCGTGTGTGTGAGTTGGCGGCTGATCTCGCTGATCGAATGCGACAGTTCGTCTGCGGCCACGGCCGCTGTTTCAACGTTGACCGACGCCTCATGGAATGCATGTACTGCGCTTTCGGCGCGCTGCGACGTGTGCTCGGAGGAGCCGAACAACGCGCCCGCGGTCGAACGCATGGCGGTGGCGCTCCCGCTCACGCTGGACAACAGCTTCTCGACTGTCGGCCGAAATGAAGCAATAGCGGAGTCGATGGTCGCGCGCCGCTGGTCCTGACTCCTGATGGCGGCGCGCTCTTGCTCGGCGTGGCGCTGCTCGGTGACGTCTTCATGGGTGGAAACCCAGCCTCCGCCGGGCAACGGTTCGTTCTTGGCAAGCACGATGCGCCCATCGCTTGCCTGAACGTAATGGCCCTGACTCTTGCCTTGCGCCATCGCGTCGAGAATTTTCTGGACGTAGCTATCGACGTCGCCGGCGAACAGGCCAGTCTGCTTGCGGTATTCGATCAGCCCTTTGAGCGTGCACCCCGGCTTCACGATATCGGCCGAGAGTTTGTACATCTGCAAATAGCGTGTGTTGAGCAAAGTGATGCGCCCCTGCGCATCGAACATGTTCAAGCCCTGCGACATGTTATTGAGCGCGGCGGAGAGCCGACGATTTTGTGCGTGCAGCCGTTGATGGAAAGAGGCGAGCACGGCAAAAGCCGCTAGGCACAGGCCGACCAGCACGGCCTGACCTGCAACAGTCAATGGAAGGATGGAATTGAACATGCAGGCCCACAAAAATTTCTGGCGGTAATATTGGGGAGTAGCAATTGCGATATAGTTAATTTTTATTTCCAGATTCTTAGCGGGAATACTGCACATTCGGAAGCAAAACTGTCCCGTTCGGCGCAGAAACAGCTTGCGGGGCCCGCTGATCTGGTACGGCCGCGCTGCGGCTGGAGTTCGACGTTTACCAACCCCCCGTATGCTTCGGCTGAGGTTAACGCCTTCGCAAGGTTAATCAGCCAATAAAAAAATCTGTCGCATTGTCGCCACCCGGCGGCGGGGCGGCGGTAGGACGTTGCGGTGTTGCGTTGAGTGAGCGGGAAGCAGTTTCGCCTGTGTGTCGGCGGCGCAAGAGAGCCGCATTCGTTGCCGTTGGATCGCTGTTCCTTGCGATGCTTCCCGAGAGAACAGGGTTTCAGGATCTCGGTGCTTTGCTCGCGCGGCAGCCGAGCGTAGCAAAACGCTGGCAGCAGCATCTCATCGCGTCGCCATTTGGCACCATCCACGCTGCGATGTTCAGCTTGCCGAGGCCGGTCGGCACTGCGATCCCGCATCCACCGATTTATGCGCTCGCAAATTTCGATCCATCCGACATTACGGGGTCGATCAGCAAACAGCCGCTCGGTGACCCGATGGCGCCGTTGCAGTTCCCCAAGGCCAATCGTAAGGCCAAGGGCGACGCGCTTGTCACAAGGCCGCGCGAACCTTTGCCGCCTTTGCCACCCGCGCCCGCAATCGAGCCGGCACCGGAAGCCGAAATTGATGCGTCGCCGAAGAAGGATGATACGGCCAGCCGTTTCGAACCGTACTCGCAATATGAGCTGCCAACTGTCCCGGACGAACGCCCGCCGACGCCGGATGTCGATTTGCCTTATACCGATATTCCGCCGTCCAATTTGACTCCCGCGGCACCCCAGAAAGGGGCCGGCAAGGACGCAGCGCAGATTTACTTCGGCGCGAGTTCAGTCGCAGGCGGTGCTGAGGGAATTGCACCTTGGGCGCCTGGCGAAGCGCCGGTCGTGCTCGCCTCGCGCGGCGATCCCGATATCAAAGAATCTGCGCTCACGCGTTCGCCGGACGATGAGCATAAAGTCGGCGAGAGCGTTGCCAACAAAGGCGAGGTTACGGGTGACGACCAGCGACCGCACTCGCCCGCCGAGCGGCTGGCGCTCACTGGCGCCACGCTTGCGAAGGCTGAAAAGTGTCTTGCCAATGCGGTTTATTTCGAAGCGCGTGGCGAGTCCGTTCGCGGACAAATCGCGGTGGCACAGGTGGTGATGAACCGCGTGTTTTCGCCGTTCTATCCGAATGACGTCTGCGGTGTCGTTTATCAAAACGCTGGCCGGCATTTGGCCTGCCAGTTCACTTTCGCCTGCGACGGCATCCCAGATATCGTCAACGAACCCGACGCCTGGGAGCGCGCCAAGCGTATCGCGCGCGATATGCTCGATGGCAAACTGTGGATGCCGGAAGTCGCGAAGTCGACTCACTATCACGCTTACTGGGTGCATCCGGACTGGGTTAACGAGATGAAGAAAGTTTATAAGCTCGGCGTGCATACCTTCTATCGCCCACGCGCATGGGGCGACGGCGACGACGAGCCGGTATGGGGCGACGCGGCGACCACCGAAAAGGAAGCCGCCAACGAGGAAGCAAGGGGCCCCGTAAGCCATAGTCTTGAATGGCTTAAATCGGAGGAAGGGCAAGCCTCACTTCGCCAGAACGCCCACAAGTAGCCTTGGCCACGCAAGTCATGCGTGGCGCAAATGCCCATGATCACGAATTTTCGTTTTGGCTGAGGCACCCGAGTCTCTATGTTCCGTGCGTATCGCGCCGGAGACGCCTCGAATGTCCATGCAAGCGACCACTGACAGGCCAGCGGCCATCGGCTGGCGCACCCCCATCGTGGTGGTTATCTGCGGTTGCTTGATCGCGATGGTCGCTTTCGGGCCGCGGTCTTCGCTCGGCTTTTTCCTCACGCCGATGTCACAGGAGCACCACTGGGGCCGCGACATATTCTCGATGGCGCTTGCCATCCAGAATCTGTTGTGGGGCATTGGACAGCCTTTTGCCGGCGGCATCGCCGATCGCTTCGGCGCCAACCGCGTGATGATTGTTGGTGCCACGTTTTATGCACTTGGCCTGGCGTTGATGGCGCATGCCACCACCCCCGGCATGCTCGATCTCTCCGCCGGCGTTCTGATCGGGCTTGGGCTATCCGGCTGTTCGTTCAATCTCGTGATCGGGGCGTTCGGCAAGCTTTTGCCGGAAGCATGGCGGTCGCTTGCGTTTGGTGCCGGCACCGCCGCGGGTTCGTTCGGCCAGTTCCTCTATTCGCCAATTGGCGTGGCGCTGATGGATAGATTCGGCTGGCAAACTGCGTTGACGATCTTTGCCGGCGTTACGATGCTGATCCTGCCGCTGTCGATTGCGCTGGCGACGCCGCGCGGCGGCGCAGCATCACCCGCGGTGGCGCGGCCGCCGCAATCGTATCAACAAGCGTTGGCAGAAGCGTTTGGGCACCGCAGCTACGTTCTGCTCGTGCTCGGCTTCTTCACTTGCGGCTTCCAGCTCGCCTTCGTAACTGTGCATTTGCCGTCCTATCTGATCGATCGCGGGCTTTCCGCCCAGATCGGCGGCTGGACGCTTGCCACGATTGGGCTGTTCAACATCATCGGCTCGTTAGTGTCCGGCTATCTCGGCAATCGCATGCCGAAGCGCTACATCCTGTCGATTATCTATTTCGCCCGCGCGCTTTCGATCGTCGCGTTCATTTCGCTGCCCGGCAGTCCGGTCACCACGCTGATTTTCGGCGCTGTTACTGGCCTGCTGTGGCTCTCGACCGTGCCGCCCACGTCGGCGTTGGTTGCCGTGATGTTCGGAACCCGCTGGCTTGCGATGTTGTTCGGCTTCGCGTTCTTCAGCCATCAGGTCGGTGGTTTCCTCGGCGTGCTGCTGGGCGGTTTCGTGTTCGACAGTTACGGGTCCTACAATCCGGTCTGGTGGCTGTCGGTGTTTTTCGGCGTGATGTCGGCACTCATCAATCTGCCCATCGTGGAGAAGCCGGTCGCTCGCGCGGCCATGGCGCCGGCCTGAGGCGCTTGCACGGGCGCCTCGCACGCGCCATGAATGCCGGGCTCAACCGGCGAGGCGCGCGTGGCGGCATTCAAAGCGATCGTGATTGAGAAGGCGGAGGGCGGCACAAAGGCCGCGCTCGCGCAATTCGATGAAGCCGACCTGATGGATGGCGACGTGGCCATCCGCGTCGAATATTCCACGCTCAATTACAAGGACGGGCTTGCCATCACCGGCAAGGCGCCGGTGGTGCGCCGGTTTCCGATGATCCCGGGCATTGATTTCGCCGGAACAGTCGAGTCGTCTAGCCACGCCGCCTGGAGGCCGGGCGACAAAGTCATTCTCAACGGCTGGGGCTGTGGCGAAACGCACTTGGGCGCATACGGCGAGAAGGCGCGGGTGAAGGGCGACTGGCTGGTTCCCTTGCCGAAGACGATGAGCGCGCGCGAGGCGATGGCCATCGGCACCGCAGGCTACACCGCCATGCTGGCGGTCATGGCGCTTGAGCGGCACGGCCTTAACGCCGCGAGCGGGCCGGTTGCGGTCACTGGCGCGGCCGGCGGCGTCGGCTCGGTCGCCATCGCCATCCTCGCCAAGCGCGGCTTTACTGTGCATGCGATTACGGGCCGGCTGCAGGAGATGGACTACCTGAAGGGCCTTGGCGCTAGCGAGGTAGTGGACCGCAGGGAACTTGCGGGCCCCGCGAAGCCGCTCGCAAGGGAACGCTGGGCCGGCGCTATCGATGCGGTGGGTTCGACCACCCTTGCAAACCTGCTGTCCATGAGCCGCTACGGCGGGGCGGTGGCGGCCTGCGGCCTGGCGGGCGGTATGGACCTGCCTGGCTCGGTCGCCCCATTCATTTTGCGCGGGGTGTGTCTTTACGGCATCGATTCCGTGATGTGCCCTGTGGAACGCCGCCGGGAGGCCTGGAAAAGCCTGGAAAACGACCTGGACCGTCAAAAACTGGCCTCGATGTCACACGAAATAGGCCTTTCCGATGTATTTGGCGCGGCTCCCGAGATCCTTTCCGGCCAGGTGCGTGGCCGGATCGTGGTCAAAATCGGGTAAACGCGTTCAGGATTTGTCGACGAAAGCCGTGCATACTTCGTTAGGCCTAAAAATCGGGCCGAGAATGTTGTAAACCGTTGCGTCAGTCGGAGTACGGGGAATGTTGCGTTGTGTTGCATTGACTGCTGGCCTGTTGGCCGCGCTACCGGCCATTGCGGGCGAAATGAGCGCAGACGAGGCCCGGCGCTTCGTCATCGGCAAGATGTTCAGCTACACGTGCTTTGAAGGGACACGCGGACAAGGTCGCGTCAACTCTGACGGGTCAGTCGCGGGCTCGGTCCAATTCCAGGGTTCAGGCGCCGTGCGCTATGCACACCTCCCGGCGAATACGTTGCAGGTGAAAGGCGAGTCCGTGTGCGCTTCGCTGCGCGGCATGCCGTTTCAGCCTTGCTTCAGTCTCGAGCGCACAAGCGATAACACCTTTCGTGGTTCGGTTTCAGGAATGGGCTTCGCCTACTGCGAATTTACGCGCCATGGTGGCCGGACAATCTTAGCCCACAGCATAGAGCGGACGCACAATCCATCCCCGCTCGGTTTGCGGCCGTCGTTCACAGCCGACAATAACAACAACTGACGTTTACGCTTTCGCCGGGAAGATCATGCACGTCGTCGTAGCGTGGGCATAAAGCTTGCCCGCGCGATCTTTGAGGTCACCCTCCGAGGTCGCGACCGTTCGTCCGCGATGCAAGATGCGCCCTTCCGCGCGAATTGGACCGGTGTCCTTGGTGACCGGACGCACCAAATTGAGTTTGAGCTCGAGCGTCGTCCATGTATCGCCCTTGGCGAGCGTGGAAAAAATCGCACAGCCGAGTGCTGAATCGAGCAACGTCGCGGAGAAGCCGGCGTGGACGGTGCCGATCGGATTGTAGTGGTGAAATTCCGGCGCGCCCTCGAACACCGCACGCCCTTGCTCCACTTCGGTGAGGTGAAAGCCCATCAATTCACTGATCGGCGGATGCGGCAGCTTTCCGTCGATGATCGCCTTGAGGAAACCAAGGCCGTCGTAGGATAAGAGGATTTCCGGTGTGACGACACCGTAGGTCTTGCTGCTCACCACGCCCCCCGCATCTGAGTGCCGCCAGTCTACTTCAATCGCTTACGCGATATCGAGCCGGAATGGATCGCCCTCGACCGCCGCATGGCCGAGCCCGATGGCGTCGATCGCGCGGGTCATGCGGCCGTCACGCTTGAGCAGGCGGTCGGCGATGGAGATGATGCGCGAATTCGGTTGCGCGGTTCGCGATGCGCGGCGAATGTCCCAGGCAATCTGCATTTCGTCCCGCTGCGGACTAAGCGCGCAGGCCGCGACATAGGCGCCCGCAGTCGAGCGGCTGATGCCTGCAAAGCAATGCATCACCATCGGCGCAGCGCGATCCCATGCGCCGACAAAATCGATCAACCGCTGGACATGCTCGTGGGCAGGTGCGGTGTAGCCGTCCATCGGCGCGGTGATGTCATCGACAGCCAGCACCAGATGGTTCTCCGGTGCGATTTGGGTCGGCCGCTGCACGCGATCAACAAGCCGCAACAGCGTGACGATATGGCGTGCCCCGGTCTCATCGACCGTCGCTTGGAGGCGTGCGAGTGAGCAGACATGAATCATGAGCGGTATAAGAACGATTTCTTCGACATATGTATGACCTGAATATTGTTATGAAAAGCCTCACGGACACAGAAGTTTTTCAAAGCGTTCGCGGTAGCGCGCTTGCGCAGTTCCAGCCGGCCAGGGGCTGAGATAGACGCGTTCGAGCGCCGCAGAGAATTTTGGTGGGGGCCCGAAAAACATCCGCGCTTCGTCATCGGCAAAGCCGGCGAGGCGCGTGGCTTCGAGGTAGGCGGCGCTCCGATCGGCCAACTTGATCAGGTTTTGCAGGCTTTCGGGCAGCTTCGCCGGCAAGCCGAACCGCAAGTGGATGGCCGCGAGCAGCCGTTTCTCCACCGCTTTGTAGCTGTCGCCGATCACTGCTTTGAATGGTGAGATCATGTCGCCCACCACGTATTCAGGCGCGTCGTGCAACAGCACAGCCAGACGGCCGTTGCGATCGAGGCGGGGGACCTTCGCTCGCGCCAGTGTTTCGACCAACAGTGAGTGTTGCGCCACCGAGAAAATATGCCCGCCTTGCGTTTGGCCGTTCCAGCGCGCAACGCGCGCAAGACCATGTGCGATGTCCTCAACTTCGACATCGAGCGGTGATGGGTCGAGGAGATCGAGGCGCCGGCCCGAAAGCATACGCTGCCATGCGCGCAGTGCGGATTTTGAACCTCGTGGCGGCGTCCGCGGTGTGCTCATCGCTTTTTGGCGAGTTTCGTGCAGGCCGTGTGGCGATAGCACGTAACAAGGTGGTCATTGACCATGCCGACAGCTTGCATGAACGCATAGACAATCGTCGGCCCCACGAATTTGAAGCCGCGCGCAATCAATTCTTTTGAAAGTTTTTGCGAGAGTGCGGTTTCCGCCGGCACCTGCTTGGTGGTGCGGAAGTTGTTGAGTTTCGGTTTTCCGTCGACGTGTTCCCACAGCAGATTTGAAAATCCCGGCCCGCTTTCCATGATGTGGAGCCATGCGCGGGCCGACGATACAGCACCCTCGATCTTCGCACGATTGCGCACGATGCCCGCGTCTTTCATCAGGGACTCGATCTTTCGCTTGGGATAGCGCGCGATTTTTTCCGGCTGAAAATTATCGAAAGCGCGGCGAAAGTTATCGCGCTTACGTAAAATGGTGATCCATGAAAGTCCGGCCTGGAAACCGTCGAGCACCAACTTCTCATAAAGGGCGCGGTCGTCGAATTCCGGTACGCCCCATTCGTTGTCGTGGTAGGCGACGTAAAGCGGATCCTGCTTCGGCCACGGACAGCGCGTGAGCCCGTCCGGATGGAGAACGGATTTGCTCATACCGCAGCTTTCGTTTCACCAGGCCAGTCGAACTTTGCCCAAGCCGGCTTCACCGCGCGAATGGTGATGCCGCCGGCTTCGAGCGGTGTTCCGGCCGCGAGCGCATCTTCTACCTTGTCGAGGCGCAAGAGCGCGAGGCCGCGGCCTTTGGCGGTCGAGCCCAGCGTGCCGATCTGTTTGTCGCCCGCCATGATCGGCAACCCGCTGCTCGGCGCGTAGTCATCATAAGTGACGGGCACCACGCGGCTACGCGCGCTGGCGCGATGTTCGACGCGCGAGACAACTTCCTGCCCGACGTAGCAGCCCTTTTCAAAATCGACGCCATTGAGCTGATCCAGATCGGCTTCGTGCGGAAATGTGTTGGCATACATGAAATCGAAGCCGCCGCGCGGCACGCCGAGCGCAATGCGATGGGCTTCATAAGCTTCCACCCCAGTCAGCGTCGCGCCGAGATCGGCGGCGGCTTCGGCTGCGAGCTGCGGCGGCAGCATGATGCGCGAGCCCAGCCCTGCAAGGCGCGGGTCTGGGTAACAAAGGCCGTAGTCGCTTTCGCCGTTGCCATCCCAAACCGCCATTACGCCCAGCACTTCGGACAAATCCTCGCTCATCACCTTGGCGCGCAGCTTGTAGAAATTCAGCTTTTCCACCAGCGTCGTCGCCAGCGCCCGCGGGCAGTCGAGGAAAAAGCCGCCGCCATCCTCGGCCGGCCCTTCCGCAATGATGAAATCGGCGATGATCTTGCCTTGCGGCGTGAGCAATGCCGCGAAGCGCGGTTTGCCAGGCGCGACCTTGGCCATATCGTTGGTCACAATCCCATTGAGAAAACGCCGGGCTTCGTCGCCGGTTACTTTGACCACGCCGCGATCGGGGAGGAGAGCTGTCTGCATGCCAAATCTCTGGGGCCTGACGCGATAGTCTCTTGCCAGAACTCTCGGCGAAACGTAAGCGCTGGACGCGGTCTTCGCAGCCCCCCTCATCCTGAGGAGCGGCCGAAGGCCGCGTCTCGAAGGATGAGGCCGGGGCGATAAGCCCTCATGCTTCGAGACGGCCGCTCCGCGGCCTCCTCAGCATGAGGGCGTGCATGGCTGACAGCTACGACCTGGTCCTCAAGGGCGGCACGGTGGTCAACCACGACGGTGTAGGCCAGCGCGACCTCGGCATCCGCGCCGGCCGGTTCGCCGCCATCGG
>WNFM01093222.1_pt1 | contig 12864 bp, 13 predicted proteins | sample 5400271 | NCBI WGS metagenome assembly WNFM01 (sample SAMN13153352, study PRJNA577476) | soil metagenome | isolation source: 60 cm saprolite on Douglas fir-dominated hillslope | place: USA:California | collected 2013-09-17 | reverse complement strand
TCTTGACCGACAACTGGTGTCTCTCCGGCAGACCGACCATATACCGTTCCGTCTTCCACACCAGGAACCGAAGATCGCTTGAATGCTTCGCTGGAGCACCTCCGATCAAACCGCCATCGAGAGTGCCATTCTGAATCTGCGATAGTTGATCTCTTGCCGGTAGATCGAGCAACTCCACCTGGCAAGTCGGTCGCTCGTCACGAAACGAGCGTAAAACTCGAATGAGGTCTGGTCCCAGCAGCGCGCTAAGGAACCCCAAGCGCAGCCGCTCGGTTTCTCCTCCGCCACTTCGGTTCGCTGCGAAGGATGCTCGATCAAGGTGATTCAAAATTTCTCGAGCATCAGCCAGGAATAGTTCTCCGGGCAGCGTTAATTCCACGGTTCGGGTTTTTCGCCGGAGAAGCTGGACCTCTAACTTTCTCTCCAGCGATTGAATTTGGCGGGTCAGCGGAGGTTGAGAGAGGTGCAAGCGTTTTGCCGCTTCGGAAAAATGTAATTCTTCCGCGACAGCGACGAAGCATTCGAGTTCCCAAAGCGAAGGGCGATTCATGCAATAACCGTATCAAGCGTTGTCAACAATAGCAATTTCGCAACAAATTCACTCAAATAGAATGGGGCGAGCTATCTGACCGAACTAGCTGTTCAGAAAGAGCGTTGCAGAGATTTTCATCCGGACCGAAACACCGCGACCAAGGGTGGCAGCTTGCCTGGAATTTTTTACAAGCGCGAAACACCACAAACGCCGAACGGCAAACGCCAAAGGCCGAACGTTAACCACCATGCTTCTAACTGCTTCTGAAATATCCACCGATCAATCTGTTGACTCCTGGTTCTGTCTGAGGGCACAGCCAAAGAGGGAACATATCGCAGCGGCTTGCCTGCGGCAGATCTCCGAAGTTGAGGTCTTCTGTCCCCGGGTGCGCTTCCGGAAATCGACAAAGCGTGGGCCTGTCTGGTTCATTGAATCCATGTTTCCGGGATACCTCTTTGCCCGATTTGATTATGGAACCTTGCAACGCCAGATTAGAGAAAGACCCGGTGTCAGCGGCTTCGTTCAATTCGGGGAACGTCTCGCACTTTTGCCTGACGCACTCATCAGCGAGATTAGGACCAACACCGGCAATGATGAAGTAGTTGAGATCAGTCGCTCACTCGAGCCGGGACAGGAAGTCGAGATAACTCGAGGCCCGTTCCTAGGTTTGACAGCGCTGGTCACTCGGATCATCACCGCTCGGGAGCGGGTCGAACTTCTCATCGACTGGATGGGCCGTACCCTTCATGCCGAAGCGAACGTCACAGATCTGGAACCACTTACCGGGCCGAGGTCAGCGAACACCGTTGATGCGGTTGCATAAAGAAGTTCGTTAAGCCTTTTGCAGAGCAGGAACCAGATCCTTCTTAGCCGCTCTAAACCGTGAGCAAGCGGATTCTTAGACGCAAACAATGAAAGACACAGCGACGACCTACTGTCCGGTTCTATGGCGGACAACCGACAGTTGAAGAACGGGAACACCTATTAAAGAAAAGTAACAATGTGAGATCCGAGCGCTCCAAGTGAGCCTATTCGGACGCACCAAAAAAGACGACGAAGATAATGAATAAAAATAATCGCATTCTTGTTGCAGGCGCCGGTGGTTTTATCGGCGGCCATCTAGTAAAAGCCCTACTCCGAGATGGTTTCGACATCCGGGCGGTAGACCAGAAACCCATCTCAGAGTGGTACCAACTTTTTGCCGACGTGGAAAACCTCACGCTGGATCTCAAAGATCTGGATGCGTGCCGCCAAGCGACTGCCGGAGTCGACCTTGTCTACAACCTTGCCGCAGACATGGGCGGGATGGGCTTCATCGAACAAAACAAAGCTGCCTGCATGCTCAGTGTGCTGATTAACACGCACCTTCTCATGGCAGCCAAGGACGCCAAGGTTAGCCGACTCTTTTTTTCTTCCTCAGCTTGCGTCTACAATGGTGACAAGCAAAAGGATCCAAATGTAACGGCTCTTAGGGAGGAAGACGCTTATCCGGCTTTGGCAGAAGACGGATACGGTTGGGAGAAGCTCTTCAGCGAGCGAATGAGCCGCCATTTCCGTGAAGACTACGGACTAGTCACGCGGATCGCGCGTTACCACAATGTGTATGGGCCGTACGGAACATACGAAGGAGGCCGCGAGAAAGCTCCAGCAGCCATCTGCCGAAAAGTGATCGAAGCGAAGCTTTCGGGGAAGCGTGAAATCGAGATCTGGGGTGACGGCAAACAGACGCGCAGCTTCATGTATATCAGCGACTGCGTGACCGGGACTCGGATGCTGATGGAAAGCGATTTCGTTGACCCGCTCAATGTCGGCAGTAGCGAGCTGGTTTCGATCAATCAGTTGGTCGACATCGTCGAAGCCATGGCCGAAGTTCGACTCGAGAGGAAATACAACCTCTCAGCACCAAAAGGCGTAAACGGGCGCAACAGCGATAACACGCTGATTCAAGAAGCGCTCGGCTGGCAGCCATCCACATCATTGCGAGACGGGATGGAGCTTACCTACCGCTGGATCTATAACCAGATCAAAGTAAAGGCGATTCGCTCGTTTTTCCTCGATAGCACCGCGCAGGTTGACGTTGGTAGCGGCGACGAACATGGAACCGCAGCTCGACAACGGCGCCGCATGCAGCTTCATCGCCCGACCCCTCGATAAAGAAGAGGCCCTGCAACCGCAGGGCATTGGACAAGCTTACAATGAAATCATCCGCCGCTATATCACCGCCCGCTAACGACCTCGAATGGAACGCTGCTCAAGCCGATAGCGATACGCTGCTGGTTCACCAGCTCTTTGAGCAACAGGTGTCTAAGACGCCCGAAGCAACGGCCGTGATCTACGAGGGCCGGTCCCTAAACTATCGGAAATTGAATCAGCTATCCGACGCGCTGAGCTGTCGCTTACAAGCCGCCGGCGTCGGGCCTGGGGCCCTGGTAGCCATATTATCCGAACGATCACCGGAAATGGTTATCGGTATGTTGGCTATCCTCAAAGCTGGCGGAGCCTACCTGCCGCTTCACTCCGAATACCCAACGGCAGGGCTCGCAGTAATCTTGGAAGATGCGAAACCGGCTGCTTTGCTGGTGCAAGAGCAGTTGCAAGCCAAGCTGCCTTCGGAGCTGCAGTTGCCGATTCTCGAACTCAAGGAAAACTATTCGGCGACAGGGCACCGGATCCACGCCCAACTCAGCCCGGAAAGGGCAGCCTATATCCTTTATACATCAGGCTCAACCGGCAAACCCAAAGGAGCCGTGGTTCCTCACCGGGCGGTATGCAGCCTGCTGCGCTGCATGCAGGAAGCTTATCGTTTGTGCCCAGAAGATCGCGTACTGCAGAAAACTGCTTACACATTCGACGTTTCGGTGCCGGAATTCTTTTGGCCGTTGGCTATCGGCGCAGCGATGGTGTTGACTAGGCCAGCCTACGAAGCTGATCCAGATTATCTCGTCGCGCTTATTAATGCCGAGCGAATTTCAACGATCAACTTTGTTCCGAGCACTCTCGCGTTGTTCTTGAATCATCCCCAAGCCGGTTCCTGCCGCTCACTCAAGCGAGTGTTTAGTGCAGGGGAAACTTTGCCGGCAAACACCATCAGCGGCTTCTTTGAGGCGCTCCCCACCACCGAACTCTATAACGCGTATGGACCGACAGAAACGACCGTGTGGATGACGATCTGGAAGTGCCGTCCCGAAGACGCGCTGCTTGATAATGTACCGATCGGTCCGCCACTCGAAAACACGCAAGTCTATATCGTTAACGAGCAGATGGTGCCGGTCGCCACTGGAGATATCGGCGAACTCTACATCGGCGGCGAGCAGGTTGGAACAGGTTATCTTAATCGTCCGGATCTGACAGAGAAGTCCTTTGTGCCCAACCCGTTTGGCGAAGGATGCCTGTACAAAACCAGTGATTTGGGACGCTATCTCGAAAACGGAGCAATCGAATTTCATGGCCGCACCGATCATCAGGTCAAAATTAACGGCCTCAGGATCGAGCTGGGCGAAATCGAGGCGACCTTAAGAAAGCATCCCGCTGTACGACACTGTGTCGTAGTGGTACGCGACGAACGCTTGATAGCTTACGTCGTTGCCACAGGCATCAGTTCAGACGACCTGGGCCAACACGCGCGACAAACGCTGCCGCGCTACATGGTGCCTTCGGTGGTCGTCTTTTTGGAGAAACTGCCACTGACATCCAACGGCAAAATCGATCGCAAAGCTTTGCCCAAGCCCCTCATCCAGCTCGACCACCAAAACGGGCCGGTCGCACCTCGAACTACGATTGAAACCCAACTTGTAGCGATTTGGGAAGAGGTGCTCAACACCCATCCGATTGGTGTTACTGACAACTTCTTCACCGGACTGGAGGGCACCTCTCTGCAGGCGCTCAGAATATTTAACCAGATCGGCCAGATCCTCGCCAGACGGCTCCCGGTGGCAACGCTCTTTGAAGCACCGACGATTGAGAAATTAGCGCAGAAGATCTCACAGGAGCAGCCTTCTGAAGGGGACTGGAAGCCGCTTGTCGCGATCCAACTCCAAGGAACCAATCCGCCATTCTTCGGCATTCACGGTGCAGACGGTAACGTGCTGTTCTACCGGCAATTTTCGGAGTTCCTCGGCAGAGAGCAGCCTTTTCTACGCGCTCCAAGCACAGGGGTTGGACGGAAGCCCGATCACCCGGACTTCAGTCGAAGCCATCGCGGCCTATTACCTCAAGGAGATCCGTAGCGTCCAACCTCACGGCCCGTACTTGTTGGGCGGCTACTCTTTCGGCGGGTTAGTGAGCTACGAGATAGCCCGCGAATTACGCGTTGCCGGTGAACAGGTCGCTCTGTTAGCGCTCTTTGATACCCCCAATCCCGCCAACCCTCCTCGCGCTCGATCCTGGATCAGCCTCGCCCGCTACAGGATCCCGCGCCTACTCTCCAAGGGAATCACTAAGGAGCATGTCTTCGAATATCTCGCAGGACGCTTCCGAGGCAAGCTGGGCGCAAAGCTTCTGCACTGGAATGAGCGAGTGCACGTAGCAGGCAAGGAGAACGATCCTGCCAAGTTCTCGGATCTACAGATCCGGATGGTTCACGCACGCGCCTCTCTGGCTTACAAGCCTCGTCCGTACCCGGGAAAAATCACGCTGTTCCGCACATTGGACCAAGGTGTCGACTTCGAAGCCCAACCTGATTTAGGCTGGAGCAGCCTAGCGCTGGGCGGCATCGCGATCCACGATGTGCTCGGCAATCACAGTACTCTCTTTTGGGATACTGGCGTCCAAGCGCTAGCCAGAAAGCTCGCCGACTCCATCCGATCAAGCCTCGCAAACAACTAACTAACTTCACATCGGAGGGATTCAATCCTATGCACCAACCAAAAGCCATATCCACACACTTATTTGATGCTTCGCCGCCGCAATCCTTCGGCTTCGCTCATTTCTATCGTCTGCTCCTTTCGAAAGCCTGGCTGATCATGCTCTTTTCCGTGCTCAGCCTGCTTACGGCAGTCATTTATTTGCAACTAATTCCGAAATTGTACGAATCACGTACCGTCGTCGAGGTTGGGAGCAAAAGCGGCCAGGCCAAGCTGACCCAACTACAATCCGCCCTGGAGGGAGAATTGTTGGAAAGGCAAGCCCAGTTGACCAAAGCCCAAGGCGATCGCGATAGCGCACTGGCAGAGTTGCAAGCAGACGAACGATTGGGCCAACGAGAGTTAATCTCTGCCCTCGATTTCAAGAAAGCGCAGATCGCTGCTACCGAGCTCTCAGCAAATTACGAGGTTGAAAAAAAGCGTTACGAGAGCGCACGAATTAACAATGTCCAGGACTTTGACGCTGGCGATAACGGCGGCGAGCAAGACGTCAACCTGGACGAAGATATTAAAACGGTCGAGCAAGCCATGCTGAGCGACACCCTGCTGTTAGGCGTTCTCAAATCCAATGGATTGGAAAAGGACCCTTCATTCGCTCCGCCAAAGAAAGATGGCTCGGCCTATTTGGATAGCGAACTTGTCGCTAGATTTCGATCGAGAGTCAAAGCCGCAGTCCGCCATGGAACCAGGCTCATCGATGTCAGTGTTAAAGATACCGATCCGAGGCGAGCACCACAGCTTGCTGGAGCAATCGTCAAAGCTTTTATCGATCAGAACCCAGAAGAGCCTTATGCAAATAATCGCCTCCGCCAACAAGCCGACCAACTCAAGGCCAAGCTCGCTCAAGGAGTCTCGGGCAGAAGCATCCGTGTGCTCGAGACCCCCCTTGTTGCCGCTAAGCCCTCCGAACCAGCTCCCTTGACAATCTTGTTGCTCGCGCTTCTGGGGGGCGCCGGCCTCGGATGCGCGCTAGTGATTATCTGCGATATGGCGGATCACTCCATCCGTTCTGTCGATCAGGCAGAGAGAATTTCAGGCCTTAGCGTCCTGGCGGCGATCCCGGAATCGAGACGCAGGAACCTCAAGAAAGAACCCGTCCTGACTACCGACCCGGCATCCTTTGAAGCAGAAGCCTTTCGTACCTTGCGCACGGTAATCGCTTTCCTCGGTCCCTACGCAGATCACAAAACACTGCTTTTTACCAGCGTTGCTCCAGCCGCACCCGCTCTAGCCGAGCTGCTAAGCAACGCAGCTTATCGCGAATCGGTCGAGAAAAGCGATCTGGCCGTTAGCGACAGTTCTCTGATGGTCATCCTATGGAAGCTTCTTGCCGGCCAACACCTCGATCGCACTTCCGGCCCAGGTCTCCTGCGCGCTCTGTTGGATAGCGACCAGTTGCGAGAGCCGGGAAATTCCGTCTGGATCATGCCTTCCGAAGGCGAAAGCCAAATTAATGTTGCTTACTTAAATAAAATCGGAATTCCGGTTTCGGCCAAAGACTGTTACATCGCACCGCATTACCCGAAAGGCGAGCCGGGTTTCGACCTCGAGCTTCTGGTCTGGATAGAGGAGCGCAAACCCCGCTACGTTATCATCAATATCGGTGGCGGGATACAGGAACCGCTCGGGCTCTATCTCAAAGAAAACCTTTGTTATCGGCCCTCTATTATCTGCGTCGGCTCAGCAATAGCTTTCTTTTCCGGTATTCAAGCCAGCCTCCCGCGCTGGATCGATAAATGCATGCTGGGATGGCTTTCGCGCTGTCTCCATTCACCCGCAAAATTCGTGCCCCGCTATTGGGGAGCGCTGCGGGCAATCCCTATTATGATCAAGTACCGCGAGCGCAGCGTGACAAGCGCAGCGTGACAAGCGAATCCCTCGATTCGGTAACACTCGTTTTGAAAGATTAACTAAGGATGAGAAGATTTGCCACCACATTTCTCGTTAGCTTCTTGCTAGCAATAACGGTTACCGGTGCCGCGAGCGCTGCTGTTAGTCCCCCAGCACAGGCTGTAGCGGCCGGGTTAGGGAGGCTGGGGTTTGACGAAGAGTTTACTGGCCCATTGGACATCGGCTACGGCGCAAGCGGGCACAAATGGAATGCAGGCTTATGGTGGGAGCCGGTCCCATCATCCAGCGCTTTCCATATTCAGAACCAAGTCCTCACAATTACGGCGAGTGCTTCACAAAACGTCGAACTCTGCACCCAATACCATGACGCCTCAGGTGGAACATATTTCCAGGGCGGTTATTTCGAAGCCAGTATGCGCTGCACCGATTGGTCCGCATTCTGGCTCTATTGCGCTAAGCGTCCGCAGATTTACGGAAACCTTATCAGCGTGTCAAATCCCCTATCCTGGACAAACGAGATCGATATTGTTGAGACCGATCCCGGTTCACTTAACGCAGTCTGGTGCACACTCCATAAAAACACGTCGGGTGACGGTGGTGTTCCGGACGAACAAAATAATCCGGATCAGTTCAACGTGCCCTATCCAGTGTTGGGTGTCTGGCACACGTACGGCGTCCTGTGGACCAGAGATCAGATCACTTGGTATGTGGATAATGTGAAAGTCGCGAGCGTCGCACCGTATCAGTCTACCTGGCAACCGGTGCAGTTAATCCTAAGCGCACAGCCAGGCGGCGTGAATGGCTCGCCTTCAAGCGTGCTCCCGCCCACTACCGAAGTCCAATGGGTTCGCGTCTGGCAGTAAAAAACAAACAAAAGGACCAATCAAGATCAATGATTAACCATTACGAGATCGAATCTTCAGATTTAGCGAGGACTCAAACAAATCGTCCGCTAAAGGTCCTCCTGCTTGCCCAGCATCTTGCCAATGGCAACATCCAACATCCATCATATGGGCGAATCGAAATGTTGCTCGTCGGCAGAGCCGAGGTAACAGTAGCCGGGTTCCGGCGCACATCAGAATCTTCTCAAACTAAAATAGCAAATCAAAACTGGATATCGATCAAGTGACAAGACTCATTCCGCCTATCTTGCCTTTGGCACGCCGTATTTACGTAAAACTAAAAAGGCCATCATCTTGAAAATTCTTTGGATTACAGGCCGTTTACCGTATCCCACTTTCAGTGGTGACGCACTTTATACCCGTGGATTACTGAATGCTGCAGCCAATTTGACATCGGAATTGAGAGTCGTTGGCCACCTAAGACCGGGGCATGTTCTCCCGCCGCGTCCGTTTACGGCTCATGAATCATGGAGTCCCTGTGGCGCATCGAGACGATTTGCGATTAGCAGCCTATTTTCGCTCTATCCCAAGGATGTATACTTCCTCGCCACGCAAGAAATGCGCTCAATCATTAAGGAAGGCCTCAAGAGAGATTGGGACTGGATCGTGATTGATCACGCTAATTCGAGTGGCTCTATTGATCTTATCAGCAGAAACCGCCGAGGGGCGAATATTTGCTATGTGGCACACAATGCAGAAGGCCTGATTCGACCGAGCGTAGCCTCGACCATAAAGCCGGTTGCGAAGCGCTTCGTGATGACGTACGACGCAGTTAAATATGCCTTCCAAGAGAGACGTATCCTACATTTGGCAGATGTGGTTATCGCGATTACAAACGAAGATAACAGGTATTTCTCTCGCTACGCGAACAATGTTCACACCATCAGGCCATGCTATATTGGCACAAAAGCAAATGAACGATATATCGGAGAGGATACACCTCGCAGCATATTACTACTTGGTTCTTTTGAGTGGATAGCCAAGCAAGAAAACTTGATAAATTTTCTTTCTTCCGTTGGCGCACGCTTACGGAACCATGAAATCGGAATCAAAGTCGTAGGCAACATGCCGGATGCTTTCAAGGCGCAGATGATTGTGAAGTTCCCCTACGTGGACATACGCGCTCGTGTTGCAGATATCTGTGCTGTTATGTGCGATGCGAGAATTGGCATCGTTCCGGAGGTACTGGGGGGAGGCTTCAAGTTAAAAATACTTAATTATGCCTTTGCCCGGTTGCCCATTTGTGGGCTGAACGATGCTCTATCCGGCCTGGACGAACACGAACTCAGCAATATGCTGGTTGTCCAATCTTTCGAAGAAATGGGTGATGTGATCGTAAAGCATATAGATGACTTCTATCTTTTGAACAAAATGCAGATGAAATCCTATGAGGTCTTTGAGGAAACTTTCGGTCTATCGACGACCACGAATCGTCTGCAAGCGGCACTTCGCTCCCGCGAACCCCGGCAGAAAGGCATGTTTGAGCTAGCTGGCTGTGAATACATACGCCATTAGCGGCAGTATTACGCATCACCGCCTCCTTCCTAACAGGTGTGGTTCAATGGTACATCGGCGGGTCTCTTCGTCCGTGAAATATCGGAAATTTGGGACCAAGGTAGGGCGACCCACTACATTGCATGCAGCAAAAGATGCCTCTGTTGAATGGGACTTCTTTACCGCTTATACCGAAGCCTCCTCCCTCTTAGCTATAAAGGGGGATTTAATACTATTCCTCGACTCGGACGATCTTGTTGATCCGAGCATTATCAGGGAGGCGGTAGCGGTTTTTAGGCCTAGGGTGAGCAAAGTACAGTTTCGGATGCAGACCATTGATGCATTAGGTAATTCGTTGGGATCCTTTCACCCCCAAGTACAAAGTTATCCCGACCTCGGAGCAAATTCGCCGGTGGCTAATTAACACCACCTCTTATCCGAGCCCCCGGATCTGGGAATATTTCCATTGTGTCCGTCTATTCACGATAACGCATCTGACTCAGCATTGATAGCAGGGGCACCTCTTTTTGGTGATGTGATCGTTATAGACAAGCCACTTGTTTCCTATCGTATTCACGGCAGAAACGACGGAGCACTATCCTCCCTGGACGCGAAACGCCTCAGCGTCCGACTGAATCTGGCCATGGTCCGTTCTGCATATGCACAAATGGTTGGCAACTCTCTTGGTATCACAATATCCGATCAAGCGAGGTTTCAAAGTCTGGCCATTGGCGCTTACCGCTAGCGTCATTCTGTTTAGTCCCAGCTTTGCATCCAATTCACGCCGACACTAGGATGAGAATTCTTTTTGACATGGTACGAGCAGCATTTGTTGCTCAGGGGCTCCCCGTGCAAAGCATCTTTGCCTTGATAACATGGACACTGCTAGTCGTCATATGTCCGAAGTGCATTGCTAAATTCCTGATTGTGGCGGTTTGCTCCCACCACGCGGCCAAAAGCCCCGCAGGGTTTTCTTTGTCGGACAGGAGTTCTTCGCGAGGTACATTTGACTGGGCGCGCGCTTAGCGAAGACAGTGCCGCTCTGACTGCTCTTTAACGTCAAGTTCGGCGATTCCCGCTATGTCATTCCCTTTATCGTGTAATTCGGGCTCTTCATTTCGCCGGTCCTTACAATTGAGTCGCTAACCGAGTCCGCCGCATTCCTCACTGAAGCCTTAGAACTTCTGTCCGCCAATAGCGACTTGATGGATTGCAAACCCGGCGTTCAGAAACGGCTGGGCGGGTTCAACGTCGAAAAAACATAGGATCGATAATGTATAGCATTTTTGGGAAACGCCTCCTCGAATTCGCGCTCACGGTGCCGGCGCTGATTCTGCCGGCGCGATTTAAGCCTGTTCCAAAGGCTGCCAGCAAAGACACAGGCCAACATCGCCTCGGACACTCGATCCTGCTATCACCAAAAGCAGAAGCCAAACTAACGCTCTATAATGGATCGATAATCGTTACAAATCCTCCCGTTTGCGACGGGCTGATAAGCTTCACCGAAAGGTAAGCAAGTATATTGAAAATGTTTACAACACAGACCTCAGAATTTCGGCCGCTTACTCACGAAAACATCGAGTGGAATGCTACTAAGGGTGATTATCCGCCGAACATGTTGCTTTATCGGCTCTTTGAGAGACAAGCAGCTGAGACACCGGAGGCAACAGCCGTTGTCTACGAGGATCAGACATTAAGCTGCCGGCAGTTAGGCCAGGCAGCCGATGCGCTGGCGTGGCGCCTACAGGCCGCAGGCGTAGGGCGCCGGAAAACCAGAAATGCGAGTTTCCCAATCTCAGGAGGAATCTCGACTAGCTTTCCTACGACCATAATCCAAGCGATTGTCCGGCGGACTGAGCAAAAACAAAAAGTGGAGGCGTGACTCTGTATCAACGTGGCTGACCAACCTGAACGAATGCCTATCAATAGACGCGCATTTTTACAATTAGCCGCCGGCGCAACGATGGCCGCTGGCCTTGGCGTTGCAATACCCGGCTATGCTACGCCATGTAGACCAAACAATCTGATTCTGGAGCGAAAGCAAGTGCGGTTGCCGAACCTGCCCAACGCGTTCGACGGCTTTCGGATCGTTCTCCTGGCGGATCTACATCTTCATCCGTTCACCACGGCCAACCTGATTCGGCGGACCGTGGAAATCAGTAATGCACTGAAGCCTGACCTTGTCTTGCTGGGCGGCGACTTTGTTTGCAGCTATGCGGAAGCGGCCTTTGAATTAGCACCCATCCTGGAGAGACTGGATGCGAAACACGGCGTTTTTGCGGTGCTCGGCAATCATGATCACCATCGGGGAGCCCATATTGTCTTGGACGGATTGCGCCGCGCCTCCATTCGTGTCCTGATGAATGAAGGAGTGGGGCTGACCGTTGGCGACAGTTCAATCTTCCTGGGTGGGATTGATTCGGTGTCGGCCGGCCAACCCGACCCGAGAGCCGCGTTTTCGGCCCGGAGGAATGAGCCTGTCTGCCTGGCCCTGGTCCATGAACCGGATTATATTGATGAGTTGAGCGGGCTGGTCCAGGTGGATCTGCAATTGTCCGGCCACACTCATGGCGGCCAGGTTCGTATTCCCGGCCTCGGCGCAATCACTCTCCCGCCGTGGGGCCACACCTACGTAGAAGGTTTGTATCGGGTCGGTTCGAGCCAGGTCTACACCAGCCGCGGGATAGGGATGGTAGGCGTTCCTTTCCGATTCAACTGTCCACCCGAAGTAACAGAGATTACTCTTTGCCAGACCTAGCCTGTATCGCTTCTAAGAATTCTGGGAAGAGGTTTCACGGTCGGAACGTGGAAGCCGACAATTCCTCTCTAAGATTGTCACCTTCTTGAGCCCATCGGAAAATTACAAATGAAATGAGAAATCTTGCTATTACCTGGGTATGTCTGGCATGGATGTCTGCGACTGGAAGTTCGTGGATCTCGAGGACGTTCCGGACGGGCCCTGGGCATTGTACAGTGACAACAACACCCTGGTCCAGTTAAGGCGCCGCGGTGTACGATGGTTGCCGCGAAAAGATAACAAGCATCTGCAAGGAGCGCTGTTACCGAGCAGACCGATGTACCCGTGTCAAAAGGATCGCATTACGCTTGGTTAACGCTTTTTGGTCAGAGCGGTTTCTATATGTAGCCGACTTGAAAGCAGGGAAAATCAGGGTTTATGACAGTAACTTCCAACCAATGGCGGTCGGTCAAGGCGCTTTCGTTG
>WNFM01175289.1_pt1 | contig 12866 bp, 9 predicted proteins | sample 5400271 | NCBI WGS metagenome assembly WNFM01 (sample SAMN13153352, study PRJNA577476) | soil metagenome | isolation source: 60 cm saprolite on Douglas fir-dominated hillslope | place: USA:California | collected 2013-09-17 | reverse complement strand
AGTAATGCGCGTGATATGCGAAGTCATATGCCCAAGTGTCATACATGGTCGCGCTCGAATAGTTGGCGAGGCTGGTGACGCTGCCGCCCACGCTGGGCCGCTCCATCACCCACTCGGCCTGGTGGCCGTTGAAGACCGTCCCCGAAGGCGCCGCGGTGGATAGATATCCCGAGGCCGTGTTCTGCGTGGTGTTCCAGAGATAGAACCAGCCCACTCCGCCGTTCGGCGTCCACGAGCCCGACGAGGTGCCGACCCACACCCAGCAGTAGATGTTGTCGCCAGGGTTGACCGAGAAGTTGGAGATCGATTTCGACGAGAGCGGGTACCACTCGGTCCACGCGCCGTAGCTCGAGGCCTGGATCCAGAAGATGGTTTCGGTGTTCTGGTCGGTGCCGGCCTGGACCACGTCGGGCGTGCCCCAGCCGTCGATGCCTACCCAGAACGAGGAGTAGTTGAGGTGCCAGAAGCCGCCCTGGGCATAGGCGCGCGGCACCGGCCAGGCGCCGAAGATCTCGCCGTACTGCGGCGCGCCGCCGCCGGTGGCGATGACGTAGCCGCTCCAGTTGCTGCTGGTGCCACTGGCATTGTCGACGCTGGCGCGGACCGGACCGTGCGTGCGCGAAGGCTCGACGATCTGATGCGGCGCGATCACCGTCGCCCCGCTCCTCACCAGCGAGAGCCACTTCTGATACTGCGCCGGCGCGGTCTGCGAATCGGGGCGCGGCGGGTAGCCGTGGGCGATGATCTCCGCCTCGTTCATCGAGTTCGGATCCTTCTCGGGCGCGGGCAGGCTGCGCTTGCCGCCTTTGGTGTAGGGCGCGGGCGCCTGGCCCAGCACGCCGTCGGCCACGTTCAGCGTCAGCGCGTGCGTGAAGGAGTGGCCGGCTTCGTCGGCGCAGTCGACCGCGAACTCCCCGCTCTGGACGGCGCCACCGGTGTCGCGCAGCGAGAGGCGCGCGATTCCGTCGTCGTCGGCGTAGAAGCGAAGGTGCTCGTGGGCGCCCGGGGCCTCGCTCGCGGGACGCAGCGTGCAGGCGGCGTCGCGCAGCGTGCGGAACGAAAGCGTCGACGAGCCGCTGCGCGGAACGGCGTGCGCGAGGCGCGCCTGCGGAGTAGCGCCGACCGTGGCGGGCGCCAAGTCGGCGGAGTCGGTGTCGGAGCCTTCGACGCCGGCGCAGGCAGCGATGAGGAAGAGTGCGAGCGGAGAGAATCGCAAAAGCGTTCGGCTGTTCATGCAGCGCTGCAGTGCACGCCGCGCGCCAAGCGGAAACGCAATCCTTCCGGAGGACGCAACGCCGCGTCATGGAGCAGCCGTGCTCCACTGTGGAGCTTGCATGCTCCAACCTCCGCGAGTCGCGCGCGCTGCGTTTCGGTATGCTGCCGCGCCTTGCAAAGGATGGTGATGCGAAACTTCACGCATGCCGGCGGTATCGATCTCCACTGGGTGGAGGAGGGCAGCGGCCGCCCGACCGTGCTGCTGCACGGCGTCTGCGATTCGCATCGCACCTGGCGCAAGCTGGTCCCTTCGCTCTCGAACTCGCGGCGGCTCTTGATGCTCGACCTGCCGGGGCACGGCCTCTCCGATCGCCCCGACGCGGACTATTCGGTCGAGTGGTACGGGGAAGTGGTCGGCGACTGGATCGACGCGCTGGGGCTGCGCTCGTTCGATCTGGTCGGCCACTCCTTCGGCGGAGGCGTGGCCCAGATGCTGCTCGTGAATCGCGGTGCGCGCGTCGATCGGCTGGCCCTGGTGGCGTCGGGCGGTCTGGGCCGGGAAGTGAACCTCGGCCTGCGCCTCTGGTCCGCCTTCGAGTCCGCCGAGTTCCTTGCGCAGCCGTTCATCGCGCCGACCACGCGGCTGGCGCTCGCCTCGCTCTTGCCGGGCATGGACCCGGAGGACGTCGCTTTCCTGAGCTGGGTGAACGCGATGCCGGGAACGGGCCGCGCGCTCTCGCGGACCGTGCGTTCCTCGATCGACTGGACGAGGATCGCGCTCTTCTGGGGGGACCGGGATCCGATCATCCCCATCCAGCACGGTGAGGAGATGGCCGCGCTGTTGGAGAACGTGACGCTGACGCGCTTCGCGTGCGGTCACTGGCCGCATCTGGAGGACGCCGGCGCGTTCGCTGCTGCGTTGACGAAGTTTCTGGAGGACCCGGCAGGCAAGCGCGCGCGCATCCGGCGCGTGGAGCTCGCGCTGCCCGAGCCGCGGTTGCGGTGGTGGCGGGCGATCGTGCGTTGGGTACGCAAAGGCCTGGCGGCGCTTTTTCGCCGCGGTCACCGGTAGACTCCGTCGATGTCGACCCACGACCAGCGAGTCCAGCGTGTGCGCGAGCAGGTCCTCGCGCGGCCCGCCGGGCAGCGGCTGACCATCGCCAAGTCGCACCCGGGCCACACGCCGCACGACCTCGGCTACAAGAAGGGCTGCCATCCGGTGCAGGTGGGCGAGCTCACCGAAATCCTCTCCGTCGACCCGCGCGCGCGCACCGCCACCGTCGAGGGCCAGGTGATGCTGGGCGATCTCTGCCGGCGCACGCTCGAGGCCGGGCTGATGCCGAAGGTGGTGCCCGAGTTCGAGACCTTCACCATCTCGGGCCTCGTCAACGGCCTCGGGATCGAGACCAGCTCGCACCGGCACGGCGTCTTTCCCGTCAGCGTCAGCGCGCTGGAAGTGGTGCTCGGCAACGGTGAAGTGGTCGAAGCCGATCGGACCCGTAATGCGGATCTGCTCGCCAATCTGCCCGGCTCCTATGGCACGCTCGGCATCGTCACCCGCGCCACATTGGATCTGATCGAAGCGAAGCAATTCGTCCGCTCGCGCTATCGAACCTTCGAAAGGCGCGGCGATTATGTGACCGCGTTCGGCGAAGCGCTCGCGCACCACGAGTTCGTCGAAGGCTTCGTGCTCGGCCGCCGTTCATTCGTGTTGATTACAGGCGACTATGCGGACGCCTCTCCGGGAATGGAGACGTTCCAATCGATGACCTATGGCAATCAATGGTATTACGAGCACGCGCGGAGGCAGGCGCGGCGCGGCGCCGAGGACCAGGTACCGTCCTATCAATACATGTTTCGCCACCAGCGCAGCCTCTTCTGGCTGGTGCCGCTGGTCGCCGATCTCAGGATCTTCACGCACACGCGCCGCGGGCGCGCCTTTCTCGATCGCGAGGCGGAGAAGAAGGTGCGCGCCAATGGCTTCCGCCATTCCATTCCACTCGAGATCGCCGAGCGATCGGTCTTCAACCAGGACATGGGCGTCCGGTTGAGCCGTCTCGAAGAGGGCATCGATTACGTCGAGAAGAATCTGCAAGTCTATCCGCTCTGGAATTGCCCCGCGGGCGTCTGCCCGTCTCCGCTCGCCTTCGTCACGCCGCGCGGGTTCGGCGCAAAGCCGGAGATGGTGGTCGACATCGGGATCTACGGCGAGCCGCGAAAGCGCGGCATCCGCTGCCAGGAGGCGCTGCGCGCGCTGCAGAAGTTCGTCGACGTGCCGTCGCTCTGGGGAGTGTCGTATCTGTCGCGGGAGGAGCTGCGCGCCATCTACGACTTCGATTCCTTCGAAGCGGTGCGGCGCAAGTATCACGCAGCCGACACTTTCGTGCCGTTGGAAACAAAGATGCAATTCGCCAATGCGAACGCGGAAAAGCAATCGCACATCAAATGGTGGCGATTGGTCCGCGTTTGGTACGAGATGAAAGCCGCGCGGGCAGCCCGCCGGCAGCTTGCGCTCCCGCCAGCCTCCGCTTAAGAGAGGCGCGATTTCGACCCATACAAGGGGATTGCAAATGCGACTCAAGCGATCGGCACTGCTTGGAGCCCTTGCTTTCTGCGCAGCAGCTTGTGGGCAGAGCCGGGCTTCCGCTCCCTCCGTCTCGCAGGATGATCTTGCTGCGAGCCAACGCATCACCATCGCCAACAACACGCCGGCATTCATCAAGACCGCGGCGGATCTCGGCGCCGTCGATCCCGCGAGCGTGATCACCGCGACCGTGTGGCTCAAGCTGCACAACGAGGACCAGCTCGATCGGCTCCTCGGACAGCAGAAGCAGAAGGGCAGCCCGAACTATCATCAATGGATTACCCAGGGCCAATTCAATGCGCAGTTCTCGCCCACCGCCCAGGAAGTGAATGCGCTGCAGAATTTCCTCTCGGCGCACAACCTGACCACGGTCGCCGTCGCGGAAAACAACTTCTACGTCATGGTCCAGGGCACGGTCGCGGCCGTACAGAAGGCTTTCCACGTGCAGATCGACGTCTTCAGCTGCCAAGGCGTGACGCCCCGATCGAACAAGGCGGACCCGTCCATCGATGACACGTCCGCCTCGCGCATCGCCAGCATCACCGGACTCGATGATTTCGGATTCCAGCCCAACCTCGCGCTCCCGACCGACGCGGACGGCAACGCCGTCGCGCCCGTGCCGCTGCCCACCGGACCTTCGCCCGGCGGCTTCTTCTTCGAGAGCCAGTGCTTCCGCCCGCCCGAATCGCACACCTTCACCAGCACGGCGCACACCGCGAGCTACAGCGGCAACCGCTACGGCGCGGACAACAGCAACACCCAGCTCGGGCACCTGGCGAGCTGCGGCTATCAGCCGAGCGAGATCCACACGGCATACGACATGAATCCCCTCTACGCCCAGGGCCTCGACGGCGCCGGCCAGACCGTCGTCATCGTCGACGCCTGGGGCTCCGGGACCATCGCGCAGGATGCGGAGATCTTCTCGCAACTCTACGGACTGCCCGACATCACCGCGGACAATTTCCAGGTGGTGAAGGGCGACGGTATCTGGAACAACAACGGCGTTCCGAACCGGCGGACGATCGGCGGCTGGGCGGGCGAGGTCACGCTCGACGTCGAGTGGGCGCACGCGATGGCGCCGGGCGCGAAGATCGCGCTCGTGGTCTCGCCCAACGGCCCCGACAGCCCGCACGGGCAGGGCGGCGGCCCGCTCTTCGAGGCGGTCAACCTCGCGGTGGCGCGCGGCCTGGGCAACGTCGTCTCCAACAGCTGGTCGACGGTCGAAGGCTTCATCTCGCCAGCCGCGACCGCGACCATGGAGCGCATCCTCAAGGGCGCGGCTGCCAAGGGCATCGATGTGAACTTCTCCAGCGGCGACAACGGCGACGAGGTCGCCCGCACCGGACTCCTGACCGTCGACTATCCGGCCAGCTCTCCCAACGCGACCGGAGTGGGCGGCACCAGCCTCTTCCTCAACCCCGACAACTCCATCCGCTTCCAGACCGGCTGGGGCAACAACGAGACGCGCATCGCGAGCTTCGCCTCGGCGGGCGCGCCGCCGGTGGTGCCTCCGCTCCATCTCGGATTCGTCTTCGGCGCGGGCGGCGGCTCGAGCATCACCTTCGCGAAGCCGGACTTCCAGAGCGGCCTCGCCGGTTCGACGCGCCAGGTGCCGGACATCTCGTTCGTCGCCGATCCGTTCACCGGCGTGGAGATCATCCAGACGCTCGACCTCGGAGGCGGCCCGCAGGCGTTCGTCGAGGTGATCGGCGGAACCAGCCTCGCCTGTCCGGTCTTCTCCGGGCTGATGGCCGTCGCCTCGCAGAAGGCGGGACACGGACTCGGCCAGGCCGCGCCGCTCCTCTATGCGCTCGGCTCCGGCATCACCGACGTGACGGCGATGACCTCGCCGGACAACGTCAGCGGAGTCATCGACGGAGCGCCGCAGAGCGCCGCTTCGCTGGCCGCGCCGCTCGGCAACACCACCGATTTCGTGAGCGCCTTCTTCCAGGGCTCGACTTCGCGCTGGTACGTGCTCACGTTCGGGACCAATAGCTCGCTCACCACCGGACCCGGCTGGGACAACGTCACCGGCCTGGGCACGCCGGACGGCGCGAGCTTCGTCGCGGCCATCGCCCCGTAGCGCCGCGGGTCGATCGCTGGGGAGCCGCCGGTGTCGCTGACCGGGCGACTTGACACCGCGGCTCCCCGAAATGCGATGATTTCGCCGGGGGGAGTTCCAATGACAATCTTCGCGGGTCTATTGACCGCCGCGGTCGCGATCGACCCGGGCGGATATATCGGGCGTTACTACATCGATAACCACAACAATGGTCCTTTCTTTCAGCAGACCAACCCCGATCTTTCGGAAGGGGATCACTTCATCGACCTCGGCGCTTTCGGGGCCAACACCGGCTTCGGCTTCCACGTCGACGCCTCCGGCAACGTCACGGGCATCACGCCCTCGGTGGCGGCGACGGCCGTGGGCGCGAGCCTCACTTTCGCGAACGCGAACGTCACCGTCGATCCCAACGGCCTGACAGGGGCGTATTTCATCACGCCTTACACGCACGATCCGTTCACGGACTTGCACACCTTCGTGCTCGTCCCGGGCATCGAGTACGTCGTCGACGACGGGGCCTTCATCGGCGGCTCGGCATTCGGCTTCACGGTGCTGGATGCGACCGGCCAGGTCGTCGCGGTCACTTCGGCGGCCGCGACCGGGGTGGGGTCCACGCTGCAGCTCAACCCGGTGGCGTTTACCATCGATCCCGGCGGCTATACGGGCGACTATGGTGTTTCGCCCTTCGGCGAGACGCTCTTTCACGGCCTCAACCATTTCGCGCTCATGCCGCTGCTCGCCTACGCGCTCGACGACAGCGCCTTCGTCGGCGGCTCGGGGTTCCCCTTCCAGGTTCCTGCCGGGGGAGGGACGCTGCGCTTGCCCAACGTCGTCATCACCGTCGATCCGCTCGGGGGCTACGCCGGCAATTACGCGATCAGCACCAACGGGCCATTCTCCGGCATCTCACCCGTCGTCGTGATCACGGGCCTCGTCACCAACCTGAGGATCGGCGACGCGGCGGCGTACTTCACGCCCACCGCCACGGGGCGGACGCCAGCACAGGTGACCGTCTCCGGCGTGACCTTCGCTCTCTCGCTTGCTTCGCCGGGGCAGCTCCTCAGCACGCTCCTGGCCTCCGGCCAGGTCGCCAACGCGGGCGTCGCGCAGAGCCTGTCCAATGCCTTCGTCCACGCGGCCACGCTCGCGGATTATCAAAAGCTGCAGGCGAAGATCGATCACCAGCTCACCCTCGGGCTGATCACGCAGACCGCGCACGACGCACTGACCGCCGAGATCAACGCTCTGATTGCGGGGCTCTGATCACCGCGCGCCCGGACGCCATGCTCCGTCGCGAGATGTGCTCGTCTGCCCGCGCTGCCTTGACCCGGACGCTTGCGCGGACCACCCTTGGGCGCTGTCCCCTCCCGGAGGTTCGACATGGTGTCGCTCGCCCAACTCTGGCTCCCGATCTTCCTCTCCGCGGTCTTCGTCTTCGTGGCTTCGAGCCTCATCCACATGGTGATCAAGTGGCACAACTCCGATTATCTGACGCTGCCCAATGAAGACGAGGTGCGGGCCGCCATCCGCAAGGGGAACCCGGCGCCGGGGCAATACGGCGTCCCGCACTTCCCGAACATGAGCGACATGAAGAAGCCGGAGGCGCAGCAGAAGTTCGTCGAGGGACCGGTGGGCTTCCTGACGCTTCGGCCGAGCGGCCTGCCCGCGATGGGCACGCCTCTCGCGCTCTGGTTCATCTTCTCGCTGGTGGTCTCGCTCTTCGCGGCCTATCTGGCGTCGAAGACGCTTCCCGCGGGAGCGCCGCATCTCCGGGTGTGCCGTGTCGCCGGAACAGTCTCGTTCCTCGCTTACGGCAGCGGCGCGGTCCCGGCGGCGATCTGGATGGGCAAGCCCTGGCGCTCGGCGGTAAAGGAGCTCGCCGACGCTTTCATCTATGGCCTGGTGACAGCGGCCGCGTTTAGCTGGCTCTGGCCGCGATAGGAGCTTCTAATGAAGATGATTGGAGCTCATTCGATTATCCATAGTAAGAGGAAGCCCGGATGAGATGGCTCGCGCTCGCGACGGCGATCGCGTGCGCGGGCTGCAGCTCGACGGGCGCCAGCGTCCCGCCCTCGACGTCGGGCTGCACCATCTTCCCCGCGAACCACATCTTCAATACGGCCATCGACGCGCTGCCCGTGCATCCCGATTCGGGCGCCTTTCTCGCCACCATCGGGACGCACCACCTCCATCTCGATCTCGGCACCACCGTCGATCAGTCGAGCTCGACCTATTACGGCATTCCTTCCAATGTCGTTCACGCCGGCTCGATGGCCTGGTCCGCGGTGCAGTACTACTCGGCTGACCCCGGCCTCTCCTGGGACGCGCGCGCCGAGAGTGATTGCGCAACCGGAGCGAGCCACGCCGTCGCCTCGCCGTGCACGGCCGCGGCCGCTCCGAGCCCGCTCATTCCCATTCCCGCCTCGCCGCTCGTCGAAGGCGGAATCGATAGCAACCCGAGCCAGCCCTACGCCGACCACCACATCCTCATCTTCGACGCGGACGCCTGCCGTCTCTGGGAGACGTATCACTCCTATCCGCACAGCGGCGGCGGCTGGGACATCTACGGCTCGGCCACCTGGGACCTGCACTCGAACGCGCTGCGACCTGCCGGGTGGACCTCGTGCGACGCAGCCGGATTTCCCATCCTTCCACTTCTTCTCCGCGCCGCTGAAGCGAGCAGCGGAGCGATCAAGCACGCGCTGCGCTTCACCATCCAGTCGAACAAGATCCGCACCAGCTACGTCTGGCCCGCTCGCCACCTCACCAGCAACGGCACGTCCTCCTCGAGCCAGCCGCCGATGGGCCAGCTCTTCCGCTTGAAGTCGAGCTTCGCCATCCCGGCTTCCGCCGGCGTGCAGGCGCGCGCCATCCTGAAAGCGATGCAGACCTACGGTGCCTACGTGGCCGACGGCGGATCGGACATGTACTTCCAGGGCGAGCCGTCGGCAGCCTGGGCTGGCGACACCTTCTCGGTGGTGCAGGCCGTCAGCTCCACCGACTTCGAGGCGGTCGACATCTCGGCGATCACCTCGAGGCCCGGCTTCAATCCCGACTCGGCCGCGGTGCCTTGAGTCAGGCGGGCTCTGCGTGTCCCTCGAGGACCGCCGCGATCCGCGCCTGATCCTCTGGCGAGATGCGGACGAACTTCACGCCGACTTCGAAGCGCGCGGGCGCGTCCATCGGCAAGGACTCCAGCCAGACCACTTCCGCGCCGCAGACGAGCGCGCTGTGATCGGGGAGGAAGAGCTCCAGCTCCAGGCTTTCGCCGAGCGCGTGCGCGTGGTCCGCGTAGAGCCGCACGCCGCCGAGGCTCAGGTTGACCGTCCGCCGGCGGTCGGCAGCGGTGCTCAGCACGGAGCGATAGAAGACGGGCAGGGCGAGGCGAGGGAACTTTCGACGGTCGGGCCCGCTCATGCAGCCAGCGTATCAGATGCGCCGCGGCTTCCGGGGAGCGCGTGGCCGATGGCCGCCCGGCGCTGTCGGGGCTTCGATGGACTTCCCGGCCGTGCCGACAGAAGATCGTCAGGGGTGAGCGAATGAAGCGCATTGCGGTCGCACTCGCCGTTTCGCTGGCCCTCCCGGCGTGGTCGCAGCAGAGCCCGCCCCCGCCGCCGCCCGACGATGCGCCCCCTGAGCAGCCGCGCCCGCCGGCGCAGGTCAGCGAGCCGGGCTATTACGAGAGCTGCTTCGGCACCCCACGCGTCGGCGCCGGGCGGTTCAGCATCTACGGAGAAGTGCCGATCCCGATCGGCGGCGACTCCGCCGGCTCGGTTCCCACGCCCAGCGTCTCGGGCTCGAAGGACGGCAAGGCCTGGCTGGTGGTTGCGGCGGTGGCGCTGATCGTCTTGCCCGTCGTCATCTACGCCGTCGACAATCCCGCGCCGCCCATCGTGCTGCAGCGCTTTCAGTGCCCCACCGTTTCCTTCGACATCCTGGGAGGCGCGGACTACGGCGGAGCGCTCTCGAACGGATCGGGGGGCTTCGTCAGCAGCCGCTTCAGCTTCGGCGTCGGCCACCTCGCCAGCGATTTCCAGTTCGAGGCGTCGCCCAGCGCGGTCAGCGGCTTCTCCGCCCACGTCCTGCTGCGGCCGACGCCGCGCGAGCACATCGAAGGCGGGCTCGCCATCGGTTATCGCCGCTCCGTGCTCGGCGGACGAATCCAGGACGGTCTCGAGGTCGGCCTCCCTCACAGCTACGCTCTCTGGCGCGACGGGCTGCGCACGCTCTCGCTCGAATTGCGCCCGCTGCTGCTGGTGAGCTCGCGCGTCGAGCCGAGCATCGAGGCGGCCTTCGCCTTTCCCCTCTTCAACGTGCTGCGCCTGCGCGCCGGCGGCAGGGTCTACACCTTCCAGGGCGATCTGCTCTGGGGAATGTTCGCAGGAATCAGTCTGACCGTGTAGACCGGGTGAGCAAACACCGAAACGTTCTCCGCTGGCCGGCATCGCACCGGCGCTGGCACTATCCTGCCCAACGCGTCCCGGAGGTTCTCGTGGAAATGGCAGCAGCTCCCGTCCGCACCAGCAGGCGCCGCGCCTGGGTGTTCGCCATCGCCGGAATTGTGGCGGTGGTCGTCATCCGCGTGGGGATCAAGGCCGGCCAGATCGGCGCCATGATCAATTCGGGCGAGACTTTCGCCATCCCGCCGGAAGCCGTCACTTCGGCCAAGGTGGAATCCGTCCGCTGGCAGGCGTCGCGCGCGGCCGTCGGCACGCTGGTTGCTTTGCGCGCCGTGACGGTGGCGTCGGAGGTTCCCGGCCTGGTCCGCGAGATCGGATTCGACTCCGGCACGTTCGTCCGCCGCGGCGACGTGATGGTGAAGCTCGACATCTCGACCGAGGAGGCGCAACTCGCCGCCGCCGAGGCCGACGCCTCGCTCGCGCGGAGCAACCTCGGGCGCGCCCGCATCCTGCGCGAAGGCAACTCGAACACGCCGGCCGATCTGGACGCGGCCGAGTCGCGCGTGAAGCAGACCGCCGCCAACGCGGCGATGCTGCGCGCCATCATCGCCAAGAAAACCATCCCTGCACCTTTCGACGGCCGCGTCGGCATCCGGCAGGTGGAGCTGGGCCAGATTCTCGCCTCGGGAACGACCATCGCTTCGCTGCAGTCGATCCATCCCATCCACGCGGAGTTCTGGCTGCCGCAGCAGGCGCTCTCCGATCTCAAGGTCGGGATCGCCGCGCGCCTGCACACTGACGTCTATCCGCAGCAGAACTGGGACGGCGTGGTCACCACCGTCAACCCGGAAGTGGACGTCGCGACCCGCAACGTCCGGGTGCGCGCGACCTTCCCGAATACCGACGGCCGCCTGCGCCCCGGCATGTTCGCCAACGTCGAGGTCCTCTCGCCCGACGAGCGGCCGGCGCTGGTGATCCCCGCGACCGCGGTCATCTACGCGCCCTACGGCGATTCGGTCTTCGCGCTCGAGCAGAAGGAGAAGGCGCTGGTCGCGCGGCAGAAGTTCGTGCGGCTGGGCGAGCGGCGTGGCGACCTGGTGGCGGTGGTCTCCGGCGTCGAGGCGGGCGAGACCATCGTCTCGAGCGGCGCCTTCAAGCTGCACAACGGCAGCACGGTGATGGTGCGAAACGATCTCGCGCCCACCGTGGAAATCGCACCCAAGCTGACGGACAAGTGAGGGGCCCGTGAATTTCACCGACCTGTTCATCCGGCGGCCGGTCCTCGCCATCGTGGTGAACCTCCTGATCGTGATCGCCGGCGTGCAGGCCATCCGCTCGCTCAACGTGCGCCAGTACCCGCGCAGCGAGAACGCGGCCATCACCGTCACCACCGCCTACGTGGGCGCCAACGCCGAGCTGGTGCGCGGCTTCATCACCGCGCCGCTCGAGCGGGTCATCGCCGCCGCCGACGGCATCGACTACATCGAATCGGAGAGCAAGCAGAACCTCTCCATCATTCGCGCGCGGCTGCGCCTCAACCACGACGCCAACAAGGCGCTCTCGGAGATCGCCTCCAAGGTCGATCAGGTGCGCGGCGACCTCCCGCCCGACGCGCAGGTGCCGGTGCTCAACATCGAGTCCGCCGACAGCCAGTTCGCCTCGGCGTACCTGAGCTTCTCCTCCGAGTTCCTCAAGCAGAACGAGATCACCGACTACCTGGTGCGGGTGGTGCAGCCGCGGCTCTCGGCCATCGAGGGCGTGCAGCGCGCGGACATCCTCGGCGCGCGCACCTTCGCCATGCGCATCTGGCTCAAGCCCGACCGGATGGCCGCGCTCAACGTCAGCCCCGTCCAGGTGCGGCAGGCGCTGGCAGCGAACAACTATCTGGCGGCGGTGGGACAGACCAAGGGGCGCCTCGTGCAGGTGAACCTGACCGCCAACACCGATCTGCGCTCGGTGGAGGAGTTCGAGCAGCTGGTGATTCGCCAGGGGAGCGGCGGGGCCGCCGTGCGGCTGCGCGATGTCGCCGACGTGCAGCTGGGCGCCGAGGACTACGACGTGCAGGTGAACTTCAGCGGGCAGACCGCGGTGTTCATCGGCGTCTGGGCGCTGCCCAGCGCCAACTCGCTCGACGTCATCAAGCGCGTGCGGGTGGAGATGGATTCGCTGCAGAAGGAGATCCCCGAGCAGATCAAGGCGACCGTCGCCTACGACGCCACCTCCTACATCCGCAGCGCGATCAGCGAGGTGGTGCAGACGCTGCTCGAGACGGTGCTGATCGTGGTCATCGTCATCTTCCTCTTCCTCGGCTCGCTGCGCTCTTCGCTGGTGCCGGTGGTGGCCATTCCGACCTCGCTGATCGGCGGGATCTTCCTCATCCAGGCTTTCGGCTTCACCATCAATCTGCTCACGCTGCTCGCCATCGTCCTCTCGGTCGGATTGGTGGTCGACGACGCCATCGTGGTGGTCGAGAACGTCGAGCGTCACCTGCGCGAAGGGCTGAAACCCCTCGACGCCGCCCTGCGCGGCGCGCACGAGCTGATCGGGCCGATCATCTCCATGACCATCACGCTCGCGGCGGTCTACGCGCCCATCGCCTTCCAGG